>Ga0136846_1243018_pt1 | contig 10745 bp, 10 predicted proteins | sample HopSoiMetagenom2_FD_96841 | JGI IMG/M metagenome (GOLD analysis project Ga0136846, IMG submission 96841) | Grasslands soil microbial communities from Hopland, California, USA - 2 Assembly 2016 (version 4) | ecosystem: Environmental > Terrestrial > Soil > Grasslands | place: USA: Hopland... | reverse complement strand
GGCGCGGCAATCGCTACCTGCGCGCGCTGTTTGTGCAGGCCGCGTGGGTTGTGCTGGTCAAGGTCAAGGGTTGGGAGCGCTATGGCCTCAAATCTTGGATCGAAGCCGCCAAGAAACGATTGCACCACAACGTGCTGGCGATTGCGCTCGCCAACAAGCTCGCCCGGATCGCCTGGGCGGTTCTCAACAAGGGACGCGCCTTCGAGTGCGTCAACACGGAGGAGACGGCGTCCCGAGCTGCCTGATCCTCGCACCGTGCTCGGGGCCGTCAAGGCGCGGCCTGACCGCGGTAGAGCAAGACGTCAGGACAGCACGACGGCCGGCCTTGACGGCCCTTGCGCGCGGCGCGTCTGCGCGCGCAGGCCGGGACAAAGGAACGACCGCCAGGCACGAACTAAGGAACAGCACGAGGTGAGGTGCGATCGATGACGTAACCAACATCCCTTACCCGCCGAGGTCTGCGAGAGGAATGAGACAACGATGGAGGATCGGTCTTCCCGGCGCATGCGAACACTGGTGACCCGAATGGCCCGTTCGAGGCCTGTCCGCTAATTAGCTCGAATGCGCGCTGATACCCATGATGGCCCGGAGCACAACACGCTCCAATCAGAGGCCGGATACATTGATGCAAGACCGCATCTGCCAGGTTGACGAAACCTCTTGCAACGCGCGGCCGGACCATACATTGGGGTCAAAAGCTTCGGTCGAGCGCTCGGGTGCAAAACTTCCGGTCCGCCTTGAGAACCGACATGACGAGCCGCCCCTCGGACGGCGGCGATGGGCCAGAAGCAGTCATCAGCTCCCGCAGACTGACGCCTGCCTGGCTCCACGCTGTCGCCCACTCAGGACGAGTGCCACCCTCAGGCATGAATCAGACGGCCCTGTGGGGCCGTCTGATTCAGCCTTAGAGCGGATGACCTATTGGCAGAGATGCCGCAGACCGTCAGCACCCTTGAAATAGGTGCCGGGCTTACAGACGATGCCGTTGCGGGCAGCATACGCATTCCAGTTGCCGTGCCAGCCCATCTCGCCGGACATGGCGTAGGAATTGCCCCAGCTGCCGACGGTAGCGTCGGCCGCCGCCGGCTGGCGATACGCCGTTCGCCGAGTTGATTGCCGATATCGATAACCTCCGGTGGGAGTACTCCCGGTTCCTAAACCCGTGCAGCTGGCGAATTCAGCTTGGCATTCGTCCGGATTGGAGAGGGCCGCCTGCGCCAGTGCAGCAGAGCTGGACAGGGCGGATGCCGCAACAACGACCGCGCCAAGAACTTTCAGATTTATCATGGCTTCCTCCTTGCGCTTGAACCGTGGCCCAATGCCACGTCTCGTAGTAGTCGGTCGGCCTTTGCGAGCCTGTGCTACTTCGGCAAAACTCGCACCGCCAAGATTGGGACTGCCTTGGGTCAAAATGCGAAGAACTCAACTTTGAGCAAATCCAATCGGCTTCAATTCATCTTCTCACGCAGCTTCCGGATGATTTCGCGAAGGTCATTCGCGTACTCCTCAACGATCCGGCGCGCCTCCTCCAAGCGCGTTGGTTTGGGCTCGGGCTTATCGGATCCGGACGGCTTGTTCATCACAGAGCCTTGAACCTGGATCGCGGCAATCCATTGAGCTAAATCAATGGGCTCATCGCTTTAGCTCCTCTCAGTAAATAGTCGCGGTCATCGGTGTGGAGGGACTGTGTATCTCTCATCGTCGCCAGCACGGCCCGTCGCATTTTGGTATCAGGGTTGTGCCGGTCCTTGCGGATCGAAATCGGCAAGCCGCCGCCTGTCGTTTAACATGATCTCTCGCTGATCGTGGTCTAGGAACGTAAGGACGCCCGCTTTACGCAAGCTAGATAGCGCGCGAGAAACCGTTTCGAGCGTCAAGCCGAGATAGTCCGCAATGTCGAGACGAGTCATGGGGAGCGACATCTTGTCTGCTCCCGTGCGGAAATCCATCTCAAGTAAGAAGGCGGCGACCCTTTCTACCGCGGTCTTGCGGCCCAGAAGCAGCATATGGTTTTCTGCGTGCTCCAGGTTGCGGGTGATCATGCTGAGTAGGTTGTGCGAGACGACCGCGTCTTTTGCGGCTACCAATTGAAGGCTTTCTCGCTTAATCAGGCGCACGACGGTTTCGACGACCGCCTCTGCGGTAAATCGATGCTCATCGCCGTTTTCAAGCCCGAAGATATCGCCCACTAAGTGAAAGGCGCCGATTTGACGCCGACCGTCCGAGAGCAACTTGTAACTTCGCACCGCACCATGCTTGACTTGATAGACATACACAGCGGGCTCTTTTTCGCCGAAGATTTCAGTGCCTTTTCGGTATGTAAACTCACCGAGGCCGATAATTCGGTTGAATGCACTCGTCAAACCGAATTCATCGAGCGTATTGGGCTGAGGTCGTCGATCCGTTGGGATACGCACAAACATGGCCAGTTCCCCTTCCGCATCAATTCTTTTTCCGTATCAATTCTTTGAATAATCCTCTCTCGCCCGCTGGTCGTTCGACGAGCGACCATATTCATTGGATATCCCTCAGGTCATTGTACCAAGGTACAATGTCAGGTTGCTGGCGCCACCGCCGGGCGAATGGCGTAACCACTGCGTTATGGATCAATTGCGAGAGTTACCCCTCGGGCAATGACTTCCGGTCTAATTCCGGCTCCTGACGTCTGGCTGCGCGGCACAAACTGAAGCAATGGGCCACGAGCGGATGCAGCGTTGAATGGCTAAAGTCCGAAGCACTCCACCGGGGTCTGATCCTACTGCTCGCAGGCCATGATCAGCTCAGTGCTACTTTCAGAGCGCGCCCGGTTGAGCAGGTGGACTGGGCCAATCCGATCGTAGGTTGTTTGGGTTATTCCGATCGAACAAGTCCTGCCTTACAAGGCCGCTTGGGCGAGCATCAATTGCGGGTGGAATTCGGCGAGTGTCGTGAATTGGGGCGCCCCCGAATCCCGGCCGTGCGATGCAAGCAACCGGATAGCCAGCGTATTGGCAATAGACTACGTCACTCGCCCTTCCAGTGCTTCCAGCGAACCCAATTATTAGCAATGCCGACAGCGCGATTGATCGTTTCATTTCGGTCTCCTGTGGCGAACCGACTCCCCTACAGCGACATCGGATCAGGGCGGCAGAAAAGCCCCACGGCGTTATGTTGGCGGCACCCAATATTGCTCAAGAATGTCCGCAACGGTCAGAAGCGGACAAACCGCCGAGCCAGTTTAACCGCCGCTACGAAATTGCGTGATGTTCGGCGGTGGTGGATTTGGATGTTTCTTGAGGGTCGCTAAATACTCTTCGACAGTTTTGAGCGCAGGACCCGATACCCAGCCAAACATTGCCGCGACGATGAGGTCCTCGTGCGGATCCATTTCAATGTTGTAAATCTTCGGGTAGCCGGCCATCGGCGCACTCGCGGAGAACATGCCGGGCTGCCGCTGTGGTCCGATGCCGGTCGGATGGACGTCCGTGAAGTAGATACGCCACTGTTTCCAGCGCGCGGCGACGAGATCTCCACCGATAAAGCTCAAGAGGCTTTCGCGAGGCGCTGTCGCCGTGTTGCCCAACAGGAGATCGGCTTGATTGATCCCGTCGATCTGGCGGTCTGTTGGCATCTTGGCACCGACGATGTGGGCAAAGGTCGGCAGGAAATCCATGATCGAGAACATGGCGTATGTGGTTGTGTTTGCCTTGACTTTGCCGGGCCACCGGATGATCCCCGCCGTCCGTATTGCTCCTTCAGTGACTTCGCCTAACTCTCCGCGAAACGGACCTGAATTACCCATATCAGGCGTTCCCTGGTTGCCGTGTTCTCGCGCGGTCTGGCCCTGGGGGCCATTGTCCGAGGCAAAGACAACGATTGTGTTGTCGTCAATGCCGAGTTGCTTCAGCGTATCTAGGATTTGTCCGACGTGATAGTCTCCCTCCATCAACTTGTCGCCGTAGTTGCCGATCCGTGATTTTCCTTTGAACTGTTGAGAAGGCAAGTTTGGAAAGTGCCCCATTGAAAAAGGAAGATAGAGAAAAAAGGGCTGTCCCGATGCTCTCTGGCGCCTCATAAAATCGATTGATCTGTCCACGAACTCATCGTCGATGTTGGCGCGGACGTCCTCGGTAAATGGCTTGACCGCCTGTAGCGGGCCTCCGGCCTTCGCCTCAACGATCTGCGGCCCAGTCTTCAGCAGTGTCTCGTACGGCTCATTGATTGAGTGCGTGAGCGCGATTGTAGCCGGGTATGTTGCTGCATCCCAGCTAATGTCCGGCGGGATACCGTAGAACTCATCAAAGCCGTGCGCGGTCGGCAGACTTTGAGGCGCACTTCCAAGGTGCCATTTCCCGAAGATCGCAGTCGCATAACCAACGCTCTTGAACATCTCGCCCATGGTGAAGGCATTAGCGGGAAGCGTATAGGGACTACCCTCAATAGCGATCAGCGACAGACCGTTTCGGATCGAATATTGCCCAGTCATCAGCGCTGCACGGGAGGGGGTACACGCCGGTTCCACCAGGAACTGTGTGAGGCGCAATCCGTCTCGAGCCATTGCATCGAGATGCGGCGTCGATGCCCCACGCAACTCGCCGCCGCCATAGCACCCAAGGTCGCCGTAACCGACATTATCGGCGAGAATGAAAACAATGTTGGGCTTATTGTTTTGCTGCGCAAAGGCTGTCGCCGAACCCATCAACGCAAGCAGCACCACCGCCGAGGCGAAGTGCTTGACCGAGTTTTGCATGCGAAACTCCGGAAGATGCTGCGTAACCATTCTAGAGAAAGCCTAACCTCGAAGCTATCCGAAATCCGCGCCAATGTCCGCATTGCGGCGGTAAGACGCCAACCTGGATCGGCGTCCGGCTTGCCTCTGACAGCCGATATGACACATGTTCAACCGGCCTTCGGCCAGGAGCCCAGAAGCTGACATCGATTGCTTATCTCGCATGGCCACCAGGGGCAGATGAAGTGCGTCGCTTACAGCAGCGGTTCGACCTTCGCCGCCATGTCGGGAGAGCGGGTGACCCGATATGTTGCGTTGCTGCACTTCAGGATCCAGACGGCCCGATCCGGACGCGAGCGTTTTGCATCCCTTGAGGCACCGAGCGGTTTGTCACAGGTGAAACCTTGCAAGCGAATCTGCGCTGCCAACATCGACCGCGGCGTTTCGGCTGCAACCCGCGGTGCTGTTGCCTGTTGCGCCTGCACCAACGGGCTGAAAATTAGAGCTGCGGTAGCCAGCAGTATTGACCCAAGCGGTCTGTACATGACGGCAATCCTTATTGCAGTTCTCTCGAACGCGGCAGAGCAAGTGCATCATCGGCTTGTCAGCGTCGCGTTGACGGATTGGATCGTCCGATAGTCTTGGGGTAGCAAAGGGTAGAAAAATTGGAGTAGTAGCCTTGGGGCGTCAGCAGCCTTGGGGATCATCGGAGTTGAAGGGACGGCACCCGACGCTGACACAATTGTGCTTGCAACGGGCGGCTTTTTTCAAGACCGCCCGCTTAGACATCATCAAGGCATACTATCCCGCCTCGTTCACTCGCTCTGATGGCCGGACTTCTTCATTTCAGCAAGGATACCATCGAGGTTGTAAGTTTCCGGCGCCTGCATCGGAGGGAAGTCCTTGTAAGAGAATAGCTCCTTTTCCCAGAGAAGTTGGCCGAGGGGCAGGATATTCCAGTCATACAGGTAGGCGGTGCTCGGCGAGCCGATCGAACCGGCATAGCCCAGCAACGATTTGGCATCGGAGCCGACCGTCTGCTCGAATGGGTCACGCTTGATGTTGGCGACCTGCGTCCAATGGAAGCTCTGCGCTCCGAACAACCCGCCGGTCCCGGTGTCCGGCACCATCGTGTAGTACATCTTCCAGTTCTTGTAGCGTACCGCCGATGGCTGCGCGCCGGTGTAGTAGAAGAAGACCTCGCGCGCGGATTTATCCGTGCCTTCGAGATAGGCGCGCTGATCGACGCCGTCGAGCGTTGTCTTGACGATGCCGGGGTAGCTTCCAGCCTCGATCTGCTTCTTCAAAGCGTCGCCCTTCGGCCCGCCGGCGATGTCGACCAACGTCGGCAGCCAGTCGAGTGCCGACATCATCTCGCTCTTGACCGTGCCCGGCTTGATGTGGCCCGGCCAGCGAACGACCATCGGGGCACGCATGCCGCCTTCCCAGGTGGTCAGCTTGCCGCCCTTGAAAAGGGTGGTGCCGCCGTCAGGAAAAGTGATGTTCTCGGCGCCGTTGTCTGTCGTGAAGACGATGATGGTATTGTCAAGCTGGCCCATGTCTTCGAGTTTCTTGAGGACATAGCCGATATTGTCGTCCATCTGCTTCATGCCGGCCTCGTTGAGGCCCCAGTCCTTGCCACCCGGCTCGCCAATCATCGCCTCGTATTTCGGCGGCAGCACGGTCGTGATGTGCATGCGCGCCGGGTTGTACCAGACGAAGAACGGCTTGTTGGTCTTCTTGGGATCGTTGCGATCAAGATAGTCGATGACCTTGGCTGAGATTTCTTCGTCCACGCTTCGTGAACGGTCGAGCGTCAAGGGACCTTCGTCCTTGCAGGTCTGGTTTGCTTGTGAGCCGTCCGACGACTTGCACGCAAGCACCGGCCGCGGCGGCGTCAGGCACGTCGTTGTTCGAGGATCCACGGCGCCGGGGACCTCGGTAAGGCCCGGGACCGGGGTTGCCTTGCACGGCGGCGCAATGCCTTGCACGGTCGGGCTCTTGTTGATGTCCGGGAAACTCACCCCCTGCATCGCGTCGAGGTGATACAGGTACCCCCAGAACTCCTGGAAACCATGGGCGGTTGGTAGCGCCTCGGGATTGTCACCAAGATGATTCTTGCCGAACTCGCCAGTGTTGTAACCGAGGTCGAGCAAGAACTTGGCAACGGCGGGCGTACCGGGCCGCAGCCACGACGGGCTGCCGGGCAATTGCGGAGGAATCATGCCGGTGCGCAGCGGGTGCATGCCGGTGAAAAACGCGTTGCGGCCGGCGGTGCAGCTCTGCTCCGCATAATAGGTCATGAAGAGCGCGCCCTCGTTTCCGATGCGGTCGATGTTCGGTGTCTCTCCGACCATCAAACCGCGATGGTAGATGCTGGGCTGCATGATGCCGATATCGTCGCCCATGATGAAGAGGATATTGGGCTTTTGCGCCGGCTGTGCAGCCACCGGCGTGCTGACCAAGCCGGATGCCGGTATCATCATCGTCGCACCCAGCAGCGCTGTGCTGGACCGCTTGAGCCAGCTTTGGGTCTTGCGTGGCGTTGCGACCGAAAATTTGTGATCGAATACGCAATTCAACATGGCGTCGCTCTCCCGTTAAGATGCCTAAGAGGCTCCTCGCCTGATGCACCGAAATCCAAGATGACTTGTGGAGGTATCGACCGGCTCCGCATGCCGCGCAGCCGGCCGATAGCGTCGGCAGTAATTCGGCGCGCACAAATGCGAGCCGCCTTTGATGACCTTGCGTGGGATCTTGACGTTGGTGGTTCTCGGGTCGTAGCTATCAGCCTCGCGGCCGCCGCGCGGGTTCTCGGGAATGCAGCAGGCCTTTGCAGCGTCGGCTTCATGCCGAGGCGAGTACCAGTCCGACGTCCACTCCCAGACATTGCCGATCAGATCGTGCAGCCCGTACCCGTTCGGCGGGAATGCCGTGACCGGCGATGTCCGTTCGAATCCGTCGTCTCTGGTGTTTTGGCGCGGAAATTCGCCCTGCCAGGTGTTGGCCATATGACGGCCGTCAGGCGTAAATTCATCTCCCCATGCGAACTCGGCGCCGTCCAGTCCGCCGCGCGCCGCAAATTCCCATTCGGCCTCGGTCGGCAAATCCTTGCCGGCCCATCTTGCGTAGGCGAGCGCATCGCTGAAGGCCACATGCACGACGGGATGATCGTCGAGCCCCTGGATTTTGCTCCCCGGTCCGTAGGGATGCCGCCAGTCCGCACCTTTGGCGAAGGTCCACCACTGGCTGAAGTCCCGCAGGCTGACCGGATGGTCAGGCGGCGAGAACACCAGAGAGCCCGCATAGACCATGTGCGGGAGCATTCCGGGATAGTCCTTTGGATCGGGCGTGATCTCGGCAACGGTGACGTGGCCGGTAGCCCCGACGAACGCCTTGAACTGCCGGTTCGTGACGGAATGGCAATCCATCCAGAAGGCATCCACGGCGACGCGGTGGACCGGCGCTTCCTCCGGATAGTGCCGATCCGAACCCATGCGGAACGTGCCGCCCGGCACATACAGCATCCCCTCACCTGCTGGATGCTCGAACGATTGTCCGTCGTCCGACGACGATTTCGTGTCAGCCAGGTGCATCACGATCTCCGGGCCCCTACATCAGCGGCCTGCGTTGCTTCATTTGTGACTCTGTTTATTTGCGACGCTGTTTCGCTCGATATGCATTTTCCGGTACTGGGTCCTTTGACCGAGGCTGAGGCGTAGGGAAACCGGAACGACACACTTCAGGGTTGATCTAGATCAAAGGATGTCCGACTCGGATCATTCGAGTCGAATTGGTCGCGTCTCCGCCACGTCCGGTCTGGCCTCAACCACCGACTTGCCGGACGCTATCGCCAGCTTCGCCTTCGGGCCAACCGCGTCAGCAGCATTGACTCAGTTGCCGTCTGCGAATTGGTGACGGGGTGAGCAACAAGCGTTATGTGATTTGTGTCGCAGAAGGGTTATCCGGGATTTGGCGTTCTGGTCGAGTGGACGGTGCCATGGAAAACCTGACGCATTATCCTGTTCTGGTGTTCGCGGTGGCCTTTGTTTCGCGCCGCTGTCGGCGGTGCCGGTGGCGTTCGGTGATGACTTCGGCGATGATCTCGCCGTCGCGCTCGACATAGCCTCCGAGATCCGCGAAGGCCGAATTGCCGCCCAGCAGCTTGCCGTCATGCATGCACATGATGCTGCGGTCGAAGGCATCGTTGCCCCTCCTCACGGTTTGGGAGCGGACATGATCAGCTCGCTTTAGCGAGCTGGCTCATGGCCAACAGGCGACATCGCAGGCTTAGCGCTGACATGAGAGAGGCCACCCGTTGGAGCGGCCTCAACTTGTTCTGTCGCGCCAACTTCGCCATCAGCGAACGGTGCCGCTCACTCTGTCGTACGATTGAGCGCTGCACCATTGAGAAGTGGCATTTAGATCCCAAGCCCACTTCTTTCCGGCTGCCTGGCAAGCTTCGAAAGTGGCCCACTTGGGAGGCCAAGGCTCACCTGGATTCCATACCGGCGCGGTCTGTGGTTTCTGGATCTTTTGAGTATCGCGGGCATTCGCCGGCGCCACCGACAAGATCGCGACAACGATACCCATGGACAAAAGTGCCGAGACTTTCACTGCCATGTCCTCCTAGATTTCCGGGACAGCAAACGCTATCCCAAGAGGCATGATAGCACATTTTCAACCAAGGGGATTCCGGACGTCGTTCTTCTTCGGGTCAAAGGCGGCGGTCGGCCGCCGAGTGGGACGACTTCCGCTCTACCTTTCGCTTCGGACACGTCGCCGCCGTGTGCCAGCCATCGCGATGGGCCACAAGCGATCACCGGCGAAAAGGAACGGCCGCCTCGACTCTGCGGCGGCCGCCTCCATTCTTGGCTGTCAGTCAGGCGGATGTGCCTCACATCTTGACGATCTCGGTGCGATATTTCGGCAGCAGGGCCGCGATCAGTTTTCCCTTCTCGGCCATCTCTTCCGGGGTCGGCTTCGGCGGCGGCGATGTGCGGCCTTCGACGGGGAAACCGACCGCCAGAAAGAATTCATCCTGTCCTGCCGGCGTACACATGCAGAGCATGCGAGCCGTCTTGCCGGACAGGTTCTTAAACGCGTGCGGGGCGTTCGCCGGAACGTTGACGGTCGATCCCGCGCGTACGGTGTGCGACTTTCCGCGAAAAGTGAACTCGAGTTCGCCTTCGAGCAGCGAGAACATTTCCTCGAAGTCGTGGCGATGCGGCGGGGGGCCACCGCCGGCGGGCACCAGCATATCGACCAGGCAATAGCGTCCCGCGGTCTGCGCGCCCGACACCAGGATCGTGTAAGTGCCGCCCGCCACCGAGATATGCGGCACGCCGGCGCCGTCAGGATCGGCTACCGTCAGACAGCGACCAGGATCGTCGGCGGGGATCGAGGAAGCAGACGGAGCATTCGCAGGAGAGGTGTCGGTCATCTCGACCTCGTTTCCATGATTTTGAGGAGAGGCACCTTACCATCACAAGCGGTGTCTTTTTCGAGGCCGGATGTCCGCTCCGGGTCAACAGCCGACATCGCCGCGAGTTGGACGTCAGGCCTGCTTTACCCTCGAGCGGACATCCCAGATCTCTAAGTAACCGCCCTACGCTCGCCGCATCAGTTTAAGCGAGGCCGCCAGCCGCAGGCTGCGCTTGCCGGCCAGCGCGATGCCTTCGAGCTCACCGCTGTCCGCCGTGCAGGTTCCGGAGAAGCCGATGCCGACCTCGTAGCCGCCGAACACGGGGTTCTCGCCTTTCGCCGGCGTATGCTCCTGGTTGAGCATCTCGCCCTTCCAGCGGCCGTCGGCCGAGGAATAGGAGCCGAGATAGTAGAAGAACGCATCGCCGCCCAGGATGCGGCCGTCGATCAGCAGCATGACGCCGGAGAGCCCGGCGTCGACGCCGTCGAGCGCGCGCAGATGGATCGCATAGAGCCCGTTCACGACCCCGCCCGGACCGATCGTCCCCTGCGGCGGCAATCCCTCGTCATCGAGCCGCGTGAGATTGGCCCAGAAACCGGCGCCCGGCATCGT
>Ga0136846_1229891_pt1 | contig 10745 bp, 14 predicted proteins | sample HopSoiMetagenom2_FD_96841 | JGI IMG/M metagenome (GOLD analysis project Ga0136846, IMG submission 96841) | Grasslands soil microbial communities from Hopland, California, USA - 2 Assembly 2016 (version 4) | ecosystem: Environmental > Terrestrial > Soil > Grasslands | place: USA: Hopland... | reverse complement strand
GTCCCAGGCGAGCGGCGTGGAGACGCCCGCATGGGGTCTCGCACGCGCCGAGAAAGCGGAGACGGCGCTCGCGGTCTCGGAGTTGCGCAGGTAGTCGACGAATACTTTGTCCTCGCGGCGCTCTTTCGCCACCTTGGCGGTGAAGAGACTCGGCTCCGCTTGCACCAGGAATTGCGCGATCAGGGCGGAGAACTCCTTCACCTCAGGCCACGGCAGCTTCGGCGCGATCGGCAGCACCACATGCAGGCCCTTGCCGCCGGTGGTCTTCAGGAAGCAGCGCAGCTTCAGCGCCTCGACGATGGTGCGCGTCATCTGCGTTGCGTGCACCAGTTTCGGCCACGGCAGGTCTTCGTCCGGGTCGAGATCGAGGGTGATGCGATCGGGGTGTTGTACATCCGGGACGCGCGCGCCCCAGGTGTGCAGCTCCACCGCGCCGTTCTGGATCAGCGTGATCAGCGCGTTGTGGGAATCGATGTAGATGTAATAGCCCTTGCTCGAGCGTTCGCGCTTCACCGTCTTCACTTCGCCGGGGCTTGCGCCCATCGCGAGATGGCGCTGATAGAAGCATGCCTTTTCCACGCCGTCGGGACAGCGCACCAGCGTCAGCGGCCGGCTCGCGATATGCGGCAGGATCAGCTCCGCCACCTCATCGTAGTAACGGGCGAGATCCAGCTTGGTAAAGCTGAGGCCCGGATACACGATGCGCGACGGGTGCGTAATCTTGATCCCATGCACCACGGTTTCTGCCGGCCCCCTGTCAGAGGAGCGGCGAGCGCCTTGGGCGCGAGCGGGGGTTGGTTCCTCTGGCGGCTGCTGCGCCCGCTCCTCGCTCACCGACTTGGCGGGAATGTCTTCGCGCAGTCCCATGAAAGACGCCTGCCGCAGGATGCCGTAGTCGGTGCGCTCGGCGTAGGCGACCTCGCATACCAGCACGGGGCGCACCCACTGGATGACCTTCTCGCGCGGCGCATTAGCGAGCGGCGAATCGGCGCGCTTGAGCTTCGCGAGCTTGCGCGTGACGGTCTCGAGAAGGTGTTCGTCGAACCCGGTGCCGACCTTGCCCGCGTACTGGAGCTTGACGCCTGGTACGTCGTGCACGCCGAGGACGAGCGAGCCGAAGCCGGTGCGCGAGCCGCCCGGCGCGGTATAGCCGCTGATGACGAAGTCCTGCCGCTGGCGGCACTTCAGCTTGATCCAGGCCTTGGTGCGCCCGGACACGTACGGTGAATCGGCGAGCTTGCCGATCAGTCCTTCCAAGCCGAGCTTGCAGGCGTTGTCGAGCACCTCGTGCGCTTCGCCCTCGAGATGCTCGCTCAGGCGCACGCTCGCGTTTTTCCTCAGCGCGCGCGCGAGCCGGCTCTTGCGCTCGTCGAGCGGCAGCGGCCGCAAATCCTCGCCCTCGAGGAAAGGCGCGTCGAAGACGAAGAACGCGATTTCGGCGTCGCGTCCGGCCTCGAAGGCGTTCTGTAGCGCCTGGAAGCTCGAGCGGCCGTTTTCGCGCAGCACCACGATCTCGCCATCGAGCCAGGTCTGGTCGAGCTGCAGCGCCTTCAGGCTCCGCGCAAGATGCGGCAGGCGATCGGTCCAGTCCTTGCCGCTGCGGGTGAAGATGCGCGCGTCGCGCTTGGTGAGCCGCGCGAGCATGCGGTAGCCGTCGTACTTCACTTCGTACAACCAGTGGCCGCTCTTCGGCGGCTCGGTGACGAGCGTGGCGAGCTGCGGCGTGACGAAGGCCGGCAGCTCGATTTTCTGGCGTCCGTACTTGGCGAGAGCGCGCTTGGGGCGCGCCTCGTGGCGCTTCACGCTCTCCGGGCGCTCCGCGGTGATGTCGTAGTCGCGCCGCACTTGCTCGTCGTTGCGCTTTATCAGCAGCCACGCCGGGCGATCCTCCTTGCCGCGCGTGCGCGTCAGGATCCACGAGCCGTGGAGCTTCTCGCCCTCGAGGCGAAAATGCAGCCGCCCCTTGCGCAGCGCCGCGATTGGATCCGGATCCTCCGGCGACCAGACGCCCTTGTCCCAGAGGAGCACCTCGCCCGCGCCGTACTGCTTTTCCGGGATCACGCCTTCGAACTCGCCGTACTCAAGCGGATGGTCTTCGGTCTGCATGGCGAGGCGCTTGTCGCCGGGATCGAGGCTCGGGCCCTTCGGTACCGCCCAGCTCTTCAGCACGCCCTGGAGCTCGAGGCGAAAGTCGTAATGCAGCCGCGTCGCCGCGTGCCGCTGGATGTAATAACGCAGCGCCTTGGCTTTTTTCGACGCCGCGCGCCGGCCCGCTGTTCTCCCCGAGGGCTCAGGCGTGATCGAGAAATCGCGCATTTCACGGTAGCGCTCCAGCCGATCGGTCATGTCGCGGGGGCCAGCAAAGCGCGCGCCCGCACGGTAATTGCTACCGGTGGCACGCAAGTCTTACAGCGGCTTCGTTTTTCCGCTACTTCAGCGCACCGTTGGCATGGTCCGTGCAGTGTTTGCCGGGAACGAAAGGATAAACATGGGCCCGGCAATCGCACTACGCCTGCGGCAGCACCTCACGCTCACGCCGCAGGTCCAGCAGGCGCTGAAGCTTCTGCAGATGTCGGCGATGGAATTCGCCCAGGAGATGGAGCAGGCGCTCGCCGCGAATCCGTTCCTCGAGGAAAACCCGGAGGCGCCGACGCCCGCGCCGCGCGACGGCGCGACGATGGAGGACGTCATCGTGCCACCCGAGCCGGCGCCGGGCCCGGCGCTCGAGCGCGACCAGGAGGACTGGGGCGGGTTGAACGACAGCGCGCCGACGCTGCAACAGCACCTGCGCGAGCAGCTGATGATCTCGCCGATGGGCAGCCGCGACCGCGCGCTCGCCCAGATGGTCATCGATAGCCTGGACGACGATGGCTACTTCAAGCTGACGTTCGACGAGCTGGCGGGGCTGATCGCGCCTGAGCAGGATGTGCGGGCGGAAGATTTCGCACCGGTGCTGCGGCTGGTGCAGACCCTAGACCCGATCGGCATCGGCGCGCGCACGCTCGACGAGTGCCTGCTGCTGCAGCTCCAGGCTTTGCCGCCCGAGACGCCGGCGCGCGAGGCAGCGATCAAGATCGTGCGCGGTAATCTGCAGCTTCTCGCCAACCGCGAATGGGCGCGGCTGCAGCACGCGATCGGCTGCGATGAGGCGACGCTGCATCGCGCGCGCGCGCTGATCCGCTCGCTGGATCCGCGCCCGGGACACCGCTTCGGCGACCACGAAGCGCGCTATGTCGTGCCGGACGTGATCGTGAAGAAAGTGCGCGACCGCTGGATGGCGATCATCAACCCGGCGTCGCTGCCACGGGTACGACTGAACCGCGCGTATGCCGATGCCATCCAGAGCAAAAGCGCTTCGAACCAATCGCTCACCCGGCACCTGCAGGAGGCACGCTGGCTGTTGCGCTCGATCGAGCAGCGCTTTGCCACCATCCAGCGCGTGGCGGATGCGATCGTCGCGCGGCAGCGCGGCTTCTTCGAATACGGCGAGGTGGCGATGAAGCCGCTCACGCTGAAGCTCATCGCCGGCGAGCTCGGCCTGCATGAATCGACCGTCTGCCGGGTGACCAACAGCAAGTACATGGCGACGCCACGCGGCCTGTTCGAGTTCAAGCATTTCTTCTCGCGCCGCCTGGCGACGGAGAACGGCGGCGCCGCTTCGGCCACCGCGGTGCGCGCGGTGATGAAGGAGCTGATCGCCGCCGAGGATCCGCATGCGCCGCTTTCTGACGCGGAGCTCGCGCGGCTGCTCGCGCAGCAGGGCCTGCGGGTCGCGAGGCGAACCATTACCAAGTACCGCGCGCTGATGCGCCTGCCGAGTGTGGATGTGCGACGCGCCGATCTACGGAGAACGGCCTGATGTCTCGCATCGTCGCCGGCCGCTTCGATCGCAGCCTGGATGCCGACGCCGCACTGGAGCAACTCAAGCGCGACGGCTTCGCAAGGAGCGAGGTCGATGCCTTCTATGTCGGCCCGCCAGGACAGCATGCGCGCACACCGATCGGTGGCGATGTGCATAGCGACGCCGGCTCGCGCGGCGCCGGCCGCTCGGGCGTGGTCGGGGCCGTCGCCGGGCTCGCGGTCGGGCTCATTATCGGCTCGTTAATCGGCGCGCACGTCGTGCTGCTCGCCTGCGGCCTCGGCGCGCTCGCGGGCGCGTTCGCCGGCGTCATGGTGAGCCTGCATGGCGGCCTCCCCCAGGAAGCGACCGCCGAGCATCCGGTCGAGCCGCGCGGCGGCCGCATGATCGCAGTGTGCGTCGACCGCCCCGGCAGCGAGCGGCTCGCCATCGAGGCGCTGCGCGCCAACAACGCGCGCGACGTCGGCCGCACAGAAGGCGACTGGCGTGACGGCAGCTGGCGGGATTTCGACCCGCGCACGCCGCTCGCCACCGTCTAGGCTGAGTTTTTCTCGGCGAACTCCCAGTTGAGGCGCTGCTCGAGCACGGCCTGTACGTAGCGCTCGCGCTGATTGCGGTAGTCGACGTAGTAGGCGTGCTCCCAGACGTCCACAGCCAGCAGGCAACGCACGCCATGCGCCATCGGCGTGTCCGCGTTGGTCGTGGCGAGGATCTGCAGCTTTCCGTCCTTGTCGATGAGCCAGGCCCAGCCGCTGCCGAACTGACCGTTGGCGGCGGCGGCGAACTTGTCGAGGAAGCTCTCGAAGGTGCCGAAATCGCGCTCGAGGCGCCGGCGCATCGTCGCCGAGGGCGCCGCCGGGTTGGGCGTGAGCGAGTGCCAGTACAAGTCGTGGTTCCAGGCCTGCGCGGCGTTGTTGAAAAGCTTGCCCTGGCTCGAGCGCACGACGTCTTCCAGCGTTGAGCCTCGAACTTCGCTCGTTGTGAGCAGCTCATTCGTCGTGTCGACGTACTTCTTGTGATGCTTGCCGTGGTGCAGCGCGAGCGTCTCGGCCGAGATCACCGGCTCGAGCGCATTTTCGGGATACGGCAGCGGCGGCAAGTTGAAATGCAGCCGCTGCACGGCTTTGGCAGTTGCGGTAGCCATGCGGAAACCTCCTTACGTTGGTAAGGAGCCCCGCCGCAACTTTCGATCCTACGAAGCCTTGACGCGCAGGTCGTTCTTAAGGGTTTTGATGCCGCTCACCTTCTTCGCCGCGGTGAGGGCGCGGTTAGCCATTTCCTGGCTATCGACGAAGCCCGAGAGCTCGACCACGCCGCGGTAGGTCTCGACGTTGATCGAGGAGGCGGCACGCGCGCCGACGTCCGTGGCGATCGCGGTCTTCACTTTCGCGGTGAGCGCCGCGTCGTCGCTGACTTCCGGGGTGCCACGCTGCGACTGCCCGCCGCTCGAGGCGCAACCGGCTGCCCCGAGCGCCGCCGCCGCGGCGATGGCGAACGCTGCAAGAAATGGTTTCATCGCTTGCCTTCCTTTTCCTTATCGGTACGCGGGCGGCCGGCGCCCGTCTGCTTCTGCACGCGCTCAAGTTCCTCGGGCACGCGCACCGGCTCGTTGTCACCGGGCTGCAGCGGATCGAACGGCCAGCGCGCCGGCGCCGGTTTACCGGGGTCCTTTACTGCTGGCGGTTTTCCCATTCGCGCACCTGATTTTCCGCGTCGTCGCGCGCGCAGCCGTAGCGTTCCTGGATTTTGCCAACGAGCTGGTCGCGCTGGCCTGACATACGGTCGAGCTCGTCGTCGGTGAGCTTGCCCCAGCGCTCCTTCAACGCGCCCTTCATCTGTTTCCAGTTGCCGGCAATGCGATCCAAGTTCATCTCGATCCTCGGTTTGTTGGAAATCGGCGCTGCAGGCCTTGCAAAACGCATGCCGCCCCGCGCTGCCGGGCCTCCGCGGTGGCGGGCTGGACTAGGCGTGCCACCGTGGCGAGCAGTGCGACGGGCTGCACCGGTTTTGCGAGCTGTGCGTCGTAGCCCGGCGCGATGCCGCGCTGCGCCGCCGGACGCGCGCGCAGCAGCACGTAACCGTCGTCGCCGATACCCGCATCCGAAAGCAGCACATCAGGGTGCCAATCTTCAAGCGCCGACAACGCATGCGCCGGGTCGGGGACCGCGCACGCCTCGGCACCCGCCATGCGCAGCACCCTGAGAAGCACTTCGCGCGCTTGGATGTCCTCCTCCACCACCAGCACGCGCACGCCCGCAAGGAGCGGCGCATCGAGCGGTCGCCCGAGCGGCGCGCCGCACGCAGCGAACTCGTGCAGATTGTCGATGACCCGCGCCTGGGTCTGCGCCGCGGACTCGATGGCATCGACGGCCTCGGCCGCCCGGCTTTCGGGGGGCAGCTCTTGACGCAGGCAACCCGCCCAGGCGCCGATCGCCTCGGTCGGCGAATGCAGTTCGGCGAGCACGTTGGCGAAGAGGCGGTCTTTTGCATGGCCCGCCTGTTCGGTCGCCGCGCGCAGCCGCCGCTCGCGCTCAAGCGCAGCTTCGGTCGCCGCCGCGGCACACTTGCGATCGTGGATATCGAGGCACACGCCGAGATAACCGGCGAAGCCGCCGTGCGCCTCGCGAGGCGCGCCGCGCTCGAGCACCCAGCGGTAGCTGCCGTCGTGGCGCCGCATGCGATATTCGATCTGGTAGGGGGTGCGCGCATCGAAGGCCCGCACGCAGGTATCCAGCCAGCGCGCCAGATCCTCGGGATGCACCACACGCGACCAGCCGTAAGCCTGCGCATCCTCCGCGCGATAGCCCGTGAACGCGAGCCAGGCGCGGTTCGCGAATTCGCACGACAGGTCGGGTCGCGCGCGCCACAGCATCAACGGTAGGTCGTCTTCCCAGCTCACGTCCAAAGCGTTGCAGGAGCCATGCCGGGAAGTTCCTGTAGCAGAAGCTTTACGGTCCCGCGCTACGGTGCGACAGCGCTTTTACAACCGCGCGCAACGCTTACACGGGTCCATCCGGCACGCGCTCTCGGCACGGGCTTTGCTCCCTCATCTCCAGCTTCACTCAAACCTAGGACAAGGAGTCGTTTATGTTGAGCTGGGCTCTGGCGTTTTTCATCATCGCCATCATCGCCGCGATCTTCGGTTTCACCGGCATCGCGGCAGGGGCGGCGGAAATCGCGAAGATTCTGTTCGTCGTTTTCGTGGTCCTTTTCCTGGTCTCGCTCGTCGCGGGGCTGCTGAGAAGGCCTTAACTATCGGAGATCAACCATGCACACTACGCTGCTGAGCATCGCGGCCGCGGTGGCGCTCGCATTCGCGGGCGCCGCTCAGGCGCAATCCACCACCACCGGCGCGCAGGACCAGAAGCCTTCGGTCGATCGCAAGGCGCGCAAGGCGGAGGAAGACCGTATCAATGCCGAGTACAAGGCCGACAAGGCCAAGTGCAAGGACATGAAGGGCAATCAGAAGGAAGCATGCGAAGCCGACGCCAAAGGCAAGGAGAAGGTGGCGAAGGCCGAGCTCAAAGCGAAGCACGACCCGACGCCGGCCAACCAGCGCAAGGTCGAGGAAGCCAAGGCCGAGCACCAGTACAAGGTCGCGAAGGAGAAGTGCGACGCACAGAAGGGCAAGGAAGAGAGCGCGTGCGAGAAGGACGCCAAGGCGCAGTACGACAAAGCCAAGGCTGACATCAAGCAGAAGCACGCCTCCGACTCGGCTGGACGGAAGTCCGCCACCGGTTCGACGGCGAGCACCACGAAATGACCGAACCGCGTAGCGGCGCATTCCTGTCTGACATCCGCACGCTGCGACAGCGCGCCCGGGAGCACATCGCCCAAGGGGCGGTCACTCCCGGCTATCACGCCGACCGCAGCATGGTGCTCAAGCTGCTGAACGAAGCGCTCGCCACGGAAATCATCTGCACGCTGCGTTACAAGCGCCATTACTTCTCGGCGAAGGGCATCCATGCGGAAAGCGTCGCCTCGGAGTTTCTCGAGCACGCGCAGGAAGAGAGCCAGCACGCCGATCAGATCGCCGAGCGCATCACGCAGCTCGGCGGCGAGCCGGACTTCTCGCCCGATGGCCTGGCTTCCAGGAGTCACGCGGAGTACGTCGAAGGCGACTCGCTCGAGGACATGATCAAGGAAGACCTGATCGCCGAGCGCATCGCCATCGACAGCTACCGCGAGATGATCAACTACCTCGGCCAGGACGATCCGACCTCGCGGCGCCTGCTCGAGGAGATCCTGGCGAAGGAAGAGGAGCACGCCGACGATCTCGCGTCGCTCCTGGAGGGCCTGGGCAGCCACTAGGTAAGCCATGGCGCGCGGTCTCTGGAAAGGCGCGATCAGCTTCGGGCTGGTGAACGTGCCAGTGGAGCTTTACTCGGCGCAGAAGCGCTCGGCCGGGATCGACCTCACCATGCTCGACAAGCGCGATCTCGCGCCGGTCGGCTACAAGCGCGTCAACAAGGCGAGCGGCAATGAAGTGCCGTGGGACGATGTCGTCAAAGGCTACGAGTACGAGGATGACAAGTACGTGGTTCTCTCAGAGGAGGATTTCCGACGCGCCAATCCCGACGCGTCGAAGACCGTCGACATCATGGCGTTCGTCGATCTCACCGACATCGACCCGCAGTATTTCGAGACGCCGTATTACCTCGCGCCCGGCAAGCGCGGCGAGAAGGCCTACGCGCTGCTGCGCGATGCCATGGCCAAGGCCGGCAAGGCCGGCATCGCCACGGTGGTGATTCGCACCAAGCAGTACCTGGCGGCGCTGGTGCCGCAGGACGATGCGCTGGTCCTGAACACGCTGCGCTACCACGATGAGCTGAAGAGCGCGAAGGACCTCGACATCCCGGACAAGCTGAAAGGCCATAAGGCGAGCCCGAAGGAGCTCGACATGGCGCTCACGCTAATCGACGACATGGCGGACGAGTGGCAGCCCGAGAAGTATCGCGACACGTATCACGAGGACCTGATGCATCGCATCGAGGCGAAGATCAGGGCCGGCCAGACCGAAGAGATCACCGAGCCTGAGGCCGAAGCGCGCCCGGCGAAGGGCGCGGAGGTGATCGACCTGATGTCGCTCCTCAAGAAGAGCGTCGCAGGCGGCCGCAAGGGCGCCGCGCAGGAAAGGCAACCGGAACGAGAGCGCAAACCCAAACGCGCGGCGCGCAAGCGCCGTGCTGCATAGGAGCAGCCGATGGGCACCTGTGAAGTCTGCGGCAACAGTTACGACAAGGCTTTTTCTGTCAGCGTGGCGGGCGGCACTGCGCACACGTTCGACAGCTTCGAGTGCGCGAGCCAGAAGCTCGCGCCGGCCTGCGGCGATCGCGCGTAATGCCCAAGCGCCTGATCCGCTACGCAGTCGTGGGCTGCGGCCACATCGCCCAGGTGGCGGTACTGCCGGCGTTCGGCAACGCGCGCCGAAATTCGAAGCTTGTCGCGATCGTCTCGGGCGATCCGGTGAAACGCGCCGAGCTGCAGAAGAAGTACGACATCCCGCGGGCAGTGGACTATGCGGAGTACGACACCCTGCTCAAGAGCGGCGACATCGACGCGGTGTACGTCGCGCTGCCGAACAGCATGCACGCCGAGTACACCGAGCGCGCGGCGCGCGCCGGCGTGCACGTGCTGTGCGAGAAGCCGATGGCGCTGACCGAAGCCGAATGCGAGCTGATGGGCCGCGTCGCGCGCGAGCACCCGGTGAAGCTGATGATCGCCTATCGGCTGCACTTCGAGCGCGCCAACCTCGAGGCGATCGAGATCGCGCGCTCCGGCCGTATCGGCGAGCCGCGGCTTTTCACCTCCACCTTCACGATGACGGTCGTGCCCGGCAACATCCGCGTGCAGCGCGCGCTCGGCGGCGGCGTGCTCTACGACATCGGCATCTACTGCATCAACGCCGCACGGTCGCTGTTTCGTGACGAGCCCACCGAGGTGCGCGCCATCGCCGCGGGTGCGATCGGCGATGTCGAGGAGTCGGTGAGCGCGCTGCTTCGCTTCCCGAACGAGCGGCTCGCCTCGTTCACCGCGAGCTTCGGCGCCGGCAAGGTTTCCGAATACCGCCTGGTGGGCACCAAGGGCGAGCTCGCCGTCGATCCGGGCTACGAGTATGCGCGGCCGCTCGAGCATCGCTTGGCGCTCGAAGGCAACGTGGTGAGCGAGCGACGCTTCGCGAAACGCGACCAGTTCGCGCCGGAGCTCCTGTATTTCTCCGATTGCCTGCTCACCAACCGCGACCCCGAGCCCTCGGCCGAGGAGGGCCTCGCCGATGTGCGCGTGATCCGCGCGCTTTATCGCTCGATCGCCACGGGCGAACCGGTGCAGCTCAGCCCGTATCAGCGCCGCGAGCGGCCGAGCCTCGAGCAGGAGATCCGCCGGCCACCGATCGAGAAGCCGACGGTGATCCACGCGCAGGCGCCCTCGGGAGGCAGCTGATGGACATGCCGCTGCTCTCGGTGACGCAGACCAAGGACGGCGTTTGGAGCGTGAACGAACGCGGCCCGAGCCGCGTCGCCATCGCCTACTTCCCGAACAAATGGGGCGCGCTCAAGCATGCGGTGCGCGTGGCGCACGCAAAGCCGCGCTGCCGGGTCGCCGTGCTCGAGGGCGACGGCAGCGTGCGCGCGGCGCGCGATTACGCGCAAGGCACCGCAGACCACGAGGTAGAGCTTTAGTAGGAGACGTCCAATGAAAACATCGACGTTCGCGCTCGCCGCCGGCATCGTCTATCTCGCGCTCGGCATCCTCGGCCTGATTCCGGCCGCGCTGATGCCGCCGCCGATCGACGCGCCGCCAACCAGGTTCGCCCTGCTCTACGGCTATCTGCTCGGCCTCTTCCCGGTCAACATCCTGCATACGCTGATGAATATCATCATCGGCG
>Ga0136846_1213367_pt1 | contig 10745 bp, 12 predicted proteins | sample HopSoiMetagenom2_FD_96841 | JGI IMG/M metagenome (GOLD analysis project Ga0136846, IMG submission 96841) | Grasslands soil microbial communities from Hopland, California, USA - 2 Assembly 2016 (version 4) | ecosystem: Environmental > Terrestrial > Soil > Grasslands | place: USA: Hopland... | reverse complement strand
TCCGTCGCGACGCGCTCGCCCTCGATGGGTTCGTAGAAGCTCGGCCAGCCGCTGCCGGACTCGAACTTCGTCGAGGCGTCGAATAGCGGATTGCCGCACGCCGCACACCGATAGACGCCGTCCGCGTGCTCGTTCCAGTACTTCCCCGTGAAAGGCGGCTCCGTGCCCTTTTCACGCAGCACGCGATACTGCTGCGGCGTCAGCTCGCGCCGACATTCGGACTCCGGCTTCTCGATTGGCCCGTCCGACTTCCCGATGTTCGCTTCGTCCATCGTTCACCTACGCTCCACCGTAAAAAGCAGCGGGGGCTGCCGTCGAAGCAACCCCCGCCTCCCGTTCACCGTCAACCGTCAACCGTCAACCGTCAATCGTCAACCGTCAACCGTCAACCTCAACCAGCATAGCAATACGTGCACCCCTTCTTCTGCGCGCGGTTCACCGCGAATACGCCTGACGGAACGACGTTCACACCCTTGAACATCCCCGCCAGCCAATCCTGCTTCGCGCTCTCCTTCGGCTGACCGGCGAAGCCGGCGGACATGCCACTCAGGACGTTCAGCGCCACGTTGCAGACGGTGAAGATGGCACCCCGCGCCTGAATCTTCTCGAACGCCATCCCGGGGAAGAGCAGCTCGCCCTCTTTGGCATACGCATACGGATTGCGCACCGCCGGCTGCTTCGTGACCGGATCGTTGACCTTGAACATCTCGCCGAGCTTGTACTTCGCCCAGATGTCATCGTTGAACGCGAGCGGAATCGCGAAGTGCCGCAGTCCGACCACGGCGTTGATGTCCTTGTCGCCAACCTTGTACGTCTCGCCGATGGTGTTCATAAACGTCATCGCGAAGCTGAACGGAAAGCCTTCATTCACCGACACCGCATCGAAGAACTGGCGATAGGTACCGGTCAGTCCGTTGAGCCAGTCGTCGGCGCCTGCATGCGTGTCGAGAAGCGGCGCCGCGTCGAGCACCGCGGGCGTCGCGGCGGCGACTCCCATCAATGCCATGGTGCCCGCCGTGAGGCGGCCCAAAAAGCCGCGGCGGGGTGTTGGATCCTGCGCTGCGAACAATGACATGAGCGCCTCCTGGGAGGTGAGGGTTCGTTCTGCGCAACCGACAAGCGCCGCGATACGCGACGCGACCAATGTCGACGACGGCACTCCCGACCTGCGGCGCCCGAATAAAGCCCGCCCGGTCAGTGAGCGCAACAACTAGAGGAAACGCAGGTCGGCGCTCAGAGCGGTCACGTCGTCCGGCGTGTCGACATCGCGCGGCGGGGTTCGATCGAAATCGACGTGCCTTACGCGCGCCGGATCACGCTCGACGACACTTCGCGCGCCCCGGTCGCCAGTCACGGCCAGCAGCTCCGGCGCGAGGGTGCGGTCGAACAGCACGGGATTCCCGAGCTCGCCCCGATATCGCGGGGCGACGATCAGCGGTTTCACGCCTTGCTCGGAGCGAAAATGGTCGACCAGCACCTCCACGATCCCGGTGCCGGAGACGGGCTGGTCGCCTAACGCCACGAGCAGTCCGTCCGCGGTCCGCCAATGTTCCAGCGCATACTCGACGCCCGCTCGAAGCGAGGTGCTCATCCCCGACGCGAAATCGGCGTTCACCACGAAGCTCGAGCCGAGGTCCGCGACGCAGGCTCGCACCGCCTCCGCCTCGCGCCCGAGCACCACCACATGGTCCAGCCCCGCCTCGCACAGACCGAGTACCGCGAGGCGCACCAGTGGCATCGGCCGCTCACCGTTCCCGTTCGGAACCTGAGCAAGCATCTTCTGCGTGCCGTCGAAGCGGCGCGCACTTCCCGCCGCGAGCACCACACCGACGATCATACCCCTGTCAGTGCGCGGCGCAGCGCTTCTGCCGGCAGCGTCGCGCACCGCGTTCGCCCAGCCGGCACCGCCCCGACCAACGCGAGCATGCTCTCATCGCCAAGACCCACCGCGTCGTTAGGTGCCATCCCGCGCACGTGCTCCGTGAGCAACGACGCCGCCGCAACGCAGATGGCACAGGCATTCGCCACGAACCGCGCCTCCGAGATCGTGCTGCCGTCGACCAGAACGGCCACACGAATCCGGTCTCCGCAGAGTGGATTCACCACCTCGGCCGATGCAGTCGCCTCGGGCAGCGGTCCCTGATTCCGGGGGCGGCGAAAATGCTCCGCGATGATGCTGCCGTATGGTCCTGCGCCGGCACCGGCCATCAGTCGGCGACTTCGCCGCGACGCCGCGACCGGCGATATGGCGGAAATCGGAACGCCATGTCACGCGTGAGAAATCCGCCGTGGCCGAGCGACGCCAGCTCCGCGCCGCCGATGCGGTCGCCGCAGAGAATCCGCGGTAATACGAGGTCGAACACCGTCGCCTCCGAGAAGAGCCCGCACGACGGCAAGCCGAGCACCGGCACCGCTCCCAACCGCGCGATCCAGAAGAGGCTCCCAGGGTGAGCGGGCACGCCCTGACGGATCCGCTCCCCACCGAGATCTTTCAGCGCGAGAAAAGTCGGATCCAGCTCGTCCATCGCACGGGTCCCGGCGACGACGATGATGGTGCTCTCCCCAGCGAGCAGGTGGCGCAGCGCGGCGATAATCGCCTCACGCCGCGGTTCCACGACTCGAGGCGCCAGCAGCTCGCCGCCGAGCCAGCGCGCCTTCTCGCCTAACGAATCGCCGAACTTGCCCATCGCCGCCCCGTTGCGATCGCCGAGCGAGGAGAGCACTACCGCACCGATCCGTGCCGGCAGGAACGGTCGCACGCGCACCAGCCCTCCGTTCGTTCGCGCGACTTCGACTGCCCCGTCCAGGAGGGTCCGCGGCACGGCGAACGGCGTGATCTTCGCCCGCGCCACGACCTCACCCTCGTCTACGACGTGCCCGTGAAAGAGGGTATACACCGCGAACCCCTCCCGCCCATTCACATCCGAAAGCGGGTCGACCGAAACATCCACGATTCCCCGTCGGGAGGCGATCAAGGGCCAGTGGCCCGCGGACCGCTCACCGACGCGGACCCCCGCGCCCGCCGCCGCGCTGGCGAGCCGCGTCCCTGCGTCGTCTTCATGAACGTCGTCCGGCGCGAGCGCCGCCACGTGCAGCTCCTGCCACGGCACGCCGCGAAGACGCGCCACATCGTCGAGGCTCAGTACGCGACCCTTGGCGACGCAGACCGCTCCGCGCGCGTCGCGCACGTCGTGCACGAGCACGCTCCCGGCCAGCCCGCCATCCCAGGCCTCGCCGCGCGATACGGCTCGGTACTCCATTACCCGATGGCCGCCTCCGGCCGGTCGGCGGCGCGCGCGAGTGCTGCCACGTCGGGCACCGCTCTCGTTAGGCCTGGATCGCGCCCCTCGCGCACCGCGACGATCTCCGCGGCAATCGCGAGCGCGATCTCCGCGGCGCTCTTCGCTCCGATGCCGAGTCCGATCGGCGAATGCAGTCTGCTGAGCTCCGCTGCCGTCAGTCCATCCTCGGCGAGCATCGCACGGATCGTCGCGCCCCGTCGCCGACTGCCGAGCATCCCGACATACCCCGCGTCGCCTCGCAGCACCGCGCGCAACACCGGCAGCTCGTACTTGTAGTCGTGCGCGAGGAGCACGACGTACGTTCGCCGCGTCACGCCCAGCGACTCCACAATCTCCGACGGCATCCCCACCCGAATGTCGTCCACCGATGGAAAGCGCTCGCGCGTCGCCATTCGCTCCCGTCCGTCCACGATCACCACCCGCATCCCCAGCTCGCGCACGAACACCGCCAGCGACATCGCGACCTGGCTTGCCCCGACGATCACAACCAGCTCCGGCGGCGCCAGACGCTCGAAGAAGAGCGCGACCTCTCTGTCGTTATGCGTCAGCCGTTCCACACCCGAGAGCTGTCCCGTCGCCAGACGCCGCGTCGCGATCTCGACCGCGCGCGCGTCGAGCATCTCGTCACCGAGCGTGCCGGCGCGCGCGCCACTCTCGTCGATCGCGAGCCGCTCTCGCCGCTCGTCGAGGTGCGCGACCACGATCGTCGCCTGTCCCGCCTCGTAGGCAGCGCGCGCCGCCGCGTACGCGACCGCGCTCGGCTCCTCGCTCGTGGGATCCACACGCTGCACGAGCACCTCCACCTCCCCACCGCACGTCAGGCCGAGCTCCCACGCGTCTTCGTCGCCTAACGACATGCGCAGCAGCTCTGGCGCTCCCGACTGCACGACGTGCTCCGCGCGCTCGATTACCCGCGCGTCGACACAGCCTCCGATCGTCACGGAGCCCAAGATTGATCCGTCCTCGCCGACCCACATCGTCGCGCCGGCGGTCTTCGGCGTCGTTCCAGCAGCGGCCACCAGCGTTGCCAGCGCCGCCGGTCGCCCGGACGCCTCGATTCGCGAGAGCTGCTCGAGCACCTCGCTCATCGCTCCTCCTCGAGAACCTCGGCAGCGGTGAGCGCTTCCATCCAGACGCGACGAATCTCACTTGCCCCACGGGCGTTCGGCTCCAGCGGTGAGCGACGCCAGTACCAGCGGTCCTCCTCCGGCGCCGTCGCGCCGTGACCGAGGAAATGCCCGTACACCTCGCCGAGGAGCACGCCGGGCGTCCCGCGCGCGAGCGTCCGGATGTGTTCGTTCAGCGAATCCAGAGCGTGCAGCCGCAGCATGCCCGGCTCGTCGAAGACGCCGCGCACCCGCGTCGTCCGATCCGACGGATCGTAGATCGTCGAGAGGATGAGAAGTGAGTTGGGTCGGGTCCGCCGCACCGAGTCCACGACGAACTCGAACGCCTCTACCACGTCGCTGGCGATGCGATCCACCAGCGACGTCTTCGGCTTGTTCATGAACGCACTGAACAGATCGGTGGCGCCAATCGTCAGCGTCAGCAGCGTCGGTTCCTCGCTCGCGATGAGACGCGGCAGCTGCTCGCCGAAGACGTCACCGATCGTGGCTCCATCCATCGCGAAGTTCTCGTACTCGATCGCCGGAAAGCGGCTCACGAGATCGTTGCCGATCTCCTCGGGCCAACGCGTCTCGTCGTTGCGATAGAAGAGCGACGCCGCGCCAAGTGCCGCCACGCGGCCCGCCGTCGCATCTCGCTCCAACGCGACGGCCACATCGATCTCGCCCGCGTCCAGCGCGGGATACAGATCGATCGAGGTCGAATCGCCGAGTGCGATGTAATGCGAGAAGTCCACGCGCGAAATTACCCCTCTTTACGTCAACCAGCCAATCTCACGCCGGTGACACGCCGCGGGTGGCCAGAATGCGCACGATCGCCTCACCGATCTTGTTGTTCGGCGTGCTCGCTCCCGCGGTGAGCCCTACGCGCACCGGCCCGTGCGCCGGAAGCCAATCGGTCTCCTCGGCTTCGACGTGCTTGATCCCCGCGCGTCGGAAGTGGATCGACCCACTCTCCGGATCGATGGCAGCGGCGGACTCGACGTGATACGTCGGCACGCGCTCGGCGCAGAGCGATGCCAGTGAGATGGTGTTGCTCGAGTTGAAGCCGCCGATCACGATCATCGCGTCCAGCGGCTCCCGCAGCAACTCCATCACCGCGTCCTGCCGCTCCTGCGTCGCGCTGCAGATGGTGTCGAACGTGCGAAATTGCTCCGCGCGCGCCGCTTCCCCGCGGGCCCGGCCGATCGCGGCACCGATCTCCTCCGCGATCGCGAGCGATTCACGCGCCAGCATCGTCGTCTGGTTTGCCACCCCGATCTTCACCAGGTGCGCACTCGCGTCGAAGCCGGGAGAGACCGCGTGAGGCGCGAATCGGGCGGCGATGGCAGACGCGTCGACCTTTCCCTCGATGAAGTCGCACACCACGCGTGCTTCGCTCATATCGCGCACGATGAGATAATGGCCTTCGCCGTGCTTGCCGACCTGCGACGCCGTCGCTCGCGTCTCCTCGTGATAGTACTTCCCATGGATGACGGCCGTGAAGCCATCGCGTGCGTAGCTCTCCACGCGTTTCCAGACGTTCAACACGGAGCCGCACGTCGTGTCCACGAGGATGCAGCCTAACGAGCGCAGCTCCTCGAAGTCCTCGATCGTGACGCCGAACGCGGGGAGAATCACGACGTCCTCGGGACGAATCGACGAGAAGTCGAACGTGCGGCCATCCCGCCGTTCGAGAATCTCGATGCCCATCTCACGGAGCCGCGCGTTCACGTACGGATTGTGGATGATCTCGCCAACCAGAACGATCCGCCGGTCGGGGAATTTCCGCCTCGTCTGATAGGCGTACTCCACCGCCCGCTCCACCCCGTAGCAGAAGCCGAATTCCCTGGCCAGGCGAATCGTGACCTCACCCGCCGTGAGCGTGTAATCGCTTGCCTTCATGCGATCTACGAGCGCCCCCTCGTACGCGGCGAGCTCCTCCTGGACCTCCGCCTTCAGGCCGAATCCCTTCCGGAAATAGGTGGACGAATCGGGGGATGGAGGGGTGGGCGTCATACCCTAAATGTAAGTCGGCGCCTCGGCTGCCGTGCTCGCGCCCCCGTGGGCGGGACCGTTATCTTGCGTCCGCACATGCCCGCCGACACATCCGACCCGATAACGCTGGCCGAGCCCGCGACGATACCCTCGCGGGAGAGTGTCATCGAGACCGTCCCGTCCGAGCCACTCGTACGCCCGGCGCCGTTGTTGAAGGGTGACACGATCGGTGTCGTTGCACCCTCGTACTCGCCACGCGTCGGTTGGCTCACGCGCGGAGTGAAGGCGCTCGAGCGCGCGGGCTACACGGTGCTCCTCGATCCCGAGATCTCCACGCTGCGCCGCTTCACCCGAGCTGAGGACGAGCGCCGCGCAGAGAACTTCATGGGCATGTGGTTGGATCCCCGGGTCAAGGCAGTCATCGGCGGTACGGGTGGCTACGGTGCGGTCCGCATGATCCCCTACCTCGAGCCGCGAATCTTCGAGAGCAACCCGAAAGCGTTCGTCGGCTACTCGGACATCACCGCGCTCCACCTCTGGCTCATGCGCTGCGCGCATCTGCGCGTCTTCCATGGGCCAACGGTGGACGACTTGATTCCGAGCGCTCGCGATCCAACGATGGCGTCGCTCCTCTCCGCGCTCACCGCGCCGCGTCCCGCGACGCGCATCGGGCGCGACATGGCTCGCGCCGCCAAGCCGGGGCGCGCGACGGGCCGACTCGTCGGCGGCAATCTCTCCCTCGTGCAGCAGTCGATCGGTACGCCGTACGAGATCGACGTCCGCGACGCGATCCTCTTTCTCGAGGAAACCCGCGATCCGATGTCCGTCGTCGACGAGCGGCTCGTCCATCTGCGCGCTGCCGGGCTGCTGCCGCAGGTGCGTGGCATCGTCTTCGGTCAGCTCTCGCTCGATCGCTCCGAGGAAGACGAGTTCGAGGATTTCGTTCTCGACCTCGTCTCCGATCTCGACGTGCCCGTGCTCATGGATTTTCCCGCCGGTCACGAGGTCCCGAACCTAACGATTCCCCTCGGCACCGAAGTCGAGCTGGTCGTCGAAGAGACCACCGGCTGGCTGGTCTACCGGGAGGATGCACTGGCGGTGACCGGCGACGCCGCGGCGGCGTCGTCGGCCGCCTAACGATCGCTACCAGAGGGCTGGCGTGAGAAATCGCGCCAGCGCGTACGTCAGGATCACCTCATACGCCGCCTGCCGGTCCACGAGCCCCGCCGTGAGAATGCCGACGGCGCCCTGACGGTGCTTCACGTTGTACTCTCCGGTTAGGCGGTCCATCGCAACGCCCAGCTCCAGGCCCTCCTCGCGGATCAATCGCGCTACGGCATTTGGCAGCGGCATCGCCAGCGAGCCGCCGATTCCTTCGTTACCCGAGCGATCGACGACCGCGGCCCACGCGCAGGTACGCATCGATCCGTTGCTCTCCACGACGCCACCCTCGAGCCCGATCCCGAGATCGCCCTCGATCGCCTCACGAGCACGACGCGCTCGCGCGAGCGCGCCGCGGATCGTTTCTTCGTCTCCAAAGGGTTGGTCGCTGACTGTGGACGAAACGTTCACGGGCTCGACACGCGCTCCCGCGGCGACGCGACCGATCACCGCGCGTGCCGCCGCGAGCTTCACTGGGTTCGTCGATCCAACGGCGATGAGCCGTATGCTGGCGAACGCGGCCGCGTCGGCGAGCGAGGACATGAACGAGCGCTCCGTCGTGAGAGTCGTGAGTGTCGCGAATCTACATCGCCTCTGACCCATGAGTCGAAGCTCGCCTTCTTGCTAGCGTCGAAACCGCGGGGTATGCTTTCCGTCCGCCGATGACTGCCACACCAGCATTACTCGATCTGCCTACCGCATTCACGCCTGCGCTCACGCGCGAGCGTGCATTTGCGTTCGTGGGCGAGCGTCTCTGGCTGGACTTCGTGAACACCGAAGCCGCGCGCGCCACCGATGCGCTCCGCGATTTCGACACGCTGATGTCCTGGCTCGAAGCCGCGTCTCTCCTCGATGGCGAGCGCGCGCTGGGAATGCGCCGTCGTGCGCGTGAGCAGCCATCGGGCGCCGCGGCCGCACTCGTGGATGCCCGTCGCGTTCGTGGCGCACTTCGTCTCCTCGCGGAGCGCGGCTGGAGCGCGAACACCGCTGAACAGGTGCGCGGTGACGCGTTAGGCGAGATCAATCGCGTGCTCGGACGAAGTGCTGGAACTCGGCGTGTCGAGCGCCGCGGTGATGGCACCTACGCGCGGACCTTTGTCCCCGTGGGCGATGCCTTCGCCGGATTGATGATTCCAATTGTCGAATCGGCGGCCGACGCACTCATCCTCGGCGAGCTGCAGCGCGTGCGCCGGTGCGCCGACGGACGCTGCGCTCACGTCTTCTACGACAGCACGAAGAATGGCCGACGGCGGTGGTGCGACATGGCCACCTGCGGCAATCGCGCGAAAGCCGCTCGCCATCGCCAGAAGCTCCGAGAAACAGCTGACTGAAGAGAGACGTTGAGAGCGGGCGGGCGTCTTTAGATTGAGCACCGATCCGCCGCGCCCAACCTCGGGCCTGCCGTCCGATCTCTCGTGGCCGGAGCGCCACATGCCTACGTCCGCCCGACTCGCCATTGTCGGCGACTACGACCCGACGATGTACACCCATCTCGCCATCGACGAGGCGCTGCGCCACGTCCGCGAGCTGCGCGAGCATGCGCTCGAGTGGAAGTGGGTTGGCACCGCGGAGATCGCGGCGGACCCGGACACGCACCTCGCCCTCGTCGATGCCATCTGGCTCGCACCGGGCAGTCCGTATGCGAGTCTCGAGGGTGCGCTGGCCGCGGTGCGCCACGCGCGCGTTGGTGGAATTCCGTTTCTCGGCGTCTGCGGCGGGTTCCAGCACGCGGTGCTCGAGTTTGCGCGAAGCGTCGCGGGAATTCCGGACGCCGATCACGCGGAGTCCAATCCGGCAACCGAAGTGCCGGTGATCACGGCACTCGCCTGCTCGCTAGTCGGCAAGGCCGCGCCAGTCTTTCTCGATCCGACGTGCCGCACCGCCGCCATCTACGGGCGATGGCGTGTCGTCGAGCGGTATCACTGCAGCTATGGCGTGAACCCCGAATATCGTGCGTCGCTGCAACGCGCCGGTCTGCAGTTCGTCGGCGAAGACGACCATGGCGACGCTCGTGTCGCGGAGCTTTCAGGCCATCCGTTCTTCATCGCGACACTCTTCCAACCGCAGCTCGAGTCCGCGCCGGACGCTCCCGCGCCACTCGTCCGCGCCCTCGTCGACGCCGCCATCTATCATCGCGACCACCGGCCAACCCCACGCGGCTCGGCGACGATTACCGCGATCATCCAGTGAACCGCGTACCTAACGAGGGAGCGGCGATCGTCGAGGTCGTCCGCACGTACCTCGAGCTCCGGCACGCCGAACAGTTTCGACCTGGTGCCCCGCTCCCTCCCGCGGCGCGCCTCGTCGAGCACCAACCCTGTTCGCCCGCCGAGTATCGCCGGCTGTACGCGTCCGTAGGTGGCCCATGGCACTGGCGCGACCGGCTCGCCTGGGACGACGCGACACTCGCCGCGCACCTCGCCTCACCCGACATCCAGGTCTTCGAGCTCCTCGTCGACGACGAGAGCGCGGGCTATTTCGAGCTGCGGCGCAGCGGCCCCGGCGAAGTGGAGATCGCGTACTTCGGGCTCGTTCCCGGGTTCATCGGTCGGGGGCTCGGCGGTGCGCTGCTCTCGGAAGCGGTGCGCGAGGCATGGCGCTTCGGTGGCAGTCGCGTCTGGCTTCACACGTGCACCCTCGATTCACCACACGCGCTCCCGAATTACAAAGCGCGTGGCTTCACGCCATATCGGGTCGAGCACTACACGGCGGAAACTGCCTAACGCCAGCGCGGCCCACGGCGGCCGCGCAGGCCACCACGTCGCCCCGGGGACTGCTCTCCCCGCTCGCCTTCCGCGTATGGCGTGCGCGGGCCTCGGCGGCGCTCCCCTTCGGCATGGCTCGCGTTAGGCGCCGCACCACCGGTGGCGTCCTCGCGGCGAGACGATCGCTCACGTCGGCCCGGCCGCTGCTTCCGCCGGTGACCGCGCGACGGCCGTCCGTCCGCGCTGCCGCCATGCCCGCGCCGCTTCCGCTCGCGCCGCGCCTCCCGCTTCTCCTCCCACGCGCGGTTCATCGCCTGGAGCTCTTCCTCGGTGAACGGACGCTCCAGCTCCTCCTGCAGTGCCTCCAGCGTCGACGCGCGCGCCGCCCCACGAGCTCCACGCGTTACGACGAACCGTACCGGTCTATCCAGAGTCGGGATCTCCGCCTCCGATAACGTCCGCGCCAGCTTCTCGGG
>Ga0136846_1212106_pt1 | contig 10745 bp, 8 predicted proteins | sample HopSoiMetagenom2_FD_96841 | JGI IMG/M metagenome (GOLD analysis project Ga0136846, IMG submission 96841) | Grasslands soil microbial communities from Hopland, California, USA - 2 Assembly 2016 (version 4) | ecosystem: Environmental > Terrestrial > Soil > Grasslands | place: USA: Hopland... | reverse complement strand
CGAGCGAGCTCGCCGCGACCACGTGCACCTGCACGTCCTCGATGTCGACGTCCCACCGCGTGCCGACGGCATCCCACGCCAGCCGGCCGCCGGGCGCGACGCCGTCCAGGGTGTAGCGCAGCACGTAGCGGTGGGAACCGGAGACCGTCTCGTCGGCGTCGCCGATGCGGATCCGCGGCGGGAAGGTGCTCTCGACCGTGACGTCGTCGGGGGCGTCGGGCGAGGAGACCTCGATGCCCGCGGAGGTCCGCAGCCCCGGCACCGAGCGGTAGATGCCGTGCCGGCTGTGCCCGCCGAAGTCGTAGTCGACGACCTCGGTGACCTGCGCGCTGCCGTCCTCGGCGACGCTCGCGGTGACCCAGAGCCGGGTCACCCGCTCGGCGGCCCCCTGCCAGGCCAGCACCGTCGTGGCGATCCCGACGACCACCGCGACGATCGCGAGCAGCACGATCCCCGTGGTGCGCCGCGAACGCGTTCCCCTGCGGGCCACCCGCACCTCCTCCGTCCGGTTCCGCGCGGAATCTGGAGCATCGCAGGTTCCGGTGGGTCGTCGTCCGCCGTCCTCACCCGGCGGGGGCGAGGCGATCGGGCGGCGCGAGGGACAGGCTACGAGCGGTGACGAGCCGGAAGCCGCAGGTTCGCGCCCGGGCGGAGGAGGCGCGGCGGCGGCTGGAGGAGCGGCGGGACGACCCCGCGGTCGACGCCGCCCTGCGTACCCTGCGGCTGCAGGACGAGTCCGGCGGCGGGCTGCTCGCCGGTGCCATCGCGTTCCGCTTCTTCCTGTTCATCGTGCCGTTCGTGTTCGTCGTCGTGATGGGGCTGGGTCTGGGCGCGGACGCGACCGGCAGCAACCTGCGCGACGTGGCGCGGCAGGCGGGCATCACCGGGGTCGCGGCGGTGGCGGTGGAGTCCGGCGCCACGGCCACCACGGGCACCCGCTGGGTGACCTTCGGGCTCGCCGTGATCGCCCTCGTCCTGGGCGCGCGCAACTTCGTGAAGGCGGTCTGGGTGGCGCACGCGCTGCTCTGGCGCGTCCCGCTGCGCCGGCCGGCGCACGCCACCGTCCTCGGGTTCGCCTTCATCGGCGTCGCGCTCGCCGCGACCCTCCTGCTGCGGTTGACCTACGTGCTGCGCGCGGCCTCGGTCATCGGCTGGGTCACCGCGGTCGTCTTCTTCACCGCGGTCGTGACCGGTGGGTGGATGCTCTGCGTGCAGCGGCTGCTCCCGGGCCCGGCGGGGCGGACGTGGCGCGACGTCCTGCCCGGGGCGCTGCTCTTCGGCGTGGGTGCCCAGGTGCTGCAGCTGGTCACCGTGCTGTGGATCGCGCCGTCGACCCAGTCGAAGTCCGAGACGTACGGCGCCATCGGCGCCGCGCTGACGATCCTGCTCTGGGCCTACATCCTCGGCTGGCTGCTGACCTCGTCGGCGGCCCTCGACGCGACGCTGTGGCGGAGGTCCACCGGCGCGTCGTGAACCCGCCCGCGGGAGCCGTCGTGTCCCCGGGCATGTCCGTGCACTCCCACCTCGCCCACGACCACCGCCGCGCCTGGCAGGACATCGAGGGGCTGCCGGCCGACGACGTGCACCGCTTCGAGCACGTCGAGCAGGACCTGGGGCTGCTGCACCTCGACCACTGGCACAGCCGGGACGGCAGGGTCCGGCGGGGACGGCGGCCGGAGCTCTGACCGGACTGGGGCGTGAGCGGTGCGGCCGCGGCTGAACCGCCGGTCGGACGCCGTCCTCGCCGGGCGGGACGCTCCCCGGCTCGCACGCCCACCACGCCTACGTGGGCCTCGAGGTCGTCAAGGTGGCCGCGCTGGTCGCGACGGGAGCGCTGCTGCTGACCTCCTGAGGGCGCGGCGCGGCGCGTCGCCGGCTCGCCGCCAGGGGCTAAGAGGCCGGGCCGTGCGACTTCACGACCACCAGCACGTCGCCGGTCTCCAGCGTGCCGATCAGCGGGTCGTCGAAGCGCAGCGACCGACCGCCGCGGGTGACCGACAGGACGACGTCGCGCAGCTGCCGCGGTGGCAGGCCCACCTCGCCGGACGCGACCGGCCGCTGGGAGAGGTCGAGCCCGGTACCGGAGGTGAGCAGGTCCTCCACGACCGACACCACACCGGGGCTCGACGTCGACAGGCCCATCAGCCGGCCGGAGGTGGCCGAGGTGGTGACGACGGTGGTCGCGCCGGACTGGCGCAGCAGCTGCGCGTTCTCCTCCTCGCGCACGCTGACGGTGATCGGCACCCCGGGATTGAGCCGGCGCACGGTGAGCGTGATCAGCGCGGCGGCGTCGTCGCGGTTGGCGGCCACGATCACCGCCCGCGCCCGCTGCACCGCGGCCCGCGTGAGCACCTCGGTGCGCCCGGCGTCGCCGGCGACCACGGTCAGCCCGGTGGCGGTGGCCTCCTCGACGGCGGCCGGGTCGGGGTCGACGACGACGATCTCGTCGAGCGGGGTGCCGGTGGCCAGCAGCGAGCGGATCGCGGCGCGGCCCTTGGTGCCGTGACCGCAGACGACGACGTGGTGGCGCACGCGGGACCTCCAGCGCCGGATGCGGAACTCCTCCTGGGAGCGCGCGGTCAGCGCCTCCAGCGTCGTCCCGATGAGGATGAGCAGGAAGGCGATCCGCAGCGGCGTGATCACCAGGATGTTGACCAGCCGCGCCGAGGCCGTCACCGGGGTGATGTCGCCGTAGCCGGTGGTCGAGAGGGTGACGGTCGCGTAGTACAGCGAGTCGAGCAGCGACAGCCCGCGCTCGTCCAGGTCGCGGTAGCCGTCGCGGTCGAGGTAGATGATCCCGACGGTCACCACCAGCACCGCCACGGCGAGGACGACGCGGCGCCACACCTGGCGCAGCGGCGTCCTCTCGAGGTGCGCGAGGTGCACCCCGCTGTGCGGGTCCTCCTCCGCCCGGTCGCGGCGTGCCACGCCGCGGAGGGTATCCGCCAGGGCAGCTCCTCCTACGGCGCAGCACGCCCGCTCACGCCCGGCCGGCGGCCTCCCGCTCGCGGGCGGCCAGCTCCCGCTTGAGCACCTTGCCGGCCGCGGAGACCGGGATGGCGTCGATGAAGACGACGTCGCGCAGCCGCTTGTAGTGCACGACCTGGTCGTTGACCGCGCCCATCACCGACTCGGCCGTGAGCGCGGCGCCGGCGTCGTCGGCCTTGCGGACCACGTAGGCGACGGGCAGTTCCCCGGCCTCCTCGTCCGGCCGGCCGACCACCGCCGCGCCGGCCACGCCGGGCACCGCGAACAGCTTCTCCTCCAGCTCCCGCGGGAACACGTTGTAGCCCTTGTAGAGCAGCATGTCCTTGGTGCGGTCGACGATGGACAGGTAGCCGTCCTCGTCGAGGATGCCGACGTCGCCGGTGTGGAACCAGCCGTCGGGGTCGATGGCCTCGGCCGTGGCCTCCGGGCGGTGCGCGTAGCCCCGCATGACCTGCGGCCCGCGGATGCACACCTCTCCGCGCTCCCCGGCCGGCAGCGGCGCGCCGCCGCCGAGCGGCTGGATGGAGATCTCCGTGTCGAAGATCGGCACGCCGACGGTGCCCGGCTTGCGGGTGCCCGACCGGAACGACGGGTTGCCGGTGGCCATCATGGTGACCTCGGTGAGGCCGTAGCCCTCGCCGATGGGGGCGTCGGGGAACAGCTTGCGGAGCTTCTCGATGAGCGGCACGGGCAGGGGAGCGGCGCCGCTGGAGATGCCCCGCACGCTGGAGAGGTCGGCGTCCTCGATGCCCGGCACCTGCAGCAGCGCGACGAAGATCGGCGGCGCCCCGCCGATGCTGGTGACCCGGTAGCGGACGGCGTCGGCCAGGTACTTCGCGGGGTCGAACCGGTCGTGGATGACGACCGTCGTGCCGCCCAGGACCATGCCGTTGAGATAGCCGATCGCACCCATGGCGTGGAACCACGGCGTCAGGTTGATGATCGTCGCGGTGCCCATCCGGGTGCGGTACTCCTCCTCGGGGCCCATCTGCTCGACGGTCACGTCACCCTCGTCGTCCAGCACCGGCAGCCCGCCTGAGGTCCAGCACGCCGACTGCAGCACGTTGGTGACGACGTTGCGGTGCAGCAGCTCGACGCCCTTGCTCACGCCGGTCGTGCCGCCGGTGTAGGCCAGGTGCGCCAGGTCGGTGTCGACGTCGACCTGGGCGTCGGAGTGCCGGTCGGTGGGGTCGGCGGCGAGCAGCTCGGCCAGGTCGACCTCCCCCTCGGCGAGGTCCAGGCGGGCGGCGAAGTCGGCCACGTGCGGGGCGCCGGTGACGACGACGGTCTGCACCTGCGTCGCCGGCACCGCCGCCCGCGCGCCGGGCAGCGCCTGCTCCCAGGTCACCAGAACCTTCGCCCGGGCGTCGGCCAGCTGGGCGGCGAGCTCCGCGGGCGGCAGCAGCGGGTTGGTGGGGGAGAAGGTCGCGCCGGACAGCAGGACGCCGTAGTAGACGGCCGGGTACTGCCGGCAGTTGGGCAGGTGGACGGCGACGACGTCGCCGCGGCCGATGCCGTGGTCGGTCAGCCAGTTCGCGACCGCGTGCGCCCGGCGGCCCAGCTCGGTGAACGTGAGCGGCACGTCGTGGTGGACGAACGCCGTCCGGTCGCCCCACCGTCGGACCGCCGCCCGCAGGATCGAGCCCACCGGGACCCTCGGGTAGTCCAGGGACCGCGGCAGGCCGGGAGGCCAGCTGGCGGCGGCGGGGGCGGCGGGCGACTCCGTGGCGGTCATCGGCGTCCTCTCGGTACGGATCCGTACGCCAAACGTTAGCGTGGCTCACGTCACGAGTGGCGGAGGGGGCGGCGGTCATCGCGCCGCGCACGGCACTGGTGCTGGACCGGGCTGGGTCAACGCCCCAGGCCGGCGTCGCGGGCCAGCACGATGGCCTGCGCCCGGTCGGCGACCCGGAGCTTGGCGAAGACGTTCGACACGTGGTTGCGGATCGTCTTCGGGCTGAGCACGAGCGCCGCGGCCAGTTCTGCGTTGCTCCGCCCGGCGGCGATCAGGTCGAGCACCTCGTGCTCGCGGGCGGTCAGCTGCGGGAACACCACCTCTGCCTGGCGCGGCCGCCCGGCCGCGAAGAACTCGAGGATCCGTGCTGCCACCGCTGCACCGAAGATCGCCTCGCCGTCGGCGACCGCACCGACCGCTCGCACGATCTCGGTGTGGTCGGCACCCTTCAGCAGGTAGCCGCGGGCGCCGGCGCGCATCGCGGAGAACACCGAGCTGTCGTCCTCGAACATGGTCAGCACGAGGACGGCGACGTGCGGGTCGGCGGCGGCGATCCGGCGGGTCGCCTCGATGCCGTCCAGACCGGGCATGCGCAGGTCCATCACCACGACGTCGGGCTCGTGCGTGCGCACCGCGCCCACCGCGCCGAGGCCATCGGACTCCTCGGCCACCACCGCCCATCCGGGCTGCGCGCCCAGCAGCGCGGCCAGCCCGCGCCGGTACAGGGGATGGTCGTCGGCGACGACGATGCGCACCTCGGGATCGGTCATGGCGTCTCCAGCGGCAGGAAGGCGAGGACGCGGGTGCCGTGGTCGTCCGCGGGGGTGACGACGCAGGTGCCGCCCACCTCGGCGGCGCGCTCGCCCATGTCGGTGAGGCCGACGCCCGGCTCGCCGGGCGGCAGGCCGCGGCCGTCGTCGACGACCTCCACGTGCAGCCGCCCGTCGGCCGACACCTCCACGCGGCAGGTGCGCGCGCCGGCGTGCCGGACGACGTTGGTCACCGCCTCGACGGCGATGCGGTAGGCGGCGACCTCGGTCGCGGCCGACAGCGCCGGCAAGGCCTCCGGCGACTCCACGCGGATGACCAGGCCGGGCGAGCGCAGTGCGAGCCGCTCGGCCTGCTGGCGGATGGCGGGCACGAGCCCGAGCTCGTCGAGGGCCGGCGGACGCAGCCCCTCGACCAGCCGGCGCACGTCGTCGACCGCGGCCTTCGTCTCCCGCTTCAGGTCCGTGAGCATTCCCGCCGCCGCCTCGGGATCGCGCTCCGCGGCGATCAGGTCCAGCCCCAGGCCGATGCCGGCGAGGGTGGGGCCGAGACCGTCGTGCAGGTCGCGCCGCAGCCGCCGGCGCTCCTCCTCGCGCGCCCGCACCAGCCGGGCGCGTGAGTCGCTGAGGGCGTCGGCGAGGACGGCGGCGGAGACGGCGGCACCGGCAGGGCGGGCCAATTCGGTGAGCAGCCGGACGTCGCGCGGGCCGAGCGGGTGGCGGTCGCGCCCCTCCACGACCAGGGACCCGACCTGCTGCCCGCGGTGCACCAACGGGACGGTCTCGCGGGACCGGCCCCGGCGGGTGCCGGCCTCCGCACGCCGTCCCGGCGCCGTCTCGACCGCCACGTACGGGAGCCGGAGCGCGTCCGCGATGGCCTCCGCGACGGCGGGCAGGGCGGCACCCGGCGCGGCGGCCGCCTGCAGTCTGGTGGTGAGCCGTGACAGCGCGGCATAGGGGTTCCCGCGGTCGCCGTACATCGCGCGGTCGACCACCCGCTGCAACCAGGTCCGCAGCGGCAGCACGAGAGCGCCGATGATCCCGATCGCGACCGCGCCGGCCCAGGTCGCCGTGGAGAGCGGGGCACCGAGGGCCCACACCATCCCCGCGTACAGGACCACGATCACCGACGTGAGGCCGGCGTAGACCAGGGACCGGTTGAGGACGATGTCGATGTCGTACAGGCGGTGCCTCAGCACAGCCACGCCGATGGCCGCCGGGACCAGCGCCACCCCGACCACGCCGGCCACCGCGAGCCAGCCGGACGCCGGGGCGGCCTCCGAGAGCGCGACCAGGAGCAGGCCCAGCGCGGCGGCCAGGAGCAGCAGGGACACCTGCCGTCGCGCGAGACCGCCGGGCTCGGCCCGCCGCCAGCGCACGGCCAGCGCGATCACCCCGAGGGCGAACCCGATCCCGACCAGGGGGATGCCGAGGGTGGCCACGAACCGCAGCACGTCCCCGGCGGGCTCCAGTCCCAGAGGGTTGTCCACCGGGTGGTTCGTCAACGGCCCGGGGAGGAAGGCGGTCGGCAGGAGCAGGCAGGACACCGCCGCCGCGTCGAGCAGGCCCACCCAACGCCAGCGCCGCGAGGGCAGCCGGCCGTCGGGATAGAGCAGCAGCCCGAAGGTGAACAGCGGGGTGAAGCCGAGGGTCCAGATCCAGGCGGACACCCAACCGGCGGCGACCGCCGCGGGCAACGCCCCGGGGCTGGTGACCAGTCCGTACCAGGCGTACTGCTCGACGGGGATGGCGAGCGCCATCGCGGTCGCCGACGCGAGGTAGAGCCCCGCGAGCCGGTTCCCGGGGCGCCGGGACTCGATCAGCGCCCCGACGAGGGAGAAGCCCAGTGACAGCGGGACGAGGGAGAGCACCTGGGGGTCCCAGACGGCACCGCTGTGGACGCGGGTCTCGGCCAGGAGGCCCGCGGTGAGCAGGGCCGCGCAGATCGCGGGGACGATCCACGCGGCCCGCCCGAGCGGCCGCAGCGCCATGCCCCTCATGCTGACGCGGCGACCTCCGCCGGAACAGCGTCGTCGGCACGGTCCGCCGGCCCGGTGACCGCCCGTGGCCCGCGCACCGCCAGGACGATGCTGGTCACGCCGAGCCAGACGAGCGAGAGCAGGAAGGGCACGGGCATGTAGCCGGCCGGGTCGAGGATGCCGGCGATGCCGGCCACCAGGGTCAGGGTGCCCAGCACGAGACCGCTGATCGACAGCCAGCGCGGCAGCACCCGGGAGCCGAAGGCCGATCCCGCGGCGATCGCCGTGAAGATCCCGAACGTGTAGCCGGAGACCACGAAGGCTCCGCCGTTGAGGTCGTCGAGGGTGCGCGCGAGGGCAGGCGTCAGCTCGTGCGCGCGATAGGTGGAGGCGACCACCGGCGCCGCCGAGCCGAGCTTGATGGCCGCCGTCACCAGCCCCACCCCGAAAGCGGCCGCGGCGGCCCAGCCACCCGGTCTCTCCGCCCGGCGCAGGACGCGGTACAGGTAGCCCACGAACACGAGGAAGAGGCCGAAGCCGAGCAGTTCCAGGACCACTCCGGTGGCCTGGACCGGTGAGCGGCCTTCGCGCAGGTGGTCCAGGAGGCTCCCGTCGCCCCCGGTGCTCGTGGACAGCGGGTCACCGACCCCGATGGCGACGACGTACAGCGCACCCGTGGCCGCGATGACTCGTTCGGATCGCATGGCGTCCCTCCTCCGTCGGAGCAGCGCCTGTCGCTGCGCCTGTGGAGGAGGCTGGTCGCCTCGCCGTCCCGGGGCACGGGACCGGCGTCCCGACTCCTGTCCCGTCCTGCCCGCTCGACCCGGGCTCAGCCGACCGGGGGCCGCGGCGTCAGACCGCGGGGTCGGCGACCAGCGAGCCGGCCTTGTGCTGGGTGCGCAGCTCGGTCTTGAGGATCTTGCCGCTGGGGTTGCGCGGCAGCGGGCCGCCGATGGAGAAGTGCTTGGGGTTCTTGTAGCGGGCCAGCCGCTCCCGGCAGAACGCGGTCAGCTCTTCCGGCGTCGGCGGGTCGGCCGGGTCGCGCGGGCTGATCACGGCCAGCGGCGCCTCGCCGTACTTCTCGTCGGGGACGCCGATGAGCGCCACCTCGCCGACCTTGGGGTGCCCGGCCAGCACGTCCTCCACCTCGGCGCAGTAGATGTTCTCGCCGCCGGAGATGATCATGTCCTTCTTGCGGTCGACGACGTAGTAGTAGCCGTCCTCGTCCTCGCGCACGAGGTCGCCGGAGTGGAACCAGCCGCCGGCGAACGCCTCGGCCGTCGCCTCCGGCTTGTTCCAGTACTCCTTCATCACCATCGGGCTGCGGTAGACGATCTCCCCCACCTCGCCCCGGGGGACGTCGTTCATGAGCTCGTCGACGACGCGCACCTCGACGTTGAGCATCGGCGTGCCGACCGACCCGATCTTGCGGACGGAGTCCTCCCCGCGCAGCAGCGTGGTGACCGGGCTGCACTCGGTCTGCCCGAACGCCGTCATCACCTCGGCCTGCGGGAAGGTCTCGATCATCGTGCGCAGCAGCGACGTCGACGCCGGCGCCGCACCCCAGGAGATCCGCCGGAGGCAGGACAGGTCGCGCGAGGCGATGTCGGGGACGGCGACGACGGCCGCCCACATCGCCGGCACCAGGAAGATGCTGTTGATCCGCTCCCGCTCGATCATGTCGAGCGTGGCGACCGGGTCGAACCCGCCGGACCGGATGATCACGTGCGTGCCGCCGAGCAGCAGCGACGGCAGCCCCCCGGCGAGCCCGGCGATGTGGAACATCGGGGCGCCCGGGGCGCCCACCTTCTCGGTCGTGATGTCCACACCGTTGGTGGCCACCTGGCTAAACGCGTGCATCAGCAGGTTGTGGTGGGTGAGCACCGCGCCCTTGGGCCGCCCGGTCGTGCCGGAGGTGTACATGATGAACGCGGGCGCGGACTCGTCGACGACGAGGTCGACGGGTTCGGCCGAGGCCGCCTGCAGCGCCGACTCGTAGTCCTCGCTCCCGGGGCCCGCGTTCGCGCCGCCGACGACCAGCGCGGTGGCGCACCCGGGCACCTGCTCACGGGCCTTCGCCGCGACCTCGGCCAGCGCCGAGTCGACCACCAGCGCCACGGCGCCGCTGTCGGCGAGCACGTAGGCGATCTCGTCGGCGACCAGCCGGAAGTTGACCGGGACGACGATCCCGCCGAGGCGCACCCCGGCCAGGTAGGCCTCCCAGACCTCGGTCCCGTTGAGGGCCAGCACCGCGATCCGGTCCCCGACGCCGACCCCCCGCTCGGACAGCGCCCGGGCCAGCCGGGTCACCCGCTCGTCCAGCTCCGCGTACGTCAGGCCGCCGCCGTCGAAGCGCACGGCCGGCACGTCCGGCGTCTTGCGCGCCCACCGGGCCAGCTGGTCGCTCATCGTCATGCCGCGGCCCTGCAGGACGGGGACCTGGACGCCCATCGCACGCTCCCTCGCGTCGGTGTGATGCGCGCCATGCTCGCCGGGAGGGAACGCGGCAGTCAACCTTGACCGGGTTCGGGCGTGTGCGCCGCCGCGCCGACGACGAGCGGGTTGAGCAGCACCGCATCGCGCTCGGCCGCCTCCGCGCGCACGCGCCGCTCGAAGGTGTCCGCGCCGACCTCCTCCGCCGTCGCGACGCCGCTGCGCTCCATCACCGGCAGCAGGCTCGTGACGTCCCCGGCGACGATCGACCAGCCGACGGCGTCGCCGCCCCGCTCGGCCGGGGCGGCGGAGGTGAGGACGACGTCCGGGAGCCCGGCGGCCGTGAACACCGCGGCCAGGCGCAGGGCCATGTCGGCCGGGCGCCCCGCCCGCCGGAAGGTCTCGACGGTCCACCTGTTGGACGCGGTCAGCAACGGCACCTCCGGCAGGGCCGCGCGGCTGGTCAGGTCGACGTCGGCGAAGGCCACCACCCCACCGGGGCGGACCAGGCCCACCAGGCGGACCACCTGGTCGACCGGGTCGGGCAGGTGGATGAGGATGAACCGGCCGACGACGGCGTCCACCGGCTCGGCCGGTCGCCAGCGGGTCACGTCGCCCCGCTCGAACGACACGTTCCGCAGGCCCGCCTCCCGCGCCCGGCGGCGGCCGAGCTCGAGCGGGTGGTCGGCGTCGTCCACCCCGCCCACCGCCCCCGTGGGCCCCACCCGCTCGGCTGCCGCGCGCGTCACGTCACCGGGGCCGCAGCCCAGGTCGGCGACCCGCATGCCCGGCCGTATCCCGGCGGCGTCGAGCCACGCCCCGGTCATGGGCCCGTACAGCCGG
>Ga0136846_1227840_pt1 | contig 10746 bp, 9 predicted proteins | sample HopSoiMetagenom2_FD_96841 | JGI IMG/M metagenome (GOLD analysis project Ga0136846, IMG submission 96841) | Grasslands soil microbial communities from Hopland, California, USA - 2 Assembly 2016 (version 4) | ecosystem: Environmental > Terrestrial > Soil > Grasslands | place: USA: Hopland... | reverse complement strand
CCTCCACTATATCTTCCCGGGAAGATATAGTGTCTTCCATGGAAGATACCTTCCGCTGGACCCTGGTGACCGCGATCGCGCCGATCGCCTGGGGCACGAACTACTTCGTCACCCACGAATACCTGCCGGCCGGGCACCCGTTGTACGGCGCGGTCTTCCGGGCGCTGCCCGCCGGACTGCTGCTGCTCGCCCTCGCCCGGCGGCTCCCGCGCGGCGTCTGGTGGTGGCGGTCGCTGCTGCTCGGCATCTGCAACATGGGCGCGTTCTTCGCGCTCATCTATCTCGCGTCTCAGTTGCTCCCGGTCAGTCTCGCGTCGACGATCATGTCCGCGTCACCCTTGACCATGGCGCTGTTCGCCTGGGCGCTGCTCGCCGAGCGGCCGACCGTCCTCGTCCTCACCGGTGCCGGCGCTGGGATCGGCGGCGTGGTCCTGCTGCTCGGCACCGGATCAACCACGGTCGATCCGCGCGGAGTCGCTGCCTCGGTGGCGGCGTTGACCATGTCGTCCGCCGGCTACGTCCTCGCGAAGAAGTGGGGTCGAGCGGGCGACGGTCCGCTCGCGACGACCTCGTGGCAGTTGATCGCGGGCGGTCTGGTGCTGATCCCGTTCGCGGTCGTCGTCGAGGGCGCTCCGCCGTACCTCGATCTGCCGGCCGTCGCCGGGTTCGCGTACGTCGGACTGGTCGCGACCGCGTTGGCGTTCACGGCCTGGTTCACCGGGTTGCGGCATCTCAGCGCGTCGACCGTCGGACTGATCGGGTTGCTGAACCCGGTGACCGGCGTCCTGCTCGGACTTCTGTTTTCCGGCGAGACGCTCACGCTGCGTCAAGGACTCGGGCTCGGCCTGGTGTTGGCCGGTATCGCGCTGAGCCAGATCCGCAGGCGAGCACCGGCGGTGAGGCGACCCTCTCAGCCGATTCTCAGCGGACAGCGGTGACACTGTGTAGATGCGCGTACTGATGGTCGAGGACGAACTGCGGCTGGCCGACACGGTCCACCGCGGGTTGACCGACGCCGGATTTGTCGTAGAGCTGGTCCACGACGGCGAGAACGCGATCTGGGCCGCGACCGAGCACAGCTACGACGTGATCGTGCTCGACATCATGCTGCCGAAGCTCAACGGGTACCGCGTGCTCGAGCTGCTCCGGGCCCGCGGGATCTGGACGCCGGTGCTGATGCTGACGGCGAAGGACGGCGAGTACGACCAGACCGATGCCTTCGACCTCGGCGCGGACGACTACCTGACCAAGCCGTTCAGCTTCCTGGTCCTGGTGGCGCGGCTGCGGGCGCTGATCCGGCGCGGTGGACCGGAGCGGCCGGTGGTGCTGACCGCGGGCGACCTGACCCTCGACGTGGCCCGGCGACGGGTCGAGCGCGGCGGACGGGAGATCACGCTCACGCCGCGCGAGTACGGCCTGCTCGAGTTCCTGATGCGGCACCGCGGGGACACGGTCAGCAAGACCGAGATCCTGGCCAACGTCTGGGACCCGGCGTTCGACGGGGACGACAATGTCGTCGAGGTGTACGTCCGGTACCTCCGCAAGAAGATCGACACCCCGTTCGCCCGGCACGCGATCGAAACGATCCGCGGCATGGGCTACCGCCTCAACCCCGAGGGCGGCTGACCGCCAGGCGCACCCCTTTGGGTGGAACTGAGAAGGTAGGGGGGTGAGCGGGGTCGTGCGACGACGGGTCGAGGGGTGGCACCGGTCCTCCGGCGGACTGCGGCAGGCCAGCGTCCGGGTCCGGTCGACGGCCGCCGCGGTGATCGTCGTTGCTCTGGCGCTGACGATAGGCGCCGCCGCCTTGCTGCTCCTCCTGCAGCGCGCTCTAATCACCGAGGTCACCGATGCCGCCGAGACCCGGGTCGCGGACGTGGCCGGCCAGCTCGGTGCCCGAGGTACGTCGCAGGTCGCCCAGGATCTGCCCGCGACGACGCGGGCCAGCCAACTCATCCAGGTCCTGGACGCATCCGGCCGGGTCGTGGCCGCGTCGTCCAGCCGGGTCGCCGCCACCCCGCTCACCGACCTGCGACCGCCGGCCGGTGCGCTGATGTGGGCGCAGGTCGGTGACATGCCACTGATCGACGACGATCACCTGTACCAGATCGTCGCGCAGGGAGCGTCGTACGGCGGAAAGCCGTACACCGTTGTGGTGGCGACGTCCGTGCAGACCCAGCGGCAGACGGTCGGGACAGTGGCAAAGTTCTTGGCGATCGGGTTCCCGGCCCTGCTGATCGTGGTGGGGGTGGCCAGCTGGCTGATGGCCGGGCAGGCGCTGCGGCCGGTGGAGCGAATTCGGTCGCGGGTGCAGGGCATCGGGTCCCGGGACCTGACCGAGCGGGTGCCGGTGCCGACGACCCGGGACGAGGTCGCGCGGCTCGCGGTCACGATGAACGAGATGCTGAACCGGCTGGAGCTGGGACAGTCGACGCAGCGGCGGTTCGTGTCGGATGCGAGTCATGAGCTGCGGTCGCCGCTCGCGACGCTGACTGCGGCGCTGGAGGTCGTGGACGCGGACACCAGCGGAAAGGCGTGGCAGGAGCTGCATCCGGTGATGCAGGCGGAGACCGAGCGGATGCGCCGGCTGGTCGAGGATCTGCTGCTGCTCGCTCGCGCGGACGACACCGGGCTGCGAATGCAGAAGACAGACGTCGACCTGGACGATCTGGTGTCGGCGGAGATCCAGCGGCTGCGGAGCTCGACGCCTGAGTTGACGGTGACGGGTGACGTACATCCGGTGCGGATCGTCGGCGATCCGGTGCGGTTGAGTCAGGTGCTGCGGAATCTCGTCGACAATGCGGCCCGTGCTGCGCACACCAGCGTCCGGCTGACGACCACTGAGCAGAACGGCTCCGCGGTGGTCACGGTGGAGGACGACGGCGACGGCATCCCCGAGGCGGACCGCCAGCGCGTCTTCCAACGCTTCGTCCGCCTCGACACCAGTCGCTCCCGAGCCAGCGGCGGCTCCGGCCTCGGCCTGTCCATCGCCCAGGAAATCACCCGGGCGCACCAAGGCACCATCACGCTCGCTCCCTCGCGCGCCGGAGGCACCAAAGCCACCATCACCCTCCCCCGCTGAGCTGATCGCCCGGGCCGGCGGAATCAAGGTTGCTGATCCGTCGCCGGTCGAGCAGGATCGCCGGCATGACGCAGTCAGCCGAACGACCAACAGCCCTCGTCACCGGCGTCGGCCGCACGGTAGGGATCGGTGCCGGCATCGCCCGCCGGTTGGCCGAATCCGGTTGGGACATCGCCTTCACCTACTGGACGCCGTACGACGAGCGCATGCAGTGGGGCGTCCAGTCGGGAGCCACGGACGAGATCACCAAGGAGTTGACGAGCCTCGGCGCAGCCGCCGTACCGATCGAGGCTGACCTGGTTGATCCGACAGCACCCGAGCGCGTCTTCGCGGCAGCCGAGGAGCGGCTGGGTACTGTCACCGCGCTCGTGATGGCGCACTGCGAGTCCGTCGACTCGAGCATCCTCGACACCACGATCGAGAGCTTCGATCGCCATTTCGCCGTCAACGCGCGAGCGACCTGGCTGCTGATCCGCGAGTACGCGCGCCGGTTCGCCGGACCGTACGGCACCGGGCGGATCATCGCGCTGACCAGCGACCACACCGTCCACAATCTGCCGTACGGCGCCAGCAAAGGCGCGCTCGACCGCATCACCCTGGCAGCCGCGCACGAGCTGTCCGACCTCGGCGTGACCGCGAACGTGATCAACCCCGGACCGATCGACACCGGCTGGATGACCGACGAGATTCGCGTCGCCGGCATCCAGCAGACTCCGCTCGGCCGGCTCGGTACGCCGGAAGACACCGCGAACCTGGTCGAGTTCCTCTGCTCGCCGCGAGGTCAGTGGATCAACGGCCAACTACTCAAGAGCAACGGCGGCTCGGCCTAGCGGCACTACCCCGTTTATGAGCGGGCCCACTTCTGATCGTCGGTTCCGTTGCAGGAGGCAACAATGATCGCGGCGCCGTTGCCGGTGCCGTTGGCGGTCAGGCAGCCGGTGGTGTCGACGGTCACCGTCTGGTCGGCGTTGAGGTGCCAGGTCTGGTTGGCAGCGTTGGTGCAGGTCTCGATGGTGACCGCGGAGGTCCCGGCGGTCATGCACTTGTCGGTGTAAACCGTGAGTTGGTTGCCGGCAGTCAGGTTCCACGACTGGTTGCCGCCGTTGTTGCAGTCCCACAGGTCCAACGCCGTACCAGGGCTGGTCGAGAACCCGGGTACGTCGACGCAGCGGTTGCTCGCGACACCGCGAAGCGGCTCGCCGGGCGGAGCAGGCGGGAGCGTGTTCGTCGGCTCGTTCTTCAGGAGGCCCCAGCCCCACCACAGCTGGTCGCGGCCGCTGATGCTGTTGACCTTCAGGTCGGCCGGCCCCACCTGCGTGGTCATCGAGTACGAGTCGCCGGTGCGCAGGCCCGGCCAGTAGACGATGCCCATCTGCTGCTCTCGGGCCACCTGGGTGAGCGCCCCGAGGTAGGCCGTGTACACGTTCCCCTCGTGGTTGCCGTAGTTCAGGCCGATCGTCATCGGCGACCCGGCCTCGTCGATGATCGTCCGCCAGCCGTACGAACCGATCCGCGGGCGCAGGTTCGCCAGCCACGCTGCCTCGGTGGTGTCCGATGCCCAGAAACCGTAGAAGTGCAGCGACAACAACGTGCCGCTCAGCTCCGGCGCCGCACCGACCCCGGTCACGTTGTCGTTGTAGCCCGTCCCGGAGATCACGATCCGTCCCCGCGGTACGTCGCTGTGCCGGGCGATCCACGATGACGTCAGCGACACCCACTCGCTCAACGAGTACCCGAACGGTTCGTTCATCGGCTCGAAGTAGACGTGCGGATTCCGCGCGTACGCCTTCACCACGGTGTCCCACATCGCCGCGTACGCCGCCGGGTCGTCGACACGCCCGTCCTTGGCGTTGTCGGCCTCCCAGTAGCTGAGGATCACCTTGAACCCGCTCGCCACCGACGCGTCGATCGCCGCGCGGTAGGAATTCCACCAGGTGGTCCCCACGCTCGACGGGTTGATCGGCAACCGGACCGTGTTCGCCTTGAGCTCGGCGCGGAACTCGCCCACGATCCCGAGCGCCTTGCCGTACGTCGTCCGATAGTCGTCCGCCGTACTCAGGCCGGACGGGACCACCGCGTCGTGCGCGTAGTTGTCGCGCGGATCGGCCCAGTTCACCCCCCGGAAGTCGTTGGTCCGCGACGGCTGTGCCACCGCGGGCGCGACCAACCCGGCGGCAAGCGTCAGAACGGTGAACAGGAGGGCAGCGAGACTGCGGGCGGTTGCTTTCACGCAGCGATGTTTACGTGAACATGCCGCCCAGTCAAGACTTCAGCACAAGTTCCAGCCGGAGCCACTTCGCCAGATCGCGGATCTCCCGATGCACAGCGGCACTCAGGGCTTTCGAGAACGGCTCGTCTTCGTGGATCGCGTCCACCCGGAAGATCCCGGCCTTCCGGTCCGACATCGCGTCGAGCTTCCCGACCAAGCGGTCGCCGTGCAGGATCGGGAGCGCGAAGTAGCCCCACTTCCGCTTCGCGACCGGCTTGTACATCTCCAGCTGGTAGTCGAAGTCGAACAGCTCGCTCATCCGCTTGCGGTCATAGACCAAGCGGTCCAGCGGCGACAGGATCGCCGTACGTCCGGAGAACGGCTGACCGAGCAACGACGGATCCACCCGCCACTCAGCGCGCACGCCCTCGACCACCGCCGCCTCGCCCGCCACGCCGGCATCGAGCGGCTCACCCGGGCACTCGGCGCCGCGCGACCGCAGGATGCCCATCGAGCGCAGCCGCTGCTCGTCGCGCATCCGTCCCGCCTTCTCCAGCGGTACGACGGGATCGTCCGGATAGACCCGCGAGGCCAGGTCCCACAACTTGTCGCGCCCGCGGCGGCCGGCGATCGCCACCTCGCCGCGTTGCATCAGGAACTCCAACATCTGCGAGACATTGCGGTTGTTCGTCCAGCCGCTCGACTTCCACGGGACGACGCAGGTGTCCGGCAGCTCTCGCATCAGCAACGGGCCGTCCTGCCGCAAACGCTCCAGGATGTCGACCCGGCAGCCCTCGTTCGCCCGCACCCAGTCCCGCCGGTACTCCTGCCAGTCGAGCAGCTCCTCCGACTCAAGCGTCTTCGGCCAGGCGGCCATCTCCGCTCGGAACAGAGCCAGTGTCTCCGGCAGCCGGACGAAGCCGCGCAACTCCAGCAGCTCCTGCGACGCCAGCGCATCGGCCAGCTCGGCAGGGTCATACGACGATCCGAGCCGGCTCCATGCCACCAGGTCCGCGTTCGGAGCGACATACGCGGTCTGGTCGAGCTGGAGGACGTTCAGCCCGCGCACCACCTCGAACAGCCCGGCCGGCCGCTCGCTGGTCAGCAACTGCGCACGCACGGCCAGCCGCCTGGCATCTCGTTTCGACAGCCGATGAATGGTCACGAAAATGAGGCTAAGCCCTCCCGCGGACAGTAAACTGGAGACAGCCAAGCGGGTGGGGACCTGGGGGCTTGGAATTCAGGGGGGTTTCATCGTGGCGGTGCGTTGTCGGGCAGTCATGCCCAGTTTGCTTCTCTCCGGCGCGCTGGTGGCGGTCGCGGCTTGCTCGAACTCGGACGGCTCGGACGAGCCGACCACGGTGCCGAGCCCGTCCATCGTCATCTCCCGCAGCCAGCCGGCGCTCAAGGCCGCGACCGACTGTTCACAGTCCAAGCAGCAGCTGCCGCCGGAGTCCCAGGCGGATGGCGTCGTGCTGCAGACCAGCACCGATCGGAGCCGTACGTCGTTGCTGCTGAAGAACACCGGCAGCCTGTCGGTGGTCGTCATCCCGGACGCGAGCTTCACCAGCCGTCTGGTGTCCGCGCCGCAGGTCAACCCGACGGACCAGGCGTCGAAGGCGGCGCTGATCGCCGTCAACAACGGCGGTGGTCTCGCCACGGTCCAGACGATCCCGGCATACGTGCCGAGGACGCAGGTCGTCACCCTGCCACCGGGCTGGGCAGTCTGTGCGCTCACCGACAATCCCGACGAGACCGCGAGCGTGCGCTATCTCCAGGATCGGACGTCCAGTGCCGAGTATTTCGTCGCCAAGGGCCTCGCGGACCAACTGCTCACCAAGCACAGTCCGGCGAAGACCACCCCGGCGCTGATCAGGTGTGCGAAGGCCACCGTGGACGCGATCAAGACCAATCCGGGGTTGCCGGACATCGAGCTGTACGCCGGGATCCTCGGCAACGACTCCCCCTGCCACTCGAGCTACAAATCGCTGGTGGGCGGCAACGAGCACGCCGCCCAGCAACTCGGCAGCGCGGTCCTCAACCAGCTGGAAGGCGCCCCCAGACTGGTGCCGACCAGCGCCCTGTTCGAGACCACGGCCTGACCAGGGTCGGCTCCGGGTCCGATCAGGGGGAACTCCACTCCCGTCCGGCCCACGCAGCCCCGAGACTGGAGTCAACCGTTCGATCCTCGGAGGACTTCAGCATGATCGGCTTCATCGTCGCCGGACTCATCATCGGTGCACTTGCGCGGCTCTTCACACCCGGAAAGCAGAAGCTGGGCCTGCTCGCCACGCTCCTGCTGGGACTTGCCGGCTCGGTGATCGGTGGCACGATCGCCAACATCCTCGGCACCGGCAGCATTTTCGAGCTCAACGTGCTCGGCTTCATCGTCGCGGTGATCGCCTCGGTGATGCTGGTCGGCACCGCCGAGTCGGTGGCCGCCCGCAACAAGAAGTAGGCACAGCGCAGGAACCGAACGAACACAAGCGCCGGCCTCAGGCCTCCCCGTTGTTCGCCATCGCCGGCCGCGGCTCGCGGCCGGGCGGCTGCGGCGGCCGGGGAAGCAGCGGCCGGCGCTTCTCCAGTGTCCGGATCACCGGCTTGTCCGCGGTCACGATGATCTGCTCCCCGGCGTGGCGCAACGTGACCTGGGCGTCCGCACCGTTGTGCACGGTGTACTTCACCGAGATCGGATCTATCTCCACCTTCAACCGGGCGCCCCGCCACCGGATCGTGAAGGTCAGCCCGGACAGACCCATCGGCAGCGCCGGATCGAAGCACAGGCAGCCGTCGCGCTCCCGCAACCCGCCGAAGCCGGCCACCAGCGCACTCCAGGCGCCGCCGAGCGATGCCATGTGCAGACCGTCGCCGGTGTTGTGGTGCAGGTTGCGCATGTCGATCAGCGCGGCCTCGTACGCATAGTCGTACGCCAGGTCCAGGTGTCCGACCTCGGCCGCCATCACGGCCTGGACACAGGCCGACAGCGACGAGTCCCGCACGGTCAGCCGCTCGTAGTAGTCGAAGTTCCGGGCCTTCTCCTCGGCCGTGAAGTCGTCACCGCACCAGTACGTCGCCAGCATCAGGTCCGCCTGCTTCACGACCTGCGTGCGATACAGCTGGAAGTACGGCGCGTGCAGCAGCAGCGGGTACTTGTCCTTGTACGCCTCGAAGTCCCACACGGCGTATCCGGTGAACCCTTCGGACTGCGGGTGCACGCCGAGATCCTCGTCGTACGGCACATAGACAGCGGCTGCCGCGTCGCGCCAACTGGCCTCTTCCTCACTGTCGACGCCCAGTGCACGGGCCCTGGTCGGGAACCGGCCGGCGAGCGCGGCCGCCGACCGCAGGTTCCGCGCCGCCATCAGGTTGGTGAAGACGTTGTCGTCGGCAACGGCGCTGTACTCGTCCGGTCCGGTCACGCCGGGCAGGTGCCATCGACCGTTGCGGTCGTGATGGCCGAGGGACATCCACAGCCGGGCTGTCTCCACCAGGATCTCGAGTCCGACCTCCTCGAGGAAGGCGTCGTCACCGGTGGCCCGGTCGTACCGCATGACCGCCTCGGCGATGTCGGCGTTCACATGGAATGCCGCCGTACCGGCTGGCCAGTACCCGGAGCACTCCTGTCCACGGATGGTCCGCCACGGGAACGCTGCGCCTTTGAAGCCCAGCACCTCCGCCCGCTCCTTGGCAAGCCCGAGCGTGGAGTGTCGCCAGCGCAGCGCATCGGCTGCCGCGCCCGGCATCGTGTAGGTGAGCACCGGCAGCACGAAGCCCTCGGTGTCCCAGAACGTGTGCCCGTCGTACCCCGCGCCGGTCAGCCCCTTCGACGGGATCGCCCGCCGCTCCGCACGCGCACCGGCCTGTAGAACATGGAAGAGCGCGAACCGCACCGCCTGCTGCAGCTCGGGATGTCCCTGCACTTCGACGTCGGCGCCGTCCCAGAAGTCGTCCAGGAAGTCGACCTGCTGCGTGGTCAGCCCGTCCCAGCCGGAGAACCGGCCACTGGCGAGCGCCGCGGCCACCTGGTCCCGGATCGCCGTCTCCGAGCGCAGACTGGACCACCCGTAGGCCAGGTACTTCACCACGCGCAGACTCTCGCCCGGCTGCAGCTGGGCGATCACCGTCGTCCGGGCCCAGTCCTCCCGCACGTCCTGGTCGATCGCGTACCGGACCGTCGTGTCCACCTCGTGCGCCATCGCGGCCGCCATCAACTGCTGGCTGCGCATGGTCCGGTGGATCAGCACCGTGCCGTGCTCACCGCCGTCGTGGCTGACCGGCTTCAGCGGGTTGTCCAGTACGGCGGCCACGCGCGGATCGTCGGACAGCTTTGGCTGCGCCTCGTTCGCGACCAGCTCGGACTGGATCACGAACCGCGCCGGCTGGTCGACCGGCTCCACGACGTACTCGATCGCGGCCACCGCGCGCTGGGTCATCGAGACCAGCCGGCGACTGCGGACCTTGATCCGCTTGCCGCTCGGCGACGTCCAGTCCACGTCGCGCTCGAGGATGCCGGTGCGGAAGTCCAGCGACCGCTCGTGCTTGGACAGGTAGCCGTAGCGGATGTCGAACGGGGAGTCGTCCACCAGCAGCCGGATCAGCTTGCCGTTGGTGACGTCGACGAGTGTCTGACCGGACTCCGGGAAGCCATAGCCTGCTTCGGCGTACGGCAGCGGGCGCTGCTCGTAGAAGGAGTTCAGGTACGTACCCGGGATCGCGTACGGCTCGCCTTCGTCGAGGTTGCCGCGTAGACCGATGTGGCCGTTGGACAACGCGAACAGCGACTCCGACTGTGCCAGCTTGTCCAGCGCCAGTCTGGTCTCCCGGAGCCGCCACGGCTCGATCGGGTGGTGGCCTCGGTCGATCATTCGCCCTCCAGCAGTTCAGCCAGGTCGCGGACCACGACGTCGGCGCCGTGCGACTTCAGCTCGTCCGCCTGACCCACGCGGTCCACTCCGATCACCTGTCCGAAGTGCCCGGAACGGCCCGCGGACACACCAGCCAGCGCGTCCTCGAACACGGCCGCCTTGGACGGATCGATACCGAACCCCTGCGCCGCGGCGAGGAAGGTGTCCGGCGCCGGCTTGCCTTTCAGGCCCTCGGTCCGGATGGTCACGCCGTCGACGATCTGCTCGACGTACTGCGCGAGCCCGGTGACGTGCAGCACCTCGCGGGTGTTGGCGCTCGACGACACCACGGCCCGGCGCAGCCCTGCTTGCTCAGCCGCCTGCAGGTAGCGGCGGGAGCCTTCGAACACGTGCACGCCCTCGGTCCGGATCCGTCGCTGCACGGCCTCGTTCTTCCGGTTGCCGAGGCCGTTCTCGGTCATTGCGGACGGTGGGTCGTCGGCCGTCGCTTCCGGCAGCGTGATCCCGCGCGAGGGGAGGAAGTCCCGGACTCCGTCGACCCGTGGCTTGCCGTCGGCGTGGGCGTCGGACTGCGCCCGGGCGTCGGACGG
>Ga0136846_1223691_pt1 | contig 10746 bp, 10 predicted proteins | sample HopSoiMetagenom2_FD_96841 | JGI IMG/M metagenome (GOLD analysis project Ga0136846, IMG submission 96841) | Grasslands soil microbial communities from Hopland, California, USA - 2 Assembly 2016 (version 4) | ecosystem: Environmental > Terrestrial > Soil > Grasslands | place: USA: Hopland... | reverse complement strand
GCCGCGGTCGCGGAGCGCTTCAAGCCGTACGGCTCGGTTCAGGAGGCCGCGGCGGAGGTGAGGCAGAACCTCGTCGGGCAGCGAGGCTGGCTGAGGCGGCTGACGGCGTGAAGCTCGCCATGACACTCCGTGCACGCGACGAGGCCGACATCGTCGACGCGCAGATTGCTTTCCATCTCAACGCCGGCGTCGACGTCGTCGTCGCGATCGACCACAGCTCGACGGACGGGACGGGCGAGATCCTCGAGAGCTACGCAAGGCAGGGCTACCTCCACCTCATCCGCGAGGACGCCGTGGAGATGCACGAGGGTGAATGGGCGACGCGGATGTCGCGGCTCGCCGCGACCGAGCTGCAGGCGGACTGGATCATCCCGAGCGACGCCGACGAGTTCTGGTGGCCGCGCGGCGGCTCGCTGAAGGAGGTGCTCGCTTCGATCCCCGAGCGCTACGGCATCGTGCGCGCGCTCCTGCGCCAGTTCGTCCCGCGGCCGGACGACGGCACGTTCTTCGCCGAGCGCATGACGGCGCGCGTTGCGACGTCGGCGCCGATCAACGACCCGACGAGCCTTTTCCGCCCCAACCTGAAGTCGATCCACCGCGCCGATCCCGGCGTGACGCTGTCGGCCGGCGCGCACACGCTGCGCGACACGAGCCTCGTCCCGATGCGAGGCTGGTACCCGATCGAGTTCCTGCACTACCCGATCCGCAGCTACGCGCAATGCGAGCGGAAGTACCGCAATCTGCAGAGCTCGCTCGGAACCCGGCGGAACTCCTACTACGAGGACGTGCATCGCGCGCTCGAGCAGGGAACCTTCCGGGAGCTCTACGAGTCGCTCGTGATCGACGACGAGGCGCTGGAGCGCGGCCTCGCCGACGGCTCGCTCGTGCACGACACGCGCCTGCGTGACGTGCTGCGCTCGCTCCGCTCCGCGCAGAACGGCGGCTACACGCTGGAGGGGATCGGCTTCCCGCGTCCGACCGTCGTCGACGAGGCCGCTTACGCCGTTGACGTCGCGGCGCTGGGCGAGGCGGACGTCGTCCGCGTGCAGCGCCGGCTCGACGAGCTCGAGCAGCGCGTCGCAGCCGTCGAGGGCGGCCTCCTGCAGCGGATCGCCCGCCGCTTCTCGCGGTGAAGCTCGTCGTCACCGTCCTCGCGCGCGACGAGGCCGACGTCATCGACGCGCACGTGTCGTTCCACCTGAACGCCGGCGCGGACTTCGTCGTCGCCACCGACAACAACTCCCAGGACGGCACGACCGAGATCCTGCGGCGCTACGAGCGCGAGGGTGTGGTGCGCCTGATCCAGGAGCCGGCGGAGGGGCTGCGCCAGGGAGAATGGGTGACCCGCATGGCGCGGCTCGCCGCCGCCGAGCTGGGCGCCGACTGGGTGATCAACGCCGACGCCGACGAGTTCTGGTGGCCGCGCGGCGGATCGCTGAAGGACGTCCTCTCGGCGGTGCCGAAGCGGTACGGCGTCGTGGAGGCGTTCTGGCGCACGTTCGTGCCCAGGCCCGACGACGACCGGCTGTTCGCGGAGCGCATGACCGCCCGCCTGACGCAGCAGGCGCCGATCAACGACCCGTCGAGCTTCTACCGGCCCGTCACGAAGGTCGCGCACCGCGCGGACGCAGCTGTCGTCGTCGGCCGCGGCAACCACGCGCTCGTCGACAGCGCACTGCTGCCGCTCCGCACCTGGCACCCGGTCGAGGTCCTGCACTTCCCGCTGCGCTCGTACGCGCAGTGGCGGCGGAAGGTCGAGCTGCAGGGCGTCGCGTTCACCGAGCACATCGAGCGTGCAGGCACCGGCTACCACCTCAGGGGCTACGACGCGCTCCAGGAAGGGCGGATGGAAGAGCAGCACGCGTCGCTCGTCGTCGACGACGCTGCGCTCGAGCGCGGCCTCGCGGGCGGGACGCTCGCCGAGGACACGCGGCTGCGCGACGCATTGCGAGGGCTGCGGACGGACGACGGCTTCGCGAGTCGGCGGCCGCTGACGTTCGAGGCGCCGACCGTCGCGGACGACGCGACCTATGCGGTCGAGGCGGCCGCGCTCAGCGAGGCGGACGTCGTCCGCGTCGAGCGCCGGATCGACGCGCTCGAGCAGCGTCTGCGCACGCTCGAGCGGCCCTTCGCCCGGAACCCGTCCCGCTAGCATCGGCCGGATGACCGAGACGCCTCTCCAGACGCCGCAGCGGCCGGTCGAACGGCCTGCGGAGCCGCGCGACGCCGCGGCTCGGTCGGCCTTCGTCACGATCATCCAGCCGCCGCCGCGCTGGCCGCGGCTGGAGGCGCGGGAGCTTTGGCGCTTCCGCGAGCTGATGGCGGTCTTCGTCTGGCGCGACCTGAAGGTGCGCTACAAGCAGACCGTCATCGGCGCAGGCTGGGCGCTCCTGCAGCCGGTGCTGCCGACGGTCGTCTACACGCTCGTCTTCGGCAAGTACGCCAACTTCCCGTCCGACAAGCTGCCGTACCCGATCTTCGCTTTCGCCAGCGTCCTCATCTGGCAGTACTTCTCCGCCGCCCTGACGGTGTCGAGCGGGTCGCTCGTCGCCAACGTCGGCTTGATCACCAAGGTCTACTTCCCACGCCTGCTGCTGCCGCTCGGCGCCGTGACGACGCCGCTCGTCGACCTGGCGCTCGGTGTCGTGCTGCTCGTCTTCGGCATGGCGTGGTACGACATCTGGCCGAGCGCCACCGTTCTGTTCGCCCCCGGCTTCGTGGCCATCGCGTTGGCGAGTGCCCTCGGTGCGGGCCTGATCTTCTCGGCGCTGAACGTCCGCTACCGCGACATCCCGTTCGTGATCCCGGTCTTCATGCAGGTGATGCCGTTCCTCTCCGGCGTGATCTACGCCGTGTCCGATCTGCCGCCGAAGTGGCAGTGGTTGCTCGCGTTCAACCCGCTCACCACGGCGGTGTCGGGCTGGCGCTGGGCCGTCCTCGGCGGCGCCCAGCCCGTGCTCGGCCAGGCGGCGATCGGGATCGCGATGGCGATCCTGCTGCTCGTCGCCGGCTTCGCCTTCTTCAAGCGCGCCGAGCCGAAGTTCGCGGACACGATCTGATGCCGACCGCAATCAAGGCCGAGGGGCTCTCGAAGCAGTACCGGATCGGCCAGTACCGCCCGGCATACGGGACGCTGCGCGACTCGATCACCAACAACGTGCGCAAGTGGCGGACCGGCCACCTGCACGACGACCCGCGGGAGATCTGGGCGCTGCGCGACGTCTCGCTGGAGGCTCGCGAAGGCGAGGTGATCGGCATCATCGGGCCGAACGGCGCCGGCAAGTCGACGCTGCTCAAGATCCTCACGAAGATCACCTGGCCCACCCACGGGCGCGCCGAGATCCACGGCCGCGTCGGGAGCCTGCTCGAGGTCGGCACCGGCTTTCATCCGGAGCTCACCGGCCGCGAGAACATCTATCTCAACGGCGCGATCCTCGGCATGAAGCGCAGCGAGATCTCGCGGAAGCTCGACACGATCATCGAGTTCTCCGGGATCGAAAAGTTCATGGACACGCCGGTGAAGCGCTACTCGAGCGGGATGTTCGTCCGGCTCGCGTTCTCGGTCGCGGCGCATTTCGAGCCGGACATCATGGTCGTCGACGAGGTCCTCGCCGTCGGCGACGCAGACTTCCAGCGGCGCTCGCTCGGCCGGATGGAAAGCCTCGGCGACTCCGGGCGGACGGTCCTGTTCGTCTCGCACAACCTCCACGCCGTGCTGCAGCTCTGCGACCGGGCGCTGCTCCTGCAGGACGGGCAGGTCGTCCGAGAGGGAAACACCCACGACGTCGTCGCTTACTACGAGGAGCAGACGGTCGGCTCCGGCGCGAGGGTCAGCTGGGACGACTCCGACCCCGACGCGCCGGGCAACGACCTCGTGCGGCTCCGGTCAGTGCGCGTGATCGACGAGGACGGAGCGCCTGCCGCCACGATCGACGTGCGACGCGCGGTCGGCATCGAGGTCGAGTTTCGGGTCCTCCGGCCAGGCCCCGCGGTCGTCCCGAAGATCAAGCTGCTCGACCAGCACGGCGCCATCTGCTTCAACGCGCTCGACGTCGACGACCGCTGGAACGCGCCGAAGGCGCCCGGCGACTACGTCGCGACGGCGTGGATCCCGCCGAACCTGCTCAACGAAGGGCGCCACTCCGTCGACGTGAACGTCGTCACGCTCGCGACGCCGAAGCTGATTCCGCATGCGAGCGCGTACAAGATCGTCGCGTTTCACGTGTACGACCCCGCTGACGGGGATTCTGCGCGAGGGCTCTTCGGCGGGGAGCTGCGCGGTGTGGTGCGGCCGCTCCTCGAGTGGACGTACGACGAGCAGTAAAACGCGGATCGTCGGCATCGTCCTGGTGCACAATGAGGACGTCTTCGTCGAGCGGGCGATCCGGAACGTCGCGCGCTTTTGCGACCGCATTCACGGTGTCGACCATCTTTCGACGGACGGGACCTGGGAGGTCCTGCGCTCCCTGGCGGACGAGTACGACCACCTGGAGGTGAGGCGCGTGCGGCACGCAGGTGAGTCGCACCGGATCGTCGAGCCGTACGCGGGCAGCCCGACCTGGGTCTTCGGCGTCGACGGCGACGAGCTCTACGACCCGGGGCGGCTGGACGATTTCCGGGCGGAGCTGCTCGCCGGCAGCTACGACCACGCGTTCAAGGTCGCGTCGAACGTCCTCAACTGCGTCGAGCTCGACGCTGCGCGGAAGACGGCCAGGGGCTACCTCTCGCCGCCGTCCCGGTCGATCACGAAGCTCTACAACTTCGCGGCGCTCGAGTCGTGGCGCGGCGACGGGGCGGAGCGGCTGCACGGCGGCACACCGGTCTTCCGCGCCGGCTGGGACGAGCGCTCCGTCGACAACATCGGCGAGCGGACCTCCTGGGACGAGACGCCGCTGCGCTGCCTGCACATGTGCTTCGTCCGCCGCTCGAGCCTGGACTCCGGGCCGACGAACCGCCCGATCCTGGAGGAGACGACGCTCCACGATCGGAGCTGGCGCGGCGCCGTCAAACGCAAGCTGCGACGCCGCCCGATCCCGGCCGAGTCGACGTGGAAGCGCGAGAAGTACATGCGCGGAGACGTCGTCGCGGTCGACACGGAGCCCTTCTTCGCGTGAAGGCCGTGCTGCGTCGCTGGGCGAACGGCGCGCTCGACCGGGTCGCCGTCCCCTGGCTCTTCGACCTCTACCGGCGCGAGCGGCTCGCGCGGCGCGAGCTCTTCTACAACGCGTTCAAGGCGCTCCGGTTCAACGGCATCGACGGGGATTACGCCGAGTTCGGCAGCTGGGGCGGCCAGACGTTCGCGCTTGCGTACGCAGAGTCACGGCGCCACGGGCACGCGGCGCGCCTGTGGGCGTTCGATTCGTTCGAGGGCTTGCCCGAGCCGCGCGAAGGAAGAGACGAGCACCCGGAGTGGCGCCGCGGAAAGATGGCGACGAAGCTCGACGAGTTCCACGCGATCTGCGCCGCGAACGGGATTCCCCGTGACGTCTACGAGGTCGTGCCGGGCTTCTACGAAGACACACTGCCGACGCGCGCTCCGTCGGAGGCGCCGGCGAACATCGCGCTGGCATACGTCGACTGCGACCTGTACACGAGCACGAAGATCGTCCTGGAGTTCCTTGCGCCGCGACTCAAGCACGGCATGATCGTCGCGTTCGACGACTACTTCTGCTGGTCGCCGGCGCATGCGTCCGGCGAGCGCACGGCGTGGCGCGAGCATGTCGCCGCGAACGACGCCTGGCGCTGGGTGCCGTACGTGCAGTACGGCTGGGCCGGGCAGTCCTACGTGCTCGAGGCGCGCTAGGCCAGCGCGTACCGTTGGGCGGGGTCGAGCCCGTCGGACCCGTCCGCGACGGCGAAGTTCCGCTCGGTGAGGGCCGCAAGCGACGCCGGCGACGAGTACGTCACCGTCGCGAGGACGCGCGGCTTCCCGACCGCGAAGCCGCCGCGATGGAAGCCCGAGGTGTTGCAGAAGATCAGCGTGCCCTTCGGCGCAGTGAAGCTGACCGCGCGGTCGGCGACCTTCGCCTCGAGGTCGTCCTCCGGCGGATAGTTGTCGCCGAGCGGCCGCCACGGCCAGAGGTGCTCGAGCTCGCCGCCCGGCGCGCTGCGCGGCACGTACTCGAACGGTCCGCCGTCGGCCTCGACGTCGGTCAGGTAGAGGAACGCCTTCAGCAGATGCCGGTCGTTGAAATCGCGGTGCCACCGTTGCGACGAACGCCTGCCGCCCTCGACGGGCGGCGTGTACCAGACGTCGACGTACTCGAGCTTCGACCACATCCCGAGGTACGTGTTGGCGATGTCGAGCATCCTCCTGTCGAGCCCGAGCTCGAGCCAGGGGTCGTCGAGGCCGAGGCGCACGTCGTAGGCGTACTTGCGGACGACGAACTCCTTGCCTTCGCGCCGGCGCAGGCCGCTCTCGCCGCCCGCGCGCTCCCGCTCGAGCTCGGCCTCGGTGTCGGCGATGAAACGCTCGGCCTCCTGCTCGAGCCGCGGCCACGCGGAGGGGAGGAGATCGGCGAGCGGAAGCACGGCATAGCCGTCGACGCGCAGGCGCTCGAGGATCCCTTGCTGGGCCGCGTCGAGTGCCGGCGGCTCGTGCGAGTAGCGGCGGCGCGCACCGCGGTTTCCGAGCACGCGGTCGTGCAGCTCGTACGTGGCGACCACGCCCCGGCGCTCGACCGCGCTCGCGACCTTGTGCACGCGTGCGGCGAACTTTGTCCGCTTCCTGTGCATCGGCCGCCACCATAGCCTCTGCTCCTGACCGTGCAGATCTTCATCGCCTACCGTGACGCTCCCGAGCGCCGCGCCGCCCTCGCCGGGAGCGGCCCGGAGCGGTATCGCCTCTTCGGCCTCGACGATTTCGCGGCGCGCGGAGCAGAAGTGCGACACAACCTGGAGCGGCGCGTGCCGGTGTGGGCACGTGCGGTCGACAAGGTGCTGAACACGCTCGTGTACGGCGTCGGCGGGTATGGCGGCGACTTCGCGTCCGTCCTCGCGTCGCTTCGCGCGATCAACAGGGCCGACGTAGTGCTCTCGACCGTCGACACCGTCGGGATCCCGCTCGTCCTGCTTCGCCGCATCGGCGTCGTGCGCACGCCGATCGTCTACGTCGCCGTCGGCCTGCCGGAGCGCCTCGTGCAGCTGCGGCGCCTGCACGGGCTCTACCGCCGAGCGCTCGCCGGCACGCGCGCGGTGGTCTCGTATGCCGAGAGCGAGGTGCGCTGGCTGCGCGATCGGCTCGGCGCGGCGGCGAAGATCGTGTTCGTCCCGTTCGGGGTCGACACGTCCGAGTTCGCGCCGCTGGAGCGCGCGCCGGACGTCGACGTCGTCTCGGTCGGCGCCGACCCTCGCCGCGACTTCGCGTTGCTGACGGCGATCGCGGCACGCCACCCGGAGCTCAGCTTCCGCATCGTCGCTTCGGCTGAGCACGCCCGCGCGCTGGGCGGCGCGCCGGCGAACGTCGAGGTCGAGGCCGACATCCCGCTCGAGGCCGTACGCGAGCGGCTCGCGGCAGCTCGGGTCGTGGCGCTCCCTGTGCGCGAGAACAGCTATTCCGGCGCGACGACGACGCTACTGCAGGCCCTGGCGATGGCCCGGCCTGTGGTCGTGTCCCGGACCGACGCGATCGCGGCGGGCTACGGCCTCGAGGACGGCGTCAACTGCCGGCTCGTGCCGCCGGGTGACGCCGACGCGTTCGAGCGGGCGCTGCTCGAAACGTTGACGGGCGCGGATGCCGCAACTGCTCTCGGCATCCGCGCCCGTGAAACGGTCGAGCGGAGTCTGACCTGGGAGCGCTACACGAACGCGCTCTGGGAGCTCGTCTCGCGCTAGGCGGACACCTTCAGGATCAGCCCGAGCGCTGCGTGGGCGCCGAGCTTGTCCGTCGCCTGCACGCGCAGGCGGAACGTGCCTGTCTGCTTCGGCGTGCCGGTGATCTGGCCCGTCCGCGCGTTCAGCTTCAGGCCCGTCGGCAGCAGGCCGGGCCGGCCGCCGAGGATCTTCCACGTGCGCGGAACGACGCCGCCCGTTGCGCGGAGCGTTGCGCGGTACGCCTTGCCGACCTTTGCCGCCGCCAGCGGCCGCTTCGTCACGAGCAGGCGCGAGACGACGGTGAGCGGGTAGTCGACCGTCACCGTGAGGCCCGATGCATCCTTGACCGTCAGCTTCAGCGCCACCTGCCCCGGCGTCGTGGGCGTCCCGTGAATCGCGCCGGTGGCCGTGTCCATCGTCAGGCCGGCCGGAAGCGCTCCGTCGAGCGTCCAGGTGTAGCCGGTCTTGCCGCCGGTCGCCTGCGGGACGAAGCTGTACGCGACGCCGACCTCGCCGACGTTGTTCGTCGGGCCCACGACGAGCTTCGGCACGACGGACATCGAGTACGACTGCGTGTCCGAACGGCTGCCCGCGGATGCGGTGACCTTGAAGGTGTAGTCACCGGCGGCGGTCGGAGTCCCCGACAGCAGGCCGCTCGAGCTGAGCGTCAGGCCTGCCGGCAGCGCACCCGACGAGATGCCCCAGGACGCGGTGCCGGTGGCGGAGAACTGCAGGTTGTACGGCACGGTCAGCTGTGCCGGCGTCAGCGTGCTCTGCCGCTGCTGGATCTGCAGCCCCTGGAGGATCGTGATCTCGAACTGCTTCTCCGTAGTACGGTCGTCGGCGCACCAGGGCGCGCCGCCCTGGTCTGCCGGAACATCCGACATCGTGATCCAGAAGACGTAGGTGCCGGCCTGCGTCGGGATTCCGGTGATCCAGCCGCTGCCCGACTCGATCGACAGACCGGGCGGCAGGCCGTCCGCCTTGAACTTGACGTCAGGCACACAGCCGGTGCCCTCGCGTCCCTTGATCTGGTAGCTGTAGGACTTGCCGGTCTCGCCCGAGGGGCAGACCTTGATGACGGTGCCGGACCGGATCGGGCAGACGTCGTCGGGAAACGTGAGTGCGCCGGCGGCAGGAACCGCGATCCCGGCGATGGCCGCAGCCGCAACGGCGACCAGCAAAAAGCGAAGACGCATCAGATTCTCTTCTCCCTCTCGGTTTTGCAGGTCTTTCGAGACCCCGGTTGACGGGCGGATGGTAGCCGGGATCCCCGACGCCGTCCTGCCGCCAGAATCATCGGACATGGGGATGCGGCCGTTCGTAAGAGTCCTGTTAAGACGGGCGGAGACCGAGCGCGACGTGTGGCGCTCGAGAGCGGCGCGGCGCGACGTCGCCATGTTCCACGAGTTCCACGCGCCTCCGTACGGCGGCGGGAATCAGTTCCTGCTCGCACTGCGGCGCGAGCTCGGCCGCCGCGGCCTCGCCGTCGAGGTGAACCGCCTCTCGGGCGGGACGCCGGCGTGTCTCTACAACTCGTTCAACTTCGACTTCACGCGGCTGCGGCGGTTCCGCCGTCCAGGCGCGCGAATGGTGCACCGCGTCGACGGGCCGATCGGCGCGTACCGCGGGTTCGACGACGGCACCGACCGCCGCATCGTCGAGATCAACGCACTGGCTGACGCGACGATCCTGCAGTCGCGCTACAGCCTCGAGAAGCACCGGGAGCTGGGCCTGGCGTTGCGAAATCCGGTCGTGATCCCGAACGCCGTCGACCCCGCCGTCTTCCATCCGCCGGTCACGCGCGAGCCGCTCGACGGCCGCCGCCTACGCGTGATCGTCAGCAGCTGGTCGGACAATCCGCGCAAGGGCGCGGACATCCTCGCGTGGCTCGACGAGCACCTCGACTTCGACGCGTACGACGTCACCTTCGCCGGACGGACGCAACAGCGCTTCCGGCGGATCTCCGTGGTCGACCCGCTCGCCTCCGAGCCGCTTGCGGATCTGCTGCGCGCGCAGGACGCGTACCTCGCTCCGAGCCGCGACGACCCGTGCTCGAACGCGCTCCTCGAAGCCCTTGCGTGCGGGCTGCCTGCCGCGTTCCTGCGGAGCGGCGGGCATCCGGAGCTGGTCGGCGACGGCGGAATCGGCTTCGAGCATGCGGAGGAGCTTCCCGGCGTGCTCGCGCGGCTGCGCGATCAGCTCGAGCAGCTGCGCGCTGCGATCGCGGTCACGCCGTTGTCCGACGTCGCCGACCGCTACCTGGAGGTGCTCGGATGACAGCCGCCTCGAAGCTGGCGCTCGCCGCGTACGTGCCGGCACGCACGCGGACGTGGGACGACTTCTCGCGCCTCTTCGTGCTCGGCGACGACGTGGGCTGGTCGATCGACGACGACCGTGCGCGCCTGTCGCGGACGGCGAAGCGACTCGGGTACGACGTCGCACCGCCGCGCTGGGCGCGCTTCGCCCGGCGCCAGTCCGTCTTCGGCCACGAGCACTTCGGCGCCCTGCAGCCGCGCTGGCTCGCGTCGTCGCACCGCCTGGGGCTGAGCTACTTCCACGGGCGCCCCGGGACGCCGGGCTACCCGGAGTTCGACCGCGCGTACGCGTCCTTGCGCGACAACGCGGCGCGCATCGACCGCGTCCAGGTGACGCACGCGGAGATGCACGAGCTCGTCCTCTCGGCCGGAGTCGCCGCGGAGAAGGTCTTCCGCATCCCGATCGGCGTCGACCTCGAGCGCTTCCCGCTCGGGGACGAAGCCGCGCGCCGGTCGGCCCGCGCGGCCTTCGGCATCCCCGAGTCGGCATTCGTCGTCGGCTCGTTCCAGAAGGACGGCGTCGGGTTCGGCGACGGCCTCGAGCCGAAGACGATCAAGGGCCCCGACAGCCTCGTCGCGGTGCTCGAGCGCCTGCGCGCCCCCGAGCTGGTAGTGC
>Ga0136846_1236561_pt1 | contig 10747 bp, 9 predicted proteins | sample HopSoiMetagenom2_FD_96841 | JGI IMG/M metagenome (GOLD analysis project Ga0136846, IMG submission 96841) | Grasslands soil microbial communities from Hopland, California, USA - 2 Assembly 2016 (version 4) | ecosystem: Environmental > Terrestrial > Soil > Grasslands | place: USA: Hopland... | reverse complement strand
TGATGCCTTGTATGCGATACAGGGCATTGGCTGTACCAGTGAGACCATCCTTTCTTGCTTTTTTCAAAATGATATGAACGATACCACCAGTTGAAGCCGCTTCATACTCTGCTGGTGGATTTGGAATAACTTCAATCCTGCTGATATCTTCCGAACGCAGGGAACGAAGAAAATTGGCAAGGTCTCCTGAAGGCATGCGTTGTACCACGTCATTGATCATCACAGTAACAGTTTGTCCACCTATTATTCGGATATCGCCCTGGGGGTTAACCCACAAGCCAGGTGAGTTTTGCAATACTTCCAGGCCGGTGCGGCCACTGCCTAAATAACTATCTTCCACATTTACAATGTACCGGTCAGCCTTGCGACTTACCAAGGGTTTTTTAGAAACTACCTTTACTTCTCCTAATAATTGCTGACGGGTTTGCATTTGCAGGCTGGAAAAAATAGAAGTATCCGGGAATGTGAATGAGTGTGTTGTATTTTCATATCCTACCAGGGAAAGCCGGATCACATAATTAGTTCCCGTTATAAATTTAGTGCTCAAATGAAACCTTCCGTTATTATCAGTGATGTCTCCGGTGATTAATGTGCTATCCTTCAGAAGCGAAACAGAAACATTTGCTAATGACTGACCTGCAGCATTGTTAACCCTTCCTGATATTGCCTGTCCCTCAACAATAGTATAGAAAATAAGAAAAACGAATAACAATCCCCGGTGCTTTGCCATACCTGTAAAACTACCCTGGAAGCCAAAGTACATGGGGGAAAACGAGCAGTTTGCGACTGTGACCGAGTAACCTGCGGGTTTTAGCGACCGCTAAAATGGGAGGTTCAGGAATTGGGGCTAAATGCAAGGGTTACTTGCGGATCTGCAAGGTTTTAAGCAGTGTTTCCTTACGTGAACGGGAAACATCCAGCTCTGTGCCATCAGTCATCAGGACTGTTCCGCCCTCACCACGGATATACTTTTCAATGGCATTGATATTGACAAGATGTGAATGGTGAATGCGGAGAAAACCATGATCTTCCAGCATTTCTTCAATTTCTTTAAGGGTTCGGGAGATAACCAGCTTCTTTTTATCCTTCATCACAAATGTGGTGTAATTGCTGCTGGCAATGCAATACAGTATTGTATCGATGGCTACCATTTGCAATCCTTCAAGTGTAGGAAGTGCAATCCTGTTGCCAGTTGCAGCAGGTTCGCGAATTGTTTGCATCAGCAATTGAAGTTGCTGCGTAAGAAGTTCATTCGGGTCAGGCTTGCTTACTTTGGCAATAGCCGCCTTGAGCTCCTGTGGATCAATCGGCTTAAGCAGGTAATCAAGCGCACTGAATCGGATAGCTTTAATTGCGTATTGGTCATAACTGGTTGTAAAGATGACCTGAAAGCTGGGAGGCATAAAATGTTCGAGCAATTCAAATCCATTGCGATGCGGCATTTCAATGTCAAGAAAAACCAGCTGTGGTTTTAGTTCAATAATAACACGTTCTGCTTCCAGCGCAGAGTTGCAGGCAGTTTCAACCACTACATCCGGACAATGTTTTTTTAATAATGTCTGGAGGGCAGCACTGGCATAAGGCTCATCGTCTACTACAATCGCTCTTATCATAGAGGGGTTTGTATATATAAAATAATTTCAGTTCCGGTCACTTCTTCATTTGCATCTTTAAGGTCATGTATTTCCATGGAAGATCGTTCATCCCTATTTTTATTAAAAAGCGCAAGTCGGGAAGCCGTAAGCTGTTGTCCCATGGAAGAATGTTGCTTCGTGCCAAGTGCAGCAGCTTTTTGTCTGCCTATTCCATTATCCCGGATGGTCACCAGTAAAATCCCTTCAAAATACTTAAATGATATGGCAAGCTTTCCTTCTCCCTCCTTATGCAACAACCCGTGCCAGATCGCATTCTCGCAGAATGGTTGCAGTATAAAACACGGCACCTGCAATTGTGAAGCCGGTAATCCATTTGGAATATCGATGGTATAAGTGAATGCCTGTTTGAACCGGAGCTGTTCCATATCCAGGTACAGGCGAAGCATATCCAATTCTTCCTCAAGTGAAATAGCATCCTTTCCAGCATTGACCAGTACCATTCGCACCAATCTTGAAAACCTTGTAAGGTAATCTGATGCTTTGTCATTCTGATTATCTAATATAAAATGATTGATGGCGCTAAGACAGTTAAATATAAAATGCGGATTCATCTGTGCACGGAGCGCCTGCATCTCTAGTTCGGATGCACGTTGTTTTAACCGGAGACGAATGTTTTGGTAGCGAAAAACGATGAAAGCGATGGCAAGAACGGCGGCGAGACAGACAATAATAATGGTGCGATCAGCAATTTTTTTACTGGCCCGCAGGGATTGCATGTCCGCCTCATGTGAAGCAGCTTCCGATCGCTGTCTAAATGCAAACAGTTGTCCTTTGAATACATCAGTAGAAGCAGTTTCCTTCAGGCTATCATACAGCTTACGGTAATGTAATGCTGAACCTGCATCACCCAGTTTCTCATATATCGAAGCCAATAATTCGGAAGCGCTTTCATAAAACCGAAATACCCCTTTTTGGGAAGCAATGGAATATGCATCAGTGGCTAATTTGACAGCGTTCCGAAGATCACCCTGTTCATAGGCGATTTTTCCAAGACCGATGGCAGTAGCCGCGATCATATTAATATCATTGACCGGCAGCACTTCTTCATATACAGGGTGCAGAAAATAATAGGCACTGTCATAGTGTTGCTGCATGAGGTGAAGTTCTCCAAGTCGTATGCGGATAACCCGACTTAAAGGATTACCTATGAAAGACTGACGATACGACCAGGCAGCGGAATCAAACTGTTTGCGTGCTGCATAAAGTTCACCCATACAATGATGCAACTCACGGAATGGATACTCACCTTTTACCGGCTTTTCATCCAGGGCCATCTGGTAATAATGGGAAGCAGATTCCAGGTCTCCGATATTTTGGTACAGCTTTCCCAATTGGACCAGAAGCAGAACCTGGTTTTCTTCATCTCTTGAACCTTCATTTTTAATTAAAGCAAGCTGCACCGCTTTAAAAGCCTTTTCAGATTCACCAGGATCATCGTAAACATTGCTGAGTATCCGATATGCGCCTATGAAGTGTTTTTTGTCATCTGCCGGCCAGAATTTAAGGGCCAGTTCAATAGTATCCGCCGCATTCTTGAAGTTTCCAGCATACCAGGTAGCCTGTCCGGCCCCGAAAAGGGCGTCAGCATAATGATGGTTATTGTTTAGTCGGCGGGCTTCGCGGATTGCATTACCAAAATTTTGCATTGACTCCCTGGCCATGAACTTAAACAGGTAATGATATCCACTATCCATTGATTCATTAAAAAATGAATCAGCTTTCTGAGCCGTAGCCCAGGAAGAAATGAAGAGAAGACAAGGAATAAATATTTTATTCAACATATACTTGTATCAAATATAATCTCCTTTGTGAGAAGAGGTTGTTTGAAGCTTCATATGACTGGAAATCAGTTTTTTTCACATTAGAATTGGGGGATAAACTCTCTTTGAAATCCTCCAAAAAATATTAATTTCAGACCCGAAATACCCGCCTGCCGTCTTTTAAGGGGTGTCAATTTCTCCCGAAACACTTGAAAACTATTATATTTTACATTTGGTTTATAGATTACTTTTGAGCTAGGAACCTGACCAGCAAGGAGTTTGGAGGGATGTATACATAATATTGCTTAACCTATTTTCAAATATTAACTGTATTTATGGGATTAATAGATTTCTTAAAAAAGCAGGGTTTTATAGAAGAAGGGTCGGGAAACAAAGAAAAGACCAGCCGCTCAGAAAATTCCCAACAGGCAGACACCGTTCCTCCAACTTATTTCCCGATCACTGATATTGGCAATTCCACTTCGTCATCAGCTGAACCCTCTTTCGTTACTCCCCTCAAACAAAACACAGGCGCAGGTGTGAATGAACAGCTTGATCCTTCCTTTATTAAATTTTTTGAAGATGAGCTTTCCAAAGCAAATTTTCCGGGTCTTGATTATTTTGAATTCAGGCAATTGTTGCTAAAAACCCAGCAAAAAATGGCTGCAAAAGGAACCGCATCACCCGAGGTGATACTGCAGACCGTCTTAATGAGCTTTGAAGCCCAGGATGTTTCACCTGCCAAATTGATGGACGCAGCCCGGAAATATAAAGAAGTCCTCAAACAGAAAAACAGCGATTTTTTACAGGGAGCCGAAACTGAGAAAAGCAATCAACTGCAAAAAAGACAAAAAGTACTTGAGTCGCACACTGATAATATCCAGAGAATTCAAAGCCAGTTGCAGCAGCTGGAGTTGCAGAAGCAGCAACTGGATGAAGAAATGAAAAAAGAAAAAACAGAACTGGAAGTTAATAAAACACTTGGCAAGGAAGGTATTGAAAAGATAGAAAGAGCCGAGCGGTTAATTGCCCTGGCGCACGATTATATGCAATCAACCATTGATGCTGATATAAAAAGACTGCAGACCGTATAATGCAAATTCAATAATAAACATCAATAATTATTATAAGTTAACCCCTCTATCATGAATGAAGTAATAAAAGGCTCATCTGTATATACATTGGAAACTCCCGATGAAAAGAAAATGCGGATGGGTATTACTGCTGCAATGGTGGCCATATTCCTTTTAATAGGGTATTTTCTGCTGCCTCTGATCACCAAGACAATCAGTAACTGGATTGATTTCGGAATAGAAATGGGAAAGCTGTTCCTGATGATTGGAATAGTTGGTACCATTTTCCTCATGCGTAAAGTCCTTATAGCCCGCTGGAAAAGTGCTATCAGAAAGATGACACGCTTTCTGATTAAAACTGATTTGCCTGGCCTGCTGGAAGTAGTAGTAGCCAATCGCCGGGCAGTGCTTGCCAAATTCAATGCGAGCATCAAAAAAATGATGGAGGCGATAACATTGCATACTTCTAAAATGGCAGACAGGAAAGAGTCTATGCAGAAAAACCTCGACTATGCCGCCCAGTTCACCAAACAGGCCAATGACCCAAAGCTCGATCAGCATGTTCGTGATAAAGCAAAAGACCAGATCAATCACTTTAGCCGTGAGGCTGCTGAAGATGAAAAGCTGCTAAAAGTGATGCAGGACGATAAACAGAAAATGCTGAAAAGCTATAATTTCTTCGATCGCCTGTATGGTAATCTTGAAAGCAGTACTGAATCTGTAGCCAATACCATTGGCCGTTTACGGGATCAGCTGCAAACTTCAAATATATGGCGGGAAGCTGCGCACAGCGCTTCTTCCTTATTGGGAGTATCAGAATTTGAATCCATCACTTTGGAAGAAACCCGCAATCGTATTGCATCTAATGAAGCTGAGGTTATGTCAATGATCCATGATCATGAAACCCTGCTAATGAAAATGGAAGCGGAAAATGGTATTATGGACGATGCCGGACAGCGACTGCTTGAGCAATATAGCAACAAGGTGGATGTATTTGCATTCATGAAAACAGAGAATAACCCGGGTAGTAACAGCAGTAGCGCTACAACAGACACATCCTGGTTAACTGCTAACAAAGATTTATTAAAATAGATTTATTTTTATTCTGAACTCTTCAAACAACCAAACATAAACTTATGGAACTAACTGAGAAAGGGAAAAAAACCGTAAAGGCGGGTAGGAACGTTATAATTTTTCTTGTCTTATTAGTAGCAGGGTATTTTATATACAATTATTACTCCAAGGGCGACAAATTAAAAGTTGATGGTAAATCAGGTAAACCTGACCTGGTTGTGGCCTATAATACATTTACAGGAGTTGAAGGCCTTGTTCTCATGAATGGTGGAATGGAGCCAAATGAAAACAGTACTCTTTACAAAGAATATGGACTTAAAGTTCTCATTAAACAAATGGACGCAGTAAAGGATACAAGAGCTGGGCTTCACTCCGGAGACCTTGACCTCGTGTATTGTACAACAGATGCACTTTCTGTGGAAATGGGATCTGGTAGTGAACTCCTGGCTGACAATGTTGTTCAGATCATGCAGGTCAACCAGTCGCATGGTGCGGATGCTATCGTGGTGCGTAAAGGCATTGACGATGTTGAAAACCTGAAGCATAAAAAAATAGCGTATGCAGTTGGTACAGCTTCTCACACCTTGTTATTGAATGTGCTGGAATCATCCAATTTGAAAATGGCTGATATTGATGGATACCAGGTAGGAGATGGTGTGGAGTCTGCTAATGCATTCAAGAATGGTCAGTGTGATGCAGCAGTTGTATGGGCACCGGATGATGAGGATTGTATTGCATCCCAGGCAGGATCAAAAGTGCTGGTTAGCAGTGCAGTTGCCAGCCAGATCATTGCAGACGGCTTATTGGTTAAATCAGACGTTCTCAAAGAAAAAAGGAGCAAGATCACAAAGCTCGTTAAAGCATGGCTGGTAGGAAATGCACGTGTTAACAATAATGCCGCTGATAAAAAAGAAGCAAATGCACTCTTTGCAAAAGGATTTAAATTCCCTGAAGACATTGCAGCAAAATCTGCTGATAAAGTGTATTTCTCCACGCTGGGTGACAATATCAATTTCTTTGGACTTAACAGCACTTATACAGGCATGACCGGCGACAGGATGTATGGCCGGATGGCTATAAAGTATACTGAGATTGGTCTTGCAAAATCTCCATCTCCGTGGAGAAATGTTTCTGACCCCTCTGTTATCCAGGAATTGCAGAGCGATAAAGATCTTGCAGATGATGCCCACCAGGTTGCAGTTAAACCAGAGGCATTTCAGCCTGCAACGGAAGAAATAAAAAAAAAGCAATCTCAGAGTAGTAAAGTAGTAAGCCTGGAATTTGAGACTAATTCTGCCCAGCTGGACCAGGATGATAAGGTAATTATCGACAGGGAAATTAAAGAGCTGGCCCAGGGTTTTGCCGGTGCGTATATCCGCGTTGAAGGAAATACTGATAATGTTGGTAATGCTGCTTTAAATGACAGACTTTCCCTGAACAGGGCTACATCAGTAATCAATTACCTGGTAAACGAGCATAAGTTTGATGTAAACAAATTTATTGTTGTCGGTAATGGTAGCAGGGTACCAGTTCCAGGTTGTGAAAGCAACCAGGATGAAGCCTGCAAGGCCAAAAACCGCCGGACTGAATTCCAGTTCATCTGGGACAAAACTGAAAAATAAGCCATCCTGCATCAAACCTATTAAAAGCAACGAACCATGGCTGACAAAGATTCTCCAGGAATAGTCATAAAAAGATTTATTAATAAAAATCTTTCCCTGCTTCAGATATCAGGCTGGCTGATCCTATTTGCCTTATGGTATTTAGTGACCAATTTTGGGCTGATCAATACTCATATTTTGCCCACACCGCAAAAGACCTGGAATTCCTTCCTTGAAATGAAGAAAGATGATAACCTGTGGGATAATATCCTGTTTTCCGTGCGGATCAACCTGATCGGGTATGTCAAATGTATTCTTGCGGCACTGGTAGTTGGCTTTGCCATTGGTCTTTCTCCCAAAGTGCGTAAAATGTTCAGCCAGCAGGTCAATGCGTTGCGGTTTGTACCAATCACTGCATTAATGGGAATATTCATTGCAATCAGTGGTTTAACGATAGCAACAAAGATCAATTTCCTGGCCTTTGGTATCTGGGTTTATCTTGTTCCCGTGGTGGTACAACGTATTGATGAAGTTAATGTGACGCATCTCCAGATGATGAAAACACTGGGAGCCAGTTTTTGGCAAACCGTCCGTTATGTAACCTGGAGATCGGTAATGTCTCGCCTCTCAGATGATATACGCATTCTTGTGGGGATTAGCTGGACATATATCATTGTTGCAGAACTGGCCGGTATCCAGGGAGGATTGGGTAGTCTTATATTTCTTGGAGAAAGGCAAAGCGATGTAGGTAAAGTATATGCTGTAATTATAATAATTGTTATTATCGGCATTTTACAGGATGCATTGTTCAGGCTTATTGACAGATTATTATTCAAATTCAAATACCAGTAATGAAACAGGAAGATTCAGTTAACGAACAGAAAATTACTGGTGTCCATTCTTCTGCGCCTGTCCTTGAGCTACGTGGAATACGCCAGACTTATTTTGATGACAAAACCCAGAAGGACTTTGTTGTGTTTGATAATTTCAACCTGGCTGTTGAAGACTATCCGGGCATGGGTCAGTTCATTGTATTAATGGGAAAATCCGGCTGTGGCAAATCTACACTTCTCAGGTATTGGACCGGACTTCAAAAGCCAACAAAAGGCGAGGTATTTATTGGAGGAAAACCACTGGAAAAGAACCAAAGCATACCGATGGTTTTTCAGCAGTATTCTTCTTTGGAATGGTTTACTGTTTTGGAGAATGTAGCACTTCCGCTTACATTAAAAGGAATATCCGGAAGAGAGGCAAAGGAGCAGGCAATGGAAATGATAAAGGTGGTAGGTCTGGAAGGACATGAAAATAAGTTTGCAAAAATGCCACAGCTTTCAGGCGGACAGTTACAGCGTGTTGCTATAGCGCGATGCCTGGTGGCCAATCCCAATATGCTATTCCTGGATGAACCTTATGGTGCATTGGATGGCTTTACAAGGGCTAAAATGCAGTTCTTTTTGCTGGAGGTTTTTCAAAAAAGGGAGTTGGCTGATCTGAATCCAACTATCGTACTGGTTACTCATGATCCCCGGGAAGCGGTATTATTAGGTAACGATATATATATTATGGATTCCAATCCGGGGCGTATCATCAAACATATCAAGCCGGATCTGCCAGATCATCGGGACAGATCAATACGTAAGCAGGCACATTTTATCGAAATAGTATCCTATATAGAAGATGTAATGGATGGTATTATTCAATAATTACCCGCTTAAATAAGAATAGAAATCTATGCCAACGAAGAAAGTTGACTTTGCGATGGTATTACAAAAATGTGAATCAGTAGTAAAGGATTTAGGCCTGGTAATAAACTATACACAAAATTTTGATCCATTCTTTAAAGGGGACCTGGACGGTAAAACAATTATTATCGGATCGAATTTGTCGGCAGAGGAAAAGGTTTTTAATCTCCTTCACCTGGCCGGCCATAGCATACAATGGAATATTTCTGAGCTGTTGCGTACTTTAGGTTCTGAATTGTATAGAAACCCTGATGATGAATTGCTGAAAAAACTTCAGACTTATGAATGGCAGGCAAACTGTTATGCGCTTTCCATATTGCATAAGGCGGGAATACGTAACCTCGATAAATGGTTAAGCCGGAAGTATATTATTGATATGTTGTACCTGACTCATTTTTACAAAACAGGTGAAAAATTGAAAGCTATCACCCAGGCGGCAAAGGCTTACCCTTTTAATAGAGAATTGGAATCAAAGGAAATTCCTGCTTTTACTCCTACTGCAGGACCCCGCACGCGTAATGGAATTGTGATTGCGTTTTAGCATTTCCGGCAGGTAACTTACATAAATCTGCTATTTTTTTCCTGTTTGTGCGTTTTTGTGCGGGATTTTGGCCTATATTTAATGCCTGAGAAAACAAAAGAGTGCTTAAGAAGGAACGGCAGGCATATATTCTACACCAGTTAAATCTGCACAACAAGGTGCTATCCTCCTCACTGTCTACCGATATTAATGTATCGGAAGACACGATTCGCAGGGACCTTATGGAACTGGCAGCTGAAGGTAAAGCGATTAAGGTCCACGGCGGAGCCTTGTCACATTCATTTAGCAAGGTGGATCTGCCTGCCAATGAAGTTTACTCCCTGAATCAAAAACGACGGATTGCCCAAAAGGCGATTAGCCTTATCAGCAATGGTATGTTTGTGCTAACCAGCGGTGGAACCACCGTTCTGGAAATGGCAAGAATGCTACCTCATCAATTGAAGGCAACTTTCATTTCCGGAAGTATTGCTGCCATACTGGAGTACATAAACCATCCTAACATTGAGGTCATAATTATAGGAGATAAGATCTCAAAAAGCTCAAAGATCACTGTGGGTTCTGAAGCGATAGCAAAGATCAGGCAGATGAAGCCGGATCTCTGTTTCCTTGGCACTAATGCCATCGACCTGAAACATGGAATAACTGACAGTGATTGGGAAGTGGTGCAGCTAAAAAGGGCCATGATCGAGTCTTCTCAACGGGTGATCGGCCTGTCGATAGCGGAAAAGATTAATACGTTTCAGCCAATACGCATCTGTGAGGCTACAAAGATTGATACCCTTATCACAGAACTGCCGGCTGATGACCCTTTACTTAAACCTTATTCTGACGCGGGCATTAAAATATTATAACTAAGAACTATACGGATTATCACCAGTATAGTATTAGTAATCGAAACTATCCAATAGCTATGAAGCGCTGAAACGATGCTTAAAGGCGAGTATACCAGTTATTATATTTCTAGAAAATCAAAAACTAAGATGATGAGAAAAATTATGCTTTTTGGTTTGATCATGTTTTTTCTGCTTAACATGAATTCAAACAACCTGTTGGCGCAGGGGGTTCCCATTACAGGAACTGTGCTGGCAGATGATGGTAATCCATTATCCGGGGTAACAGTTTTAGTTAGTGGCACAACCCGTGCAACAACTACGGATAACATGGGTAAGTTTAGCATTAATGCAGACGAAGGTACTGTCCTGGAGTTTAGTTATGTTGGTTTATCCACGCAAAGGGTAAAGGCCAAAGCAGGCATGGAGGTTCGTTTATCGCAGGGCGAATCTGTTGAGATGAATGATGTT
>Ga0136846_1230055_pt1 | contig 10747 bp, 11 predicted proteins | sample HopSoiMetagenom2_FD_96841 | JGI IMG/M metagenome (GOLD analysis project Ga0136846, IMG submission 96841) | Grasslands soil microbial communities from Hopland, California, USA - 2 Assembly 2016 (version 4) | ecosystem: Environmental > Terrestrial > Soil > Grasslands | place: USA: Hopland... | reverse complement strand
CTACATAAAGGGGCGCGGCTATAAGAACATCTTCCTCGTCGGTCACAGCCTGGGCACGCCGATCGTCGAGCACTACCAGGGCGAGAACCCCGACCCGGCGGTGAAGGCCCTCGGGCTCTACGGCCCGCACATCGACATCCCGAAGATCACCCGCGAATCGCTCCTCGGCGCGGACCTTTACGAGAAGTTCCGCGCCGAATGCCGCGAGCTCGTCGCCAAGGGTCGCGGCGAGGAGATCAAGCTCCTGCCCTATCGGGAGAACCGGGTGATCATCACCTCGGCCCGCACCTTCATCAGCTACCGCGACACCGACACCAGCAAGGCCGCCGTGCAGGGCGCGCTGCGCAAGATGCGCGTGCCGATGCTGATCGTCTACGACCCGGCGGACAACATCCAGGGCAAGGGCGGCCTGACCAGGCGCGAGACCCTCGCTAACGAGATCCGGGCGAACGCCAGCGCTTCGCCGCGCGTCGATATCGTTGTAATTCCTTCCGTCGCCGACAGCTCGCCGCTCAAGGCGCACAACTTCGTCGGCAACGAGGCGCTGGTCGCCGAGAAGACGGCGCAGTGGCTGCAGTCGCTCGGGCTCTGAGCCGGGATTGCTGCAACGCACATTTTCGCATCTGCGATTGAATCGCCCGCGCGGCAGGAGCACCATCGCCGTCTCTAAGGAGGAGCCCCACCCATGGTTCGATTCACCCTCAATGGCAAGCCGGTCTCGGCGCAGTCGGAGGACAGCACCCCGCTTCTGTGGGTGATCCGCGACGAGCTGAAGCTCACCGGCACGAAGTACGGCTGCGGCGTCGCGCAGTGCGGCGCCTGCACAGTGCATATCGACGGCAAGGCGGTGCGCTCGTGCGTCACCACCGTGGGCAGCGTGAAAGGCGCCAAGGTGACGACGATCGAGGGCCTCGCGCCCAACGCCTCGCACCCGCTGCAGAAGGCGTGGATCGCCGAGCAGGTGCCGCAATGCGGCTACTGCCAGTCGGGACAGATCATGAAGGCGGCCGAGCTCCTCGCCGCCAACCCGAAGCCGTCGCGCACGGACATCGTCAGCCACATGGACGGCAACATCTGCCGCTGCGGCACGTACCACCGCATCATCGCCGCCATCGAGCGCGCGTCGAAGGAGGCGTAACCATGGACCGCAGAGACTTCCTCAAGAGCACGGGCGCCCTCTCCTTCGCCATCGCCCTCGCCGGCGACAAGCTGGAGCTCGTCTCCGCCGCGAATGCGGCGACGGGGCAGAAGATCAACGCCTGGGTCAGCATCGCTGCCGACGGCACGGTGAACATCCTCTCGCCCGGCGCCGAGATGGGCCAGGGCTCGATGACCTCGCTCGCGCTGATCGTCGCCGAGGAGATGGACGCCGACTGGTCGAAGGTGAAGATCGAGTTCGCGCCCGCCGAGGTGAACGTTTACGGCTACACCTTCCAGAACGCGAAGGGCATGGCCATCGTCGGCAGCCGCGCCGTGATGCTGTACTTCAACGACCTGCGCACGGCCGGCGCGCAGGTGCGCAAGGTGCTCGTCGCCAACGCCGCGCAGAAGTGGGGTGTGGACGCTTCGTCGCTCACGACTGAGCCCGGCTTCGTCGTCGACGGCTCGGGACGCAAGCTGAGCTACGGCGAGATCGCTTCCTTCGCCACCGTTCCGTCGCCGCTACCGACCGTCGACAAGTCGGAGCTGAAAACGAAGGACCAGCACCGTCTCATCGGTAAAGCCACGCCGCGCCGCGATATCCCGGCGAAGGTGAACGGCAGCGCGCAGTACGCGATGGACGTGCAGCTTCCCGGCATGGTGTACGCCACGGTGCGTCACGCGCCCGTGCATGGTGCCGCGCCGGAGAGCTGGAACGAAGCCAAGGTGAAGGCGATGAAAGGCGTCATCCGCACGGTGAAGCTACCGGACGGCGTCGCCGTGATCGCCACCAGCCTGCCGGCCGCCATGGCCGCGCGCAACGCGCTCGAGGTGAAGTGGAATAAGGGCGCTGCCGCCGGCTACGACTCCGAAGCCGCGCTCATGAAGACGTATGAGCAAGTGCACGCCGATCCGGCCGCGAAGACGCAGACGCTCGAAGCCAAAGGCGACGCAAAGGCCGCGTTCTCCAATGCGGCCAAGGTCTACAAGGCGGAATTCCGCAGCGACTACGGCTACCACGCGCAGATGGAGCCGCTGAACGCCGTCGCGCGGCTGAACGACGCCGGCAACCACATCGAGGTGTGGGAAGGCACGCAGGACCCCGCCTCCTCGCGCACGGCGATCGCAGACGCGATCGGCTTCAAGGAAGACCAGGTCACGCTGCACCAGTGCTACATGGGCGGCGGCTTCGGACGGCGCTCGCTCGGCGACTACTCCGCAGAAGCCGCGCGCATCGCCAAGGAAGCGAAGCGCCCAGTGAAGCTGGTGTGGACACGGGAGGAGGACATGCAGTACGGCATGTTCCGCCCGCAATCCTTCCAGTGCCTGCAGGCCGCGCAGGACGCGAGCGGCAAAGTGGTCGGCTGGTCCCACTGCGTGGTCGGCGACGGCGGCGTGCTGCTCCAGACCGGCATCCGCCCGATCTACTACCAGATCCCGAACACCCACATCGAGTCACGCGGCACGTCGCACGGGATACGCCTCAAGCACTGGCGCGGCGTCGGCCACGTGTTCAACGTGTTCGCCATCGAGTCGCTCGTCGACCAGATGGCGGTCGACGCGAACATGGATCCGATCGAATTCCGGCTGGAGCGCATGAATCCCACGCCGCGCGCGCGCGCAGTGTTCGAGAAAGTGCGCGACCTATCGAACTGGAACACACCGCGTCCCGAAGGTCGCGCCCTAGGCGTCTCGGTGAGCGAGCGTTCCGGCTCCCTGGGCGCCGGCGTAGCCGAAGTCTCGATCGACAAGTCCACCGGCAAGATCAAGGTCCACAAGGCCTGGGTCGCCGTCGACGGCGGCCTCGTCGTCCAGCCCGAGATGGCACGCCGGAACATCGAGAGCGGCATCCTCTACGGCGTCTCGAGCGTCCTGCACGAGCGCGTGACGATCAAGGAAGGCGCGGTGCAGCAATCCAACTTCCACGACTACCACGTGCTTCGCATGTCCGACATCCCTGAGACGATGGAAGTCGCCTTCGTCGACCGCGACGCCGCGCCCTCGGGCCTCGGAGAGATCGGCAACCCTTGGGTCGCCGCCGCAGTGGCAAGCGCGGTCTTCCGCCTCACGGGCAAGCGGCTGTACCACATGCCGTTCACGCCGGAACGCGTGAAGGCGACGCTCAGCGCATAACTAGTCGAGGTTAGACGTTATGTCCCGGACAAAAAGGCCGCTTCGGCGGCCTTTTTTTGTCGGCCGCATGCGCGACAGACTCCATGCTGCGCTATGAGATCCTGCGTAACGGCAAGTACCTGGCAGGCGCGAGCTCGTCCACAAAAAATGGGGAAAAGGAAGTCCTTCTTTCCTACCTAAAGCTGTTGGCCACCGACGCGAAGCAAGCCTCCGATCTGCGCGCCACTCTGGCCCAAATCGGATTCCCCGAGGGCGCATCCACAGAAACGTTTGAATCCAAGGTTGGCGACACATTCGAACTAAGGATTTGGGGTCTCATTCCCCAACCTAAAGAACAGCAGGCCAGTGAAGGGCCACAAGAACGGTTCTGTTCGTTCTGTAGCAAGAGTCAGCACGAGGTAACGAAACTTATCGCAGCGTCGGGCATTTTCATATGCGATCAATGCACGGAGCTTTGTTACGACATTATCCAAGACGAGAAGCGAAAGGATGCAGCTGCACCTTAGCAGCGCGTCACTGACGCACGCCGGAATTCTAGGCTGACAGAAAGGCGCTCTACCCATGCCGTTTCACGAACGAGGTCCGGTCCGCATCCACTACCAGGAGGCCGGCAAAGGCTTCCCGCTGATGCTCATCGCCGGCGGTGGATTGAACTCGACGATCTCGAAGCTGAACAATCCCTTTGACGCGATCGGCGAGTTCAAAGGCGAGTACCGGTGCATCGCAGCAGATCTGCGCAATGCGATTGAAGGCCAGTCCACGGGACCGCTCGAGCCAGACCGGCCATGGGACTCTTTTACCGACGATCATCTTGGCTTGATGGATCACCTGCGCATCGACAAATTCCTGGTGATGGGCTTCTGCATAGGCGGGCCGTTCATCTGGAACCTGCTCAAACGCGCGCCGGATCGGGTGGTCGCGGCGGTGCTCGCGCAGCCGAGCGGGTCGCGACCCGAGATGCGCGATCTCTTTTACGATAACAACCTGAAGAACTGGGGACCGGAGCTGGTCAAGCGCCGGCCCGAGATTACGATGGAGCTGGTCGACCAGTTTTTGACGAAGATGTATCGCACGAATGCCGATTTCGTCTTCACGGTCACGCGCGACTTCGTTCGCAGGTGCCAGACGCCAGTGCTGATCCTGCCGGACGACATCCCGCAGCATCCGTACGCGGTGGCGATGGAGAGCGCGATGCTCGCGCCGAACGCGGAGGTGAGCCTGTTCCCGTGGAAGGAGCCGAAGGAGAGGATTCCGCTCGCCGTGCGGCAGATCCGGTCCTTCCTCCGCGCGCACCGGGTCGCCGCCACGTGAGGGAAGTCGTCTTCCGGCAGTACCCGCTATGGCTGTGGCTCGCAGGCTTGGCAACGCTCACGTTGGCAGCCGCCGTGATCGACGACGTGTGGGATCGCACGCTCCTCGCGGTAATCGGTATGGGTTTCATCGTGCTGCCGTCTACGCTAACGGTCACCGTCGATCGGGGGGCACGGGTGCTCGCGCTGCATTACCGCTCGCTGTTTCGCGTCGTGAACCGGACGTTTCCGCTGACGGAGATTGCGTCGGTCGACGTCGGCCAGCACGGCGAGCGCATGTATCGGGTGCAGCTCGTGCTGCGCTCCGGCGAGATCGTCCCGCTGCAATTCACTTTTTCCGTCGGCAAGGCGCGCAAGGAGCGCGCGGCGGAGCGACTGCGCGGAACGATCCGGGCGTTGGTTGCGGTCCTGGTGGTTTCCACGGTGCTCATTCCACTGGAAAACGCGACGGCGCAGGCTTATCCGTCGCGACCGATCACGATGGTGGTCCCGTTCGCGGCCGGCGGACCCGTCGACACGATGGCACGGCTGCTTTCCGTGCCGATGGGCAAGCACCTCGGCCAGTCGGTGTTGGTCGATTACACGACCGGCGCCTCCGGCACGCTCGGCGTTGGACGCGTGGTGCGCGCAGCGCCCGACGGCTACACGCTGAGCATCGGCCACTGGAGCACGCACGTCATCAACGGAGCGATTTATCCGTTGCAATACGACCTCCTCGCGGACCTGCAGCCGCTAGGGATGATCGCCACCAATCCGATGGTGGTGGTCGCTGGGCCCTCCCTGCAGGCGCAGAACCTGAGTGAGCTGATCGCCTGGCTGAAGGCGAATCCCGACAAGGCATCGCTGGGTACCGCCGGCGTGGGTTCCGGAACGCACATGGCGGGCCTCTACTTCCAGAACGAGACCGGCACGCGCTTCGAGTACGTGCCTTACCGCGGCAGCGCGCCGGCGCTGCAGGACTTGTTGGGCGGGCGCATCCAGTTCATGGTGGACCAGGCGTCGAACTCGCTGCCGCAGATCCGCGGCGGGAAGATTCGCGCCTATGCCGTGACGGCGAAGACGCGCCTCAGCGCGGCGCCGGAAATTCCGACCGTCGACCAGGCCGGCCTGCCCGGCTTTTACATCGCCGTCTGGTACGGAATCTGGGCGCCGAAGGGCACGCCGCGGGACGTCGTGGCGAAGCTGAACGGCAGCATGGTCGCCGCGCTCGCCGATCCTACCGTGCGCCAACGGCTTGCCGATCTCGGCCAGGAGATTCCGCCGCGCGAGCAGCAGACGCCCGAGGGGCTAGCCGCCTTTCAGAAAGCCGAGATCGAGAAGTGGTGGCCGATCGTAAAAGCCGCCGGCATCAAGCCCGAGTAGTCGGGCCAAAGCCGATGTGATGGCGGCGCAGGAAGTCCTCCACCGCGGGCAGCCAGCTGCGCTCGCCGTCCGGATCCGTGAAGACGAAATGGCCATTGGATTCGAACGCCGGCTGCACGACGAGCTCGGCGTTCGGCGCACCCTCCCTTAGGCGCCCGAACCACATGCGAGCCGTCGAGGGCCCGAAGTAAAGATCGTTCTCCGCGTAATACAGGAGCGTCGGCACCTTGATCGACTTGCCCATCTCCTGGAAGAGCGTGCCGAGCGCGGCGGCGGCGCACGGCACGCCCGGCGGACCGCCGGCATCGGCGCCGCGGCCGGCGGCGAAGGCGATCACCGCGCGCAGCCCCGGTGGCGATTCGCTCGCGGCGTAGAGCGACACCACTCCGCCGGCGGACTGGCCGGCGAGGATCATGCGCGATGGATCGACGTACGGCAGCTTTTGGGCGAATGTGTAGGCGGCGAGGACGTCGGCCGCGGCGGCGCGCTCGCCGCGGCGGAAGTCGGGATCACCACACGAGCCGGGGCTTTCGGCGTAGAAGCCGCCCGTCTCGCCGAACCCGCGGCGCAGCGGCATGACCACCGCATATCCTCGCGCGGCGAAGGCGGCGGCGCTGTGCAGGAAGAACTCCGGCGACTCGCGCAAACGAGCCTCGCGCGTGGCGCCGACGCCGTGGTTGAGCACCACGACGCCGAAAGGTCCCGATCCGCTCGGCCGCAACACGGTAACCTCGATGCTGTAGTCGGACACCGGCACGAAGAAGTTCTCCACCAGCAGCGGACCGGGCTGGTCCGCGGGAATTACGAGGAGCGTAATCGCCGCCGTGGCGAGCAGTGCGATAAGACCGAGGACGATTCTCTTGGCCATTTCCGTAGCGCTTCATTTAACGCACGACGCGAAGCGCGGATGACAAATTCAAAGGAGAAGGAGCATGGATACGCAGGAAATGCTTAAGCGGGGCTTAACCGTGCGCAAGGAGATCTTCGGCGCGGAGGCGGTCGAGAAGCGCATGGGCGCGCTCGGCGCATTCGGCGCGCCGCTGCAGGACCTCATCAACACCTACGGCTACGGCGACATCTGGTCGCGTGCGGGGCTCGAGCGCAAGACGCGCAGCCTGATCGTCATCGGCATGAACGCGGCCATCAACCGCCCGGCCGAGTTCAAGGTGCACGTCAACGGCGCGCTGAATAACGGCTGCACGCCGGACGAGATCCGCGAGGTGTGCCTGATGGTCGGCCTCTATGCCGGCATTCCGGCGGCGAACGATGCGCACCGCATCGCCGTAGAGGTATTCAAGGAACGAGGAATCCGGGTCTAGCTTCCCTCGGCAATCCACTTCTCGGCGGCGTGGACCTCGCCCTCGGCAAAGTGCTTGATGGTCGCGGCGACGAAATGCGACGCGAGCCTCTCGGCGAGGTCGCCGATCTTGGCGTCGGTGACCACGGCGATTTTCTTAACCTTCCGGTGGTGCTCGCGCACGAAGTTGAAATGCGCCGCCATGGCGCCCAGGCTTTCCCAGCCGGGAAAAGTCTTGAACTCGAGGATCAGCCCGCCGAGGCCGCCGCGCTGCGCGATATGCGGGTCGACCGACTTCGCCAGTCGCGCAAAATCCGCCTTCTCGAGCGCCGCGGTCGGATGAACGTAGAGGATCGAACGGTTGGCATCCAGGCGGTGCACGAGCATGCGCCCTTTATCGCCAAACACCGGCGCGGACACAATGGGACCTAAGTCCATGCTGCCGCGTCCGGTCCTCGCCTGGCTCGCCATACTGGCGCTTGCCATCCTGAACGGGGCACTGCGCGAGGCGGTGCTGGTGCCGAACCTCGGCAAGACCGCCGGCTACGTTACGAGCGGAGTGCTCCTTGCAGCGCTTGTGCTGCTGGTTGCCATCAGCCTCGCTCCCTGGATGCGGCTCGCAAGCGCGCGCCGGGCCATGGGCGTGGGAGCCCTCTGGCTCGTAATGACGGTTGTTTTCGAGTTTGGCTTCGGCATAGCTCGAGGCAAGCCGTGGACGGACATCGTTGCGGCCTACCGCTTCGCGGACGGAAACATTTGGCCGCTCGTGCTCGTGGTAGTGCTCTTCGCCCCACTAGCCGGGTGGCGGCTGCGAGCGAGGCCGTAAGTGCAGCGCCGCATCATCGGCTTCCATCAGGACGAGGAAGGCCATTGGGTCGCCGACCTGGAATGCGGCCACGGGCGACACGTGCGCCACATGCCACCCTGGCAGAAGCGGCCCTGGGTTGTGACCGCCGAGGGCCGCGCGTCTTACATAGGGCGGACCTTGCGCTGCGCGAAGTGCCTTGCTAAGCCTGGAGGCGCGGGATAAGGCGCATGGCGTTACCAGTCTCAATGGAGGCGACCTGCGAGGCGGTCAGGCCGAGCTCGCGGATTGCCTGCACCTGTGTGTCCATCGGCACGTATGGATAGTCCGAGCCGTAGGTCACCTGCGAGTCCGGGATGAGCTTGAGAAGTGCGGCCATCGATGACGGGTGCGTGGCGTTGGCGGTGTCGTAGCACAGGCGCTGGAATTCCGCCTCGATGCCGTTCGGCGCGAAATCCGCCCGGTCCTTGCGGAAATCGAAGAAGTACTTCATGCGCCCGGCGAGCATCGGCACCGTGCCCCCCGCGTGCGAGAAGAGCCACTTGATGTCGCGATAGCGAGCGAACGTGCCGGAGAGAAGCAGGCTCGCCACGGCACGCGTCGTATCGTGCGGCACCTCGATCACAGCCGGGAAAGTACCGACCGAAAGTCGCCCGCAGCAGGAAGCGACGAGCGGGTGGAAGTACACCACCGCCTTGCGCCGGTTCAGCTCCTCGAAGATGGGACGATACGACGCATCGCCGGGCCATTTATCGCCGTAGTTGGTCTGCAGGCCGAAGCCGTCGGCCTTGAGCGTGCCGAGCGCGTAGTCGATCTCCTTCAGGCTCGCGTCGACGTCGACCATCGGTAGCGTTGCGAAGAGGCCGAAGCGGCCGGGATGGTCGCGCACCATCTGCGCTCCATAGTCGTTGCACAGTCGAGCCATCTTCGCCACTTCCGGCGCCGGCAGATCGAACCAGATCCCGGGCGTGGAGGCGAGCGAGAGAATGCCAGTGCGCACGCCCGCCTTGTCCATGTCCTCGATCGCCTTCGGCACGGACCAGTTCACCTGGCTCTGGAAATGCGGGATGTTTCGTTTCTTCTCCCAGTCGAGCCACGCGCTCTGGTATTGCGGCGCGTAGAAATGGTGGTGGGTGTCGATCACCCGCTTTTCACTGGGCTGCGCCCCGCGCGTCGCACAGCCCGGCAGCGCCGCTGCTGCACCGATCGCGCCCAACGCGCCAAGGACTTCCCGTCGCTTCATGCCTATCTCCTTTCGCTTGAATACTTCACGACGTTGTCGAACGCTTCGCCGAAATACGTCTCGAAGGTGTCGAATTCTGCCCAGCCGGCGTGCGGCGTGGCGAGCACGTTCGGCATGTTGAGCAGCGGATGGCTGGGCGCCACCGGCTCCTCTTCGAACACGTCGAGCGCTGCATAGCCGGGGCGGCCGCGCTTTAGGGCCTCGACCAGCGCGCCCTGCTGGATGAGCTCGGCACGCGCGGTATTGACGAGTAGCGCGGTCGGCTTCATGCGCGCGAGGTCCGTGCCGCTGACGATGCCTTTGGTCTGCGCATTCAACCGGAGATGCAGCGACAGCACATCGGATTCAGCGAAGAGCTCGTCCTTGGTCTGCGCGACGTCGTAGCCCGCCCTTTCCGCCGCGTCCAGCGAACCTTCGCGTCCCCAGACCAGCACGCGCATGCCGAGCGCCGGGCCGATCGGCGCCACCAGCGCCCCGATCGTGCCAAGCCCATAGATGCCGAGCGTTCCGCCGCGCAGGCGGTGCGACATGGTGATCGGCAGCTTGCCTTCGTGCATCCGGTTCGCCTCGGTGACGACGTTGCGGCGCGCGGCGAGGATGAGGGCGATGGTGAGCTCCGCGGGCGCGATCGGCGACGCCAGGCTGCCGGTGGCGACCTGGATGCCGAGCGCCTTGCAGGCGTCGAAGTCGAGCACCTTTGAAAAGCGGCCGACGAGCGAGATGAGCTTGAGCTGCGGCACGAGGCGCTCGAGGAGCTGGCGCGGGAAGGCAACCCGTTCGCGGATGGCGACGATCCCCTCGGCACCCTTCAGGCGTTCCGCCAGTTCATCCAGGTTGCGCGCCGGCTCCTTCCAGCGGATAACGTCGTGTCCTTTCAGGAGCTCGTAGCACTTCAGCCGGTGGACGACATCCTGGTAATCGTCGGGGATCGCTATGCGCATTGCTGGCCTTTTAATCGCTCTGCTTGCGGCGGCGCAAGCCGTGGCGCAAACGTATCCGGAAAAGCCGGTGCGGCTCATCGTGCCGTTCTCGGCCGGCAGCGCAGTCGACACGCTGGCGCGCATCCCCGGGCAAAAGCTCTCCGAGCTGTGGGGCCACCAGATCGTGGTCGACAACCGAATAGGCGCCAACAGCACCATCGGCACGGAGGCAGCAGCCAAGGCGCCTGCCGATGGCTATACGCTCCTCCTCACCAACGACGCCGCGCTCGCCACCAGCCCCGCGCTCTATCCGAAGCTGCCCTACGATCCGGTGCGCGACTTCGCGCCGATCAGCCTCGGCGCGTTCATCCCGGTGGTGCTGGTGGCGCACGCGTCGCAGCCTTTCGCCACCGTCAAAGAACTCATCGACTATGCGAAGGCGAATCCCGGCAAGCTGCATTACGCATCCGGCGGCAACGGCAGCGCGCAGCACGTGCCGATGGAAATGTTCAAGCAGATCGCCGGCATCGACCTCGT
>Ga0136846_1226878_pt1 | contig 10747 bp, 8 predicted proteins | sample HopSoiMetagenom2_FD_96841 | JGI IMG/M metagenome (GOLD analysis project Ga0136846, IMG submission 96841) | Grasslands soil microbial communities from Hopland, California, USA - 2 Assembly 2016 (version 4) | ecosystem: Environmental > Terrestrial > Soil > Grasslands | place: USA: Hopland... | reverse complement strand
TTTACACGAGGTTGGCTCCCTGGCTGTGGTGGCGGTAAGCTTTGCTATGTTGCTGTTACCCTGTTTAATAATTCTTTGGGTTACCGGTTATTTTTCCCTTCCCCTTGCTCAAACAGGCGTGCTCTTTTCAAGCGGCGCATCTTCAGTATTGGGCATTATGGGAACGGCCGTGGCCACTATTCTTTTTTATATCCTGATAAAACGTTCCGGTGGTTTGTTTGCCTCTATGGTCACTTATGGTATTCCGTTTATTGCTTTATCGTGGGGCGTGCTTGCCGGGGAAACTATTAACGGGTGGCAAATAGTGGGATTGGTAATTATTTTAGCAGGGGTATATGTTACTACCCGATGGAAGAAGAAGGAAGCAGAAGGAAGCAGAAAGGAAGAGGCAGGAAGTAAGAAATACAAGATAAATTAAAAAAGCAGGAGGTATGAAATAAGCGAGTTTCTTACTTCTTACCTCCTGCTTCTTATTTCGGGAATTAAACGGTCATAATTTCTTTTTCTTTCGCAACCAGGTGTTTATCAACCAGCGAAATATAGCGATCGGTCATTTCCTGGATGTTCTTTTCAGCATCTTTGCACGCATCTTCGCTCAACCCGTTCTTTTGTAATTTTTTAACCCCTTCCATGGCATCGCGGCGGATGTTACGGATGGCTACTTTTGAATGCTCGCCTTCACCCTGTGCTCTTTTTACCAGTTCTCTACGCCTTTCCTCTGTTAACGGCGGCATAAACAACCTGATCATATTTCCGTCATTCTGGGGATTGATACCAATGTTGGCGGCAATAATGGCCCTCTCAATGGGCTGCAGCATATTTTTTTCCCAGGGCTGAATGGTTAAGGTGCGCGCATCGGCTACCGAAACATTTCCAACCTGGCTAATTAGTGTAGGCGTTCCATAATAATCCACTACAATGCCGTCAACCAGGTTTGGATTGGCTTTACCGGCACGAACTTTTACTAATTCTGTTTCCAGGTGACTAATGGCTCTGTCCATGTTCTCCTGGGCTGATTCCGTAATAATATTTAATTCATCTGACATAGGAAGAAATATTAAATGCCTGCAAACCTACAAAATTTTTAGCTGGTGTATGGCTAAGCAGGCAATCAATGATATCAGCTTTAATTCTTGTGTTCCAGAATGGTATCGGTAGTGAGGGGAACGATCTTGGGGTTTTTCAATTCTCCATCGGTCGCCTCCAGCGTTTTGGCAACATACAGGCGTGCACGCGGCCGGGTATAGTACAGGGCCGCAATGCCAGAGAAGAATACGATCAATATGGCCAGAATGATCCAGGTGCAACCCAGGTTACGGCCTGCATAAGCGGCCACGATAAACACGATATTGATCGATACCAGCGTCAGGGTTATAGACCGGTGTGAATAACCTCTGTCGAGTAGCAGGTGGTGAATGTGATTTCTATCCGGACTAAATGGTGAGCGGCGGTGAAAAGCTCTTATCGCAAACACCCGTAACGTATCCATTAAAGGTATAACCAGTATGGCGACACTGATAGCCGGTGATGCAAGTACAGGTACTGCTATATCGGTTTGATTGGCCACGTTGATAAACTTCACAACCAGGATGGCATTCACCAATCCAATGAGAAGCGATCCCGTATCGCCCATGAATATCTTTGCCGGTTGAAAATTGAATATCAGGAAAGCCATCAGGCTGCCGGCCAGTGAAAAGGCCAGTATAGAATAAGGCAGCATATTAACCTGTAAGAAATAAAAACCAAAGACGGTAGAAGCCATTAACCCTAATGTACCAGCGAGGCCATCAATCCCATCTATCAAATTAAAAGAGTTTATAATAACGATGATGGTGAGGTAAGTTAACAACAGGCTGAACATTTCGGGCAGCTCATGTATGCCCATAAAGCCATACATGCTTTTTATCTGAATGTTTCCTTTGTAAATGATGAGGAAGGCAGCCAGTACCTGGCCAATAAATTTCTTGATAGGCGATATTACCAGAATATCATCTTTCAAGCCCAGGAAGAAGATTACAAATGCTGCCGAAAAGTAGTATTGAAAGTCGGTTGCAGACTGGTAAGGAATGGCAATGAGACAAGCCAGCATAAATCCGGCAAATATCCCAAGGCCTCCTAATGAAGGAATAGGGCTTTGGTGCACTTTTCTTTCGTCAGGAATGTCAAATAATTTTTTCTGTTCTGCAACGGTAATAATTACCGGGATAGCTAAAAAGGTAATTGCGAATGAAATAGCTATAGAAAATAATACATCAAACATCAGCCTGATTTTAGTCTTGGAATTATAATACGCGCTACTAATCGGGCCGGTTGGGCACACACTAAACAAAGCACGGCAAATTACAGCGTATTTTCGAATTTCCAACCATAATACCACTTATCTTAATCAGGAAATCCCGTTATAAAACGGCTTTTGACATAAAAATATTGGGAAAGTTTAATTTGATTTATTGATACAAAACAATTCCTGTAGTTTTGCACCCAAATTTTAATCGTGCTATGCCAGCTTTAAAGGACATTGCTACACAAATTCGCAGGGATATAGTTCGTATGGTTCATGGTTGCGCCAGTGGTCACCCAGGTGGGTCATTGGGTTGTACCGAGTACTTTACCGCCTTATACTTCAAGGTAATGAAGCATAATCCGCAGTTTGATATGGACGCCCGCAATGAAGATGTTTTCTTTTTATCAAACGGACATATTTCCCCGGTATTTTACTCAACTTTAGCCCGTGCGGGTTATTTCGACGTAAAAGAACTGGCTACTTTTCGTAAAATTGACTCCCGCTTACAGGGTCACCCTACAACGCATGAGCACCTGCCTGGTATTCGCATAGCTTCTGGTTCTCTTGGCCAGGGTATGAGCGTAGGCATAGGCGCCGCTTTGACCAAAAAACTCAATGGCGAGAATACTACAATATATACTTTACATGGCGATGGAGAACTTGACGAAGGTCAGAACTGGGAAGCTATCATGTTCGCGGGCGCCAAAGGTGTTGATAACCTGATTTCAACTATTGACTGGAATGGCCAGCAAATTGACGGACCTACCGATAAAGTAATGAAGCTGGGCGACCTCGGCGCTAAATTCGAAGCTTTTGGCTGGGATGTAGTGCGCCTCGACAAAGGAAACGATATCGACGCAGTAGTAGCAGGTTTGGAAGAAGCTAAAAAACATACCGGTAAAGGCAAACCAGTTGTTGTTTTAATGAGAACAGTAATGGGTGCCGGTGTTGACTTCATGGAAGGCCACCACGAATGGCATGGTATTGCTCCCAACGATGAGCAGCTGGCATCAGCGCTTGCTCAATTACCAGAAACTATTGGTGACTATTAATAAGAAGCTATATAATAAAAAGGCCCCCGACATGTCGGGGGCCTTTTTTGTTTTGTGTATGTTCAAATTCATTACTTATTCACCTCTAAAAACTGGGCGGCCGGTTACCCTCTTGAGAGTAACCGGCCGTCAGCGGAGGCAGTGGGCCGTAGCCCCCTGCACCACAAATATATGAAAAATTACAAATAAGTAACCTCTTATAACATTTTTTTATGCAATCACATATAACTCTAACCCTCAGCTTCTTAACTCCTCAATTCAATTGGCTGCAGCGCTGCCCGGCGCGAAGGGAACCAGGAGGCCAGAAAAGCTACCAGCGATACGGTCAGCAATACCAGTAAAAAATCAGAAGCAACTATTTGTACCGGGTAGTAATCAATTAAAAAGGTGCCACCCTGAATTGCAATAATTTTGTACTTAACCTGGGCCCAGCAGAAGAGCACCGCTAATATTATTCCGCCCACACTTCCAATACCTGCTAACAGTAACCCCTCGGTCAAAAATATCTTTTGTATCAATTTATTATTAGCGCCCATCGATTTCAACACCTGGATGTCCTTTTGCTTTTCCATTACCAGCATGGTCAAACTGCCGATCATGGTAAAGGCAGCTACGATCAGCATGAGGGTAAGTATGCCATAGATGGCCCATTTCTCAAGGCTCATCACACTGTATAAGCTTTGATTTTGACCATACTTTGTTTCTACTGAATAGGTTGTCCCCAATAACTGCTGTATTTCCTTTTGTACATCGTCTATATCTACGCTGCTATGGAGCCCTATCTCAAGACTGCTGTATTCATCAGATTTTAGTCCCATCAATCCTTTCATAAAATCAAGATTGGTGATGGCGTATTGATTATCGATATCCTGCTGTATAAGAAAAGTACCGGAGGTAACGATCCTGGCTGCCTGTACCGACTGATAAGGATCAGCCGCATTGAAATTCATCCCGCGCTTAAACGCATATACTGAAAGCGGATAAAGATATTTGTCGCTTTCAATACCCACGGCATTTTCAACCCCATTGCCCAATACCAGCGATGGCTCATCTGCACTACCGGTTTGAAAATTACCCCGGATCAGTTTCTGCGCCACCCCCGTTACCGATTCATAAGAAGTATCAACCCCTTTGAGATTAACGGGCACCACCACATCGCCATTTATAAGTAATGTTTTTTCTTCCGCTACCAGGCTATAAGCACGCACCCCTTTTATCGCAGCAATTTTTTGCAACTGCTGTGGTGTAAGAACAATTGTCTTACCGGTTTTGGCGGAGATCTTTATATCGGGATAGAACGAAGAATACAGCGATTTCACCAACCCTTCAAAACCGTTGAACACACTCAGTACTACAATAAAAGCAAACGTAATACCCATAATAGCAACAATGCTTACCCACGCAATTACATTGATGGCATTGGTACTTTTTTTTGCTTTAAAATATCGCCAGGCAAAGAGAAAGTTCAATAGTATGTGTTTTGAGTACTATAATCTATTCTATTGTTTATTCGTTTCGTCGTCTGGATTGATCTTCCTGAACAATTCCTCCATTTTAAACACATGGTCCAGCGTATCGTCGAGAAAGAACCTCAGTTCGGGCATACGCCGTAACTGTTTGGCCACGCGTGCTGCGAGCTCTCTTTTTATTTCCCAGCCTCTTTCTTCAATCTTTTTCAGGGTGCTGTCTGCATCCTTTACCTGGAACAAACTCAGGTATATGCGGGCTTCCAGCAGGTCGGGCGTAAGCTTTACGGATGATATGGATACCATACCCCCATCGATCATACCCAGCCCCAATCGCTGAAAAATTAAATTTAATTCTTCGTTTAATAAACTTCCCACCTGTTTTTGGCGTTTCCCTTCTTGCATTTCCTTAACGGTTTAATAGCCGTAAAATTAGTTACTTTGCACCGTTTACTCATTATTTAACTGATTCATGAAGCGATTTTCAAGGATTTTCTTTTATCTCCGAAACCAGAAAAGCAGAATTACAGGTTACCTGGTGTTCAATGTATTATCTATTATTTTCTCCCTGGTTTCACTGACGATGCTGGCCCCTTTTTTAAATTTGTTGTTTTCCAAGGAAAAACCGCTCACTATAAGGCCTCCCTTTACCATGAATTCAGAAGGGATCCTAGGCCAGTTAAAGTATGGGCTGTCATACCTGATCCTTCATTATGGGTATCCTCAGGCCCTGATAGCCATATGTATCACCATTATTCTTTCCATATTATTTAAGAATCTGTTTCTATACCTTGGTTTTCGCATGTTGATCCCACTTCGGAACCGTATCATGACCAGGTTCAGGGAAGACCTGTACGATAAGATCCTCGATCTGCCGGTTAGCTATTTTACCGAACAACGTAAGGGCGATATGATGTCGCGCATGAGTAACGACATGAATGAGATAGAATGGAGTATCATTGGCGCCCTGGAAGGATTGATAAAGGACCCGTTAAACATCATTATAGTACTGGGCATGCTTATTTTTTTAAGTCCCCTTTTATCGCTGGTGATGCTGGTAATGTTACCCCTGGCCGGGTTTGTTTTGGGCCGGGTAAGCAAAAGTCTGAAAAGAGAATCTGGCAGGGCGCAGGAACAACAGGGCTTAATGTTAAGCATTCTCGACGAAACGCTGGGCGGCCTGCGGGTGGTAAAAGCCTTCAATGCCGAGAAGCTGATGCGTGACCGCTTTGTGGGCACTAATGACCTGCTGAACAAATTGCGGATACAAATGGCATTCAAGCGTGATCTGGCCTCTCCCATGTCTGAATTCCTGGGCGTTGTGATCTTTTGCTGCATTCTCCTTATTGGTGGGTATATGGTATTTGCCCACAAAGGGGGATTGACATCCGAAGCCTTTATAACCTATCTGGTCGTATTTTCCCAGATCATTCAGCCGGCAAAATCGCTTTCTCAGGGATTTTATAATATGCGCAGGGGCGCTGCAGCCATCGACCGGGTTGAAGAAGTATTACAAGCGCCTGTGACAGTGAAAGAGGCGGATAATCCCCGTCAACTGCAAAGCTTTGGCAGCAAGATCGAGTTCAAAAATGTAACCTTTAAATACGACGACGTAACCATTCTCGATAATATCAACCTAACTGTTGAAAAGGGTAAAACCGTTGCCCTTGTAGGTTCATCCGGCGCCGGTAAAAGTACCCTGGCCGACCTGGTGCCCCGTTTTCATGACGCCACTACCGGCGAATTGCTGATAGATGGGGTTAACATCAAGGAATATTCGTTGTTGTCCCTGCGCGATCAAATGGGTATTGTAACCCAGGAGCCTATCCTGTTCAACGATACCATTGCCGCCAATATATCCCTGGGCAATCCCGTAGCCAATATTGCTGAAATTGAGCAGGCCGCCCGCGTGGCCAATGCCCACGATTTCATCATGAAAAAAGAAGAGAACTATCAAACCAATATAGGCGACCGCGGCAGCAAACTAAGTGGTGGCGAACGCCAGCGCCTGACCATTGCCCGGGCCGTTTTAAAAAACCCACCCATTCTCATTCTCGACGAAGCCACTTCCTCTTTGGATACGGAAAGCGAGCGACTGGTTCAGGATGCCATCAATAAAATGATGGAGAACCGCACCAGCATTGTGATTGCCCACCGGTTAAGCACCATCCGCCACGCCGATGAGATAATCGTATTGCAAAAAGGCAGGATCGTAGAACGGGGTACGCACGATACCTTAATTAGTCAGCATGGTTTCTATAAGAAGTTGGTTGATATGCAAGAAGTTAAGTAGTTACATAGCCTGCCCCGACTCGTCGGGGTTACCTACTGTCAATCGATTCAACCACTCAGCCATGAAAATGCCGCCAAATTATCTAAATAGCTAATTTTCGAGTTAAATAATTTAAACATACTACATGAAAAGGGCTGCTATAAAGGGCAGGTTATTGCCATTCCTGCTATTGATTACTATTTCTACCCATGCTCAAAAGCAGAATTACACCTTCGACCAGATCTTCAAGAACGGTGAAACCAATGTTGTTAAACAACTACCAATGGTGAAGGGCTGGGCAGATGATTCCCATTATCTGCTTACCCAGAAGGAGGCCGACGGCCACACCTCCACTACCATGGTTGATGTAAAAAGCGGAAAAGCAGTTCCCTATCCCGATATGGATATGGCCCAGCTGCAACCTTCTACCAGCATTTCCGGCGGAGTGAATATCACCTTCTCCCCCGATAAAAAATGGGCAGCCTACACTAAAAAGGACAACAACCTGTATATATACAATGTAGCCGCCAGCAAAGAGTCCCAATTGACCACTGATGGCTCTTTGACCATTTTGAACGGCTACTCCAGCTGGGTATATTATGAAGAGATCCTTGGCCGCGCTACCAGGTATAAAGCATTTTGGTGGAGCGACGACAGCAAACACCTTTGCTTTATGCGCTTCGATGAATCGCAGGTACCGGTATTTCCTATTTATGTGGCTGATGGACAGCACGGCTACCTGGAAAATACCCGCTATCCCAAGGCAGGTGATAAAAACCCCGAGGTTAAAATTGGTATCGCTTCCGTTGAACCCGGCGCTATTGTTTGGGCCGATTTCAATGCCCAGGACGATCAGTACTTCGGCGCGCCCGCCTGGTCGCCCGACGGACAATTATGGGTTCAATGGATGAACCGCAAACAAAACAACCTGAAGTTCTACAGCATTAGCCTTACTGATGGACGCAAAAAAGAAGTGTACGATGAAAAGCAAACTACCTGGATCGACCTGGACGAAAGTGAACGCATCACCTTCCTGCCTGCCGGTAAAGGTTGTATTGTAAAAAGTGATCGCGATGGCTGGGAAAACCTGTACTATTACGATAATAACGGCCAGTTAAAGAACCCCATCACTACCGGCAATTTTTGGGGAACCAGTATAATAAAGATCGATAGCAAATCAAACATAGTTTACTTCAAGGCCCGTAAAGAAAACTCGGCCCGTTTTGATTTTTATAAAGCGGGTTTAGATGGCAAAGGCCTTACCCGCCTGAGTTTTGGCGATTACAGCCATGACCTCATCAGCGTTTCGCCCAACGGCAGTTATTTTATAACCGGCTATTCAAACCTGAATACGCCCCCGGCCCTGGCGCTGGTTGACGCTAAAGGAAAAATAATAAGAGAAGTGGCCAGCAGCAAAGGAAGCAGCTTCAATGACTATAATCTGCCTAAAAGCGAGCTGAAATATGTAACGGCTACTGATGGCGCGTTTGAGCTGCCGGTATTGATTACTTACCCCATCAATTTCGATCCTGCTAAAAAATACCCTGTCCTCATCAGCATTTATGGTGGACCTAACGCCGGTACCGTTTATGATCGTTGGCGCCCAACCGGTTCACCCATCCAATGGTTTGCGCAGGAAGGCCTGATCCAGGTTGCATTTGATAACCGCAGCAGTGGACACTTTGGTAAGAAGGGTTTGAACTATATCTTCCGCCAGTTAGGGAAATACGAAATTGAAGATTTTATGGCCTGTGGCCGCTGGTTAAAACGCCAGCCCTGGGTAGATAGCAGCAAGCTGTGCATCACCGGCGGAAGCTTTGGTGGCTATATGACCTGTATGGCCCTTACCTATGGCGCCGATGTATTCCCGTACGGCATTGCCAACTCCTCCGTAACCGACTGGCAGTTTTATGATACGCATTATACCGAACGTTTTATGAATACGCCCCAGGATAACCCTGATGGCTATAAAAGCACTTCGGTGTTAACATATGCCAATAAATACAAAGGTTTGTTGCGCATTGTGCATGGTTCCTCAGACGATAACGTACATATGCAAAACAGCATGGTGTTCATCAATAAGCTGGAGGATATGAAAAAGCATTTTGAGTTTATGATGTACCCGGGCGAGCGCCATGGGATTGCAGGGGCCAAGGGCGTTCATAACCGCTACGAAGCTTATAAATTCTACTACCAGTATTTGCTGGAGAAGCCAATGCCGGAAGCATTCTGGGCGCCGGATAGCGCAAAAGGATTCTAAAATACGCTCTTACTTCATTTCTTTATAAACAAAGCCCTCCCGACAAGTCGGGAGGGCTTAATAATTTTGATTATGTAACTGGCATAACATCCCATTCCACTATAAGCAGAATGATAACCAACCGATTAAGCAAACAACTATTTATTCATCATTTGCTTGGCTTCGATGCTCAGGGTAGCGTGCGGCACCGCGCGTAACCTGGCTTTATCGATGAGCTTACCGGTAACCCGGCAAATGCCGTAAGTTTTGTTTTCGATGCGCATGAGGGCTTTTTCCAGGTGATCAATGTAATTGATCTGACGGCTGGCCATTTGAGCCAACTGTTCCCGTTCCATACTCATACTGCCATCTTCCATGGTCATGTAGCGATTTTCGTTCTCATCGCCACCCATTTCATCTTTGCGGGTTATTAAACCCTGTAAATAAGTAAGTTCTTTTTTGGCCTGCTCTGCTTTTTTCAAGATCAGATCTTTAAACTCGCTTAATTCGGCATCACTATATCTCATGGTTGGTCCTGTTTGAATGTTTTCTGGTTGATCTAATACTGATTTTGTGAATTCCGGTTCGTATCGACGCGATGTTTTTGTCTTTATTTCCGGGATCACCACTTTTACCGGTTTTGGGGGCTCCGGTTTTTTGGGTGGCGGCGGTGGAATAACCGGTTCCGGTTTTTTAACTTCCACCTTAACTTCCGGCTTTTCGACCTTAACAGGAGCCTCCACTGTCTTTTTTATCTCTTTAATATCTTTAATATCAACGGGTTTGGCAACTGGCTTGGCCGTAGTAGGCGCCGAAGATGATTTTGCATGCGCTTTGGTAGCTACCTGGTGAGCAATGGCCGCGTGTTTAACCGTGACCTTCTTTTCAACAGGTGGTTTAACTGCCTTTTTTGCAGCAGGCTTTACATCTTTTTTAGCAACTACTTTTTTTGCAGCAGCAGGTTTGGCTGCCCCAACAGCCGGTCGGGCCGCCTTTTTTGGGGCAATCGTTTTTTTTGCTGGCTTGGCCGCCTTTTTCTTGGTTGCCATACTTTTACGCTTTTTTTGTAACGAACACTTTTATTGGAATATCGTTCACTTCAATTTCGGTGCCATCTGGTAATTCAGGTACTAGTTCAAGTTTGTCTGCCAAAATTTCTGCACAAATATAATTATTAAATTGGGCGATCGAAGGGTTCAACTCCTGGTGTTCGGTTACTTTTACCAGTATTCGATCAGTGAGTTCAAAACCACTGTCCTTGCGGATTTTCTGGATACGGTTAACTAATTCGCGGGCATTTCCTTCGCTAACCAGTTCTGGGGACACGGTTACATCCAAAGCCACGGTGAGAGCATCTTTATTGGCCACCATCCACCCGGGGATATCTTCACTGGTGATCTCTACTTCATTAGTCTGTAATATTAAGGGTTCGTT
>Ga0136846_1225666_pt1 | contig 10747 bp, 8 predicted proteins | sample HopSoiMetagenom2_FD_96841 | JGI IMG/M metagenome (GOLD analysis project Ga0136846, IMG submission 96841) | Grasslands soil microbial communities from Hopland, California, USA - 2 Assembly 2016 (version 4) | ecosystem: Environmental > Terrestrial > Soil > Grasslands | place: USA: Hopland... | reverse complement strand
GTACGACGACCACGGCGTCGCCAAGGTCACGGCGGCGGTCAGGCTGAGCGGCCGAGCGGTCGGGACGGCGCGCACCGGCTTCGGGCCCGTCGCGTACAACCGCGTGTACTTCCTCGGCTGGAAGGTTCCCGCCAAGGCGGCGAAGGGGAGATATCTCTTCTGCGTCGTCGCCGTCGACCGGGCCGGGAACAAGAGCGCACAGACGTGCGCGCCGCTCGCGCTCCACTAGTCTCCGCGCGGCGCTCCTCCTCTTCCTCACGCTCGCCCGATCGGGCTCCGGTTCCGGAGCGGGAACCGGCCGCGCTCCCGCTTCCGCGTCGAGTCTCCGCTAGAACCCCGGCATGCCGATCGTCGTCGCGTGTCTCGGTGACTCGATCACCGAGGGCTCGCCGCACTGGGACTCCCGCAAGCGGAGCGGGAACCCGGAAGGGCAATGGGAGCACTGGGCCGGCCGGAAGCACCCCGAGCTCGAGCTGCGCAACTTCGGGATCTGGGGGGAACGCACCGACGAGGTCGCCGAACGTTTCGCAGAGGCAGTCGAGGGGGCGGAGGCACTGATCGTGCAGGGCGGGATCAATGACCTGGCCGCGGGGCGCGCCGTCGAGGACGCCGAACGGAACCTCCTCGCGATGCTCGAGCGCGGGCGGGCGCTCGGGCTCCGGCTCGCGGTGTGCGACGTCCTGCCGTGGAACCGCGGCTGGCCGGAGCACGAGGCTCCGATCAGGGCGCTCAACGAGCGCATCCGCGCGTTCGGCGTGCCACTGCTGCCGTTCCACGACACGCTGGAGGACCCGGAGCGCGCGGGGCGGATGAAGGACGAGTGGACGCACGACGACGGCGACCACCCGTCGGTCGCCGGCTATCGCCGTCTCGGCGAGCTCGCGTTTCGTCCTCCCGAATAGTCCTCCGGGACGACGACGCTACCCACGGGGCGGGTTACCGTGGAGCCGATGTCCCTCCTCCAGGCACGCGGAATCACGAAGAGCTTCGGCTCCCGGCTGATCCTCGACGGTCTCGACCTCGACATCGAGCCGGGCGTCCGCGTGGGCGTCATCGGGCCGAACGGCGGCGGCAAGTCGACGCTGCTGCGCATCCTCGTGAGCGAGGAGACAGCGGACGCGGGCGAGGTCACCCAGCGTCGCGGCCTCATGCTCGCGTTCCTGCCGCAGCAGCTCGAAGGCGACCACCGAGGCGCGCTCGAGACGCTGCGCGCCGCGCGCCCGGACCTCGACGAGCTCGAGCGGGAGCTGGCGAAGGTGGAGCAGGAGCTGGGTTCTTCCGGCTCCGACCTCGACAGGCTCGCAAAGTTGCTGCGCCGGCAGGAGGGGCTGCTCGAGCGCTGGACCGCATCGGGCGGCCCCGGGTTCGAAGGCCGCGCCCGCGCCCTCCTCGTCGACGTCGGCCTCGCGGACGACGACCTCGCGAAGCCGACGCGCGTCCTCTCCGGCGGACAGCGCAAGCTGGTGGGCCTCGCCTCCTGTCTGCTGCGCGACCCGGACGTGTTGCTGCTCGACGAGCCGGAGGCGCACCTCGACGTCGAAGCGCGCGAGCACATGGAGCAGTTGATGCGCGCGTTCGACGGTGCCGTGGTCGCCGTCTCGCACGACCGTTACCTGCTCGACGAGACGGTGTCGCAGATCGCGGAGCTCGCGGGCGGCAGGGTGCGCATGTGGCCCGGCAACTACTCCGCTTACACGATCGCGCGCGAGCTGGAGATGCAGCGGCAACAGCAGCTGTACGTCACGCAGCAGAAGGAGATCGCACGGCTCGAGGAGGCGATCCGACGCTTCAAGGACTGGGCGAGCCGCGTCGTCGACGAGCGCCACATCAAGCAGGCCCGCAACAAGCAGCGCCAGATCGACCGCATGGAGAAGGTCGACCGTCCCGTGCTCGAGCGGCGCAAGATCGCGCTGGAGCTGCGCCCGCACGCGCGCGGCGGCGAGCGGGTGGTCGAGCTCGACTCCGTCGGCGTCGAGCTCGGCGACAACCTCGTCTTCGCAGGCGTAGACCTCACCGTTCTGCGGGGCGAGCGCGTGGGCGTGGTCGGCGACAACGGCGCCGGCAAGTCGGTGCTCCTGCGCCTGCTCGCGGGCGAGCTCGAGCCGACGGTGGGCGAGCGCAAGGCGGGCCCGTCGATCCGCTTCGGCCGGCTGGAGCAGGACCGCCGCCCCGATGACCCGCGCGCGACGCCGCTGCAGCTCGTGCGGCACGCCGCGCCGATCTCCGAGGGCGAAGCGGTCTCGCGGCTGATGAAGTTCCTCTTCAGCTACGAGCAGGTGCGCCGCCCGCTCGAGTCGCTGTCGGGGGGCGAGTGGACGCGTCTGCAGCTGCTCCTGCTGATGCTGCGCGGCGCCAACTGCCTGCTGCTCGACGAGCCCACCAACCACCTCGACATCGAGTCCGTCGAGATGCTCGAGGGCGCGCTCGAGACCTTCGACGGGACGGCGATCTTCGTCTCGCACGACCGCTACTTCCTCGATCGCATCGCGGATCGCATCGTCGAGGTGCGTGACGGCGACATCCGCTCGTACGAGGGTGGCTGGTCGAGCTGGCGTAACGCTGCGGCGCGCGCCGCGACGACCGTTTAGCCGTCGTCGTCGACGGACGCGAGCTAACCGAGGGAGACCCTGCTCTGTGCCTGCTCGATGACGAGCGGATCGTGGGTCGCGCACACCACCGCCGCCCCCGTCTCGCGGGCCAGACGGGCGAGGAGGACCGCCACCGCGATCGCGTTGGCGCCGTCGAGGCGCGAGGTCGGCTCGTCGGCCAGCAGCAGTCGCGGCCGGACGCCGAGCGCGCGGGCGATGGCGACGCGCGCGCGCTCGCCCTGCGACAGCCGCGAGACGCGCTGAGTCGCCCGCTCGCCGAGCCCCACCGACTCGAGCGCGGCGAACGCCGCCGCGCTGCCGCCCCCGAGGCTGCGCAACGACAGCACGAGCTCCACGTTCTCGAGCGCCGAGAGGTGCGGCACGAGGCCGGCCTGCTGCCCGACGTAGGCGATCTTGGCGCGGCGCAGCGCCGCCCGCGCGGCGCGGTCGAGCGTCGTCAACTCGACACCCTCGACGGCGATCGTGCCTGCGTCGGGGAGCGCGAGCCCTGCGAGCAGGTGCAGCAGGGTCGTCTTCCCGGATCCCGAGGGGCCAGTGACCGCGTGGAGGCGGCCGGCGTGCAGGTCGAAGCTCACGCCGTCGAGGACCGCGGTCCGGCCGTACCGACGCACGAGGCCCTCGGCGCGCACGATCGCGGGACCGGTTCCTGCCGGCCGCACCGGCGCCGCGGAGTGTTGTGCCGTCTCGACACCGTGTCCGTCGGCGGGCCGCACCACCACGGCGCCTTCGGTGAAGCTCGCGGTGGCGCGTGCGCCGATGCCGGCGCGGAGGAGGAGCTCCTCCGGGAGGCGGAGCCAGCCGCCTCGGCCGACGACGATCGTGTCGCTCTCGCCGTCGTCGCGGCCCCACTCCTCGGAGACGCGGCCGTCGCGGATGCGGACGATGCGGTCGGCGATCCGAGCCGATTCGGGATCGTGGCTGACGATCACCGTCGTGCAACGATGCTCGCGCACGAGCTCGTCGAGCATCTCGTAGACCTGGTCGGCAGTCGCCGCGTCGAGCTCACCGGTGGGCTCGTCCGCGAGGAACAGCTTCGGGCGGTGCGCCAGCGCGGCGCAGAGCGCGACACGCTGCTGCTCGCCGCCCGACAGCTCCACCGGCCGGCGGTCCCGCTTCGTCGCGAGGCCCACGCGCTCGAGCAGCTCGTCCGCGCGCGCGTAGCGCTCGGCCGCCGGCGCGCCGCGCAGCCCGAGTTGCATGGCGACGAGCTCGCGCGCCGTCAGCTCCGGTGCGAGCGCCCGCGCGTAGTGCTGGTCGGCGTATCCGAGGAGCGTCGAGCGGTAGCGGGCGAGCCGCCGTCCCGGCAGCTTGCCGACATCCTCGCCGTACACCCGTACGAGCCCCGCCGACGGCCGCTCCAGGCCCGCCAGCAGCCGCAGCAGGGTCGACTTGCCCGATCCGCTCGGGCCGAGGACGGTCAGCACCTCGCCGTCCTCGACGCGCAGGGAGAGTCCCTGCAGCGCGGCCGCGTCTCCCTCCGGCGTGGAGTGGACGCGGAACACGTCGCGCAACTCGATGACGTTCACGCGGCCGCCTCCGCCGCACGCGACGGCGTGCGGCCGCGCAGCGCGGTCGCCGCCGCGACGAGCACCGCCGCGAGTGCGAGGTACGCGAGCGCCGCGGCCACGACCAACCGAACGTCGACCGTGAGCAGCAGCGGCGGCTCGGGCTTCGCGGCGCCCGCCGTCACGGAGACAAGCGAGATCACGAGCGACGAGAGCACGAGCCCGAGCGCGACGCCGCCGAGGACGCCGAAGGTAGCGACGAGCAGCGCCCGCAGCCGCAGGTGGGCGCGGATCGTCGCCGGCGCGGCACCCTGGGCCTCGAGGTCGAACAGCTCGCCGCGGTCGTCGCGCACGTCGCCCACGACGATCAGCAGCAACCCGACGAGTGCGAGCAGCAGCGCAACGGCGGCGGTGCCCGCGAGCGTGAGCAGGGCGCCGCGCGCGAGCGGGTCGGCCTGCAGCCGCGCGAGCGTTTCCGCGCGCGACTGCACCACGAGCTGTGACACGTGGGGCCGCGATCCGCTGTTCAGCCACAGCTCGTCCGTGGTGCCGAGGCCCGGTGAGCGCGTGTCGAGCGTCGTCGCCGCGGTTTCGCGGTCGGCGACGACGGCGTCGCCGACGATCGACGGGAAGCGCTCGATCACGCCGACGATGCGGGCCGGGATCTGCTCGCCCTCGACCTCCAGCGGGACGATCCCGCGCGGGCCGGCGGCAGCCGCGACGTTGGGTGTCGCGAGCACGCGTAGGAACGAGCCGTCGGTCGGCTGCCGCGGCCGGAACCGCCCGGTGCGGTCCGGTGTCAGCACGTACCCGAGCCGGCCGGCGCCGCCGCTGATCCCACCGGTGCCGGTCCAGTCCGCGAAGGCCGACCCGACGGGACGTCCGTCCACCCGCGGCGTCCCGAGGGTGAGGATGCCCTTCGCCGCGGGCTGGACGCCCGTGCCCGCATTGGCCGAGTTGCGTCCGCCGTTCACGAGGTCGAGCTCGATCTGTGCAAGCGACGCGTGCGCGAACGGCACCCGCCCGCGCAGCAAGACGGTGCGCCGTCCCTTCGTCTGCCCCAGCGGGATGCTCTCGTAATCGCCGAGAGGCGAGCGGAAGATCGCGCGAACGGCGACGACGTCCCCCGTGGTGCGCGCAGGCACCGTGAGCACCCGGCCGCGCGGCAGCGCGGTGGTTCGCAGCGACGCGTTCCGCCGCGGCGCGATCGCAGCGCGTAGGTCGGCGAGCGGCCGATCCGCGAAGTCGGAACGCCAGCCGTCGAGGCGTGCGGACGAGCCGAGACCGAGGAAGGCGAAGGTCGTCCCCGACGCGACGTTCCCCGATTGCCGCAGCACCTGCTCCGAACCGGGCGGCGGCGGGCCGTGCAGCACGGGCACGAGCTGCGAGAAGTCCTCGCCGAGCACGTAGTCGGCCGGCACGGCGTAGGACGCCTCGTCATGCTGCCCGCGCAGCAGCGTCGACCGGTATGCCGCCGCGAAGAGCGCGAGACCGAGGCTCGCGACGAGGAACGTCGCTGCGATCGCCGCGTGACCCGGGTTGCGTGCGAGCGACGCGGCGGCCAACCGCAGCGAGACGGGGCCGCGGCGTCCCGCGTGGCCGAGCGCCCGCAGCGTCGGCGCGAGCAGCCGCGCGGCGAGCACGCATCCCGCGAACACGATCAACGCGGGGACGAGGAGCAGGAACGTGCTCGTGCCGTTGCCGCCCGCAAGCTGCGCAGTGTCGACGGAGCCGCGCGCCCAGCCGACGAGGACGACCGCGACGGCGCCGACCGCAGCGGCGTCGAGGGGCGTGAACCCGAGCCGGCCGAGTTGCACGCCGGGCGCTCGCACCGTCAGGTAGAGGAGGAGTGCGGCGACGAGTGCCAGCCCTAGCGCGCCGAGGACACCGCCGCGCGACAGCAGCGCGTGCGAGACGACCTCGCCCGCGGGCGACCCGGCTCGGGCTGCGACGGCGGCTGCGGCGAGGCCGCCCAGCACCCAACCGACGAGCGTCGCGACCGCGGCGAGCGCGGCCGACTCACCGAGCGTGAACAACTCGACCTGCCAACGTCGGGCGCCGAACCACGTCAGCCGTCTCCTCGCGTCACCGGCGTCGCGCCGCAGCGCCGCGGCGGCGAGCACGGTGAAGGCGAGCAGCAGGGCCCCGCCCTCGCCGCCGAGGAGCAGCAGTCTGCGCGCTGCCGCGTTGGACGAGCCGGCCGCGGTCGTCAGCGCCTCCGTCGGGGCCGTCACCTCGAAGCCGTCGGAGCTCGTCTCGAGCTCGGAGGGCAAGCGCTGCACGCGCTGCTGGAAGGCACCGACCGCCCACGGATGGATGTCGCCGCTCCCGATCGGGAGGAACCACGCGTAGGAGCGGTAGAAGGTCTCGAGCTCCTTGTTGTGCGAGAGCCCGGCGACGCCGTTCGCGACCACGATCGGCGACGGCTGAGGCGTGTGGTAGCGCACCGCCCGCGCGACCATCTCCGTCGGCGGGGCGGGCAGCACGAAGGGGCCGATGGGCGCGCCCGGCTTCACCTTCGCTCGGCCGACTTCGATCAGGTTGAGCGCCTTCGTCGACGGGATCGGCCCGGCTCCCTGCAGGCGCAGCACCTCGCAGTGCGCGGGCACGCACTTCGCCGGCAGGCGCCCGGATACCACGTCCACCCAGCGTCCGAGATCGTCGGCCGCCCGCACGTAGACGAGCCGGCGCTGAATGGAGGCCTCTCGGAAGAGCATCGCCGCCGCCGGGCGCGCACCCGTCAGCGACTCGGTGCGCGGGGCGACGAAGCCGTCGAGCCGCGAGAACTCATCCGTGGCGCCGCTCCACGTCACCTGCACCTGCCTGTCGCCCGGCGGAAGTTGCGCGCTGGCGAGCGCGAGTGAGCGGTCCTGCATCACGAGCCGTCCGCCGAGCACCGCGGCGAGCAGCGCGGCGCCGGCCACGACCCCGACCGCCACCAGCACGACGCGGCTTCCGCCCGCGCCGAGCCGTGCGCCCACGAGTCGCAGGGGAAAGGCGAGTCGGCGGAGTAGCGACACCGGTACAAGAACTCTACTGGTGTCTAGACTGGGCGGCAACCGTGAGCCCGCGATACGACGTCCCCAAGGCGGCGCCCGAGCCGCTTCGCCAGGTGCAGCTGTTCGTGAACAGCGCCGATGTGCAGCACGGCGTCGACTGGCTGCCGGAATGGCTCGCCGAGCGCGGGCTCGGGAGCGAGCTCGAGCGTGCGCGGGCCCTGCGCGAGGCGCTTCGGCTGCTCGTCCTTGCGAACAACGGCCGCCCACTCGACGAGGCGGCGGCCGCCCACGTGAACGCCGCGGCGGCGCGCGTGACGTTGCGGCTGGAACCGGCCGGCGGCGTACGCGTCGTGAGCGAGGGCGATGCGATCGACGACATCGTCGCGACCGCCTTCGGCGCGATGATCGACGGCACGTGGGAGCGACTCAAGGCCTGCCGCAACTGTCACTGGTCGTTCTACGACTACTCGCCGAACCGCTCTGCGACCTGGTGCTCGATGCAGCTGTGCGGCAACCGGAAGAAGACGCGCGCCTACCGGCGCCGGAAGGCCGCCCTCTAAACGGCTGCGTGTCAGACCGCCGCGAGCCGCGGCGCCGTCGTCAGCGTGTCGCACACAGCCTGGGCAGCCTCGACGAACGCCTTCGCCGCCGCCGAGTGGTGGCGGTCGCGGTGGCGGACGATCGCGAGGATGCGCGGCGGGATCATCGGCAGCTCGCGCATCGCGGTCAGCTTGTCGGACGCGTCCACGGCGAGCACCGGCAGCACGGCGGCGCCGACACCCGCGCCGACGAGCGCCTGGATCGTCGCGTTGACGTCGGAGCGGAACGCGAATTCCGGGTCGAGCCCACGTGCGCGCAGCTGCGCCTCGACGCGCGCGAGGCCGCGGCAGTCGGTGTGCCCGATCAGCGGCGTGCCGCCGAGGTCGTCGAGGCCCGTGATCGCCGAGCCCCGCGGCACGAGCAGCACGAACGGGTCGGCCATCAGCTCGACGGTCTCGAACGGGCCGTCCGGCGCAGGCAGCTCGACGAAGCTGAGGTCGACGTCGCCTCGCTCGACCGCCTCGTAGAGCGGCAGATCGGCGGCGGCCTCGGCGGGACGCAGGCGCACGCCGGGCCAGTCGGCGGCGAACGTGCGCATGAGCGGCGGCAGGATTCGCACGCCGACGGACTGGGTGATGCCGACGCGCAGCGCTCCCGACTGCCCCGCGGCGAGCGCCGCAACGTCGGCCTGCGCCGCCTGCAAGCGCGCGAGGATGGCGTCGGAGTGCTGCAGGACGAGCTGTCCGGCCTCGGTCAGCTCGATCTGCCCACCGCCGCGGCTCCGCTCGACGAGACGCTGGCCGACGGCGCGCTCCAGGGCCGAGATCTGGCCGCTGATCGCCGATTGCACGTAGCCGAGGCTCTTGGCGGCACGGCGGAACGACCCCTCGCGGGCGATCGCGTCGAGCGCAGCCAGGTGGCGCAGCTCGATCCCGAGCCAGTGATTCTCAACCATGATCGCTCCCACAGAATAGATCGCCCGGCGCGATTCCCGCTGGGGTCGGCGCGGTGAGGCTGCGGGCGGCGGTGGGAGGCTTCGCCCTCGCGTTCACGCCCGGCTTCAACCTCGCCAACGTGGGCGCCGTCGCCGATCACGTCGCCGCGGGATACGGGATCGGCCTGGCTGTCGTGGGCCTTTTCACCACGGCGCTGTTCGCCACGCACGCCGCGCTGCAGATCCCGATGGGACGCCTGTCCGACCGCTTCGGTGCGCGACTCGTGGGCGGGACGGGACTCGCGATCGTGGCGGTCGCGTCTGCGGTCACGCTCGGCTGGCAGCAGGCGTGGTTCGCGATCGCGATGCGCTTCGTCGCGGGCGTCGGCACCGCCGCTTCCTTCGTCGCGGGCGCCGAGTACATGCGCGCGACGATCGGCTCGGCGTTCGCCCAGGGCCTCTACGGAGCCATGAGCATGGCGGGCGGCGGGCTCGCGCTTGCGCTCGTTCCGCTGTGGCCGAGCTGGCGCGCGCCGTTCGTGACCGCGGCGGCGGTGGCGGCGGTCGGCGTGCTGCTCGTCGCCGTCGCGACGCGCGAGCCGGAGCGCGTGCGCGCACCGCGCGACTTACCGACCGTCGTCGATCGCAGGCTGTTCCCGCTCGCGGCGATGCACGCGGCGTCGTTCGGGTTGTCGGTCGTCGTCGGCAACTGGGTCGTGACGCTCCTCCACCGCGCGGGCGGCGAGTCGGAGCAGGTGGCGGGGGTCGCCGGCGGGCTCGTGCTCTTCCTGGGCGTCTTCTCGCGCCCGCTCGGCGGCCGGTTTGCCGGTCACCTCGGCCTGATTCGCGCCAGCTTCGTGGTCTGCGCGATCGGCATCGCAGGGCTCGCGCTCGCCGAGCCTCTCGGGCTGATGATCCTCGCCTCGGGCCTCGTAGGTATCTCCGCGGGCGTCCCCTTCGCACCCGCATTCGCAGGCGCGCAGCGTCTTCGTCCCGACGCGCCGGGAGCCGCGGTCGGCTTCGTGAACATGGTTGCGGCGGTGACGATCCTCGTCGGCACGCCGCTCCTCGGTCTCACGTTCTCCCTGCCCGGCGACGGCCGGATCGGTTTCCTGATCGCGGCCGCGCTCTGTGCGTCGACGGCGCTCGTCGTGCGCAGGACGTGAGCGGTGGCGGCGGACGCGCGTCGGGAGGGTGTTTGGAAGTGATCTCAAAGTGGGCAGGGACCGGTGGGTTGCTGTCGAAGGTGGTCTGTATGGCTACTTCTGGTGTTGCTGGTTGTCGGCGTCGGGTGGGTCGTGTGAAGCCGTTGCGGTGGCGGGTCTCGGATGAGTTGTGGGAGCAGTTGGCGCCGCTGCTTCCGGATCCGCCGCGGCGTTTTCGTTCGCCTGGTCGTCTGCGCTATTCGGCGCGGGCGTGTTTGGAAGGGATCCTGTTTGTCTTGTTCACGGATACGCCCTGGTTGGAGGTGCCCTATCGGGAGCTTGGCTTGCCCAGCGGCGAGACCTGCCGGCGGCGGTTGGAGGAGTGGCAGCGGCGCGGTCTGTTGGAGGAGGCGCTGGCGGTCCTGCAGCTGCGTTTGGTCGGGGCGCGCCGCCTCGATTGGTCGCGGGTGATCGTCGATGCCTCGCTGGTCGACGCGAAAAAGGGGGCGAGAAGGTCGCGCGCACGCTCCGCGGCTGCCCCGGCAGTCGTTTCCATCTCGTCGTAGACGCGGCCGGGCTGCCGCTCGCGGTTCGCCTGGGGCCCGGAAACGAGAACGAACGCGAGCATCTCTTGCCGCTGCTCGACACCCTGATCGCGCGCGGCGTCCATCCGGGCGAGGTGTGGGCCGACCGCGGCTACGACTCCGCACAGCTGGAGCGGCGGCTGCGTGAGCGCGGGATCAGACCGAGGATCAGCAAGCGCCGCCGGGCCGGGGAAGCGCTCCCGCCGGGCACGCCGACGCGGGAGGTCTGGCGCGGCCGCAAACGGCAGCTGAAAACGCCTGACCCGCAGGCCCGGCAGCGCTGGCCGGTCGAGCGCACCAACGCCTGGCTGAAAGCGAAACGCCGGATCGCGACCCGACGCGACCGCAAAGCCGACAACTACCTCGCCTTCCTCCAACTCGGAATGCTCCTCATCCTCGCCAGGCCACTTTGAGATCAGCTCCAGACACCT
>Ga0136846_1215471_pt1 | contig 10747 bp, 7 predicted proteins | sample HopSoiMetagenom2_FD_96841 | JGI IMG/M metagenome (GOLD analysis project Ga0136846, IMG submission 96841) | Grasslands soil microbial communities from Hopland, California, USA - 2 Assembly 2016 (version 4) | ecosystem: Environmental > Terrestrial > Soil > Grasslands | place: USA: Hopland... | reverse complement strand
GAACTCGAATCCGCCCAGTGGACGTCTTCGAGGACGATCACCCGCGGCGCAGATCCGACGGCGGTGGCAAGGAGCCTGATGGCAAGGTCGCGGATCGCGTCGGCTCGGACATCGGCTTCGAGTTCCGCGATGCGCTGCGGGACGACCAACTCGATCGGCAGGATCGCGTCGAGTAGAGGCGCTCGCTCGAGCAGGGCTGGATCGCCGCCGAGGCGAGTGAGCACGGCCGCCTCGATCACGGTGTGGCCGGCTTGATCGGTCGGATCGATGTCGAGCGCCTCGAGCAGCGGACGGCGCCAGACGTAGTACGGCGTCGACCGCTCGATCGCGTCAGCCTCCCCCAGGTGGACCCGAACCGGCGACGTGGCGCTCGCGACCAGCCGATCGACCAGCTCGGACTTGCCGACGCCGGGTTCGCCTTCGATGACCACGACCCCGCCGTCCCCGGTCGAGGCAAGACGCTCGAGACGCTCGGCGAGTGTCTTCCATTCCGCGGTCCGGCCGATCAGCTCACGCTCGGCCGTCCTCCCGGGCGCAGCGCCCGATCGCGACTGTGGGCGCGCGGCCGACGATCGGCCGGACTCGATCCGGAAGGCCTGGACCTCGTCGGTCTTGCCCTTCAGCTTGAGGCCGCCGAGAGCTGGGGCGGACAATCCCGCCAGCTCGAGCCGCTGGCGCGCGGCCCGTTCGGTCGTCGCGTCCGTCCGGACTTCACGTGAACCGCCGAGGTCGGGGCTTCCGGACTGCATCAACCTCGCTGCCAGGTTGACGACGTCGCCGAGCATCGCGTATTCGCAGCGGATCCGACCGCCGCGGACGCCGGTGAACGCCCGTCCTGTCGTCACCCCGGCGCTGACATTGAGGCCGAGGTCGCCGAAGGCGTCGACGATCGCCCGGGCGGCGAGCGCGCCGCGAGCCGCATCGTCCTCGTGGGTCCGATCGGGAAACCCCCACGCGGCGACGAGGGTCAGGCCCTTGTCGTCGTCGATGATCTGATTGAGACTGCCGCCGTAGTGATCGATGAGCGTCTGGGCAGCGCGGAATGCGGTCTGGGCGAGTGCCATCGCATCCGGCTCGTCGCCATCGAAGCCACAGATGCCCACGAACACGACGGTCAGCCGCCGAAACTCCGCGAGCCAGTCTGTCTGACCGGCATGGATGCGGCTCACCAGCTCGTGCGGCAGGAAGGTCGCCAGGAGGTCCTCGCTGGGGAGCGCGCTCGAACGTCCGGCCGCGTCGCCGGGGCCTGAGGACGCCGCGTCGACCACGTCGGTCGGCGGTTCGACCTCGGCGATCACCACGTAGGCCGGGTCGCCCTCGACGGCCGGTCCGATCAGTCTCCCCGCCGCGGCCGCGTCTGCCGTTAGCACCAGCTCACCGGGACGAGCCCGCCCCGCTGCCACGCCGGCCCCACCCATGGGGGGTCCGCCGACGACCCAGCGCCATTCGTCGGCGATCCCGCCGACGATCCCGACCCACATGTCCCCGATGGCGATCCCGGCCCGGGCGCGAACATGGACCCCTTCCACCGTGGGGCGGGCCTCGAGCAGGCGCTGGCCCTCGAGCGCGCAGGCGGCCGCCGCGACCACCGCAGCCGACAGGTCGTCGCCGGTTCCCGGCCAGACCGCGAGGACGGCGTCACCGGCGAAGCTGACGACGTCCCCTCCGCGGGCGTCGATCCGGTCGATGACGTCGCCGAAGGACTCGTTGAGGATCGAGGCGAGCGTCTCGGCGCCATCGGGACCGCGCTCGGCGAGCCGCTCGGTCAGCGCCGTGAACCCGGTGATGTCGATGACCAGCACGACCCCGCTCGTCCGCCAAGCGTCGGGCCCGGCCGAATCCCGGCCGGTGCGTGCGAGACGCTCCGTCAGGATCGCCGGGACGAACGGAGCGAAGGGCGCCTCCGACATCCGGCTGAGGATACGCGTGTGCGACACTCCCGGACACGGTCGCGCCTCTCGCGAGCCCGTCCACCGCCGTGGCCGACCGATCGTGGAGGTGCCTGGCCGATGTCCGACGTACGCCGGATCGCGATCCTCGGTGGCGGCGTCGCCTCGCTGTCCACTGCGCTCGAACTGACGAGCCTGCCCGACTGGCAGACCCGCTACGACATCACCGTCTACCAGATGGGCTGGCGGCTCGGAGGAAAGGGTGCGAGCAGCCGCAATCCCGCGGCCGGCGAACGGATCGAGGAGCACGGGCTGCACGTCTGGTTCGGCTGCTACGACAATGCCTTCCGGCTGCTCCGAACTTGCTATGAAGAGTTGCGCCGTCCCGCCGACGCGCCCTTCCCCACGATGGAGTCGGCCTTCACGCCGCAGAACATGACGCCGTATTTCGAGCGGGTCGGCGATAGCTGGACGGTCTGGCCCCTGTGGTTCCCGCCCAACCCGTCACGACCCGGTACCGGCGGCCCGATGCCCTCGATCTGGGACGACCTGGTCATGGCGATGGAGGCGATCGTCCACGCGGCCGAGGGGATGCTCCACCTGACCGGGCCGGCGCCCGCCACTCCGGTCGAACCGCCCCACCCCGGCGTCGTCCACTGGCTGACCAGCCATGTGCCCCACCCTGTATTCGACGCGCCGGATGCCGTCCTCGGCGGCATCCTCCATGTCGCGCACACGATGCCGCGCGATCCCGCCGCCCACAGCCCGGTCCACCTCGCCTCTCTCCTGTGGCTGCTCGAGCGAGCCAAGGACTGGCTTCTGACGCATCTGACTGGCCTGGCAGCGGGGTCGACGGAGTTCCGTCGCGCGATGATCGAGCTCGACCTTGGTCTCACCCTGGTCATCGGCTGCCTGCGAGACGGGGTCCCGACGGGCGGCTACGAGGCGATCGACGGAGAGGACGCGCGGGCGTGGTTCGCACGTCACGGAGCGGCCCCGACCTCGGTCGAATCGACCCCTATCCGGGCGCTCTACGACCTGTACCTGGCCTACGAGGGCGGTGACCAGGCTCGTCCGGCGATCGCGGCCGGCGTCGCCATCCACGCGGTGCTGCGACTGGCCCTCGGGTACAAGGGCGCGGTCGTCAACGAGATGCGCGCCGGCATGGGCGAGGTCGTGATCGCTCCCATGTACGAGGCTCTCGCGGCGCGAGGTGTGAAGTTCGCCTTCTTCCACCGGGTCGAGCGGCTCGAGCTGAGTGCCGACCGGTCGACGGTGCAGCGGATCCACATCGCTCGCCAAGTGAAGCTGAACGATGGGACGACGACCGGCTATCGGCCGCTCCAACCGTTCGGCGGCCTGCCGTGCTGGCCGTACTCGCCACTCATCGATCAGATCGAAAACGGCGAGGGCATCGGCGACGTCGACCTCGAGTCTCGGTGGAACGGCTGGACGGACTTCGACCATCCCGTCCTCGAGGTGGGACGTGACTTCGACGTCGCCGTCCTCTGGATCTCACTCGGCGGGCTCAACGACCTCTGCGCCGACTTCCGGGCAGATGACCGCTGGCGCGACATGCTCGACCAGATCGGCACGACGCAGAGCGGCTCGGCGCAGCTATGGATGGATACGACGCTCGAGGAGCTCGGCTGGACCCTGGGTTCGGTCCCGGCAGACGCCGCGCCAGAACCGCTCGATGTCTGGGCGGACCGCACCGAGCTCCTGCCCCTCGAGCACTGGCCCGCCCCAGGCCCGCGCTCACTCCAGTACCTGTGCGGTGCCATCCCAGGCGACGACTACCTCCGCCCGCCGACCGACACCGGTGTCCCGGCAGAGGCGCTCGCTCAAGTGACTCAGATCACCACCGACTGGCTCTCGACCGCGGGGATCGCGGTCTGGCCGGGCGCACGCGCCGCCGACGGCGGCTTCGACTGGAGCCAGCTCCACGACATGTCCGGAGGCAGCGGGCCTGCGCGCCTCACGGTCCAGTATCTGCGCGCCAACATCGACCCATCCGAGCGATACGTCCTGTCGCTGCCCGGCACGGTCCAGTATCGGATGGCCGCAGACGGTTCGGGCTACGAGAACCTGATCCTCGCCGGCGACTGGACGAAGACCGACTGGAACGTCGGCTGCATCGAGGCGGCCGTGACCTCGGGGATCAACGCGGCCGCCGCGATCGAGGCCAAGCCGGAGTCCTGACGCCGTCGCCTGGCCGAGCCGTCGGTGTACGGGCCGGGTCAATCGGATCCGGAGACCCACGCGACCGCAGCGTCCCGCTCGGCGAGTCCGAACCGCTTGAACTTGCCTGGCACCATCCAGCCGAATGCGGTCGACAGGTGGGCGACCCAGCCCAGATCACTCACGACCGCCGTCCGCTTCCACGACTTGGCGTGCGCGACGAGGCCCGCGTCATCCTTCATCGCGCCGGCCGAATAGCCCGTGAACCGATCGCCCAGGACGAGCACCAGGCGCACGTCGCCGCCTTCCGCTGCTCGTGCGATCGCCGGCATCAGGGTGCGTTCGTAATCGGCTGCCTCGACGGTCCCGACGGCCTCGAATCCGATGACGCCCTCAGGAAGTTCGCTCATGGGCTCGAACATGCGGCGTCCTCCTTCATCCTTGGAGGGTCAATAGTAGCCACCTAGCAACCAACTCGTCTACACTGGGGACATGAGAGACGACGACCTGGCGCAGGTCCTCGAGCGGATCACCGTGGGCGCGGTGGGCGTGACGACTCGGGCGCTCGCGGAGGCGACCCCAGGCTTCGAGATGACTTTTCCCCAGTGGCGGGCGCTGCTCATCCTCGGCGCAGCCCAGGACGGTGCGCGAGTCAGCGAGGTCGCCGCGCGTGTCGGGGTCACGCTGCCCGCGACCGGACGCCTGCTCCGGCGCCTCGAGCGGCGCGGCCTGCTGGCTCTCGAGACGGACCCGGACGACCGGCGTGCGACGCGCGCACGGCTGACCGAGATGGGGCAGGCGACCCGGGACGCGATCCTGGCCTACCGCCGCGGGATGCTGATCGAGATCGCCCGGGCTGTCACGGTCCCGGCACGTGGCCACCTCGCCCGCGGACTTGTCGCGATCGCGACCGAGCTGGGGCGATACGCGTGACCCCGGTCGTCTCGCGCGGCGTGTCGGCCGCCCTCTGGGGCGCGCGGCGGCGGACCCGATCAGCGAGCTACCTGCGCAAGTGGGTCGTCCTTGGCGCGGGCATCGGCATCGTCGGTGGCTTGGGCGCGATCGTCTTCTACACGGCGCTCGAGCTGGCGACCCATCTCTTCCTGGGCGTGCTCGCCGGCTACACGCCGCCGACGCCCGCGGGTGAGGGCGGTGCGCCCATCACCGACGCCGCTCGGCCCTGGGCGATCCCGTTCGTGGTCGCGCTCGGCGGACTGATCTCCGGGATCATCGTCTTCCGCTTCGCGCCTGAAGCCGAGGGACATGGCACCGACGCCGCCATCGCGGCGTACCACCACCATCCGCGCGGCATCCGGGCGCGGATCCCGGCGGTGAAGCTCGTCGCGTCGGCCATCACGATCGGATCGGGTGGATCAGGCGGCCGCGAGGGCCCGACGGCGCAGATCAGCGCCGGGTTCGGGTCATTCCTCGGACGCGTCCTCGATCTCGACGCGAGGGACGCGCGGATCGCGGTCGCGGTGGGTATGGCTGCGGGCATCGGCGCGATCTTCCGGGCGCCGTTGGGCGGGGCGATCCTCGGCGCCGAGTTGCTCTACCGCGACGATGTCGAGTCGGACGCCCTCGTCCCGTCGTTCATCGCGACGATCATCGCCTACTCCATCTTCGGCGCTGTCGAGGGCTTCAGCCCGATCTTCGGCACACAGGCCCGGTTCGCGTTCGCGAACCCGGCGCAGCTCGGCTGGTATGGGCTCATCGGGATGGCCTGTGGACTCGTCGGGCTGCTGTACGTCTCGAACTTCTACGGCCTGACTGACCGATTCGCGCGTTGGTCGCTGCCGCGTGCCATCAAGCCCGCGATCGCAGGGTTCCTCGTCGGCTGCATCGCCCTCGTCATCCCGGGGGTTCTCGGGACCGGGTATGGGTTCGTCCAGGCCAGCCTCGACCGCCAGTCACTCCTTGCGGTGCCCCTCTGGATGGTGCTCGTCCTGCCGTTCGCGAAGATCCTCGCGACATCGCTGTCGATCGGGTCAGGCGGGTCCGGCGGCATCTTCGGACCGGGGATGGTCATCGGCGGTCTGCTCGGTGCCGGGATCTGGCGGCTTCTCGAGCCCATCGCCCCTGCCATCCCGGCCGACCCCGCTCCGTTCGTGATCGTCGCGATGATGGCCCTGTTCGGGAGCGTCGCGCATGCGCCGCTCGCCGTGATGCTGATGGTGGCCGAGATGACCGGCAACCTTTCGATGCTCGCTCCGGCGATGGTCGCGGTGGGCCTCGCGACGTTCGTGGTGGGCGAGAAGTCGATCTACCGGAGCCAGCTCCGAAGCCGCGCCGAATCGCGGGCGCACCGCTACCGGTTCGCGATGCCACTGCTGGCCGCCGTGCCGGTTGGCGATGCCGCGCGTCAGGCTCGGATCTTCATCCGCACGGACGAGCCGGTCGTGGCCGCGCTCGCGCGAATGGATGACGCGGCCGTGCCGGGCGCTCCCGTCGTCGATCGGGACGGCCTCGTGGTCGGGCTGGTCGATGTCGACGACCTGCGGGGGCACGATGATGGCCGGGTGGGCGACGTGCCGTTCCTTCGGGAGCCGATCCTGGCCGCCGACGACGGGCTTGACGACGCGCTTGGCGCGCTCGCGGACCATCGCCGGTCGTGGGCTCCGGTCGTTGCCGAGGGCGGGCACCTCGCGGGGGTGTTGTCCGTGAGGGATGCGATCGCCGCCTATCGGTCGGCTCTGAGCGGAAACGTCCAGCAGATGCGCGTCCTTCGGGCCGATGGGGTGATCCTCGAGGCCGACATCCAGGCCGATTCGACGATCGCCGGGCGAACCGTATCGGAGGTGGCGTGGCCGGAGAAGACGGTGGTCGTCGCCGTCGAGCGGGCGGGAACGCTCCTGGTTCCGCGAGGCGACCTCGTCCTGCGACCCAGGGACCACCTCTCGATCTTCGGGACCGCCGACTCGACGATGGACCTGCGAGCGCTTCTGGGAGAAGCGGTGACGGCCGATGGACTCGTGCCCCGGGAGAACGGACAGCTCATCGCGTAGTCCTATCGAACTCCCCTGATGGGCGAATCGGGCGGTTGATTGACGGTGCTCCCCGCGAGAACTTCAGGGCGCTCCTCTGAACCAACGCGTCCTGACCACGCAGGTGGTCGGCCGCACGCCGACGCTGACCTCGTGTTCGCGGTTTCGCGTCGCCATCCGCCGCACCTGGGAAACCGTGACCTCGATCCGTCGCCCCCGCTTGACGCTGGCCGTGCTCGCCGCCGCACTGCTGATGACCGTGGCCGTGCCGGCAGCGGATGCCCGTATGCCACGAGCGAGGAAATACCACGCTGGCGGCGCGATCACCCTCGACACGAACCTGCTGTCGGCCAGCGGGGCCTCGGCCTGGGCGATCGATGAATATCTGAAGGCGAAGACGTCGCTGCCCGCGCTCGGGATCGCGTTCGTCGCTGCGGAGAAGAAATACGGTGTCAACGCCCGCTTCCTCCTCGCTGCCGCGATGCACGAGTCGGCATCGGGAACGTCATACATCTCGCGGCGGAAGCACAACCTCTTCGGCTACAACGCCTATGACCGCGCCCCGCTCCACTATGCGACCGCCTTCGCGTCATACGCGGCGGGCATCGATTCCACTGCGAGGTTCATCAAGGAGTCGTACCTGACTCGCGGTGGGCGTTGGTGGGGAGGCCGACCGACTCTGCGGAGCATGCAGCAGTTCTGGTCCTCTTCACACCGCTGGGGGGAGGGCGTCAGCCGGATCGCGACCAGGATCCATCTTCATACGCTGGCTCGTCGGTCGATCAGATTCGCTGCTCCCGCCGTCGACGGCCCACTCGACGGCCAGAGCCAAACCACGGTCCGTCTCACATGGACCGGCGGTGCCATCCCGGATCCGATCGGCTTCGCCGCCACGTGGAGAACCCTCGCGCTCGATTCGGAGGCCGTCGCGGGTACCCTCGAGCCCCCGCCTCCGTCGGGGCCAGGTGTCCTCGACGTCGTTGCGCTGCGGACTGGCTCCGCCACCGCGGCGACGGCGGCGCCCATTGCCAGCGTCCCGGCACCCACCCGGTCGATGAGCGTCGTTGCGCGGCGGGTGAGGACCGAGGCACACGCGATCACGATCGTCGTGCCGGCACCGCGGGAGCCTGGGAGGTACGGTCTGGACGTCCGGATGCTCGATACGGGGGGTCGTCCGCTGCCTGCTGCCCAGGTCGTTGCCATCCCGAGCGTCGAGGTCCAAGTCTGGAGTCAGCGAGCAGTGACGTACGACCTCCGACCGAGCGTCGACGGCACCGGAGTGGTCGTCCGGCTCACCAACACCGGGCTCGTTCCGATCCCGGCTGGAACCGACCGGACCTCGTCGGCGTTGCGAGATCCCGATGCAAAGACCGTGCGATCGATGGTGACCGTGACCGCGTCGACGAACGACGCGACGAACCCAGCGCCCGTTCGGCTCCTCGAAAAATCGCTCGCGACAGCCCTCGCGCCGGGCGCATCGGTCAGCTTCCACGTGGCTGGGATCGCTGCGGCGACGGGCCGCAGCGCGAACTGGTTGTCAGTCAACGTCAGCGTCCTCGGAGATCCGACCTGGCTCGAGACGCAGTCCCCGGCCGGCGCCTGGCTGTGGGATTCGGGAAGACACGGACCTGCGCAGACCGGAACCGCGACGGGCGACGCTCCGGCGCCCTGACGATCTCTCGGAAGTCAGGACGACGGGTTCGATCGCCTCGGAGGAGCCGGTGCCGGCTTCCTGGCGTCGTCGCCCGGTAGGCCCCGGTCCGCTAGAGCCGCAGCAAAGCCCTCGAGGTCGTCGACCGTCAGGTAGAGGGCCGGGATACGTATCCCCCACTTCCGGACAGGTTCCTTGAAGTCGACGCGAACGCCTCCCCGATTCGTGCCACCGAACGTCAAGTCGTGCTGGCGGACGCTGAAGCGGACGCCGATCGCGGTGATCCAGCGCCACGGGCCTTCGATCCGCCACGAGGCGAGGTTGCTGGTCGGTGTCCGGAACCGGAAGAAACCGAAATGGGCGTCGAGCTCGTCGTCGTCGAGATCGACGAATGCATTGGCCGGCCGGACGCCGAACAGCAGCAGGACGGGTCGCGACCGCCGGCCGAGGCGGATCGGGAACCGCTGGGTCGTCATCGCGACGCTCCCCCTTCCGATCGCGTCCCGGGGTGGGAGCCGGCGCGTTCGGCAAGGACGCGGACAGTCCCGCGGAAGATCAGGCCGTGCACGGGGTAAAGCGCGTACCAGTAGACGAGACCAGGCAGCCCTTTTGGCTCGAAGAACGCCGTCTGGACGAGCCGGCTGCCGCTCTCGCTGGCCGTCACCTCGTACTGGAGCCACGCGCGGCCAGGCACCTTCATCTCAGCGCGCAGGCGTAGCACGTTCGGCCGACGGAGCTCCTCCACTCGCCAGAAGTCGAGCGCGTCACCGACGCGGAGATGGTCCGGGTCCCGACGTCCGAGGCGCATCCCGACGCCGCCGACCAGGCGATCCAGCAGGCCCCTGATCATCCAGAGGACGTTCGCTGATGGCCAACCCGCATCGCCGCCGAGGCGCTCCACCTCGGCGAATACCCGCTCCGGCAGCGCGGCAACGAAGCGCCCGCGGCGCTCGACGATCATCCCCTCGCTGGCGGTGACCGACGAGAGGGTCGCGCGATCCGACCCAGCGAGCGCGTCGAACCAGGTCGACTCGAGGTCGTCGCCGTCGACCCGATCGATCGCCCGCCCGAGAGCCTCAACGTATGGGAGTGGGTGGAGACCGAACACGGCCGCCGGGCCGGGATCCCGGACGACGACCTCGTTGCGAAGGCCCTCGATGAGCGGCCGCGCGATGCCCGCCGGCACCGGGGAGATCAGGTTGACCCAGTAGGACGAGAGCCGAGGTGTGAGCACAGGGACCGGGATCATCAATCGACGGAGGCCGCGCAGGCGAGCGTATGCCTGCATCATCTCGCCGTACGAGAGGATGTCGGGCCCGCCCACCTCGACGATCCCGGTCACTTCAGGGTGGTCGAGGGCGCCGACAAGGTAGTCGAGCACGTCGGCGATGCCGATCGGTTGGCAACGCGTCGCCACCCAGCGGGGAGTGATCATGATCGGCAGGCGCTCGGTCAAGTGGCGCAGGATCTCGAACGAGGCGCTGCCGGATCCGATGATCACCGCCGCCCGGAACTCGGTGACGGGAACGCCATGTGCGGCGAGCTGCGCACCGGTCTCGTGGCGGCTGGCAAGGTGATGGGAGAGGTCCCCTGAATCGTCACCGAGACCGCCGAGGTAGATGATCCGCGAGACGCCGGCTCGCTTGGCGGCCTCGGCGAAGTTGCGGGCTGCCTTCTGGTCTCGATCGGCGAATCCGCGTTCACCGGCGCCCATCGAGTGCGCGAGGTAGTAGGCGATGTCGACCTTCTCGAGCGCCGCCGGTAACGTCGTGGGTTCGAGGAGGTCGGCCGTGACGACCGTCGCGTCCGGGAACCGTGCGGCAAGGGACCGCGCGTCGCGGCTCACCAGGACGAGCTCGTGTCCCCGGGACGCGAGCAGCGGAACGAGCCGACCGCCGACGTAGCCGCTCGCGCCGACAACCAGGATCCGCTGGGTCATGCGCGTGCTCGCAGCGCTTCGATCAGGTCGCCGACCGCGCGCGGGTCTGCCACCCACCCGTCTGCGCCGAGATCGAGCGCCGTACGTGCATCGGGGACTGCGT
>Ga0136846_1234994_pt1 | contig 10748 bp, 8 predicted proteins | sample HopSoiMetagenom2_FD_96841 | JGI IMG/M metagenome (GOLD analysis project Ga0136846, IMG submission 96841) | Grasslands soil microbial communities from Hopland, California, USA - 2 Assembly 2016 (version 4) | ecosystem: Environmental > Terrestrial > Soil > Grasslands | place: USA: Hopland... | reverse complement strand
CCCCTGCCGAATTCCAGCGCACGGTGCGGGTGCGGCGGTAATCGCCGCGTCAGGTGCGTTGCGGCTGCGGACTGGGGATGTAGGGGGTGGCGGAGAGGGTGTCCGCTGAGCGGATGGAAAAACCCATAAATAACAGCATGATATATAGCATTGTGTTCTCTACCCACGTTCCAGCCCACGTTAATCTTCACCGTTGATGCGGTTGAGGGTTGGGTGCGGATGAGAACCACATGGCGACGGCGGGAAAAGGAAAAAGGGAGGTCGGGGAGAGGCGCAATCGCGCTTCAAAGGATTTTCCCCATGTTGCTCTCGACTCTCTGGCCGGCCGCTGAAGCCTTCGCCCAATTGCCCTACGAGATTGTCCGCACCGTTCACGCCACGATTATCGCGCCCATGCCTCCAGAGCTTTCGAAGTTTGAGCGGCACTGTCTCATTCAACGGCGCCTCAAGATGCTGGGCGATCGCCTCGGCTACGAAGGCCGCACCGAGGTTTCAACCCATGAGATCGTCCGGGCGCGCCCAGGCCGCCTGGATGTGGTTTGGACCCACCCCGATCCCAAGTGCTCCATTGCCGTCGAGATTGATAGCGCTTGGCGCCGCAGGTCGATGCAAAAACTGGCCAGGATGAGCGCCAGCCATCTTTGCCTTTGGATCTACTACGGCGCCCAGCCGGTCATCACCGATCAAGACCTCAACGGCGTCAACATCCTGCAGGTCGATCCCCAGGTCCTGGAAATTCCACGACGCGGAGCTCGTGCTGCGCGAGCCCCGAACTCACGCCATCTTGGACGAGACGCGACGTTGGCCTCGATGGGGCCGATAGCCCGGACCTGACTCTTAGGCGACCTTGGGAACGTCCGGCTCCAGGACCGCCTGGCGGACGAGATGGCCAGTCCTAGCGCCAACCTGACCAGGCGCGACAAAAACGACAACTTCTTAATCATAACCGGGAGCGCCGGACGGCCGCCCCAAAGGAAACCGTCTCGCGTAGCCTGGGGCCTGCGACTTGGGGCGAGTGCTGCCTCCACGCCGACTACGCGCCCATCTCCGCGGCCTTCTCGGTGCAGGGCGCGGCGGACGGGACGATCAATCTGGCGCTGGGCCCGTCAATCCCGGCCACACGCTCGAAGATTATCACGAGCTGCTGGCCGCCACGGGCCACATCAATGCGATCATCAACCAGGCCTTGGAGACTGCGTTCGGCCGCCTGGAGGTTGGGTGCCGATGTCGGGCTAGTCAGTAGGCTCCCGCAGGGTAGCGCCTTCCGCCTCGCCCAGGGATCTGATGAACTCGTTCTGCTGCTCGGCCGAAGCCTGGTCGAAAACCGCTCCCGCCTTGAACGGACCGCGCTCGCCTTTCGGCTGGAGAAGCCAGGCCAAAAGGTCGGCCAGCCTGCGCCCGGGAATCGGCGCCACGATCACCGCCAGAGCGAACCGCGTGGCGGTCAGACCGGGGGCCGGCAAAAGCCACAACGCCGCCAAATTGGCGATCAACCCGACCAGGAGGATGGAGCCCACGACGATCCAAGGCTTCAGGCCCGCCATCCACAACAGGTCGCCCACGTCGGTCAGCCAGAGGCGCGCGTAGGTCAGGCCGGCGATGACCAGGATCACCAAGATCAGCACAACGGTGATGTCAGCCATCAGCGCTCTCGATGATCAGGGGCGAGGAGATGGATTGCGCGAGCGTCGCCGTATCTTCGAGCCTGAGGATCTCGCTGACTACATCGTCGGGAATGGTCACGATCAGCACGTTGCGGATCTGACTGGACTCCAGCACCAACACCCCCGCCAAGGGTCGGCGGCGGGAGGTCGACAGCCTCAAGTCGGCGAGATCGTCTTCGGCCGCATCGGCATTGTCGGGTTGGCGGGCGGGCACCCGATAGGTGTAGGTCTCCACGCCGTTGAGGGTCAGGCCCTTCAGCTCGCCGTCGGCGTTCTGACGGGCTTCGACGATCACCCCGCGGTAGCCCAGGCCCGTGCCGTCACTTTGTGCCACGGTCAGGACATAGGCGACCGGTTGCAGGCCGTGGCGGATCGGCAGGATGATCTTCTGGAACAGCCAGCCCTGGTTTCCCAGGTCGGCCCCGCCAGCGACCAGGACAAACCCCCGGCTCATGACGATGGCGACCGCCAAGCCCGCCTCGGCGGCGACGGTGGCCAGAAAGCCGACGATCTCGCCAAGGCCGGCCTTTCCGCCTTCGGCCAGCTGCACGGCGGCCTCGTAGGGGTTGGTCGTCACGCCCCACGAACGGCTCAGGGGCGGCCAGCGCCCTTGCAGCTCACGCGCCACGCCGATCCCCAGTTCGAACAGCGCCCAGCCCAGCAGGTGAGCCAGCATCGAAACGCTGAGCACGACCACTAGTCCCAAGGTCGAGGTGATCGGCAGGTCGATCCGACGCGCGCCATGGCGGCCTGATTGAAGATGGACCGCCATCAGGGCCACCAGGCCCGGAAGAATGAGTGTCAGGCCGCCGAGAAGGGCAAGCGTGAAGTTCACGCCGCTTCTGGCTTGGCTCTTAAGTAGGTCAAACGCCCGTCGTCAGCGCTGGTCAGAACGGCGTCGCGGCCCGCAGAGATCTTCTCGCGCGACAGGCGAGCGAGCTCTTCGTAGCCCCCCACCTTGCGGGCGGCGGCGGCGACGCGGATCTGGTCCTGGGTGCTGGTCAGTACGGCCATGTCGACTCCTGGGACCGAATATAAGCGCAACCGGTCTCATAGGGAACACCCGGCGCGGCCCTCCGGTTCGGTCGGCGACCTGACCGCCGACGCTGGCGCGGGGTGACGGACCGGCCAACGGTCAGGGACCGGCCCTGGCGCGCGAAATTTGTCGCCTCCACCTCCACGGCAATGGCGACGCCGGCCAGCCAGCAGGCCATGCTGACGCGATGACCGACGCTCGATTCTCTGGCCTGACGGACCGCTGATGTCGCTGCTTGATCCCACGGCGCAAGACGTCATGGCGCTTGAGGACGCCCCTCTGCGCGAACTGGTGCGACGCTTGTGCGAGGCCGAGGCCAAGGCGCTGGGTCTGTCTCCGGCCGGGATCCTGGCCGGCGGCCACCAGGACGCCAAGGACGGAGGCATCGACGTCCGCGTCGAAGGCGATCCGGCGCTGGCGCGAGGCTGGCTGCCGCGCCTGCCACTCGGCGCCCAGGTCAAGGCCACCACGATGGACGCCAGGGCGATCGCGCGCGAGATGCGGCCCAAGGGCGTCCTGAGGGACTCGATCGCCAAGCTGGGCCAGGACGGCGGGGCCTATCTCATCGCCTGCGGCAAGCAGACTATCACCAGCGCCGCGCGCGAGGAACGGGTCGCCGCCATGCGGGCGGCGTGCGCGGGCCAGGGCGCCGCGGCACCGCACTTGGACTTCTACGACGCCAGCCGGCTGGCCGATTGGGCCAGACAGCATCCCGGCGTCGCCGCCTGGCTGCTGGAAGCGGCCGGTCGTCCAAGCCGCGGCTGGTCGTCCCTGGCCAACTGGTCCGCGCCCGCCGAAGGCCTGGAGCCAGCCTTTCTGGCCGATGACCGAGCCCGGCTGAGCGTTGGAGACCAGGCCGGCGTCACCGTGACCGCGGGCCTGGACCAGCTTCGCGACGTGGTGCGCAAGCCAGGCCAAGCGGCCCGGCTGCTGGGCCAGTCCGGCATGGGCAAGACGCGCCTGGTCCAGGCCTTGTTCGACAGCCGGGTCGGGACGAACCCGTTGCCGGGCGAAAAGCTGGTCTATGGCGACGGCGGCGAGCCGGACATGGAGGTGTCGCCACTCGCCATGGCCCGACGGCTGATCGAGACCGGTGCCGAGGCGATCCTGATCGTCGACAATTGCCCGGCGGCCCTGCACGCCAAGCTCGCGCGCCTGTGCCAGACGCCTGGAACGCGCCTGAGCCTGCTGACCATCGATTTCGACATCGGACCCGACCAGCCGGAGGACACCGTGGTCGCGCGCCTGGAGCGCGCGGGCGACGATCTGATCCGGCGCCTGCTCGAGCAACGCGCCCGGCATCTGAACTCGGCCGACATCGCCCGGGTCACGGAGTTTTCCGAGGGCAACACCCGCGTCGCCCTGGCCTTGGCCTCCACCGCCGAAACCTCCGGAAGCCTGGCCCTGCTGGCCAACCAGGAGCTGCTCGAGCGGCTCTTCCTGAAGGACCGCCGCGAGCCGGACCCGACGATGCGCCAGGTGGCCCGCGTCGCCTCGCTGGTCTACGCCTTCTATGTGGAGGGCGAGGCTGACGCCGCCGAGTTAGCGTTGCTGTGCGACTTGGCGGGGGTCTCAGAGGCGACGTTCCACGACAAGATTGGCGAACTGCTCGATCGCGGCCTGGCCCAGCAGCGCGGTCGGCAGCGCGCGATCCTGCCGCAAGCCCTGGCCATCCATCTAGCCGGCGAAGCGTTGCGTCGGATCGATCCGGCGCGCCTCTTTTCCGCCTTCTCGGCCGCGCCGCCGCGGCTGCTGGCCTCCTTCGCGCGGCGGCTTGGGGCGTTGCACGAAGAGCCGCGGGCGACCCAGACGGCCGAGCTGTTCCTGACCCCGGGACAGGGCCTTGCCCAGCCCTCTCGGGAGGACAAGGAAGCCATCGAGGTTATCGCCAACTTCGCGCCGGTCGCGCAAACGCGCGTTCTGGAGATCGTCGAGGAATATGTGGGTCGCCACGGGGCCAGCGAGACCATCGTATACACCAACCAAGCCGCTCGGCAGGTGACGGCGCTGCTAGGCCAGTTGACCTATGAGGCCGATCTCTTCGACCGGGCCGCGCGGCTGCTGGCGCGGCTGGTGGCCAACCAGGACGAGTCTCGCATGATCGAACAGCTGCGGCCCAAGTTCACGCAGCTGTTCCAGGTCATTCGCTCAAATACCGAAGCTTCGCCGACGCAGCGCTTCGCCTTGCTCGACGAACTGCTCGCCAGTCCAGACGACGCAACCCGGTTGCTCGGCCTGCACGCCCTGCGCGCGGCGTTGAACACACTACCCGACACCTACCAGACGCTCTCCGCTTTCGGCGCGCGTCGTCGCACAGCGGGCTGGTGGCCCGCGCCCGCGGACGAAACCCAAGTCAGAGGATGGTTTGCGGCGGCGTTCGCGCTCTGCCTGCAGGCGATCAAGGGCAAGGACCCCGTCCTGGCAAGGACCATCCTGGCCAAGGCCTATCCTGGATTGGTGCGCATCGCCGCCATCGCCGACCAGACTGTGGACCTCATGACCCAAGTGGCCGAGCTTGGCTTTTGGGGCGAAGGATGGTTCGCCGCATGCGAAGCCTTGAACACCTATCGGGGCGAAAGCCAGACCCCGGCGATGCGCGCCTGCGAAGCGGCGTTGATGCCCAGGACGCTGACCGATCGGTTCGACGCCTTCATGCGCCAACCCCTATGGGAGTGGCACAATCCCAACGCCGACGAGGCCGACTCCTACAGGGACGCCGAACGACAGGCCCAAGCCGTCGGTGTCGAGGCCGCCGCCGGCGGGACAGAGGGCGAGGCGCTGATCGCCGCCGCGCTGAGCCAGGGCGACATCACCGGCATTGGGTTTGGCGCGGGACTGGCGCAGGCCGCCGATGATCTCGACGCGGCCTGGAACGCCCTGCTCGCCAGGGCCGGCCGAGTGGATCGCGATCGCCTCAACGCCTCGACGCTCGTCGGCTTCTTCAATGTCGCGCGCCACCGCGCCCCGGACCTGGCCGAGCGCTGGATGGAAGAGGGCATGGCCGACCCTCTGGTCGCCAGCCTCCTGCCCTGGCTGGAGACCGACAGCGGCCACGTCGCGGCGGCGGGCGTGCGCCGCATCGTGACGGTTCTGAGCAAGGGCTCCGTCAGCAAGCCCGTGGCCGCGGTGCTGTCGCGCCTCAAGCCGGGGGTGGACGTCACCCCCGAGGACCTGGCCAGCTTGGTCGAGACCATCTTGGACCACGGCCAGCCCCAGACCGCGCTCCATCTGCTTGACGCCCAGAAGCGCAAACACGACGAGGCTGTTTGGCCCGACCGGCTGGTCGCCGTCGGTCGCCGCCTCCTGGCCGAAGCGCCTTTTCAGAACGAGCGCGGGACCTCGGCCGATCATCAGCTGGCGGCGCTGGCCGACCGCGTCCTTGGCGGTCTCGGTGGGGAGGAGGCCGCCCGCGCCCTGCTCGAACGCATCGCCCTGGCCGTCGCGGCCGAGGATGACTTTTGGTTGAGGGGGGTCCCCTTGGTCATCGATGTCATCACGCGCGAACACCCCCTGCTGCTGCTGAACGCCTTCGCCCATCCGCGTTGGGATGGCCAGCGCGACAAGTTCGAGCACGTGCTGAAGGGTTTCGAGGACGACGATGAGCCCGGCGGCAACCACCTCTGGGGCCTCCCCGATGACATGATCATGGTCTGGATGGCCAAGGATCCCGTCGATCGCGCCCGCCGTCTGGCCCGGCTCGTTCCCTATTTCGAGTCTGGTGTCGGGACCGACTTTCAGTGGGCACCGATCGCCTTGCGGCTGCTGGGTGCCGCCGGAGAGGACGAAGAGGTCACCTCGACCCTGGAGATGCGCTTCGACACCGGCGCCTCGAGCGGCGAATGGAGTTTTCGCTACACGCGGCGGATGGCCATGCTTCGGGGTCTGTACAACCATCCCAAGGCGGCCGTCCGAGCCTGGGCCAACGGGTTTCACCAGCGTCTGGAAGACTATCTGGCTAGGGCGGCGGCGTCGGCGCGGTCCGTCGAGCCCAAGTTCGAATAGACCAGTATGCCCGCTCAACTTGGGCGCTACCGCGCTCCGGAATCCGCAAGTTCAGGCCGCCTGTTCGCGCGCCCGCCCCGGCCTGGTCGCGGGCCGCAGCAAGCGCAGAGCCTCGGCCCCGACCGCGCGAAATCCCGCCGCGCCCACGGGATCGCTCCTTTCGACCGCCTCTGCGCCCGCGTCGACGCTATCGGCGATTTCCGCCACGATGGAGTCGATGTCGAGTGGTGCCCCTGCGGCCTTCGCCACCCTGAGCAGTTGGGCCAGGGTGGTCGTCATGACAAGCTCATGGCCCATGACCCTGGCCTTCATGGTCGCAAAATAGTTGCGTCCAGCAGCATCGACCAAGCTTTACAATTCGAGCGTGCCGCGCGGTAATGCCTCCACCGTCGCGGATGCTGGCAACGGATTTAAAAGTCGCGCGGGGCGGATGTGAGCATCATCAAGAACATCCGCCAACTGAAGGGCGCGGCTGTGCTGGCCGAACGCAAGGCGGCGACGCCCAGCCTCGACTTCAAGCGCTATAATCTGATCTACGGCTTCAACGGCTCGGGCAAATCGACCCTCTCGAGGATCTTTGCGACCCTACAGGCCGGCGCCAAGCACCAACGGCTTCCCGAGACCTGTGTGTTCGAAATCGAGATGGAGGACGGGACACGCTACGCCTGTCCCGCCAGCCTGGCGGGTCTCGAGAAGCGTGTCTGCGTATTCAACCACGATTTCATCCGAGAAAACCTGCGCTGGGACAAGGGCGCGGCCACACCAGTGTTTTATATCGGCGCGGACCAGGCCGAAGCGGCCGCTCAGCTCAAGACGCTCGAAGCATCCTTGCCTGCGGCGATCGCCAAGCGGGATGGAGAGACCCAGGTCGTCAAGGAGCGCGATAAGGCGTTCGCCGAGTTCAAGCGCCTGACCGCAGGTCAGGCTCGTGAGCGCCTACGCCAGCCGGGCCGCTATGAGGCCGCGCAGTATATCGCCGACATCGAGAAACTGGGGGCCAACGCCAAGGACGTTTTGGATCCGGCAAACCTTGATGCTGCCGGCGCCACGTGCGCGCGCTCAGAACCGCCGGCCAAGGTCTCGTCCGTGGCGCTGTCGGTGGATCAGATCCTGCTGTCCATCGCCTCGGCGGCCGAGTTGGCGCCGAAAACGATCGGGAGTGTCGTCATCGAGGGGTTCGAGGCCCATCCGGCCATGGTGCCCTGGGTTCAGCAGGGTCATGACTATCATTTGGCGCACGATTTGAAGGAGTGCCTTTTCTGCGGGGAGGGCCTGACCACAGCGCGCAAAGCTCTCCTCAGCCAAGCCTTTGACGACAAGATGACGACGTTCATCAAGGCCGTGGCCTACGCCGCCTCCGAGGCGCGCCTCTCAGTCGACGCCATAGTGATCGCACGGGCCGCCGTGCCGACGGCGGCGCAATTGTCAGCGGAGTTCCATACTGCGTTTGAAGCCGCCGCGACGACTTTCAACGTCTCCCTAAACGATATCCAGCCCTTGCTCGAACAAGCCCTGGCGGCGCTGGAGGCACGACGGGCGGCACCGACGAACCCCGTCGCCATCGTTTTGCCGCCACTCGAGGATGTCGCCGCGGGCGTCGTGGCTCTAGGCGAAGCGACCACGGCGCTGAACGCAATCTGCGAGAAGCACGGGGAGATGGTCGATGACTTCAATGCTCACCAGCGCAAGGCGCGAGAAGCCATCCGCCGGCACTATGTCGCCGAAAGCGCCAACGGCTACGCTCAACATCAGGCCTCGATCGAGCTCGCTACCTCGGCGGAGAAGACCGCTATCGCCGCCGTCGATACGCTCCAGGACGCAATCGCCACGCTGCGCGCCAAGGTCCAGCAACACGGCCCGGCGGCAGACAAGATCAATGCCTTGGCGAGTTCATATCTCGGCCACGGCGAACTGACGATCGTCGCCGTCGAGGAGGGATACGAGCTTCACCGCCATGGGGCGCTGGTACGCGGTGAGCCTAGCGAAGGCGAGAAAACCGCCATCGCCCTTTGCTACTTCCTCTCCACGCTTGAGGCCGATGAGAAGAAGATTAAGGACCTGATCATCGTGGTCGACGATCCTGTCTCCAGCCTCGACACCAAGGCGATGAACTATGCCTGCGGCTTGATCCGTAATCGCCTAATGAACGCGGCGCAGCTGTTTGTGCTCACCCATAATCAGCAGTGCATGAACGAGTTCAAGAAGGCTTGGAAGAACAGGGCGCGCGATGAACCGGCCAAGCGGACCGCCAGCCTGAAGTTTATCGACGTCGCCGTGCCGGCCGCGACCCAGACCCGGACCTCGACCATCATCGACCTGCCCAAGCACCTTCGCGACTACGAGTCCGAGTACCACTATCTCTTCGGCAAGGTCCTGGTCTTTGAAGCGGCTGGGGGCGGCCACTTCGACTACACCTTCATGATGCCCAACGTCTTGCGCCGGATCCTGGAGATCTTTCTGGCGTTCAAGGTTCCGCGCGACGGCAACATCAGCGACAAGCTCAAGACCGTGGCCTTACGCCACGCGACGCTTGACCTTGACCGCCTCAACGCGCTGGAACGACTGACGCAGGTGGAGTCCCATTCCGACAATCTCGACGACCTGATCGCCCAGTCGTCGATGACCATTGAGGAAAGTCAGGAAGCCAACGGCGCGCTTATCCACCTGATGGAGGTGGTGGACGGGGTTCACCTTGCGGACCTGCGCACCTATTGCGTCTGACATCGCCAGCGTCCGTTCACCGATAGATGAAGTGGATCAGATCCCGGATCACATGCAACAAACCGCCGAGCGGTAGGCCTTCAATGGATCGCCATGGGCCAGGCGGTTGCGCATTTCAATGTGGGCCGGGCGACCCAAGGCTCATCGCCGCTGGTCTTGCGCAGGCGCCCCACGACCGTCCCGCCGCCGATCAGCGCGCTCGAGAAGTCTGCGTCGGTGATGTTGCGGTGGGTGACCAGATAGTCGAGCAACGCCGATAGGGGCGGGGTCTTCATCTGGCCCGTGGCCGACACCTTGGGCGGCTTCTTCGGCTGGGGCAGCACTGCGGCCACCTCGCGGCCGAACTGGTCGTTGCCGGTACCGATGAATAGCTAGAGCCCCGAAATATCCAGATCGTCAAATTGAGCGACTAAGATCGCCCTCTCGACACGTGTCCTAGTCACCTCGAAATCCTCCATCAGATCGCCTCCCTGAAGGTCATCGGCGACGGCTTGGAAGGCGCGCCGGGACGCTACACGCGAGATAAGTCGTCCGGCAAGTTGCCGCGCAGCGAGGCTTTCCGGTGAATCACAGCCCTCGCGCACGATCGCCCCCAAGGTGGCGAGGGTGGTGCGCATCTGTGGCGCAGTCTCCGGATCGATTGCCGCCTGACGGGCCAGGATCAAACGAGCTGGCAGGCCAGCCACAAACGCCAGGTCCGGGACGACACGCAAGGCAAAATGGCGGGCCTTCTGACAATGGCCCAGGGCCTTTGGTTTTTCTTGAAGCGCCATTTCAAGCGCGTTAAGCGGCTCGCCGGCCATCCACACGGGGAGGGCGCGCCTAAAGGTGTCGAGGGCCTGTATCGCGCGCTCGTCGTCTGACGGCAGCTTCTTGTACGCATCGCCAAACATCCCCTCTAGGGTCTCGGGTCGCACCAGCTCCATCAGCCGAGCCGGCGAGAGGCGAATGAAATCGAGCAAGACGGTCATGGCGTCCAAAGCCTCGCCGTCGAGGAGATGGGCGTCGATCATCACTATTAGCTGTTCGAGGAAGTCGGTGCGAACTCCGGTAGCCGCTGACACGCGCTCGATCCATCGCGTTTCCAGCGGCAAGGCCGTTGGCCGGGCCGCGAGCGCCGAGGCGACGCGCTCCGCCATCCAGCTCTCCTCGCCGGCGATGCGGCGTCGATAGGCGACCAGGGACCGGTTCAGCATGGCCGCAGCGGGATCGGGTTCGCCAACGATGACCGAAACCGGCAGGCGACCCAGCAGATAAGCGCCGGGTCCGCTCTCGGTTATGCCGTCGTGGATCTGGTCTAGGGTCGCCTCAAGAGGGTCGTCGAT
>Ga0136846_1228705_pt1 | contig 10748 bp, 5 predicted proteins | sample HopSoiMetagenom2_FD_96841 | JGI IMG/M metagenome (GOLD analysis project Ga0136846, IMG submission 96841) | Grasslands soil microbial communities from Hopland, California, USA - 2 Assembly 2016 (version 4) | ecosystem: Environmental > Terrestrial > Soil > Grasslands | place: USA: Hopland... | reverse complement strand
TCCTGACCGATGCCGACGTCGACGGCCAGCACATCCGCACCTTGCTCTTGACCTTCTTCTTCCGACAGATGCGAAAACTGATCGAGGAAGGACACGTGTTCGTGGCTCGACCCCCGCTCTACAAGATGACGGAAAAGAAAAAGGCGCAGTTCATTCAAACGCGCGAGGAGATGGCCACGATCCTCAACGAACGCGGACTCAAGGAGACGGTGCTCAATGTGCTTCTCGATTCGCCGCGTCAGGTGCTAAGTGAGGACCTGGCCAAGTTGCTTCCCATCCTCGCCGAGGTGGAAACGGCGGCGGTGAATCTCGAACGCCGCGGTAGCTCCATCGAAGCGCTTTTGAAGCTGGCGAAGGACGGCGTCTTCCCCGTTTATCACGTGCACTTCGCCGGCAAGGAGTACTGGTTTCACTCGAACGAGGAAGTTGTGGCGTTCCGCGCCGAGCAAGCCGAGAAGCTCGGCAAGGAACTGGTGCTCGGCGCCGACAACGCGGCCCAGCAGGCGCCCGTCGAGCCGGCCAGCCGATACTCACTGGAAGAATGGCATGAAGTCCGAGGCCTCAATCGCGCTGTGGCAAAGCTAAAATCGTCTGGTTTCGAGGCTAGCGCACTCGTGGCCTTGCCGCGGATCGCGGGCCGCGAGCCGCCGGTGCGCTTTGTCCTCGAACGCGACACCTCACGCAAGGAATTGGCTCACTTACGTGAGCTTGTCGCCGAGATTCGCCATTTCGGCGAAAAGGGCATCACCGTGACGCGCTTCAAGGGGCTGGGCGAAATGGATCCGGAGGAACTCTGGGACACCACGCTCGATCCGAAGAAGCGCACCATGCTGAAGGTGACGATGGAGAACGCCGCCGAAGCCGAAAAGCTCTTCCGCACTCTGATGGGCGAAGAGGTGGAAGGCCGGCGAGCCTTCATCATGGCGAATAAGATCGACAATCCCGAAGACATCGACTACGGGGCCTAATGTCCTGGGTTTGAGCGAGGGCACGCGAGATTTGGAAGTACGCCCGGTGGGACTCGAACCCACACGCTTCCGCTTAGAAGGCGGATGGCTGTTAGCGTAATTCGCTATGTTTTCAAGAAAATGACGAATATGGCGAGATTGGGATACACTCCTGGATACACCCATCTTGCGTCCTGGTCGCCAAGTCGATCACTTCCGGGCCTCCGAGGAAGTGCACACCTCCGGGCGATCGAGGCCCGGGTCGGAATGCATCGTTCTTGCCGGTCCGCGGCCCGGCAAACCGGCACCAGCCCGCATCGACTCGCACTAGTGCCTTTCTTGGGCTCGAACCGAGGACCCCGCTGATGAAGCACGATTGAGGTGCATTTCGGCTGGAGGCGCGCAGGGATTGACTCGCAAAACTCGGGCAAGAGTCATCGACATACTTCGCCTTTCACCGGCCCCTGCCACCCTCGGCATGCAATGCTCCGCCCTGGCGATTGCGTGCTCATCCTCTATTGCGGTCGCGATGTCGTCCCGGCTCGGGTCGGTCCGATTGAAGCACCCGGCATTCGGCGTCCAGTAGCTTCTTCCGATTCACATCTTGTGCCGAGCCTGCTCGAGCCCCTCTTCCGAGGACTTGCGGGTGTAGCTCGCACAACGGATGACCTTGCGTCAGGGGGCGCTCAAAACCAGCCAGCCATGGGCGCTTGAAAACCAGCCACTTTGAGGAGCAGCAGATCGAGTCCCTAACCTCGTGGGTGCATCCCGCACCCTCGGAGGTTGGCGATGGCGAATCTGCTCAAAGTGGTCATGGTCGAGACGATCGTTTCGCTGCACAATCGCGGCTGGTCGCAACGTCGGATTGCCCAGGAACTGGGCATCAACCGCGAGACGGTGGCCCGTCACCTCCGGCTGGCGGCGGATTCAAAACCAGCCAAAGCGCCCACCGGCTCGGGGCGCCCGCGCCCGGGTTCAAAACCAGCCAAAGCGCCCATCGGCTCTGACGGCGATCCCAACCGCTGATCGCTGCGAATCTGGGCAGCCGTGCGCAGAAAAAGACACCCTGGAAAAGATGGTGGTTGAGCCAACGAATGATGAAGGCAGCCACCACGAGATGCCGAGCTTATTCAGCAAGGAGCTGGGAAGAGCAAGCCGGCCCTGAAAACGATGAAACGTCCCAAATCACCTGGCTGGTTTTGAAGCGCCCATCAGTGGCTGGTTTTGAAGCGCCCAATGACAACCTTGGACGCCCCGGAGCCGGAAGATTGCTTGTCCGTTTCATGCCGCACCTCCCTGCCCGAGGAAGAAGTTCCCGGCGCTCGCGCCTGCGGGCTTCACAAGCGGCCTGGACCGATGCCAGGGCGGAGCGGCGGACGTGCTGCTTACGAAGCCGGCCGTCCTCTCGCCAGAAGCGATAGTATGCCAAGTGGCGTTGCCCGCGGGCGCAGCGGCATCTGGGCTTGCCACAGCGCACCCGCTGGACGCAGACGAGGCGGTCTTCAACCCACCATCGCCACCAATCTGCAACCAGTTGGCCCGGCCGATCGCAAAGGGGCGGATGGCCCGCTCGCTGGCCCCGATGTCGATGGCAAACCTCGCGTCGTTGAGGTAACGAACGAGCGAAGACCACTGATTCCGGGAATATTCGATGGCCTGACCGAACAGACTTTTTGGAGTCGCGTGGCGACGCTGGTCTTCAAGCCAGTCGGAGAACTTGGCGAGGATCGGCCCGGCCCGCGCTTGTCGCAACCGCACCACATCGGCGTCCGTCAATGTCTCGCCGAGTTTGTCGCGTTCGACTTTGATCTCACGTTCGACGGCGTAGAGGGTTCGGATGAAAGCCAGAGCCTCAACCGCTCGCGGGTCGCTCGGCTCGGCCTCGACAAAATACCTTCTCGCATGCATCCAGCATCCCAAATGCCGAATGTTGTTGTGCACGGCGTTGTAGCCGTCGTAGGCGTCGGCATGCACGAAGCCGCGGTAACCGGCGAGGAATGCTTGCGGGAAGGTCTGTTTTACCCGGTTTTTAGGCAGGCGTTTTACCGCGCCGTAGCATCAACCTGAGGTCGGCTGCGACCTCGGCGATACCGGCCTCGCTGAGTACGTCAATCACTGGCGCCAGACTCCTCTGGACGTAAGCCTTGTCAGAGCCCACACGGTATACCTTTCGAATCATCGCCGCTGTGTCCTCTCCCGAGAGCATTGAAACCCACCCGATATCGTTTGTGGTCATTTTCTGGTTCCTCCACTCGCGAACGCGCTCGGCTGATGCCCTGCAAAAGCCGATCAATACTGAGTCGGTCGGAGCGAGCGGTAGTTTCTCGCGAATCGGCTGATCTTCCTCTGCTCCATTCAGCTCTCTCATCAGGAGATAGTGCAACCAGGAAACGTCTCCGAGTGAACCTTTGCGGATAACATTCTCCAACGTCGGTGCGAGTGCATCGTACAGTCTTGTCCGGGTCGCGGGAGACCATCGCGATTCGAGCCCGAGCATGACACCATGCAGTAAGCGTTCGAGTCGGCCGTCTTCGTCCGTCGATGACAGCATGGCAGATTCGATCGCCCTCTTCGCCAGGGCCTCCCAATGCCCCGCAAGGCGTTCGGGGACGCTCTCGTAGGTGCCGAGGAGCTCCGCCGCCCCCCATATCACGGCACGCACGAACTGGATGCCGTAGGGTCCAAGCGACTCATGGGTAGAAAGAGCCTCGTCACAAAGCGCGGCGACCTGGACGAGTATCGGTTTCGTTTCCGAATCCTTCCGTGCTTGAAGGATGGAGCTACCCAATACGACACCCAGCTGGTTTGCGAGGTCGGCAGCCCCGCTCAATTTGGGAAGGCGAGCCATTAGCAGCCGGAGGTGATCTGCGACCTTCCTAGTTCCGAGCAGAACGGACATCGCGCGGAGCAAGATTGCAGAGTCCGTCTCCGCCACAACAGCCGCCTCGAGCAGTTTCTGTAATTGGGGGATCTGTCCCAAGTGGTAAAGTCTGAGGAGGATCAAAGAGACCGACTTGGTGTATGTCGGCCACTTCACCCAAACCTTGGCGAAGATATCACCGAACCGCGCCCGCAACGAGTCGAATGGCTCCCCTGCTTCGATCGCGAGTAATTCATCGAGGAGCTTGATTGAGGCGAACATGGGGTCTCCGGGAGACCAAGCCAACACACCGGGGGCGTGTCGCCCATGGGATTCGGGCGGTGCTGCTTCGAGATCTTCGAGCGCCCACTCGGCCAACATTGGCCACGAAGAGAACTTGCTCGACAGCTCGTCTAGGTACTCTGCGAGCGATAGCGAGTCCTTCATCGGGTCCTTGCCCGACCGAAGAAGTGCCAACCGCTTCATTTCGCCTAGGATTGTTCCACCCCACTCTAGGAAGGAGCACCTCCAGGCTGGCTCGCCCGCGGCATCCTTGCTCAAAAGCGACATTAGGGCCTCCAGCCTCGGCGGGAGCTCCCGTTTGAGTTCCTCCAATCCCAGATCCTTCTTGTTCTCCATGGTGTGAAGTCGTGTAATTAGCGATCGCTGCTCGGGGATCGGCCAGTCGTTGGCGAATGAATGATCTTCGTTCGCTGATGTGTATTGGAAACCCGCCGCCAGGTCACTGGGTGTCCGCGGATCGCGCAGTGGAAGAATTTCGTCGGCCTCTTCCGCTTTCTTGATGCGTGTCACTTCGTCTTGTGTGAGTTCGGGCCAACTCCGAACCTCCCAAAGCTCTCCCACGCGGATACCCTTGCTCGGGGCGCTAGAACGCATCGCACTCAGGATTGCTTTGCGCTGTGCCCCGTCTAACAGATCGGCGAGCGACGAGAGAAGCAGACACCTAGACGTTGAGATCGAGACCACCCCGGCCACAGAAGATCGAGACAGGAGCCGAACAGCCTCTAGGACGTGCCAGTCTCGATGCGTGCTGGCCGTGATCTGGTTGTAAAGGATTCGGAGCGGGAGGCCTATCGCTAGTGACCATTTGATCGCCACAAGCCGGTCGGTAAGCCGAGTAAACTTCTCTGCCGTGTCGAATGCGGCTGCGGTTCCGAGAGCCTTCTCAAGGATAGTAGCCACGACGCGATGCGGCTCGGTACGTTGCCATTCATGTTTGAAATAGAGGTAGGAGGCAGCCAGGGGGTCGTCGTGAACTACAGTGATCCCGTCCGGTGAGTCGGCTTTCTCCGCCGAGTAGCCCTCCAATGACACTCTCGACTCGCGACTGTCGGACCGAAACTTTCGTTGGTAGGCGTGTAGGAACTGGTCGAACAGTGAAACAGCCTCGACCCCCCAGGTCTCCGGGTGGTCGAGCAACAGGCAGTCCTGTCCGAGGATCGAATTCAGAGCCGTCAGGAGCAGGTGATTTGAGCCGAACTGTCCGCTTGCGTACCATTCGTCAGGCGTCTTCACGCGGAACACTTGGTTGAAAATGGCTAGACCGTCTTCGGCATGTTCTGCAGCGACGAGTGGCAGGATCGTATCGAGCAGAGCCTTGGCGACGAGATAGCTGCGCGAACAGGTTTTCGCCGCTTCCACGAGGTAGCTTCGCACTACTTCATCAGAGAGAAGTCCACTGCCGACGGCGAACGTGATGACGCTCTCAATCGACTTGATGTCCGGCGACACCCCGCTCGCGCGGAGGTGCACCTGGAGCTCGATTAGCCGGCGAACTTTGGTTCTAGCGTCATCCATTGGCAGTTGCCTTGAGTTGGTAATCGGTCACCGCGCTCAGCAGGCGCATGCCGCGTTCTCCTGCAAATAGCTCCGTTGGAAGTTGGCCGATCTGTCGCGCCCACTGCCCTGCGCCGAGACGGTATGCGAATACTACCGCCTCGATCAACGCTTCGAGAGGCAGTTCGGCCAAGATCAGTGTTCCTTCGGGGCCTTCCATGAGCATCGCCAACACGTCACTTGTCTCACCCGGTAAACTGCGCTTCAACTCCTCGATGTACCACTCGATCGGCCCCCACTTAGACGGCTCCCCGATCACCCACTTCGCACCACCTAGGGCGGCGGAACGTACTACGTGGTCGTGGCACCCAAGTCTTGATTTCAGAAGAAACACCTGTTCTGCAAGCCCGACCGGCCCGGGAGTGGCTATGTTTCCGACAAGCAGATCTATGAGTGCGTACTCCCGTAGCCAGTCGTGCATCCACCTTATTGCATGGGTTCCTTGCGCGAGTAGAACACCTTCGTGGACCAGCATCTGGATGCCATTGTCGAGTTGTACATCGCTCGGCTCTCGCTGCACTACAAGGTCACCTTTACGGGTCCTGTCGGCCACATGATGGGCAGCGTGCCGTTTGGAAGCTTGGGAGGCGTCTTCGTGTCCGACAACGCGAGCACCCATACTCGATGCTATGACCCGCCGTGACCAGAATGTCCCGAAGATTCGGAACGCAGTCACCTCCCCGCTGGCCGTCAATGGCATGTCGGAGGGCGTCGCGATCTTCGCGTACATCCACAGCAAGAATGGGTTGCGGAGTGCTTCAAGGAGCGACTGGTTCGTAGGCTGACGCAGGCCAGCGTCGGTGAAAGCCTTGACCACCTGTCCAAGGTCAAGACGATCCAAGGCGTAAGTTGGAAGGGCGCTGGTCAACTGCTGCAACCACTCGTGGGCCTCTACTACCTCCGCTCGTGCGGTCACCAGCAGCGTAAGAGTCGGGATCCGTAGCAGGCGATCGAGGGTGTTTTGCCAGCGGCCGTGCTTGCTTCTGTCGATCGCGTCTAGGCCGTAAACCGCGAGCCAAGTGGGGCCGAGACCGCAGAGCACCGTGCAGATCGCTACGAGGTCGCCAAGGAGCTCCTCTTCGAGGAGTTCCGCGTTCACCCGCAGAACACGGTGTGCGTCGGTAGTGCGCGCGGCCTCGTGGAACGCTTGAAGACTGAGAACGGTCTTTCCGAATCCCTGTTGGGCGGTCACCACTCCTGTGACACGAGTAGTAAACGTCGGCAGGCGCTCCTGCATGGTCCACATAGTTTTTGGGCTGTTCGAGATGCAATCCCAGTTGATTGACTCGGGTTGAGGGAGGTTGGGCCCGGCGGCTGAGTACGTTTGGAGGAACGCCCGCAAGCTACCCCTGACACTTGCTACCACGGAGAGCGTGCCAACCTTCTCCAGGAAGCCCTCCAATGTGTCCGAGGCGCTTCCCTTGTCCTTGATGCAGGTAGTCAGGTGTCCGCGGATGTAGGTGAGCAGAGATGTGGCCGTTCCCGTCTCGAAGACAATACTAGCGAGGTTCTCCACCAGTTCCTTGAGCGCCACGCCGGACCAACTGTTGATCACGAGCGGACGGAGTAGCGCCCTCGCGTTCGCTAGAGGCATCGGCCCGGTTTTCGGTTCGTCGCCGACGAAGGGGTTGGGATGGCAAAGGTAGTAAAACGCCTCGGAGACCGCAATAGCGGGCGAGTGAACAGCGTCGGGCGCCGCTTCGGGAACCACCAAGTCGTCGCGGTCGGCCTCTGATGCCATCCCTGCGAGGTAGTCGAGGATGTTGCCTTGCTTAGCCCGGTCGGTGACCCACCCGATTCTCATCTGTAACACGGGTAGCCCGGAGAGTGTTTCCGCGCGGACTCGCTTGTAGAACGTAGCGCGGTCAGCCTTGGTAATCGCGGTGTTCTTGCATTCAAGTAGCTCCGTGACCCCGGAAGGGACTCGCAGGATAATGTCCCAACTTGGCCCTTGGTCCGATGCCTTTCCCTCGATCGTAAATTCGCTGACAAGCTGGAGCGTGGTGTCTCCGATCAACCCAGCGGCCGCCGCCGAGAGGAGGCGGAACGCCAAGTAATCCTGTTGGTAGACATATCCGCCAAGACCTGTCGCTCCGCCACTCATTCAACCGACTCCAGATCTACGGAGGTATGCCTACTTTCACGCGGAGCGCGGATCGCAGTTGCACCAGATCGGGCGAAACCTGATTGTTCGACTTTTGCCATTCTCCAATTTCCTTGGCAAAGTCGCTGTTGGGCCGCACGATTTCGAGAACCTGACGAATCTTCGGGCCACGGTCAATGAAGTCGCCGAGGAAGATTACCTTGCGGTCAGAACGTTGATAAGCTCCTTCGCCCTTCTCGTAGCCGAGCGTTTCGAGCAGTTGTACAAGCTCATCGGCATGACCGTGAATATCGCCGATCAGGTCGTACATGCGTTCGTTTCCTTGTAAAGCCTCACCAAAACATCTGCCGACAGGCTTAATCCTTGAAGGGATGTTCCCCGATGAACCAAAAAACGTGTTCGACCCCGTACAAGTCAAAAGATTTCCTGCTCGCCTTCGTGAAGCTCTGTGCCAACTCTTCGTACATATGCTTGAAAGAGATGTAACTGGCAGCGAGGTCGTTGGAGGGTTGCCACAGCCCCACGGCACTCATCGTCTTGACGGCATTCGTGTAGTAAATCGGCCAAGTGCGCCGATCCAGCACCTGCCAAAAATAGGACAGGAAAAATGGAATACTGCCCATCTTCGGGCGACCTTGCTTACCACCACCCTCCTTAACGTGCGTTTCGCCAATCCGAAAAACGTAACTGGCGAATCTCTGTATCCGGCTCCGTGCGATGTCCTCGTTGTCTGGGACGGCAATAGCTGCTTTGATTTCTTGGTCGCATTCGGCAGCGTCACGGGCGACGTTGACGACCATGTTGAAAAACATCTGTCCCTTTATGCCCTTAAACCCCCAACGCTGGTGCTTTCTGTTAAGGTGATCTATCGTTACCTTGAATTCCTCCAGCGGCACGCTACCTGCAAGATACGTCTCCATCAAAGGTTTGAGTTGGCCGTCGATCACCGTCGCACGGTCCCTATCTACATCCTCGTATCTCTGCGCAGGGGTTTGGTCGTCTTCGTTGGGCGGCGCATTGAGGTACTGCTGCAAGAGCTCAATGGGTGACAGCTTGGACAACGCCTCCTGCTTCAATCGCTTGATCTCTCTGGCGTGCTTCGCATTGGCTCGACGTTGCTTCAGGGCGTCAAGATCGTCGCTTGTAGCGCCTTCTTCTCCATCATCGTCGTTTTCTTCAGATCCCTCATCATCATCTGTCACTTCCACGTTCGAGTGCCACGAGTCGTTCATCGCCTCTAACGCTGCCACGATCAGATCGGTACGGGCTTTGGAGAAATCATCAAACGAATCAAAGCCGAAGTCCGAGAGATCAGGAATCAGATGCCGCTTACGGAACGCCGCATCCCTCGTCCGAAACCATTCATCAAAAGGGGTGGCGTTCTTGGACAAGTTCTCCGATTCCGTAAGTAACTGAAGATTGCAGATGGTGTTGTAGCGGGCCATGTAGACTGCAATCTTCTTCTCATCGTATTTCCGCTTCCGCAGACCACGTACACTGAACTCGGATTGAGGGAAGATGTGGTCTTCATGAAACACGGCGTCCTTCCAGTCCCGGTCGGGATAAAGAAGCGACAAGACCAAGTTTGTGTAGCGCCCTTGGTAGGCGTATCCGAGTATGCGCTCGATCTCAGCGTCATTTAGCCTCGGCTCGATCCCGAGCGACCTATAGAGCGTGTCGGCTGGAAATGGCATGTTCGGCCCGGTGGCTTTCAGCAACTCCCGCAATCGGTTCAGGGTGGTGTCCGACGACCCGCCGAACGCATTCTTTAAGGTCGAGAAAACGAACCACTTCCGAATGGCGATTTGTGCCTCGGCATCCTCGGCTTTTGATGAAGTGTCGAATGCCCGATTTCCTTGCTTCTGCAAGTACAGGGCTATGGGCAGGAGTGCCAGAGGAGCGACGACGTTCTTCGAGTTGAACCCGAACCGGGAGATCAGGCGAACCGTCGTTGCAAGCGATTCCTTGATGTTTCCCCAATTACCTTCGATTATCCGCAGGTTACTGCGGGAAAAATTCTTGACTTTGTATTGGATGGGAAGATTCTCAGATAAGTACAGGCAGGCTTTCAGCACGAAGTCCTTACCGAACGCATAGCCTGTTCCGATGTCGTTCAACGAATCAGTGAAGTCATTGATTTCGCTGCGAGCATCCAGCGTTTCCCATTTCGCCGTGGCCGTAGCGAGCAGGAGGTCCGAGTATTCGAGCGGCTGTCCGGCTGAATTCGCCCGCACGAAGACCTGCAAAACCTTGTCATAATCTTGCGACTTTTCTTCGTAGTAATTGCCCACCAGTGTCGTGTGGATACGGTTGTGAAGTCGCCCGATTAGCTTGTTGGCGTTCTCCCTCTGGGCCTCGGACAATGCCGCCAGTTGTGGCCGCATGTCCGACTTCGCATCCTCTGCATCCTCGAAGTCCAGAATCCGTCCGACCGGATACCAAAACTGTGGAGTCTCGCCCGTGGGGTCGGCGCTCTCTCTGAATTCAAAGCCGTAGGTCAGTTCTTCAGGGTTATCCTCGTTCGGCACTGGCGGCTTGAGCAGGTTCAGAAAAAGCCGTGTCTTGCGCCAACGGCGGTAAAAGTGGCGATACGATCCACGCAGCCCGATCAACAGCGATGTGATCCGTTGCTGGCCGTCCAGGACGAGCGTGATGTCCTTGGTAATCCCCGCCATGTTCGCTGCGGGATTATGCGGCGACTCCGCATCAAAATCCCGGATGAACTCGTAAACCGGCCATTCATCCTTGTTCTTCTGCTCCAGCTTCCAGAAAAGGAACGAGCCAATCGGAAAATCAGCCATGATCGAGTCGAACAGGCGCTCGATACGGTCGGTCCCCCAAGCGAACTCTCGTTGGATGGCGGGAAGGTAAATGTCTCCATTCACCTGTCGGATGATGTCGCTCACTCGAACCGGGCTGTATTCCATTGCTGCACCTTTCGTTTGCTCGCAGATGCCGACGCTCCTACCTCTGCCTGTTG
>Ga0136846_1218976_pt1 | contig 10749 bp, 13 predicted proteins | sample HopSoiMetagenom2_FD_96841 | JGI IMG/M metagenome (GOLD analysis project Ga0136846, IMG submission 96841) | Grasslands soil microbial communities from Hopland, California, USA - 2 Assembly 2016 (version 4) | ecosystem: Environmental > Terrestrial > Soil > Grasslands | place: USA: Hopland... | reverse complement strand
TCCACTACGGGCACGATACTGGTGAGATGCGCGCGTGACGCGATCTCCGGAACGACGCCGCCGAAAACCCTATGGACGTCCTGTGAGAGGATGACCAGCGATTTCTGCTCAACCGCGTCGCCGGTTCCTTCGAGGACGGCGGCCGACGTCTCGTCGCACGAGGTCTCAATGCCCAGAATCCGCGTCATCGCTTCCCGCGTCCCGCATCCCGCATCCCGCCTTTCATTCGGTGCGCTCGCTGAGAAGTCGCTCGACGAGGGCGCGCGCATCCGGAGAATTCCAATCGGTCGCACTCATCAGCTTTTTGCGGATCACGCCATCCTTGCCGACGATGAAGGTCTCGGGATAACCGGTGATGTCGTACGCCTCGGTGATCTTGCCCTGGGCATCATGGAGGATCTCGAAGGTGAGCCCATACTGTTGCGCGAAGGCGCGAATGGCCGGCTCCGTTCCCGGATCGTCGATGCTGACGGCGACGATCTTCAGCCCCTTCGGGCCGTATGCCTTGTGCAGCGCCTCGATGCTCGGCATCTCCACGCGGCAGGGCAGGCACCACGTCGCCCAGACGTTGAGCATCAACACCTGCCCCCGGTAATCGGCGAGAGTTCTCTGCCTCGGAACCGAGTCGAGAGTGCTGGCCGTGAAACCGGGCGCTTTGCTCCCCAGCTCGACGGGGAAGAGCTCGTGACGGAGATAGTGCGTCGCGCTGAACGCCACGGCGCCGACGATACCGACGACAAGCGCGCCGATGGCGAGCTGTTGCCTGCCTGTCATGCCTGGGCCGTACAGCGCTTGCGGAGCTCGGCGATCTCCGCCTGCGGATCCTTTGCCGCGAAGATTGCGTTGCCGGCGACGAAAGTATTCGCGCCGGCCTCCCACACCGATCGGATTGTCTTGCGGTCGATGCCGCCATCGACCTCGAGCAGGGCGTCGCTGCCTCCCGCGGCCAGCATCTGCCGCGCACGTTGAACCTTGTCGACGGAGCCCTTGATGAATTTCTGGCCACCGAAGCCCGGGTTTACCGTCATCACCAACAGCAGGTCGATGTCGTTCAGCACCTCACTGACCGATGTCAACGGAGTCGCCGGATTCACAACGGCCCCCGCGCGGCAGCCGAGCTCGCGGATGCGATTGAGCTGGCGCTGCAGGTGAGGCGAGACCTCCGTGTGAATAGACATCCCGTTCGCGCCGGCCGCGGCGAAGTCATCGAAGTAATTCTCGGGCTCGACCACCATCAGGTGCACATCCAGAGGCAGCTCAGTGAGCTTCCGCACCGACTCGATCACCTTCGCGCCGAACGTAAGGTTCGGAACGAAGCGCCCATCCATGACATCGATGTGAATCCAGTCGGCGCCACCCGCCTCGAGCATCGCGATCTCGTCGCCGAGCCTCGCCAGGTCCGCACTGAGAATTGACGGAGCGATCCGAACGCTCATTCGCGATTGGGCGGCGACGTCGATGGCGGCGGCGCAGTGATTCCGGTGTCGATCCTGATCGACGGCGGTGGAGGGAAGTGCGAGACCGTGAGACTCACCGGCCCGCCTGCGGATATCGACTGACCAGCAGCCGGCAGCTGCCGAATAACTGTATTCTCCGGCTGGAGCGAGCTGGTGTCACGCGACATCCCCGCGATCCTCAGTCCGAGCTGCTCGATCATCGAGCGCGCTTCGCCGGCGCTGCGACCGAACAGATCAGGCATTTGCACCGTCGCCGGTCCTTTGCTGAGCACGATGTCTACTGATCCTGGCAGCTGCACCTGGGTTCCAGCCGGCGGCGATGTGGCGATGACGAGTCCGCGTGGCTGCTCCGCGAGCTGCTCGCTGACGTTTCCGAGAGTAAGACCCGTGTTCTCGATGGCGATGCGCGCCTGCTGCTGCGACATGTTGGTGGTCACCGGAACTTCCGCGGTCCGCTGACCCGCGCTCAGCGCGAGCACCACATTCGTCCCGCGCTTCTGCCTGCTGCCGGCAGGTGGGTCCTCCTGGAGGACAATGTTGGCGGGAATCGATTTGTGAAAACGTGATTCTCCCTGCTGCGCCGAGAATCCAGCCTTTTGCAGAAGGGCGGCGGCATCCTCGTAGGTCTTGCCGACGACATTGGGAAGGATCCCGTCGTCGGGAAGCACTTCTGCCGGGAAGGCGAACAGGAATATCGCGGTGTACGAGAGAAGAAATCCTCCCGCCGCAGCAATCAGATATGGAAACGCACGCCTCGGCAGCGCGCGCCAGTTCATCTAGCTGACCCTGCGCAACCGCGCGGCGAAAGCCCCATCGGTTCCGTGACGGTGCGGAAGAACGCGCAGCCGTCCACCGTCGACCAGCTCCGGTGCGACTGTGCCTTCCACCGGCGGCTCCAGCACGAAATTCAGATTCTCGGAAAGGAACGAGTCCACTTGTGCGTCGTTTTCCTCGGGCTCGAGCGAGCAAGTGCTGTAGATGAGGAGGCCGCCCTTTTTCACGACGGCAGCCGCGGCGCGGACGATCTGCTTCTGCAGCGCGGACATCACCGCGATGTCGGAAACCTTGATCCGCCACCGGGCGTCGGGGTGACGGCGGAACGTCCCGGTCCCGGTGCACGGCACATCGATGAGAACGACATCCACCGGCGAGATCGCGGGATTTCGCGCGTCGCCGACCATCGGCAACAGGTTGACGCTTTCCAGGCGGCGCTGATTTGCGATCAGTCTCTGCAGACGTCCAAAGGATTTATCGCTGGCGACCACCGTGCCCGCGCTTCGCGAAAGCTCCAGCGCCTTTCCGCCGGGAGCCGCGCATAAATCAGCGACCGTTGATCCCTCGGGCACCGCTGCGTATTGGGTCACCAGCGTAGCCGCCGGGTCCTGGACGAAGAACAGTCCTTTCTTGAACGCACCAAGCTCGGTGAATGTCGTTCCGCCGGAAATGGCGATGCTGTCGCGCGCGTAAGGCGCTTCGGCGACGTGTACGCCCGCCGCCTCCATCGTCGCCTCGAGCTGCTCGCGCACGATTCCTAACGGACGGATCACAATCGGCGCCTCGGCGTTGTTGAGCGTCAGGAGTCGCTCGGTGTCCTGCTCGCCCCACCGCTCGACCCAACGCGCGATCAGCCAGCGTGGATGCGAATACTTCAGTGCGAGCGCTTCGATTGCGTCGCCCGGCGTCGCTGGAGTGAGCTGCTCGCGCTCGCGGTCGGTGCGTCGGAGAACGGCGTTGACGAGCTTGCTCGCGCCGAGTCCATGTCGGCGCTTGGCGAGCTCCACGGTCTGAGCGATAGCAGCGTAAGCCGGAACGCTTCCCATGTAGAGCAGCTGGTAAACGCCGAGCCGGAGCAGATCGATGACGTCCGGGTCGAGACGAACGAGACCGCCGCGCACCCGCTCCGACAGAATCGCATCGATGATGGCGCGATGGCGTAGCATCCCATAGACGAGCTCGCGGGTCCAGCGTCGATCACGCGCGTCGAGCGGACCAATCCGTCGCTCGAAGGACTGGTCGAGAAAATCGCCGCGACGCAGATCGACGCAGACCTCGGCGGCCACCGCGCGCGCGGCAGTGACGCCGCCGATGGTTGTTGCGGTCGCGTTCATGATCCCAGCATTCCCGCAGTCGGTGAAGACGGCACCGCGACCTCACGCTTCGGCATCCTGCCCGCGAGATACGCGTTCCGTCCCGACTCCACCGCGGCTCTCATCGCCATCGCCATGCGGACCGGCTCCTTTGCGGCGGCAATTCCAGTGTTCATCAGGATTCCATCGACACCCTGCTCCATCACGATGCAAGCGTCGGACGCAGTACCTACACCGGCATCGACTATCACTGGCACCGAGAGCCGCTGTTTGATGGTGCGGATGGCGTAAGGATTGAGCATCCCCAGACCTGATCCGATCGGCGACGCGAGCGGCATCACGGCGACCGCGCCGGCATCCTCCAGTCGAAGAGCGGTGATGAGATCTTCGTTGGTGTAGGCGAGAACCTTGAAGCCTTCTTCAACCAGAGTCTTCGTTGCTTCGAGAAGACCAGCGGTATCCGGCAGGAGGGTCTGCTGGTCGCCGATGACCTCGAGCTTCACCCATTCGTTGAATCCGGCCGCGCGCGCCAGACGAGCGTAGCGAATCGCGTCGGTGGCATTGAAGCACCCGGCAGTGTTTGCCAGCAGGAAGTACTGATCCGGATCGAGATGGTGCAGGATCGCCTCGTCCCTGGACCGGTCGAGATCCACCCGCCGCACAGCGACGGTCACGACTTCCGCACCCGATGCCTCGATCGCCTCGATCATCTGCGCGTTGGACGCGTACTTGCCCGTGCCTACCATCAGGCGTGAGCGAAACTCGCGGCCCGCGATGGTGAAAGGCTGCGGGTCGCTCAGAGTAATCGGAGAAATCAGATCGGCGTGCGCCACTGGCTCAGCCTCCGCCTACGAAGTGGACGATCTCGATGGAATCGTCGGCTGCAAGCTCCAACTTCGCGAAGGATGCCCGGTCGCGCAGAATTATTCCGTTGCGCTCGATGACGACTGTCCGCGCGTCGAGCGCCAGAGAGGCGAGAAGATCCGCCAGCGTCCAACCGGCGGGAATCCGCCGCTCGGCGCCATTGACGATCAGAGCGAGTTCGTCGGGAGTGGCCGCTATTACCAAGGTGCTTGCCTGCTTACCGTAAGATTGAGAACGCTTTGCCAAACGGCGAAGCTGCATCATACCTGTGAAAGATAGCGGCTTGCGGCTAGTTCGGAATTCTCATCGTTCCAGATTCCCCGAATCGCGGCGATGCCATGAGCCCCGCGATGAACAAGCGATCGCACGTGCTCCGGTCGGATGCCCCCGATGGCGATCACCGGGAATCCGACCACGGCGACCACATCTGCGATGAAATTGCTCTCGCGGCGCGGGAGGTCGGGGTGGGTCGGGGTCTCGAAGACGTGTCCAGCCACACACCAGTCCGCACCAGCCTGTTCGGCGTCGCGCGCCTCGTCGGGGGAGTGAACGCTGGCGCCAATCCTCAGCGCGGGGGCGATCCGCTGGACATCAGGGACGGAAATCGACTTGTGGGTCAGCTGGACTCCCTGCACTCCGCAGGCAAGCGCGATGTCCACCCGGTCGTTGACGATGCACCAGCATTTCGTCTGCTCATGGAGCTCGAGGAGTGCCAGCGTCAGCGAGTAGAGGGTCGGCGAGTCGAGGAGCTGCGACCGGATGTGAATGGCTCCCTTGTCGCCGAGCACCCGCATCACGGACATCGCCTTCCTGATGAAGCCCGGACGAAGCATGATCTCGTCGTTGGTGACGGCGTGGACGACGGGAAGCGCGTCCATCGGCGCCTTTACCGGAGGAGCTGTCACTCCGGGCTGCCGTAGATGTCGCCGGGCTCGGTGCCGCGGCCGCGAATCCAGTCGTGCACCGTCATCCGCGCCTTACCGGACGGCTGGACCTCGGTGATACGGAGAGCATCGATGCCGCATGCGACCACCAGCTCGCCCGTGGTCTTGAGGACCTCGCCCGGTTTTCCCTTGATGCCGTCCATGACTTTTGGGCCGAACATCTTCACGTCGCCCTTTGGTGTCTTCGTGAACGCGCCCGGCTTCGGGTCGAACGCCCGGATCTTGCGCGAGATCTCGAGGGCACTGGCCCTCCAATCGATGCGCGACGACTCGCGATTGATTTTGGGAGCGTAGGTCGCTCGCGAGTCATCCTGCGGCGTCTCTTTTCCCTCGCCGATCGAGATGAGAGTCAGCGCCTCGATGAGCGTGAGCGCGCCGAGCTCTGACAGACGCACCACCAGCTCGCCGTAGGTCTCATCCTCCAGAATCGGAACCTCTGCCTGGAGAATCATCGGACCGGCGTCCAGGGCCGGGACCACGCGCATCACCGTTATTCCGGTCTCGATGTGACCCTGCTGGATCGCTGCCTGGATCGGCGCCGCGCCGCGCAACACCGGCAACAGGGACGCGTGAATGTTGAGCGTCCCCATTTCCGGCAGATCGATGATCTTCATCGGGAGGATGTGGCCGTACGCCACCACTACCGAGATGTCCGGCTTCAGTCCGGAGAGTGCCTCATAGAGCTCGGGATCCTTTGCGTTCTTCGGCTGAAAGATCTCGAGGTCCTCCTCGAGGGCGATCTGCTTCACGGGCGACGGAATGATCTGTCGTGAGCGGCCCTGCGGCTTATCCGGCTGAGTGACCACTCCAACGACGTCGAACCCTTCACCAAGCAGCGCGCGCAGAGTCGGCGCAGCGAATTCCGGCGTTCCCCAGAATACGACGCGCACTACATCTCCGTCTCGTGATGGTGCTCGCCCTTCGTCTCGGTGCGCACCTTCCTTATGAATCCGGGGTAGTCGGCCTTTCCTTTCTCCCACTTGGACATCGCGGATCGGCGCTTGAGCGGGCTCAGATAATCGATGAAGAGCTTGCCATCGAGATGATCGATCTCATGCTGAAAGCACCGCCCGAGTAACTCATTTCCGGTTGCCTCGAATTCTTCGCCCGATTCGTTGGTGGCGCGGATGGTCACGGTCCCCGGCCGCTCGACGTCGCCGTAGATGTCGGGAATCGACAGGCATCCTTCTTCGGCTTTCTCATTCGCGCCGTCCTGGCTGAGAATGATCGGGTTGATCAGCGTGAATTTCGCGCCATCGACGTCGACCACCGCGAGCCTTTCCGTGCGTCCGATTTGCGGTGCGGCCAGACCGATCCCCTCGGCGGCGTACATCGTCTCGAACATGTCGGCGATGAGCCTACGCAGCTCGTCGGTGATCTCGGTGACGGGCCTGGTGGGTTTGCGGAGAACCGGGTCGCCCAGCACCCGGATGTCGAGGATGCTCATCCCCGAGTTCTAGCTGGACGCTGAAGCCGAGGCTGGCCGATTTATTTTGGCGATCCTGCCGCGCTCGATGATGACGCGGGTCTCGCCGGACTTGATGGTGACGCGATCCTCGAGGCTGCTGTTCTTGTCGTCGCCGCCGCGTTCCTTGATGAAGATCACTTCGCCGACGAGGCCGCCGTTGGTCACGATCTCATCGCCCTTCTTCAGGTTGCGCACCAGCTCGTCGTGCTGCTTTCGCTGGTTGGCCTGCGGCCTGATGAGAATGAAGTAGAAGATCGCGAAGATCGCCCCATACATGAAAATGGAGCCCAGAATTGGATTGCTTGGCATTTGGTGAAGATCGGGAGTGTGTCGTGATCAGACTGCGAGCGGTGCAGCGCTGCGATAGCGGGAAAGCCAGTTGCGGGCCCAGGAATCGAAATCGCCGTTCAGTATCGACTGACGCGCGGCGCGTGCCAGCGACAGCAGGAAATGTACATTGTGCAGAGAGAGTAGGCGCAGTCCAAGTATCTCGTCGGACACGAACAAATGTCTGATGTAGGCCCGGGTGAATCTGGAGCACGCCGAGCAGTCGCAGTCGGAATCGAGCGGGCGCGGATCGTTGCGGTACTCGGTACGCTTGATGTTCAGACGTCCGTCGTGGGTAAAGACGGCGCCGTTCCGTCCCATCCGTGTCGGCGCGACGCAATCGAACAGATCGATGCCTCGCCGGATGCCCTCTACGAGATCCTCGGGGAAGCCGACGCCCATCAGGTACCGCGGATGGGTTTTGGGGAGAGCTTCGTCGACGACTTCGATCATCTCGTACATCGCGTCTTTTTCTTCGCCGACCGAGAGTCCGCCGACGCCGAAGCCGGGCCAGTCGTGCATCGATCTGATCGACTCGGCCGCTTCGCGACGCAGGTGGGAGTGGATGCCGCCCTGAACTATCGGAAAGAGTGCCTGGTCGAGATGGGGGATGGGGGATGCGGGATGTGGGATGCGGGGGGCGGGGTGCGAGATGGGGTCAGGCGAGGAGGTCTTCTGCAGGCGTTGCAGCTCGGTCAGACAGCGTTGAAGCCACCGGATGCTGCGGTCGCTGGCATCACGAGCGGACGTCTCGTCGGATTGGCCGGGGATGACGTGATCGAATTGCATGATGACGTCGGCGCCGAGGTTGCGCTCGATGGCTATCACGCTCTCGGGGGTGAAGAAGCGGCGCGATCCGTCGATGTGCGACTGGAATTCGACGCCGTCCTCGTTGATGGTGCGAAGCTGGGCGAGCGAGAAGACCTGAAAGCCGCCGGAGTCGGTGAGAATCGGGCGGTCCCAGCGCATGAAAGCGTGGAGGCCGCCCATCTCGCGGACAAGCTCGTCGCCGGGGCGGAGGTGGAGGTGGTAGGCGTTGCCCAGTATCATCGACGCGCCCATTTGCTCCAGGTCCTGGGGATCGAGGGCTTTCACGGTGGCGAGAGTGCCGACCGGCATGAAGGCCGGTGTCTCGACAGGGCCGTGGGGCGTCGTGAAAACGGCGGCGCGAGCGGAGCCGAGTGTCGCTGCGATCTCGAAGGTGAAGCACATTGCCATGAAGCTAGGCAGGTAGTGGGCTTCACGTCAGCGCCGCGAATCGGCCATACTGTAGCATGACAGCTCCGAGGACGACGAACGTGCCAAATGAAAAAGTGTGGTTCATCACCGGCTGCTCCACCGGCTTCGGCCGCGAGCTGGCCAAGCTGGTCCTCGATCGCGGCTACCGCGCGGTTGTCACCGCGCGCGATCCCGCGAAAGCGGAGGATATTGCGAGGGGACACGAGGATCGCGCCCTGGTTCTCGAGCTCGACGTCACCGACCCGGTCGAAGTCGATGCCGCGACCAGGAGCGCCGAGAAGCGTTTTGGGCGGATCGACGTGCTGGTGAACAATGCGGGCATCGGCTACTTCGGCGCGGTGGAGGAGAGCGAGGAAGAAGAAGTCCGGCGGATGTTCGAGATCAACTTCTTCGGGCTGTCGCGCATGACGCGCGCCGTGCTTCCCACTATGCGGCGGCAGCGCAGCGGACACATCGTGAATATCTCGTCCATCGGCGGGCTGAGGAGCTTCCCGGCGCTCGCCTACTACAACGCCACCAAGTACGCTGTCGAGGGATTCTCCGAATCACTGGCGCTCGAGACGGAGCCGCTCGGCATACGAGTCACCATCGTCGAGCCGAGCGGGTTTCGCACCGACTGGGCCGGACGGTCGGCCGGCGAGCGGAAGGAGTCAATTCCCGACTACGCGGACACAGCGGGGAAGAACGTGGGCAACCTTCGTCAGTACAGCGGCAGGCAGCCCGGCGATCCGGTGCGCGCGGCGGCAGCAATCATCGCCGCAGTCGAATCGCCGAATCCACCGTTGCGATTGTTACTCGGAAAGGCGGCGCTCAAGGGTGCACGCGGGAAACTCGAGATTCTCAAAAGGGATTTTGACGCGTGGGAGAGGACGACCGTGGAGGCCGATTATCCTGACGCAGGTCTGGAGATGTGAGTGGACGGGTCTCACAACCACTCAGTCTCCAAGAACCACCATCGCATCCCCATACGAGTACAGCCGGTACCGCTCAGCAACCGCCTCGTCGTACGCGCGCATGGTGAGCTCATAACCCGCGAAAGCCGCGACCAGCATGATCAGAGTCGACCGCGGCAAATGAAAATTGGTGATCAGCCGATCCACCGCCCGGAACTCATACGGCGGCCGAATGAAGATGCGGGTATCGGCCGACACCTCGCGGAACAAGCCGTCTTCCCCGACCGCTGACTCGAGCGTGCGCACACTGGTCGTCCCCACCGCCCATATCTTTCCGCCCGCTGCGCGCGTTTCGTTGAGTATCTCGGCCGTCCGCGCTGGAACGACGTACGACTCCTCGTGCATCACGTGATCCGCCGGATGCTCGGTGTCGACCGGCTTGAACGTCCCAGCGCCGACGTGCAGGACGACATCCGCGCGCTTCACTCCCTTCGCCGAGAGTCGATCCAGCAATTCGGGCGTGAAATGCAACCCCGCTGTCGGTGCCGCCACCGACCCGCTCTCCCGCGCGTACACCGTCTGGTAACGCTCGGCGTCGTCAGCCTCGTCTGCGCGAGCGATGTACGGGGGTAACGGAACGTGCCCGTACTTCTGGATCGCTTCGTCGATCGGAACGTGCGAGTTGAGCCGGACCACCCGGGTCCGACGCTCCGTCGTCGATAATATTTCGACCTCGAAATCCTCGGCGATGGTGACTACCCGTCCCGGTTTGAGCTTGCCACCCGGATGAACCATCGCCTCCCACGTCGAATCACCCAGCGACCGCAGCAGGAGAATCTCCGCAGGCGTGCCGTTGTCGCGAAGACCGAGAAGACGCGCGCGGAAAACGCGCGTGGTGTTGACGACTATCGCGTCTCCCGCCGGAATGAGCTGCTCCAGATCGGCAAACTGGCGGTGGGTGATGTCACCCGTCGAGCGATCGACAACCATCAAGCGGCTTTCGCCGCGCTGGCCCGAAGGGAATTGCGCGATCCGACCCAGCGGCAGCTCGAAGTCGTAGTGCGAAGTGCGTGAGCCGTCGCGTGTCACCGGCGCCGGACTGACGAGGGGATGGGGAAGGGCCTTGAATCTGCGGTCATGGTCTCTGATGAAAGGTATCCAGGGCTGTAGCCTGCGCTGGCTTTCGATGTTCGCGCTCGTCGCGGTCGCCGGCTGCGGCAATGAGCGCGAACGTGATCTCGTCCGCGCCGACGGCGAGATCTTCGAGTCGGTGGCCCGCGCGCAGCTCGGCGACCCGAGTGACACCGTAGCTTCCGTCGTCAGCCCGCTTCGCATCGATGCCCGCCCCGCAGGCGACAACACCGAGCTGGCCGCGACGCCCGATCATCCACAACGATTGGAGGTGGGTGAGCAGCCCGATTCCGTGTCGACAGGCAGCACGGAGACGATCGTCGAGCAGCGGAGAGACAT
>Ga0136846_1217595_pt1 | contig 10749 bp, 9 predicted proteins | sample HopSoiMetagenom2_FD_96841 | JGI IMG/M metagenome (GOLD analysis project Ga0136846, IMG submission 96841) | Grasslands soil microbial communities from Hopland, California, USA - 2 Assembly 2016 (version 4) | ecosystem: Environmental > Terrestrial > Soil > Grasslands | place: USA: Hopland... | reverse complement strand
CTGGTGCTGCGCCATGCGCCCGACGCGGCCGCGCTGCGTGCGTTGCGCGAACCCGCAGCAGCGCTCGGGGCGCAACTTCTGTGCATCGATGCCGCGGCCGCGGTGCCCGGCATCGCAATGCTGGCAGAGGCCGACGGCATTCTTGCCGCGTGGTTCGAGCGCCACCAGTGTGAGGGCGCGCTCGTGCGGCCGGACCATCTGGTCTACGGCGTCGCGCGCATCCTCGGGGAAGTGGAGGCTTTGATGCAGCGGGCCTGCAAGACTCTCGGCGCCACGCCGAACCGCACCAGACTCGCTCTCCAGGAACCCGCATGACCGACACGTTCACCGCCCCGTCGCCTTCCGCCACCGAGGCGCTGCTGCTCGATCTCGAGGCGCAGCGATGCGACGCCATGAAGCGCGCCGATTTCGCGCGGCTGCGCGAAATCCTCCATCCGGCGCTCACGCACGTGCATGCCAAGGGCCAGATCGACGACTACGAAAGCTACTTCCGCTCGGGCGGCACGCATGTCGACTACCGGCAGATCGACCGTTCAGAGCTAAAAGTGCGGGTGCTGGGCGGCACCGCGCTCATGACCGGCCGGCAACTGCTCGTGGCCGTGCGCAAGGACGGCAGCGGCACCGTGCGCATCGATTCGCGCGTGATGCAGGTCTGGACCCAAGATGAAGGCCGCTGGCGACAGCTGGCGTTTCAGACCACGCCGCTGGAAATGAGCGTGACATGAAACCGCGGCACTATCGGTTGGTAACCCCCAAAGATCGCGGCAACGGTCATACCAACGTTCGGCCGCCGGGCGTTTTGAATAGCGTAGGTCGTGAACCGTGTTGGCCCGGCGAACGGTCATTCTGCGCCCCACGGAGGTAGCTGTTCCACCAGGGGTTCACCAAGGGCTCGTACAGGCACTTTGCCGCTCTTGGCAGTTCGCGGTTCGCCCGCTCCCAACCACATCTCGAAGACGGCGGCTTCGGAAAGTCTCACTCGGGCGTCAACACCCCGCACTGGGGCCAAGCTCAAGACGGGATTACCGCACGCTTACCGAGCAGATGCCCATTCGCGAGATAGCCAGGCCTACAGGCCTGTCTCGCAACACCGTAAAGAAGTACCTGCGAGCCGGCGACGAAGCGCCGCGCTACGCCATGCGGGCGAGCTCAAGCAAGCTCGATCCCTATGCCGACAAGATCGCGACCTGCTCGCGATCGATGGTTCGTTGAGCATGACTCGGAGGACGGCCTGACGACCCTACAAGTTATCGGCAGCTCCCTGCGGCACCTTCCATGTCAAGCAGATGCATTGCAGGAACGCGGTGTGGACTACGTCTTCGGTGTTCCTCTTGCAGTGGCCGAGAGGTTCGTGGGCTTTCGGTACCATGGAGCGTTTGACGATGCTGATGGCGAGATGTTCACTGTTCTCGCTCCACGGTAGTGCCGCCTTCGGCCCACGGCCGACACTTGGCTCAATTGTGCGCAGCTAAAGCTGCCCCTGGCACAGGTACTTGGTGTGCAGATAGTCATCAAGGCCGTGCACCGAGCCCTCGCGGCCGTAGCCTGAAGCCTTGACGCCGCCGAAGGGAGCGGCCTCGGCCGCCAATGCGCCTTCGTTGATACCGACGATCCCTGTCTCCAGTGCCTCGGCCACGCGCCAGATGCGGCGCACGTCGGTCGAATAGAAATAAGCGGCCAAGCCGAAGGGCGTGTCGTTGGCGGCCGCGATCACCTCGACCTCGGTCATGAAACGTGTGATCGGGACCACCGGCCCGAAGGTCTCCTCACAGCTGCAAGCCATGGTGGCATCGGCCTTCACCATCACAGTGGGCGCGAAATAGTTCGGGCCCAGGTCGACAAGACGCTTCCCCCCCGTGAGCACCATTGCGCCCCTGGTGACCGCGTCCTGCATGTGGCGCTCGATCTTCTCCACGGACCGTGAATTGATCATCGGACCAATCTGCGAGCCAGGATCGGTGGCGGGGCCGACCTTGAGCGCACCCACGCGCGCTGTCAACTTGTCGACGAAGGCGTCGTGCACCTTGTCCTGGACGAACACCCGGTTCGGCGAGACGCACGTCTGTCCGCCGTTGCGGAACTTGGCGGCCATCAGGCCTTCGACAGCAGCATCGATGTCAGCGTCCTCGAACACGATGAAGGGTGCGTTGCCACCAAGCTCGAGCGACAACTTCTTCAGCGTGTTGGCGGAACGACGCGCCAAATGCTGGCCCACTGGCGTCGAGCCGGTGAAGCTGATCTTGCGCACCCGCGCATCATCGAGCCACACGTCAACCACCTCGGGCGTGCGTTCGCGCGAGGCGGTGACGATGTTGATCACGCCCGCCGGCACCCCGGCTTCCTGGGCCAGCTTGATCAGGGCGAGGGAGGTCAGCGGCGTGTCCTCCGCCGGCTTGCACACCACGGTGCAACCGGCGGCGAGGGCCGGCGCAATTTTGCGGGCGATCATCGCGGCCGGGAAATTCCACGGCGTGATGGTGGCGACCACGCCGACCGGCTCCTTCAGCGCGAACATGCGCCGGCCGGGCACCGGTGCGGGAATGATGTCGCCGTTGGCACGGGTGGCTTCCTCGGCAAACCACTCGATGTAGCTGGCGGCATAGGCCGCTTCGCCCCTGCCCTCGGCCAGCGGTTTGCCCTGCTCGCGCGAGATCAGCCGCCCGAGGTCCTCCTGGTGCACCATCACCAGGTCATTCCAGCGCTTGATGATCTGGGCGCGCTGCTTGGCGGGCACGGCACGCCAGGCCGGGAAGGCGGCATGGGCGGCATCGACGGCCGCGCGCGCATCGGCGGCGCTGCCGTCGGGCACGCTTGCGAAGACGTCGTTGGTGGCGGGGTCGATGACGTCGAGGCGGCGTCCGTCGATCGCTTCGCGCCATTCGGCGCCGATCAACTGGCGTCCGGGCATCAGGTCCTTGCGTTCGAGAGTCAGTGTCATGGTGTTTGTCATTCAGAGGTTGTCAATTTGCGGCCACTTGTTCGCCATTTGCCACACCGAGCTCCGCGCCCGGCATCGACATGGAAGACAGGTTCTTCAGCATGTCGCGGACAGTCGCCGAAAGGTCGTACCTCGGAGCCCAGTCCCAGTCGCGCCGCGCGCAGCTGTCATCGATGGAATCGGGCCACCCGCTGGCGATCTCCTGTCGGAAATCCGGCTCATACGCAATCTCGAAGTCGGGCAAGTGCTTGCGTATCTCCTGCGCGATCTCGCGGGGCGTGAAGCTCACGCCGGCGAGGTTGTAGCTGCCGCGTTCGGTGATGGCCGAACTGGGCGCTTCCATCAACTCCAGGGTCCCGCGTACCGCATCGTCCATGTAGAGCATGGGCAGGGGTTCATCTTCGGCCAGGAAGCAGGTGTAGCGCTCTCCTCTCAGGGCCGCGTGGAAGATGTCGATCGCATAGTCGGTCGTGCCGCCGCCGGGACTCACCTTGTAGGAAATCAGTCCCGGATAGCGCAGGCCGCGAACATCCACGCCATGGTTCTCGTAGTACCAGCGGCACCAGCCCTCGCCTGCCAGCTTCGAAATGCCGTAGATGGTGCTGGGCTCCATGACCGTTCGTTGAGGCGTGGCCTCGGCGGGTGTCGTCGGGCCGAAGGCAGCAATGGAACTGGGCCAGAAAACCTTGTCCAGCTTGCGATGCCGTGCAACCTCCAGGACGTTCAACAGGCTGCCCATGTTGAGTCTCCAAGCCCACTCAGGTGCAGTCTCTCCCGTCGCCGACAAAGCCGCCGCGAGATGGTAGATCTGGGTAATGTGATGCTTCTCGACCACCTGCGTAAGCTGGCCCACGTCCGTGGCATCCAGCATCTCATAGCGAACATTGGCGTATCGACCCACATCCAGGCGGTCGCTACCCACGACGTTGTCGGCGCCGTAGCGGTTCGCCAGAGCAGCGGAGAGCTCGGTGCCCAACTGGCCGTTGGCGCCGATGACGAGAATCCGAGGCGATCCGGTCATGCGATCACCCCCAGCTCTTTCCCGGCTTGCGCGAAGACGCTCAATGCAGCGTCAAGCTGGGCGCGGGTATGCTGCGCACTGATCTGAACGCGGATGCGAGCCTGGCCCTTGGGCACCACGGGATAGAAGAATCCGGTCACGTAGACCCCCAGCTCCAACAGCCGACGAGCCAACATCTGAGAGAGCTCCGCGTCATGGAGCATCACCGGGATGATCGGGTGTTCGCCTGGCTTCAGTTTGAAACCGCATGCCGCGAGCCCGGCGCGGAAGTAGCGCGTGTTGTCCTCCAGGCTGTCGCGCAGGTTCGTGTCGGCCTCCAGCAGGTCGAGCACCTGCAAGGTCGCGCCGACGATCACCGGTGCCAGGCTGTTCGAGAACAGATAGGGCCGCGAGCGCTGGCGCAGCAACTGGACGACGTCCGCCCTGGCGCTCGTGAACCCGCCGGATGCACCGCCGAGCGCCTTGCCCAGGGTGCCGGTGATGATGTCCACCTTGCCGAAGACACCGCGGTACTCATGGGTGCCGCGCCCTCGCTTGCCGAGAAAACCGGTAGCGTGTGAATCGTCAACGCCCAGCAATGCTCCGAACTCGTCGCAGACATCACGGATTTCGTCCAGGCGGGCAATGGTCCCGTCCATCGAAAAGACCCCGTCGGTAAACACCAGCTTGTACCGGGCTCCCGCTTCATCCGCCGCTTTCAGTTGCTCGCGCAGATCCACCAGGTCGTTGTGTCGGTAGCGGTACCGCTTGGCCTTGCACAACCGGATCCCATCGATGATGGACGCGTGATTGAGTTCGTCGCTGATCACGGCATCGCCCTCGCCCAGCAGCGTCTCGAACAGCCCGCCGTTGGCATCGAATGCCGACCCATACAGGATGGTGTCTTCCGTGCCAAGAAATTGCGAGAGGCGCGCTTCGAGCGTTTTGTGGACATCCTGCGTTCCGCAGATGAAGCGGACGGAACTCAGACCGAACCCGCGCGCGGCCAGCGCGTCATGGGCGGCCTCGATGACGCTGGGGTGGGATGACAGGCCCAGATAGTTGTTCGCGCAGAGATTGATCACTTCCCGTCCATCCGCGGTGGCGATCTGGCTTCCTTGCGGCGATTGGATCGTGCGTTCGAGCCTGAACAGGCCGGTGGCCTGTATTTCCTCGAGTTCGCTTCTCAGCGAGGCGTAAAAATCTGCGGTGGTTCTCATGGTTGATCCTCATGGCCCAAGTCGGCCCAAAGTCCTTTCTAGAAAATGCTTGCGCCGGTGGCATCGCTCACGCGATGGCGCAGAACGCGTTCGAAGTGGCTGGGGTCATGAGCCTTCAGAGAGGCGGCTTCGCGGGGCATGTAGCAGTCCCAGAGCCGCGATACCCAGAAGCGCAAGGCCGCGGCACGCTCAAGAGCCGGCAATAGACGACGTTCCTCAGGCGCGAGCGGGCGCACCGACTCGTAAGCTGTTAGAAATGCTGCCCGCCGGACGGCGTCGGCGCATCCGCTGTCCAGACCCACGCACCAGTCGTTGAGGCAGACCCCGATGTCGAACAGGAAGGTGTCGCAGCCCGCGAAGTAGAAATCGAGGAAGCCGCTCAAGCAGCCGCCCTCGAACATCACGTTGTCGCGAAACAGGTCGGCATGAACCGGCCCGCGCGGGAGGGCCGCGTAATCGGGCGATGCGGCGATGCGTGTCTGGAAGGCCAGTTCGTCCAGCAGCAGCGTGCGCTGGTCGTTGCCTACATAGGGCAGCAGAACCGGCACGGTTTCCTTCCACCACGGCAGGCCGCGCAGGTTGGGCTGATGGCGGGCATAGTCCCTGCCAGCCAAGTGCATTCGCGCCAGCATTTCGCCCACAGCGCCGCATTGCTGCGCATCGGGCGCCAGTTCATTCTTTCCGCGCAACCTTCCCACCACTGCGGCCGGCTTGTCCTTGAGGCGATGCAGGATGGGACCTTCGGCGTCTGGCGCCGGCCTCGGCACCGGAATGCCGCGATCCGCCAAATGCTGCATCAAGTGCAGGTAGAACGGCAGTTGCTCCCATGCCAGGCGCTCGAACAGCGTCAGCACGTACTCGCCGTGGTCCGTGTCAACGAAGTAGTTGGTGTTCTCGATGCCGCCACTGCAGGCGGCCATGGCCTGCAGGTTGCCAAGGCCCAGCCGCCGCAGGAAGGCGGCAGCCTCGTCGTAGAGAACTTCGGTGAAGACAGCCATGCTGCGATCAGGACAAGTGTGCGGCGACGAATGCCTTGACGTGAACCGCATCCGCCGGGAGCACCGTCACGCGCTTGGGCAGGTCTTCGATGCCCCGGAACCGCGCGGGCCGGTCCGGCTCGTGACCCAACGCTTCGACGATGGTCGCCGCGAACTTGATCGGCAGCGCCGTCTCCAGCACGATCATCGGCACACCAGCGCGCACGAAGTGGCGCGCCACCGTCAGGCCGTCGGCCGTGTGGGTGTCTATGGTCACGCCAAAGCGCTCGTGCGTGTCGCGGATCGTCGTCAGACGGTCGGCGTGAATGCTCTTGCCGCTGAGGAATCCATAGTGCGTGCCGGCCAGCGCGAATGCCGGGTCGGCATCAAGGTCAAAGCGGCCGTTCTTCGCGAGTTCCTCGCCAAACAGACGCTTGACCGTGTTCGCGTCGCGACCCAACAGATCGAACACAAAACGCTCGAAGTTGCTGGCCTTGGAAATGTCCATCGACGGACTGGAGGTCTCGTAGGTGTCGGCGCTGCCGCGGACCCGATAAACGCCGGTACGGAAGAACTCGTCCAGCACGTCGTTCTCGTTCGTGGCGAGCACGAGCTTGTCGATGGGCAGGCCCATCATGCGCGCCACGTGGCCGGCGCAGATGTTGCCGAAGTTGCCCGAGGGCACAGCGAAGCTCACCTGTTCGGTGTTGAACTTCGTGGCCTGGAAGTAGCCGGCAAAGTAGTACACCGCCTGGGCCAGGAGGCGCGCCCAATTGATCGAGTTGACCGTGCCGATGCGGTACTTGCGCTTGAAGCCCAGGTCGTTGGACACCGCCTTGACGATGTCCTGGCAGTCGTCGAACACGCCGGTAATGGCAATGTTGTGGATGTTCTCGTCCTGCAGGCTGAACATCTGCGCCTGCTGGAAGGGGCTCATGCGGCCGTCCGGCGAGGTCATGAAGACCCGCACGCCCTTCTTGCCGCGCATGGCGTACTCGGCCGCGCTGCCGGTGTCGCCGCTGGTGGCGCCAAGAATGTTGAGCTCCGCACCGCGGCGGGCCAGTTCGTATTCGAATAGGTTGCCCAGCAGCTGCATCGCCATGTCCTTGAAGGCCAGCGTGGGGCCGTTGGACAGGGCTTGGAGGTACACGCCCTCCTCCAGCATCTTGAGCGGCACGATCTCCTTCGTGCCGAAGACCTCCTCGGTGTAGGTCTTGCGGCAGATCGCGCGCAAGTCGTCGGCCGGGATGTCGTCGATATAGAGCGAGAGGACTTCGAAGGCGAGTTCCGCATAAGGCAGACCACGCCACCGGGATAGCTGCTCGGGTGTGACCTGTGGGTATCGCTCCGGCAGATACAGGCCGCCATCGGGCGCCAGGCCCTCCAGCAGGATCTCGCAAAAGCGCTTGCGGTCGGGATGGCCGCGGGTGGAAAAGTACAGCATCTTGGATTTCATTTCTTGACGCGGGACCGACTCAACGCAAGGCCATGTGCGCGACGGCTGCGAACCAGCGCACGCCGCAGGCGAGCACGTCATCGTTGAAGTCGTATGAGGGGTGGTGCAGCGAGGCCGTGTGGTCTGCGCCGCGCTGGCCGAGCCAGAGGTAAGCCCCTGGGCGCTGCTGGAGCATGAATGCAAAGTCTTCCGACGTGAATGCAGGCGCGGCGGCCAGTTGCACATCCAGGCCGGCACTGCGCGCCGCCTCGAGTGCGAGCTGCGCGTGCTCGGGGCTGTTGACCGTCGCCGGGTAGTAGCGCGTGTACTCGACCTCGATCGTGGTACCGCTCCCGCGCGCGACACCCGCTGCGACATCGCGAATCGCCTGCTCGATCGTGTCCTGCACGGCGGGGTCGAAACTGCGCACGGTGCCGGTCAGCTCCACGGCCGCTGGCAGAACGTTGTGCGACTGACCTCCGCTGATCCGCGTCACTGACAAGACGGCATTCTGCGTAGGAGGAATGCGCCGCGACACGATCGTGTGCATCTGCGCGACGAGTTCACTGGCGGCGAGCACCACGTCGGGTGTACGGTCGGGTTGTGCTGCATGGCCGCCTTGCCCGCGCACGACGATGTCGAAGCGATCTGCCGCGGCCATGATGGGCCCCGGTCTTGTGGCAGCCGTGCCTGCAGGGAGGTCGGGCCAGTTGTGCAGGGCGAACACGGATTCACACGGAAAGCGCTCGAACAGGCCTTCTCGCACCATCTCGCGTGCACCTCCCCTTCCTTCTTCGGCGGGCTGGAAGATGAAGGCAATGCTTCCATCGAAGCTTCCGGCTCGCGCAAGGTGCCGGGCTGCTCCCAGCAGCATGGCCGTGTGGCCGTCGTGACCGCAGCCGTGGTGAACGCCAAGGTGGCGGCTGACATGGGAATGCTGGGCGTCCTCTCGCATGGGAAGCGCATCCATGTCCGCGCGCAGGCCCACCATGCGCGTCGAATGACCCCGGCGCAGAACGCCCACCACGCCGGTCCCGCCGATTCCCTCGTGCACTTCCAAGCCGCATTCGCGCAGCGCAGCCGCAACCACGCTGGAAGTGCGCCGCTCTTCGAACGCCAGTTCGGGGTGCGCGTGCAGGTCGCGCCGCAACACGGCCAAGGCCGGCAGCAAGTCTTCGATGTCGTTGTTCATGATTTCAATACCCCCGCGTGCGATCGACCAGCCCGATCAATGGCTCGCCCGCCTCGTGGCGGCGGATGTTGTCGAGCACCAGTTCCACAGCCGTCTCCGGCTGCGTCATGCTGGCGATGTGCGGCGTGAGCAGGATCTTCGGGTGCGCCCAGAAAGGGTGGCCCGCGGGCAGCGGCTCTGGATCGGTGACATCGACGACCGCGCCGGACAGCCAGCCCGCCTCCAGCGCATCGACCAATGCCTGGTGGTCAAGGTGCGCTCCGCGCCCGACATGCACCAACGATGCGCCTCGCGGCAGATGCTGAAACAGCGTGGAATCGAGAATGCCGCGCGTTTCCTGGGTAAGGGGCAGCAGGCACACGAGGATGTCGGTACTGGTCAGCATCGCAGGCAGTTCCGCCTGGCCCGCGTAGCACGCCACACCTTCAATCTCGCGGCGCGTCCGGCTCCAGCCGGCGAGCGGGAAGCCGAGCGTGCGCAACTGGTTCAACACCGCGCATCCGAGCACTCCCAGGCCGAGAACGCTTACGCGCCGCTTCGATGCGGGATGGACGCGGTGCGCCGCCCAGTTGGCTTGGCGCTGCTGCCAGATGTAGGTCGGCAGGTCTCGGTGAAGCGCGAGCACGGCCATCGTGGCGTACTCCACCATGCCCGCGACGACACCGGGCTCGGCCATGCGCACCACCGGCAATTCCGGCGGCAACGCGGCGAGGTCGAACTGGTCGATCCCCGCACCCGTCGAGAAAAACAGTTCCAGGTTGGGGAACCGCTGCGCAATGTCCTGCGGCGGCACCCACGCGGCAAGATAGCGCACGTCGTCCGCACTTCCGGTTTCCGGCCAGATATGAAACGGAATGTCGGGCGCCTTGGCGGCGAACAGGCGTGTCCACTCCGCCCCGCGCACGGGGTCAGCCTTGTACAGGAAAGACATGTTGCCTACTGGTAGACGACCCAGATCTTGCGGGTGGTCTCGATGCAGCGCCACACGCCGGTGAAGTCGGGCTTCATCACGAACGCATCGCCTGCCTGCACCCGCACCGGCGGCTTTCCGTCCTCGGTCACTTCCGAGATGCCCGAGAGGATGTAGCAGAACTCCATGGTGCCGCCCTTGATGGACCGGAAGGTGCCCGGCGTCGTCTCCCAGACGCCGGCGCGCACTTTTCCATCGGCGGACTGATCGACGTCCCAATTCTTGAATTTCGCGTTGCCCTCGATGACCCGCTCTGGCAGCGGACCGCCTTCGCGCGCGGAACCAAGATCGTCGTATTTGAAAAAGGTGAGATTGCTCATGAGAGAAGGTTCTTGCTTGGATGGAAAAAATTGAATGGCGTCAGGCCGCAGACGAGAAGCGTCAAATGGCACCGACCGTGACCTTCGAGCCATCGCCAAGGCGCGAGAAGCGGAAAGGCGTGGGATCGACCGCCGGCCGCTCGCCGACGACCAGGCTCGCGGCAAGGTGCCCCGCGCCAGGACCGGTGCCGAAACCATGGCCGCTGAACCCGGCGGCAAGGACGAAGCCCTTGATCCGATCGACGGGTGAAATGACAGGCACGGCATCGGGCGTGCTGTCGATGTACGCCCCCCAGGCGTCTGACACCGTCACGTCCTTCATCGCGGGATAGAGCTGCTTCACGCAGCCGAGCAGATGACGAATCGCGCCTTGGTCCGGTGCCGGATCGAGAACACGGATCTGCTCGAACGGCGACGCCTTGTCGAAGTCCCAGCTGCCGAGTGCGCCAGGCCCGCGAAAGAACGAACGCCCGATGCCGAACTCCACCGCCTTGAGCCGCTTCATGAACATCGGCATGAACTCGCGTGCGTACCGCAGCGCCTGGGGAGTGAACTCGAGCGTCCCCCTGCCGCTGATCGCCACGATGTAGCCGCCATCGGGGCGGCGCGTCAGCGTGCATTCCGGCGTCGACAGGGCCGGCGGCAAGCCTTCGATGGGACCGGTCCGCAGGACGGATGCGCGCACGCTCGCCTGCGG
>Ga0136846_1219924_pt1 | contig 10750 bp, 5 predicted proteins | sample HopSoiMetagenom2_FD_96841 | JGI IMG/M metagenome (GOLD analysis project Ga0136846, IMG submission 96841) | Grasslands soil microbial communities from Hopland, California, USA - 2 Assembly 2016 (version 4) | ecosystem: Environmental > Terrestrial > Soil > Grasslands | place: USA: Hopland... | reverse complement strand
CGCAACAGCAACTCAAGGTAAGGGCCCATTTCTCCGACGGCACTACTCGCGACGTCACGCATGCCGCGCTCTACGAGCCGAATGACAAGAGCATGGCGGAGACGACGGAAGACGGACTCGTGACGACGCTCGACATCCCGGGCAACGTCGCGGTGATGGTGCGCTACTCGGGTCTCGTGTCGGTCTTCAGCGCCTCGATTCCGCTCGGCGCACCGGTCGCGAACGTGCCGCCCGCCCGGAACTTCATCGACGAGATGATCTTCGCCAATCTCAAGCAGATGGGCGTGCCGCCCTCGCCGGTGTGCGACGACGCAACTTTCCTCCGCCGCGTGTCGCTGGATATCGCGGGCCGACTGCCGACCGTCGAGGAAACGGAGGCCTTCGCCGCGGACAAGACAGCCGACAAGCGCGATCGCGCGATCGAGACGCTGCTCAGCAGCCCGGACTATGCCGACTTTTTCGCAAATAAGTGGACCGCGCTGCTCAAAAACAAGCGCGATGAAGCGGCGGACATCACGGCCAACTTCGCCTTCCACGCGTGGATGCGCGACAGTCTGCTGGCGGACAAGCACTACGACCAGATCGTGCGCGAAATCCTCGGCTCGACCGGCACCATCGTCTCCAATCCGCCGGTGGCTTGGTACAAGCGCGTGAAGGAGCCGAACCAGCAGCTCGAGGATGTGGCGCAGCTCTTCCTCGGCGTGCGCATGCAATGCGCGCAGTGCCATCACCACCCCTTCGAGCGTTGGAGCCAGCACGACTACTACAGCCTGGCCGCGTTCTTCAGCCAGATCGGGCGCAAGCCCACGGCCATTGCCGGTGAGGACCTCATTTTCCACAAGCGCGGCGTCGCGCAGATCGAAGACAAGAAGACGAGGCAGCCAGTCAAGCCCGCCGCGCTGGGCGAACCGACGCTCGACATTCCGCCCGACGAAGATCCCCGTCTGCGCCTCGCCGACTGGATCGGCAACAAGTCGAATCCGTTCTTCGCCAAATCGCTGGTGAACCGCTACTGGAAGCATTTCTTCAAGCGCGGCCTCATCGAGCCCGAGGACGATATCCGCGATACGAATCCCGCGACCAACCCCGAGCTGCTCGACGCGCTGGCGAGGCACTTCATCGACAGCGAATTCGACCTGAAAGCCGTCGTCCGCGTGATCACCCAGAGCCGCACCTACCAGCTCAGCGAGATACCGAACGAGTATAACGCCGTCGACCGCCAGAATTTTTCCCACTACTACCCAAAGCGCATGCAGGCCGAGGTGTTGCTCGATGCGATCGACCAGTTCACCGGCGCCAAGTCTGACTTCGCCGACCTGCCCGCCGGCACCCGCGCGATCTCGCTGCCAGACAACAGCTACAACCGGGCATCGCCCTTCCTGAAAGTCTTCGGCCGTCCCGAAGGCGCAAGTGTCTGCGAGTGCGAGCGCGTGCAGTCATCGAGCCTCGCGCAGAGCCTACACCTCATGAATGCCGCGGATGTGAAGGCCAAGCTCGCTGCCAGCGGGGGCCGCGCCGAGCGCCTGGCCAAGGCAACTTCGCCCGAACCGGAGAAAATTCGCGAGCTGTATCTCGCCGCCTTTTCGCGCGAGCCGCGCGCCGAGGAGTTGCAGACCACCGAGGCTTACCTCGCAAAGCCGCACGCCGATGCGCAAGGCAAGGCGCTCGATCCGCAAAAGGCGAGGCGCGACGCCTATGAGGACATCCTGTGGGCGCTGATGAACACGAAGGAATTTCTCTACAACCACTGACGCATGACCTCGAAACCCGCCGTCGTCCTCGTGAGCCTGTGGCTCGCCGCAACTTCGTTCGCACAACAGGCCGTCTGCCTGCCTGCACCGCGTCTGCTCACCGTCATGCCGATGGGCGGGCAGGCGGGCACGAACATCGACGTCTCGATCACTGGCGAGAGCATCGAGGACGTGCGAGAGCTGCTTTTCTCGACGCCGAAAATCACGGCGAAGCCGCTGCTCGGGGCGGATGGTAAAGCGGCAGAAAACAAGTTCACCGTCAGCATCGCACCGGATGCGCCCGCCGGTGTGTATGACGCCCGCGTGATCTCGCGGCTCGGCGTGTCATCAGCGCGCGCGTTTTCCGTGGGAAAGCTGCCGGAAGTCACGCGCACCAAGCCGAATAGCTCGGCTGAAACCGCCCTGGCGCTGCCGATCAATTCCATCTGCAACGCGGCGATGACTCGGCGTGCTGTGGATTTCTATTCGTTCCAAGGCGTGAAGGGGAAGCGCGTCGCTGTGGAGTGTGCGGCGGTGGGGATCGATTCGCGGCTCACGCCCGTGGCGATGGTTGCCGATACCCAAGGCCACGATCTGCTCGTGAATCGCACCGGCGGCGTGCTCGATTTCACACCGCCCGCCGATGGCACTTATTTGATCAAGCTCAGTGATCTCACCTTCCAGGGTGGCGAGCGCTATTTCTACCGGCTCGCCTTGCAGGAGGTGCCCGGCAACGGCCCCGTACCGCGCCAGCCACAAACGGCCGCGGTGAGCTCGATGTCGTGGCCGCCGGAAGGCTTGCCCGCCACGGCCAGCAGCAGCGAAGTCGAGCCAAACAACCTGCCCGCACAGGCGCAGAAGATCACGCTGCCTTGCGACATCGCGGGTAGCTTCTATCCGGCTGCGGACGTGGACACTTACGAGTTTACCGCGAAAAAAGGCGAAGTTTGGTGGGTGGAGGTCGCCTCGGAGCGGCTCGGCTTGAACACCGACCCCTTCGTGCTCGTGCAACGCGTCACGAAGAGCGGAGACAAGGAAACACTCACCGATGTCGCGGAGCTGAACGACATCCCGAGCCCGATGAAAGTTTCGAGCAACGGTTACTCCTACGATGGCCCGCCCTACGATGCCGGTTCACCCGATGTGAATGGCAAGTTCGAGATCAAGGAAGACGGGACTTATCGCCTGCAAGTGCGCGACCTGTTCGGCGGCACGCGCAGCGAGCCGGGCAATGTCTATCGCCTCATCGTCCGCCAGGCTGCACCGGATTTCTCGCTCGCCGCCTGGGCTCTCCATATGACGCTGCGCAATGGCGACCGCTCAGCGCTTTCGAAGCCGATGGCCCTGCGGGCCGGCAGCGCGATGGCTTTTGAGGTCGTGGTGCAACGCCGCGACGGCTTCGACGGGGAAATCGAGCTCGGCATGGAAAACCTGCCGCCCGGCGTGACCGCGAGCGGCATGAAGATCCCGGCGGGCAAAGCGGTGGGACACATGGTCATCAGCGCCTCTGGCGACGCAAAGTGCGGTTTCTCGCTGGCGAAAATGTTCGGCCGCGCAAACGTCAACGGCACCACCGTCACACGCACGTGCCGGGTGGCCTCGATGGAATGGCCGGTGCGCGATGCCAAGGGCGAAATCCCGAGTCCGCGACTCACGGCCGATGTGCCCGTGTCCGTCACGGATTCCGAGCAAGCGCCGCTGAGCATCACCGCCAGCGACGATAAAGTCTGGGAAGCGAAGGCCGGCGAGACACTGAAGATTCCGCTCAAGGTGACGTGGCGCGAGGAGTTCACCGGCACCTCCATCAAGCTCAAGGCCTACGGCGCGGACTTCGCGGGCATGAAGGAGATCGACATCCCGGTCAAGGCCGCCACCGGCGAAGCCGCGCTCGACCTCGGTGCGCTCAAGACGCCACCGGGTGAATACACGCTCGCTCTCTATGGCAGCGCGGTAAGCAAATACCGCTACAATCCCGCCGCGGTGGCGCTCGCCGAAGCCGCGGAAAAGAAAGCCCAGCAGGAAGCTACCGCCGCGGCTGAGGAAGCGAAGAAGATCGCCGCGACCGATGCCAATGCCGCCAAGGTTGCCGCAGAAAAACAAAAGCAGGCGGAAGCGACGATGGCCGAAGCGAGCAAGCGCATCAAGACGGTGACGGACGCCGCGGCGCCGAAGGACACCGTCGATATCTTCGTGTCGGAGCCGATTCATCTCGTCGTGAAACCTGCGGACAAGAAATGAGCCGCCGCCTTTTCCCCTCATGGCTGCTTTGTGCGGGCTCGCTGGCGCTACTTCTGCCCGTCGCGACGGGCGCGGAACTCGATTTCTATCGCGACGTTTATCCGGTGCTGAAGGCGAATTGCGTCTCCTGTCATAACAAGACGACGACCAAAGGTGGACTGAATATGGAGTCGCCGGAATTGATGAAAAAGGGTGGTGAGACTGGGCCGGGCGCTGTTGCAGGCAAAAGCGCGGAGAGCCTCGTCGTGCAAGCGGCAGCCCACTCGGATCCAGACTTGGTCATGCCGCCGAAGAATAATAAGTCGGGTGCGGTAAACCTCACGGCCGGCGAAATCGATTTACTGAAGGCGTGGATCGATCAGGGCGCTAAGCATTCCGTCCAGCAAGCGCGCGAGGTCGCGTGGCAGGCGCTGCCGCCGGGAGTGCATCCGATCTATACCGTGGCGATGACGAAGGACGGGCGCTTCGCGGCGTGCGGAAGGGCGATTCAGATTTTCATCTCCGATCTCGCGACGCGGCAGTTTATCACGCGCTGCGTCGACCAAGGCGGGGTGGCCCATCGTGCGCTGGTGCAGTCGCTGGCCTTCAGCCCGGATGGAACGCGCCTCGCGAGCGGGAGTTTTCGAGGTGAAGATCTGGCGACTGGAAAAGGGAGAAGGTCCGGTCGGCGAGACGAAGCCGACGGCGCCAGCGAGCGAGGCGCTGCTCAAGCAGGTCGCCGACGCGGCCAAGGTGGGTGTGCTCAATCACGCGCTGTCCGCCGATGGCAAGCAACTGGTCACCGGCTGCGCCGATGGCTCGGTGCGCGTGTGGGATGTGGCGACCGCAAAACCGATCATCGAATTGCGCGGCAGCGTGGCGGCGAACCAGCAGATCGCGGCTCTGGAATGGGCGATTGCCGCGCAGGGCCTGGAGCAATCATTTCAAAAGTCGGAAACGGCCCGCATCGAGGCGCAGAACAAGGCGCTCGATGAACTGCTGAAGAAAGCGAACGAAACCATCGTCGCGATGAAGAAGGCGCTGCCGGAAAAGGAGAAAGCGGTGAAGCCTGCGCAGGATGCGAAGGCCGCCGCGCAAAAGGCGCTGGATGATGTCGCGGAACTGATCGCAAAAGCGCCCGAAGGTAAACCGGATGCGGCGCTGGAAAAGCAGCAGAAGGAAGCGCACGAAAAACTCGCCAGCACCACGATGGCGGAAACTTCCGCGGTCGCCGCATATGCCGCCGTCGAAAGCAACATCAAGGATGCCGAAGCCGATGTGCAGCGCATCACCGACACGAAGTCGAAGAACGATCGCGACCTCGCGGCCGCCAGCGCGGCGAACGAAAATTCAAAAAAGGTGCAGGAGAAAGCGACGGCAGACCTCACCGCAGCGAAGCAGGCCGTGATCGCACCCAGTGCGAAACCGCTCGCTGTGACCTTCTCCGCGGATGGACAAAAGGTCGCTGGTTTCTTCGAAGATGGTGTGCTCAAGGTGTGGGCCGTCGCCTCGGGCATTCCCATCGAGCAGGCAGAAGGAGCGGCGGCGACGAAGACGACGCTGACCGCGAGCCCGGATGGATCCTTCACCGCGGCCAGGGCGGTCTCCCTCACCACGGGCGCCAATCCGCGCTGGGTTCTGGAGCGAACGCTCAGCGGCGACGCCTTCGCGGATCGCGTCAATGCCGTCCGCTTCAGCCCGGATGGAAAAACTCTCGCGGTCGGCGGCGGCGAGCCCTCGCGTTCCGGTGATATCGGCCTCTGGGATGTGACAAACGGCAAGCTCGTGAAATCGTGGCCCGAGCGACATACCGACGCCGTACTCAGCTTGGACTTTTCGCCGGATGGAAAACTTCTCGCCTCGGGCGGCGCGGACAAGATTGCGCGCGTGACGGACATCGCCAGCGGCAAACAGGTGAATCTTTTCGAAGGCCACACGCACCACGTGCTGGGCGTGGCTTTCCGGGCCGATGGCCGCGTGCTCGCGAGCGCGGGTGGAGACGGAGTGGTGCTCGTGTGGGACATGATCATTGGCGAACGGAAAAAGAAGATCGAAGGGTGGGGCAAGGAAGTGACTTCGCTGCAGTTCATCGGGGCCACGCCCCAAATCATCACGTCCGCGGGGGACAACCTCATCCGCATCGTCAACGACGACGGCACAGTCGTGAGGGCGATCGACAAGCTGCCCGACTTCATGCAATCCGCGGCGAGCACTGCCAGCGCGAGCGTGATTATCGGCGGTGGCGAAGACAGCTTCCTGCGTGTCTGGGACGGAACGAATGGCAAGGAACTCGCCTCTTTCGGCACCAAGTAAAACCCCGCGAAACGATCCTCTTTTCAAACACCTCAACGCGCCATGTCCCACGAATCCTCTTCCATCATCCCGTGCACCGGCCCACTGAGCCGGCGCGGATTCATGCGCATCGGGCTCACCGCTTTTGCGTCGCTGAGCTGGCCGGGGCTGTTGCGGTTGCGCGCCGAGAATGCGCTCAAGTCACCGCAGGAGAAGACGGCGATCATCATGGTGTGGCTGCCGGGCGGGTTGTCGCATGTCGATTCCTACGATCCGAAGCCGGACATCGGCAGCGAATACCGCGGACCGTTCAAGCCGATCAGCACGAAAGTCCCCGGCATGCAGATCACGGAACTGATGCCGCTGCACGCGAAGATCGCGGACAAGTTTACTATCCTGCGTTCGATGAACCAAAAGGCCGGCGGCCACCCCGCGGGCTCGATGCAGATGCTCTCGGGCGATTCTGACGAACGCGACAAGCCGAAACCGAAGCTGCCCGACTGGATGTCCGTGGCGAACTATCTCCGCTCGAAAGGCGTGAAGCGGACGAACCCGCTACCGAACTACGTCGGCGTCAATCCGCCGCTCGAATACAACGGCCCCGCCTATCTCGGGGATGGGTATTCGCCCTTTGCAGTGATGGACGATCCGAATCGGCCCAACTTCGAGGTGCCGAACATCGGTCTGGCCGATCCTTCCGAATCGCGCCGGCTCAACGATCGCGTGGCCCTGCGGCAAAGCCTCGACACACTAGAGCGCGGGTTTGATCGCGAAGGCGAGCTGGGCGCGCTGGATCAATTCGAGGCGCAAGCCATGACGCTGCTCACGAATCCGCGCACTCGCGACGCCTTCGACCTGAGCAAGGAAGATCCGCGCACGCGCGACCGCTACGGGCGCAATCGCTGGGGCCAGCAACTCCTGCTCGCGCGCCGGCTGGTGGAGGCCGGGGTGGACATCATCACCAGCAGCCTGAGCGGACCGCTCTGCGGACGTGTGCAAAACTGGGACGATCACGCGGTGAACCAACACCAGTTCGAGGCGCTGCGTTTCCGCATGCCGAACTACGACCGCGCGGTAACCGCGCTGATCGAGGACATTTACGCCCGCGGACTCGACAAGCGGGTGCTCGTGGTGGTGACGGGCGAATTCGGGCGCACGCCCAAAATCAGCTTCGACCGCAGCACCGGCGCGGGCGACGCCAGCGGGCCCGCCGGCTCGCGCCAGCCCGGCCGCGATCACTGGTGCTGCGCCTTCTCCCAACTCTGGGCCGGCGGCGGCATCCAGACCGGCGGCGTCATCGGCGCGACCGACAAGCGCGGCGAAGACGTGATTGAGCGCGCGTGCTGGCCGGGCGACTTCCTGGCGACCATCTACCATCACCTGGGCATCGACGCGTCGAAGATTACGATCAACGACCTCAACGGACGCCCGACAGCCCTCGTGAACGACGGCAGGCCCATCGCAGAATTGATGGGCCGTGCAGGGTAGGGGCTCGCTGCCGATGCTCGATGTCAGCACGGCAATGTTGTTTCCTCACCTGGCGCAAAGCGCCGCTTCATTTTCTCTCTGCGAATCATCAATGAAACTTCACAAACTCCTCCCGTTACTGCCGCTGGCGGTTCTGTCTCTTTTCTCCGCCCAGGCCGAAAACAATGTGCCGCCTCCGGGTTACACCGCGCTCTTCGACGGGAAGACGCTCTCCGGATGGTACGGCTGGGGCACGCAGGATCCGAATGATCTCTGGAAGCTCCCCGTAAACGAGCAGGCGGAATATAAAAAGATGTCCGTCGAAGGCGGACTGACGGATAAGAAGAGCAACCCGGCGAACATCAACGCGCACTGGCGCGTCGAGAACGGCGAACTCGTGAACGACGGCAAGGGTCTGTATCTCACCACGAACAAGGATTACGGCGATTTCGAGCTGCTGCTCGAATACAAGGCGCTGCCGGATGGTGACAGCGGAGTGTACCTGCGCGGCGTTCCCCAGGTGCAGATTTGGGATTCCACGAAAGGCGACCCACGTGGACTCGGCCAGGACAAAGGCTCGGGCGGCCTCTGGAACAACAGCAAGGGCGCTCCCGGAAAAGATCCCTCCAAGAAAATGGATAAGCCATTTGGCGAATGGAACACTTTCAAGATCCGCATGATCGGCGAGCGCGTCACCGTCGTGTTCAACGGCGAGACGGTGGTGGATAACTGCGTGCTGGAGAATTATTTCGCCAATCAAAAGGCCGGCTATCTCGCCTGGGGAAAGCAGCCAGCCAAAGACGCGAGCCCGGAGACGAAACTACCGAATGGCTTCATGCGCGACCCGGTCTTTGCCAAAGGCCCGATTCAATTGCAGACCCACGGTAGCGAGATTCGCTGGCGGAACATCTACATTCACGAAATCACCCCGGAGGAAGCAGACAAGGAACTGCGCGCGCGGAGTGGGCGCGATGGCTTCGTGGAGTTGGTCAATGGCAAGGATCTCAGCAACTGGCAAAACGCGGTCGACAGCTACGAGGTGAAAGACGGGGCGATCGTCTGCCAGCCGAAGAAAGGCGGACACCTGCTCACCAAAGAGGAATACGAGGACTGCATCATCAAGGTGGAATTCAAGCTCCCGCACGCGGGTAACAACGGCATCGCGCTACGCACGCCACTGGGCGGACATCCCGCGTCAGACGGCTTCGAGATCCAGGTGCTCGACAGCGACGGTTACAATGAAGACCACAAGGATCACCCTCTGCTGCCCTATCAATATCACGGCTCGCTTTATAACTGCGTGGGCGCGAAGCACGGCTATCTGCGTCCGGTCGGCACTTGGAATTACGAGGAGATCGAAGTCCGCGGCCAGAAGATCAAGGTCACGCTCAACGGCACGAAGATTCTCGACGTGGATTGTGATACCTTCGACCGGAGCCAGATCGCGCATCCTCCGAAGGGGCTCGATCACCGCAAGGGCTACATCGGATTCGCCGGCCACAATGACCCGGTGGAGTTTCGCAGCTTCCAAGTGAAGCGATTGAATTGAGTCAAAGCGGGGAAGTCGTTCGCTGAGGACATCGCACGCTGCGCGTCAGTTGCGGCTCATCGGCCTTTGTTTTGCAACGGTTACCAGCGCCCGCCAAAGAAGTCGGCCGTGCTGATTCCTCCGGGTGGGCGTGAGGTCACCGGCCGGTTCACATCCACAATGGCGTAGTCGGCAAGCCTCTGCGCCTGGGGCGCTTTGTTCAGATAGCAGGATGCAGAAATCGGATTTTACTCTGTCCGATCGTATTTGCATCGGGATTCGGATCATGTAACATTTTCCGCATGTAGAGCTACGAGGCTAGTTGGCAAGAAACAGATCTGAGGACAGATCGAGAAGGTAGCTTTTACCCATCAACCACCGCGTTGAATATGAAACGCAGCAAGCAAATTACACTCTTGTGTCTAACCACCATCGTCGCCGGCTTCCTGGCCGGTTGCGGGGATCACCATGCCAATCATCTGCGCCAGAAGCATTATCCGAATGGCGACCTGATGTATGACCAGGACGGCAATCCTATCTACGAGGATGACGACCGGCAGCATTACACCTATTACCACGGCAGTTACTATCCCTGGTTCACGCGTGCCAATGGTTACTCCACCATTCCGGGCAGTGGTGTATCTGCACCTAACATCGGCGGTGGCGTCTCGAGCGAAAGCATCGTGCGCAGCGCTCCCATTTCGCGCGGCGGATTTGGCAGCACCGGTATTTCGCATTCCGGTGGATTTGGAGGTGCGGAATAATGATCCGCGTCACCATTCGCCCGCGCGCTGACTGGCAGCGCAAGGTCGAGAAAGTTGGCTTCCTCTGGCACACCGCCGGCGGCCAGCCGTATTGGAATGAAGGCGTCGCTTACGAGTTCTCCATGGCCGAGGTGCTGCGCATCGAGGCCGCGACGAATGAACTGCAGGAGCGCGTCATCGAAGCCGTCGAGACGATTATCGCTCGCGATTGGTTCAGTCGCATGGGCCTTAGCGCGCAAGCACGCCAGCTCATCCTCGATAGCTGGAACCGCGAGCCCTACGATCTCTCCCTCTACGGTCGCTTCGACCTGGTGTGGGACGGCACCGGGCATCCCAAGATGCTCGAGTACAACGCCGACACACCCACCAGCCTCATGGAGGCCGCTGTCATCCAATGGTACTGGCTGCAGGACGCCTTGCCTGGGCACGATCAGTTCAACAGCCTCCATGAGCGGCTCATTCGCCGGTGGGGAGACTTGAGGCAAACGGGCATCGACGCCCTGCACCTCTGCAGCATGGACACCGAGGAAGATCTCGGCACCCTGCGCTATGTCGGCGACTGCGCCGCGCAGGCGGGCATCAAAGTCATCCAGCATTTGCGCATGAAAGAGATCGGCTGGAGCGGCCAGCGTTTTGTCGATACGAGTGACCGGCCGATTCGAAACTGCTTCAAACTCTACCCGTGGGAATGGCTTCTGCGCGATGAGTATAGCCAATGGGTCGATCGCACCCGCTGGGTCGAGCCTGCCTGG
>Ga0136846_1227197_pt1 | contig 10752 bp, 10 predicted proteins | sample HopSoiMetagenom2_FD_96841 | JGI IMG/M metagenome (GOLD analysis project Ga0136846, IMG submission 96841) | Grasslands soil microbial communities from Hopland, California, USA - 2 Assembly 2016 (version 4) | ecosystem: Environmental > Terrestrial > Soil > Grasslands | place: USA: Hopland... | reverse complement strand
GACGCGCGGATCAGTTATACGCTGCATAAATCCCTGTTTAAAGACATCACCTTCATTGGCCAGGTGAACAATGTTTTCAATAAAAAGTATGAACCCAATGGGTATACCTACAGTTATCAGTATGGCGGTTCAGTAACTACCGAAAACTTTTACTTTCCCATGGCCGGCACCAATTTCATGGTGGGACTGAATGTGAAGTTGTAAGAATCTATCAAACATAAAAAAGAACCCCTGATCCCGGCTGAGCCGATCAGGGGTTCTCTTTTATATAGACTAAATAATTTCTTTGACTAATGTCCTTGCGCCGTACTGTCACCGGGAACCGGCTTATCTGTTTGTACCCACAGATCAATAAACTGCCCTTGTTTTATCTTATTTACGTTACCGCTGATGGTTAAACGGGTAGGATCCTGCTTGTAAACATATCCATTGGGATCGGCACCTGTAGGTTGAATAGTACCCAACGTTAATCCGTTCGATTCCAGGATAACCTTTGCTTCGTTTAATGTCATTCCAAACAGATCTGGTACTTCCTGGTCTACGGTACCCGTACCACGGCTTATCACCAGTGTAATACCACTACCCATAGGTATTTTGGTGCCTTCTTTTATCGGCTGCCCCTTGTAAAGCTGCTCCAGTACCTGGTCGGTGGCAAAATCATTCTTATAAATAGTGTCTTGCAGTTTCAGTTTCTGCTGTTGCAGCGTGATCTGTGCACTGCGGAAACTTTGCCCTACCAGTTTGGGCATTTCGATATCCGGTGCTGCATCGCGGTTAATGGTCAGATAAACCGTGCGGTTCATCTTTACTTTTGATTCGGCAGTTGGGAATTGCTTTACCACCGATAACAATGCAGCAGTATCATTATACACCGTATCCTGTATCTCTACATCAAACCCCTGCCCTTCCAGGATCTTTTTGGCTTCGTCATACGATTTGCCAGTTACTGATGGAACGGCCAGCGTTTTATCGTGCCGGGTGATCCAGGATAACGACTGTAAAAAAATAAAAAACAAGACAAGCAAAATGCCAATACCCAACAGGATATTTGCCCAAAGCGGTTTTCCGGTAATGAACTTAAACACAGGTGATATTGATTAAAATTTAAAAAATCAGGGATACAGACCTCACTTGCGTCTTGCGTAATGCCTATTGACCAAACTTCGACTGCCATGACAGCATTCCGCCACTCAGGTTCTTGGTATTGGTAAAACCCATTGTCTCCAGTATCATGGCGGCTTGTCCGCTGCGGTTACCGCTGCGGCAGTACACGATCACTTCCTGGTTCTTCAGGTTCTCCAACTCATCTGCCTGCATCATCACCTGTCCCAGGGGAATATGAATGCCACCAATGTTAAACTCTGCCCGTTCATGGGGTTCCCGCACATCTAACAGGTTTAATTGCTCACCTTTGTCAAGACGTTCTTTTACTTCTTCCGGAGTTATGTTTTGCATAATAGCTATTTAAATTATTTATTGTTGTTAAGGTTGTTGAGGTACTTCCGGAACAGTTGCTTTTACCGGTTTATCTCGCTGTAGCCACAGATCTACCGACTGCCCCTGGCGAATACGGTTTATGCGGCCATCGGGCGTGTTGTGTTCCGGGCTTTGGCGGCCAACAAAAGCGCTTGAATCAATGCTGGGGATAACAGTTCCTACATTCAACCCATTCGACTCTAATAACACTTTAGCATCGTTATAAGTTAACCCAACCAGATCAGGTACACTAAAATCTTCATGGCCCAATCCGCTACCCAGTATCAGCGTGATCTTACTTCCCTGCGGGATTTTTGTACCTGCTTTTATGCGCTCGCCATTGTATTGTTGCTCCAGTACCGAGTTCTTGGCAAAATCCATCCGGTAACTTGTATCTCCCAGTTTCAGCAAATACTGGCTCAACGAAATCTCTGCACTGCGAAAGCTCAACCCTTCCAGGTTGGGCATTTCAATAAGCGGTGCTATGGATTTGTTGATGGTAAGATACACCGTACGATTCACTTTTACCACTGCTTCCGCATCGGGAAACTGGCGTAATACCGATAAAGGCTTTGCGGTATCGTTATAAATTGAATCCTGTAACTCTACTTCAAAACCTTTGCTTTCCAGTATTTTCCGGGCTTCTGCATACGATTTACCAGTTACGGCAGGAATGGTAAGGGTTTTATCATGCCTGGTAATCCAGTGAAGCGATTGCAGGAACACAACTATCAACAGTACAATAATGCCTAAAGCTGTCAGTATGTGTACCCAAAGGGGTTTCCCTGTCATGAATTTAAACAAGGTAGTATTTGTTTGTTTATTGTTCGTCAATTGTGAAAAGGCAAAAGGCAGAGGGCAGAAGGCAAAGATGGCTCGCGAGCATGTCGCACCATTATCAACTGTATCAACCTTATCAACCCTATCAACTTCCTACTTTCTTCCTCCTAACCTTCTTCTATCTCGTTAACTCGTCAACTAGTTAACTTATCAACTAGTTAACTTATCAACTCTTCCTCCTCGTCAACGCATCCTCTATCAGTGCTGAATAAAACTCCTTCAACGTCCACCCCATGGCACGTACCTGTTGCGGAACAATGCTGGCTTCGCTTTGCCCGGGTACGGTATTTATTTCAAGCATATACGCAGCCTGTCTGGCTTCGTTGTAGATAAAATCAATCCGTACCACGCCACGGCAATTAAACAGCTCATAGATCTTTTTGGCAGTGCTGCGAACCTTTTCTGCTATCACTTCATCAACCTGGGCTGGGGTAATTTCTTCACTTAAGCCTTGGTACTTCGCTTCATAATCAAAGAAATCTTTTTTCGATTTCACTTCTGTGATCGGCAGGGTAATAATGCCTTTGGTTGATTTAAACACCCCGATGGTGAATTCACGGCCGGCGATAAACTCTTCTACCAGTACCTGATCGTCTTCTTTGAATGCTTTTTCCAAAGCGCCAGCCAGGTCGGCAGCCGCATTCACCTTGCTCATACCAATGCTTGAACCCCCATTATTGGGCTTTACAAACACGGGCAGGCTTAGCTGGCTCAGGATCTGGGCCGGGGTAACCGGACTGTGTTTAAAAATATGTACAGATTTGGCAACATCTATGCCAGCAAAAGCCGCTACGGCTACCGTATATCTTTTATTAAATGTAAGTGCAGAAGTCGCTGAATCACAGGAGGTATAGGGCAATCCGGTAAGGTCGAAATAGCCCTGTAATTTTCCATCTTCGCCCGGGGTACCATGGATCCCGATCAATACCGCATCAAATGATATTTTTTTACCATCAATGGTCAGGGAGAAGTCCTGGCGGTCAACGGCTATTTTTTTGCCTTTGTCAGACTGGTAGAACCAGCTCTCAGGCGTGATATCTATTTTATAAACGTTGAACTTGTCTGTGTCAACATTCTTTTCAATAGTAAGCGCGCTTTTCTAGGAAATAACGGCTTCATTAGAGTACCCACCGGTAACAAAGGCAATATTGGGCTTCATGTAAGGTTGGAAAATTTTTAGCAAATAAACGAAAAAGGGATGGAAGCCCGAAACTACCCAGGCAGGTATTTATGAGGGAAAGCCAGGCAAAAAGCGGCAAGAATGGGAAAAGGAGGATTTTTAACAATAAAAAAGGTGAAGGTCGTTAATCCTTCACCTCAATACGGCGGGAAATATCACCCGCCACTTACAAGTAGCACTAAGGCTACATTACTATTCTAACAGAAAGGTAGGGAAATTATCAGCCAGAATCAAAATTTTATTTGGCTGTCCGCACCTTTTTAGACATGCAGTTTTTCCTTTTTTTGCATTAACTGTTCCACTGTTTCAACATACATTTCATCAGGTACACAACAGTCAACGGGGCAAACTGCTGCACACTGGGGCTCTTCATGAAAACCCTGGCACTCTGTACATTTATTCGGAACGATATAATACGTATCTACACTAATTGGCGCATTTGCAGTATCGGCATCAATTAAAGTTCCATCCAATAATACAAATGATCCTTTTACTGTAGTACCGTCTGCCACTCTCCATTCTACTCCACCTTCATATATCGCATTATTTGGGCACTCGGGTTCGCAGGCGCCGCAGTTAATACATTCTTCGGTGATTTTTATTGCCATAACTTGCTGAATTTTAAACCTGCCTGCTTGCAGGCTCGTGAAATGAATACAACTATTTTTGCACGACAAATATAAGGCGTAATGAATTTACAACAACGATTCGTTTTATTGAACCGGTTAGGTGAATATATTTTACAGGATAACGATAACTGGCAGGCAGCCAAGCTGAAAGCCAGTTTGCAGAACAGCTGGTTCACCCCCGAATTTATTGAAACGGCTACCCGAAATATTGCCCTTGCCTTTTTACAAAACGATAAATTGGCCGCCTGGACCCAACAATACAACCTTCCCACCGAGAACGCCGCGCCCAAAAACGTAGGTATTGTTATGGCCGGTAATATACCACTGGTTGGTTTTCACGATTTTTTATGCGTATTCATTACCGGTCACCGGCAAACCATAAAGCCTTCTTCCAAAGACGAGGTACTCATTAAACACCTGGTACAGCAACTGTACGAGTGGGATGAAACCACCCGTCAGCTGGTGACTTTTTCCGAAATGCTAAAAGGCTGTGATGCTTATACTGCTACCGGCAGCAATAATTCTGCCCGGTATTTTGGCTATTACTTCAGCAAATACCCGCATATTATTCGCCGCAACCGCACCTCGGTGGCCCTGTTAACCGGGGAAGAAACGCCTGCCGAGCTGGATAAACTGGCCGATGATGTATACCAGTATTTTGGGCTGGGTTGCCGTAATGTGACCAAATTATACGTGCCTGAAAATTATGATTTTCTTCCCCTGATAAATGCCTTCAAAAAATACGACTATCTCGGCGACATGCATAAATACAGGCATAACTACGATTATATGCTGGCTGTTTTGCTGCTTAACAAGCAGTATTACATGAGCAACCAAAGTATTTTACTCACTGAAAGCAAGGAACTGTTCTCCCCTATCAGTCAGCTGAATTATGAGTTCTATAAAAACCCAGCGGAGGTAGAAGCTTCGCTTGCTGAGAATGCCGATGTACAGTGTATCGTTGGAAAAAACCACCTTGCTTTTGGTCAGGCACAGCAACCATCGCTTACCGATTATGCAGACGGCGTTGATGTCATGAAATTTTTGCGGGAATTGTGAAAAACTGGCAAATCTGCCTGGAAAAATTACATGTAATCATAAGCAATTACCTATAATAATTTTTAACTTTCCATCGGCGGAAGGGAGGTTTCTGGCGTTTCCAGCTTACTTTTAGTAAATTTGAGAAGCGAAGTACGAAGACTTTAGTAAATTAATTGTTAAACCAACTTATCAACACAGGTTTGCATTAATTCCTGACGTTAAATTTGTTGTTGTCAGGCATGTATTTTGAAACAACTATAAAATCTCATAAAATTTATAACGATTATGAAGTGGAAACAAATTCTGGCTATTGTGCTCATTAGCGCCTCCACTACCGGAGTGACCATGTGGGGTGTTAACCATTTTAGCCATGATGGCACGTACGTTTATCAAAAGAGTGGCGATACTGGAAAAATACCGGCAAATTATGCCGGCTTTAACGGAATAAATGGATCAACAGGTCCGGCTGATTTTTCAGCCGCTGCTGAAGCCGCTATTCCTGCTACAGTACACATTAAAACAAAAGCTACCCGTACAGTAAGTAATAACCTGCCCCGGAATAATCCATTTGGCGATCTGTTCCCCGACCTGGATGATTTCTTTGGCAACGGCACCCGCTCTATTCCGCAAATGGCTTCCGGCTCCGGCGCCATTATCAGTGAAGATGGTTACATTGTTACCAATAACCACGTAGTGGACGGTGCAGATGATATTACCGTGATGCTTACCAATAAAAAATCTTTCAAAGCCAAAGTGATCGCCGCTGACCCCAGCAGTGACCTGGCTGTGATAAAGATCGAAGCAAAAGGTTTACCCTTCCTGTTATATGGTAATTCTGATGAAGTAAAGGTTGGTCAGTGGGTACTCGCAGTTGGTTATCCTTTGACACTGGAAACAACCGTAACGGCTGGTATCATAAGTGCTAAAGGCAGAACGCTTGAAATAAACAAACGCCAGAGCGACTCACCGGTTGAATCATTCATTCAAACCGATGCGGCTGTTAACCCCGGTAACAGTGGCGGCCCGCTCATCAGCACTGACGGCAAGCTGGTTGGCATTAACTCAGCCATAGCTTCTCCTACAGGTGCTTATGCCGGTTATTCCTTCACCATCCCGGTTAATATCGTAAAAAAGGTTGTTTCTGACCTTATTAAATTCGGAACCGTACAAAGAGCTTATCTGGGTATTGAATATCCGAGAGATAACATCAGCGATGATGAGAAAAAACAAAACGGTATCAAGGATGATGGTGGTGTGTATGTAATGACCGTTCGTGATGGTGGTGCTGCATTAGCTGCCGGGATCAAAAAAGGCGACGTTATTACCAAGGTCAATAATATGCCTGTTGTAAGTGGCGCCGACCTTATTGGCCAGATCGCTACTTATCGCCCCGGTGACAAGATCACCCTCACCTACCAACGTGGTGGCAAGGAGTATACAACTTCTATTGTCCTGAAAAATAAAACCGGTAGCACTGATGTAGTTAAAACTTCTGTGCTGGATAAATTAGGCGCTGAGTTGGAAACCCTGAACAAGGATGATGCGAAAGAAGCAGGCGTTAAAGGTGGTGTAATGGTGAAATCAATTGGTTCGCGTGGCTTGTTAAGTAAAGTAAGAATTCAGGAAGGTTATGTAATCACTAAAGCCAATGGCAAAGACGTAAATACCGTTGATGACCTGCGCAAGGCGCTGGAAGGTGCTTCTGGCAGTATAAAACTGGAAGGTGTTTATCCTGGTTACGAAGGCGTTTATCCCATCGTGATCAATTTAGATAGTCCGGCAAACTAGTGCTTTTGCACTGACAACTCATAAATACAGAGCCCCCACCAACCTCCCCTCAATGGGAGAAGGTTAGTGGGGGCTTCTTTTTTATTTTAATCAATAATTTTAGCTTGTCAATACAAGATAGTCCCACGCTTTCAACCGGGCGGAAAAACTGCCATTCACAGTAACCGGTTGCTGGGTGAACACATTGGTGAACTTGCCCTGTACCGGAGCGTTTGACAATTGAACGTCTACATCCTGCGCGCTCAAATTCAATATCACTACCAATTCTTTACCTTCATTTTTACGGGTGAACGCCAACACGCGGTCATTATCACTGGTAACCAATATTTCCGGCTTGGCTACTATCTGCAAGGCCGGATGCTGTTTCCGCAATTGTAATAAGGTTTTATAAAAAGTCTGCAGCTCTGGCGTGCCATTCCAGTTCACTTCATCCTTATCAAAAAACGGTAATCTTTTGCGCAGTGGTAATTCCTGGCCGGTATAAATAAGCGGAACACCATTCCAGGTACAACTGAATACAGCTAATGGGGTTGCCATCTCGCCATATTTTTCGTATTCGGTCCCATTCCAGGTATTCTCGTCATGGTTGCTGGTGAACAGCATGGGAAAGGTGCCTTCAGGCAGATCGTATTGATAGTGGTTCAACACATCTTTTAACTGGCCCAGGTTAATTTCCTGACGGTAATATTTTTGGGTATTCGACATCCAGCGCCAGCCGTAAAAACAATCAAATACCTGTAAATAAGGAACATCCAGCGTTTCGCCCAGCCAGAATAAAGGCTTTATGGCATCCAGCTCCACACGGGCCCTGAACCAGAAATCAAGTGGCACCAGGTGGCACATATCGCAGCGGAAGCCATCTATATCGCATTCCTTTACCCAAAAACGCATGGCGTCTATCATGGCGGTGCGCATCCCATGGTCGTAATAATTCAAATCAATTACATCGTGCCAGTTATTGGTATCGTAGAAATTACCTTCTGCATCCTGCTTGTAGAACTCCGGATTTGATTTTGTCCAGATGTGATCCCAACCCGTATGGTTGGCTACCCAGTCAATAATCACTTTTTGTCCCAGTTCATGGGCTTTTTTTACCAGGCTTTTAAAATCGGCCAGGGTGCCAAATTCCGGATTGATCGCTTTATAATCGGCACAGGCATAATAACTTCCCAATGTCCCCTGCCGTTTTTCCTTGCTTATTGGGGTAATGGGCATGAACCATAAAACATCTACCCCCATATCTTTTAACCGGGGCAGGTGTTGGGCAAATGCATTAAAGGTGCCTTCGGTTGTATACTGGCGAATATTTACTTCATAAATATTGCTGTTAATGCTCCAAGCTATTGGTGAAAATCGTCGGGTCATCATCATCTCATTCCTGGTTGGTTTAATCAAAATTACGGGCTAATATTTACATCCCTTCTAACAATCAACTTTTGTACCTTCGCCCTGGCATGAAAACTTTTAATGTTCCTATTACCTATCGTAGCCCGCTGATCACGGCCATCAAGAACAGTCGCAAACAGCAGGATAAAATGAAAAAAGATTTTACTCCTACCCTGTTGACACTCGGTCCTTTGCACATTTACCTGGCCCGCCACTTCGGGTTCTGCTACGGGGTAGAAAATGCCATCGAAATTTCTTTCCGCACAATAGAATCAAATCCCGGCAAGCGAATATTTTTATTAAGCGAAATGATCCACAACCCGCAGGTGAACAGAGATCTGCAAAGCCGGGGCGTACAATTTCTGCAGGACAACTACGGCCATCAGCTGATCCCGTTTGAGGAATTAACTGCCGATGATGTGGTGATCATTCCTGCTTTTGGTACAACGCTTGAAATAGAGTCGAAATTGAGCAAACTGGGTATTCCGGTTGAAAAATATAATACGACCTGCCCCTTCGTTGAAAAAGTATGGAACCGCAGCGAGCAGATAGCCCAAAAGGGTTACACCATTGTAATTCATGGTAAACCCAAACACGAAGAAACCAGGGCCACTTTTTCACATGCCGCCAGCAATGCCCCTTCAGTAATTGTGAACGATATGCAGGAAGCGGAAAACCTGGCGAAATATATTACCGGCGAAAAACCGGCGGAGATTTTTTATACAGAATTTGCCAATCGTTTTTCTACCGGGTTTGATGTTACCCAACACCTGCAACGCATTGGGGTGGTGAACCAAACTACCCAGCTGGCTACTGATACGCAAGCCATTGCCGAGTTTCTGAAACAAACCATTCAAACCCATTATGGCTTAACGCCGGAAAACATTGAAACCCGTTTTGCCGATACCCGCGACACCTTATGTTATGCCACCAATGACAACCAAACCGCGGTTACCGGTATGTTGCAAACGCCGGCTGATATTGCCATTGTGGTAGGCGGTTATAATTCCAGCAACACTACGCACCTGGCAGAGCTGTGCGAGCAGGAACTGCCCACCTATTTTATTAATTCTGAAGAAAAACTACTGTCTGCAAAAGACATCCAGCATTATAATTTTCACACAAAAGAAGAATTGCATACAGCTGATTACCTGCCAACCGGCAGTCCCGCCCGTATTTTAATCACCAGCGGCGCTTCCTGTCCCGATGCGGTGGTAGAAAACGTTATTCGCAGGATCGCTTCGTTTTACGGGGTTGAAGACAAGCTGGAAGCGGTAACGAATGAATTTACCTATTAATCGTTCCAACAGGCGCATTCGTCTTTAAAAAAGAATTATCCACCCAATTTAATGACCAGGTAATATACACCTGGTTAAACTCCTGTTATCTGGCGGGGTCTAACCTGTACAGGTTAAAATCGTATGGCCATGAAATGGGTTAGAATTTTATTGTTGGGAGTGTTGATCATAACAGGAGCAGCCGCTTCGGCACAGCAACGCATGGTAAATATCAACGACCGGGACCGGTTGCGTTTGCGCGATCTGAATTTAACGCAAGACCAAAAACGAAGATTGGTACGGCTTGTTCAACGCGAACGTCTGCAACATTATATGAACCAGCAGGAATTGAATGAAATTCTTACGCCCAAACAACGGGAGCAATTGGTGAAGTGGAGAGAAAAGGGTCTAAAAAATAATGATAGTACTGAAGTGAAGAATTGAGTTAATCAGTTGACAAGTTAACTCGTCAACTGATTAACTTTTCAACTTACACCATTTTAAATGACTCTAAGAACTTGGTGTTGAAGTTACCTTTTATAAAGTCTTCGTTCTTCATCAGTTGCTGATGGAACGGAATAGTAGTTTTTACGCCTTCAATTACATACTCGCTCAAAGCGCGGCTCATGGTATTGATGGCTTCTTCGCGGGTACGTGCTACGGCAATGATCTTGGCGATCATAGAATCGTAGTACGGTGGAATTACATAGCCGGCATATACGTGTGAGTCAATGCGGATCCCGTGTCCGCCGGGTTGATGCAGCGTAGTGATCTTGCCCGGACTGGGACGAAAATCGTTATACGGATCTTCGGCATTGATACGGCATTCGATAGCATGCATCTGCGGCTCATAGTTCAAACCGCTGATGGCCTCGCCACCTGCTATTTTAATTTGTTCTTTGATCAGGTCAAAGTTGGTTACTTCTTCTGTTACGCAATGTTCTACCTGGATACGGGTATTCATTTCCATGAAGTAGAAATTGCGATGTTTGTCGACCAGGAACTCGATGGTACCTACGCTTTCATAACCGATGGCAGAAGCAGCTTTGATAGCAGCATCACCCATGCGTTTACGCAGTTCGGGTGTCATGAAGGGTGAAGGAGATTCTTCTACCAGTTTCTGGTGACGGCGTTG
>Ga0136846_1226420_pt1 | contig 10755 bp, 9 predicted proteins | sample HopSoiMetagenom2_FD_96841 | JGI IMG/M metagenome (GOLD analysis project Ga0136846, IMG submission 96841) | Grasslands soil microbial communities from Hopland, California, USA - 2 Assembly 2016 (version 4) | ecosystem: Environmental > Terrestrial > Soil > Grasslands | place: USA: Hopland... | reverse complement strand
CGCGATGGCGAGGACGTCGTCGTGGTCGCGTCGTACGGCGGACTCGACCGACCGCCGGCGTGGTGGCTCAACCTGCAGGCGGACTCTAGCGCCGAGCTCCAGGAAGGCCGCGCCCGGCGTACCGTCATCGCGCGCAACGCATCATCAGGCGAGCGCGCTCGCCTGTGGACCGAAGTCACAACCCGGGCGCCCGGCTATCTCGACTACGAGCGTCGAACCACCCGCCGGATCCCGCTCGTGATCCTCGCGTCTCCCGACAGCGGGATCGACGCCGGCGCAGCCGAGTAGCGGCGACGGGCCATCTCACAGAACCGCAACCCTCGTCGTTTCATAGGTGCACGATCCGAGACGAAGGGAGACGCAGATGAGTGCGGCGCACACGAACATCGATACGCCGTTCGGCGAGCTGACGCTCGTCGCCGAAAACGGCAACCTCAGCGGCGTGTACTTCCCCGGTCACTGGACGCGACCCGATCCCATGACGTTCGGCGTGCGGTCGGAGCACGGGTTCGAGGACGCTGAGCAACAGCTCGCCGAGTACTTCGCCGGAGACCGCACGACGTTCACGGTGCCGACGTGTGTCGTAGGCGACGCGTTCCAGCGGCGCGTCTGGGAGCTCATCGACCGGGTTCCGTACGGACGAACCACGACCTACGCAGAGATCGCCCGCGAGCTCGGCAACCCGACGCTCGCACGAAGGGTCGGCGGTGCGGTCGCGCACAACCCACTCTCGATCGTCGTCCCTTGCCACCGCGTCGTCGGCACGGACGGGAAGCTCACCGGCTACGCAGGCGGCCTCGACCGCAAGAGGTTCCTGCTCGACCTCGAAGGAGCGCTCACTCCGACGCTCTTCTGATCCATTTGGATCAGTCGCAGGGGCGACACCGCCGACGCGGCTCGAACGAGGGATCTAGCATCACCCCGACGAACCGAGAACCGCCTGGATGCTCGTGGGCACGCCGCCGCACGAGTGACCAACGGAGGTGACGGAATGAGCGGTGCGCGAAGCTCGATCGGCACATGCGGGGTGTCGCGCCGTGCCCTCTTGCTCGCAGTCGCGCTCGCGTCGTCCGCGCTGACCGTCGCAGCACCCGTCTCCGCCGACCCGTCCGTCGCAACGATGCAGGGCGTCACGATCAGCGGGCACGGCTACGGCCACGGAGTCGGCCTGTCGCAATGGGGCGCCGAAGAGCGCGCGTCGGCCGGGCAGACCCACGAGCAGATCCTCTCCTTCTACTACCCCGGAGCGACGATCGCACGTGCGCCCGGCAGCAACGTGCGCATCCTCGTCGCCGAGCGGCCCAGCCTGACGATCGGCTCGGGCGCTGCCTTCACGGTCAGTGACGCGAGCGGCCGCACGATCACGCTGCCCGCCGGGCGCTACACCGTCGCGTCGGATCTCACGCTTCGCGGCGCGCAGTTGACGGCGCCCGTGACCATCGCGCCGAGCGCCACGTTCCTCACGCTCGGCGCCGGCCGCGTGCGCGGGACGTTGACGCTCGAGCTCGACGGCAGCCGGCTGCAGGCGATCAACACACTCGAGCTCGAGCAATACATCGCCGACGTCGTGTCGTGTGAGAACCCCGCCTACTGGCCTCCGGAGGCACTCCGCGCACAGGCGATCGCCTCTCGCTCGTACGCACTCGCAAATCTGCGACCGGACGCGACATTCGATCTGTACGACGACGACCGCTCGCAGAACTACCGCGGCCTGACCAAGGAGTACCCGACAGCCGTTGCAGCCACAGCGGCGACTCGCGGGCAGGTGCTCCGCTACCACGGCCGGCTCGTCAACGCGTTCTTCTCCGCGTCGAACGGCGGCGTCACGCGTCGCGCCGAAAGCGTGTTCGGCGGGCCGCCGCTGCCGTACCTGGCGACGCGGCCCGACCGCTTCGACGCCATGAGCCCGCCGAGCAGCTGGGGGCCTGTCCTCGTCTCGACGGCGGCCCTCCACGAGGCGTATCCGCAGCTACCGGCGGCGATCGTCGACGTGCGCGTGATCCGCAACGACGCCGGCGGAGCGACGCTGCTCACGTTCGAAGGCGCCGACGGTGCGACCTACGACATCGACGGGTCGGCGTTCACGGAGCGCCTCGGCCTGCGCTCACCGTACTTCTCCCTCACGCCGGTGCAGTAGACACCGACCACCGCCGCGCGACCGGACGGAGTGCGCGACGGCGGTCGGATCCTGGTCGGCCGTGCGAACGCCGCATCGGTCAAGGCGCTTGCGAAAGACCCCATCGGCACGGTCCCCCGCGAGGGAATGTGTGGCCGAGGACGGCGCGTTTCACGCGGAACGCAGCTCCCGGACCTCGGCGCTCTCGATCACGTCGGCGAGGATGTCGTCGAGCGTGTTCTTCGGAACCCAGCCGATCGTGTCGCGCACCTTGTCGGTGCACGGAACGCGGTGCAGCATGTCTTCGATGCCGGTCCCGTAGACCTCGTCGAACGGCACGTGGACGATCGGCGAGTCCGAGCGCGTCAGCTCCTTGATGCGGTCCGCGAGCCCGATGATCGAGATCTGGTTGTTCGCGCCGACGTTGAAGATCTGGCCCGACGTCTGGTTGAGGTCCGTCATCAGGTCGTGCAGCGCCCGGATCGTGTCCTCGACGTGGCAGAAGCAGCGCGTCTGCTCGCCGTCGCCGTAGATCTCGATCTCGTCGCCCGCGAGCGCACGCTCGACGAAGCGCGGAACGACCATGCCGTACATCCCCGTCTGGCGCGGGCCGACCGTATTGAAGAGGCGGACGATCACGGTCTCCAGACCGAACTCCTCGTGATAGGCAAGCGCGAGGAACTCGTCCATCGCCTTGGAATCCGCGTACGCCCAGCGCTTCTGCGTCGTGGCGCCGTAGATCCGCCTCGAGGTCTCGTCGAGCGGCGTCTCCGAGCGATGGTCGCCGTAGACCTCCGACGTCGACGCGACCAGCACGGGCTTTGCGAACTTGCAGCAGGCATCGAGCACGGTCTCGGTCCCGCCGAGGTTGACGCGCAGCGTCCGAACGGGCTGCTCGACGATCGTCTTCACGCCGACGGCCGCCGCGAGGTGGTACACGACGTCGACCTTGTTCACGAGCTCGTTCACCACGCCGGGGTGGAGCACGCTGTCGACGACGAGATGGAAACGCTCGTGCGTCGAGAGCTGCGCGACGTTCTCGATCGAGCCGGTCGAGAGGTCGTCGAGCACGAACACCTCGTCGCCGTTTTCGATCAGCAGTTGCGCCAGGTGCGAGCCGATGAAGCCGGCTCCACCGGTGATCAATACCTTCATTGCTCTCCTTGTTGCTTCGGTCAAGGCGCCGACTGAGACGGCGCTTCAGGGACGAGATCGAAACGGGTCGGCGAGTCCCATCTGCACTCCGCGACGCGCGGCCGGCGGATCGCCTTGACCGTGGCGTGCATCATCGTGACGCGGTAGACGAGGTCGAGTGCGATGATCGCCGGCGCCAACAGCACGAGGCGCGGCTTGCGCATCGCGACTGCGCCGATCGAGATCCACACGAGGCTCGAGCCGAAGTAGAAGGCCGGGAACCACAGCGGGTTGATCCAGCTGCTCGCGAAGATCATCACGGGCACGATCGCCAGTGGTTCGAGCATGTACGGCAGCCAGTCGGCGAGCAGCGCGAGGTAGGCGACGTCGAACCACGAGAAGCGCATGCGCAGCCGGCGGGTCCGGTCGGGCTGAATGGGGAGGCCGAGCCGGTGTCCGCGGATCGACTGGAACTGGCCCCACGACCAGCGGACGGTCTGCCGGTACCAGTCGCCGAATTTGTGCGGATCGATCGTCCAGGAACGTGCGTCGTGCACGTACTCGACGCGTCCGAGCTGCCGGCGCACGATCTCCGCAAGCCAGTACATGTCGTCGATCGCGTACGGCGCGTCGTCCTCGACCAGCTCAGCGAAGACGGCGGCCCGGAAGACGGAATTCGCCCCGCAGATGACGTTGACGACGCGGAGAGCGTTCTGCCCCCGCTTGATCGTGCATTGATACGACCAGTACATGAACGCGCGCATGGCAACCATCGGGTTCCAGCGCTGCGCGTGATTCCACACCGACTCGATGCGCCCCGACGCGACTGCGATGCGCGGGTCGGCATCCATTCTGCGGGTGATCCGCTCGACGTACTCGGCGTCGATCGTCGTGTCGTCGTCGAGCACGACGACGTACTCGTACCGCTCGGTGATTCCGAAATGTGCGACTGCGGCGCGTAGTGCATCAGGCTTGCCACCGCTCACCTCGCGCGAGAGCACCGAGGCGCCCGTGCGCCGGGCTTCCGCAGCCGTGCGGTCGGTCGAGCCGTCGGAGACGACGAAGACGTCGGCCTGCGTGATCGCCGAGCGCACGACCGCGCCGACTGTCGCCTCGCCGTTCTTGCACGCAATGAGGACGGCTGTCCGCTTGGGCTCGCGATTCTTGTCCATCACCTACAGGGTCGCGACACCGAGCACGCGCCCACTGACCTATTCGGATCAGTTGCATGAGGGCACGCCCAACAGCCGTTCGCCAAGGAGCAATTGACCCATGTGTGTCACGCAGCGACGCAACGCGGTTGGCGAAGCTGGTCTCATGCAACAAGACCAGCCTGTCATCGGCTCTGCGGCCGCTGCAACCTGACGACATGGCGAGCTGGTACGCGAACGGCGAACGCGAGCGGTCAGGGACGTCGGCGATGCCTCACCGGTACGAGTCGGTTCTCCCTGCGGCAGGACGAGGAGACGGCGATTCGGCGTTCTCCTACTCACCTCGAAGGAGACACATGAGCAATTTGAACGTTGCAGGTCAGGGTCGGGCGCTGCCCTTCACGGGCCTCGCCGCGCTTCCGCTGGTGCTGGTCGGCGCGATCCTCAGCCTGGTCGGCGCCGCGATGACGCTGGTGCGCCCCGCGCGCAAGACAACACAGCGCCACGGATAACGTGAGGCGCAAGGTCGGGGTCGTCCTGCTCGGCTCGGGCATCGTCGTCATCCTCTGGGTGGCGGTGCTGCTCGTCTGGGGCGACCCTGTCACCTCGCTCTACACGATCCGCGAGCAGCGCCAACTCGCTGCGCAGCTCGACCGCGTCGACAAGCGCCTCGCCCGCGTCGACAAGCGCCTGGCCGCCGCAAGGCCGCCGCGCCACAAAGCGGAGACGCCACAGGACGCGACACGGGCGCTTCGCGCTCGCGCGCGGGTCTTCCAGAGGCAGCTCCACGACGGAGATCCGATCGGGCGGATCCACATCCCAAAGATCCACCTCGACGCGGTGGTCCTGCAGGGCACGACCACGAGCGACCTCGAAAAGGGGCCGGGGCACTACGACGCCGCCTCCGGCGTGAACACGGCGCTGCCGGGGCTCGGGCACGTGATCGCGATCGCCGGCCATCGCACGACGTTCCTGCACCCGTTCCGCCACATCGACGACCTCCGCTCCGGCGACAACATCTACCTCGAGATGCCGTACGGAACGTTCCGCTACACCGTCTACTACCAGAAGGTGGTGTTGCCGAACGACTGGTCGATCCTGAGGTCTCGACCCTACGAGAAGCTCGTCCTGACCGCGTGCCATCCGCTCTATTCCGCCTCGCACCGACTCGCCGTCTTCGCACGACTCGCGGGCGCGTCCGCCCGGGCCCCGGCAAGCGCGAGCTGAACGGCCGGCGCATGCGCGACGGTGCCGCGACGACCGAGCCGACGAGCTAGCCGGTGCACACGCGCGCCGGGTCGACGGAGAACAACGCCGTGTCGGCGTTCGACGACAACTGGCAGACGCCTCACGGAGGCTCGACACGCCGGTACGGACGTGAGCCCGGCGTGCCACCGGGAACGTGGCGACGCGTCGTGACGACGCGCATGGCCCTGACGCGGTAGCCGCCGGGCAAACGACGGCCGATCGCGTCGTCCGATTTTTAAACCACCACTCGCAAGTTGGACTCTCGTCGAGTGCAGAAAACCGACGGGGCGCTGCGATGGTATGACCCCCGAAATCACCCAGCTCAATGCCTTTCAAGGAGGCAGGTCATGCCCGGGGGGAACCGTGTGCTCTTGGCGATCGTCGTTGTGGCGATCGCATTCTCGACGTCTGCGGCATCGGTTGAAGGAAGGACGGCAAGCGCGACGCAGCTCGATCGCGCGCTCGCCTCGAAAACCGGACTTGCGCTCGGCTTCGTCGCGAACCGCGGCCAGGCGAATCCGCGCGTGCGGTTCTACGTGCAGGGAGACCGCTATGCGTTCTCCGCGACCCGCGACTCGTTGCTGCTCTCGTTCCTGAAGGCGAAGCGTGCAACGGGCGTGACGCTCGCGTTGCGCTTCCTCGGGCACGATCCGGCCGCACGGCCGGAGGGCGCGAACCGCGCGGCCGGCGTCATCAACTACTTCCGCGGCGCAGACGCGTCGCGGTGGCGGACGAACGTGCCGCACTACCGCGAGCTCGTCTACCGCAACCTCTGGCACAGAATCGACCTGCGCGTACGGCAACGAGGCGGCGCGCTGAAGTACGAGTTCCACGTACGGCCGGGCGCACGCGCGTCCGACATTCGGCTCGCCTACGCAGGAGCGCGCGTCGCACTCGCGCAGAGCGGCGCACTGCTCCTCTCGACACCGCTCGGGACGCTCACCGACTCGCGGCCGGTCTCGCACCAGGTCGTCCACGGCAAGCGCGTCACCGTCGCGAGCCGCTTCGTGCTGAGCGGCAAGCGCTTCGGCTTCGCCGTCGGCAGCTACCGGCGCGACCGCGACCTGATCATCGACCCGGGGATCCAGTACACGACGTTCATCGGCGGCTCGGCGCTCGAGGAGGGCAATGGGATCGCCGTCGACGCGAACGGCAACGCATACATCGGAGGCACGACGCAGTCGACCGACTTCCCGACGACCGTCGGCGCGTTCCAGCGGACCGGCGCGCCTCAGAACTTCGCCGAGGCGTTCGTCAGCAAGCTCAACCCGGCGGGCACGCAGCTCGTCTACGCGACGTTCCTGGGCGGCAGCGACATGGAGTTCGGCCGCCGAATCGCAATCGACGCTGCCGGCAACGCCTACATCACCGGCCAGACCAAGTCGAGCAACTTCCCGACGACGGCGAACGCGTTCGACCGCACGCTCAACATCCCGCCGAACTGCCCGCGCTGTGCGACCGACAACACGGACGGATTCGTCACGAAGCTCAACGCGTCCGGCTCGGCGCTCCTCTACTCGACCTACCTCGGGGGCACCGACTACGACTCCCCGCGCGGGATCGCGGTCGACGGCAGCGGCAACGCCTACGTCAACGGGGAGACGCTGTCGAACGTCGACTTCCCGACGACGGCGGGCTCGTTCAGCCCGACCAGTCACGGCTCCTACGACGAGTTCGTCACGAAGCTGAACACGACCGGCTCGGCGCTCGTCTACTCGACGTTCCTCGGCGGGACGCAGGTCGACAACGGCGAGCGCATCGCGGTCGACTCGGGCAACAACGCGTACGTGCTCGGCTTCTCGAGCTCGGCCGACTACCCGACGACGCCCGGCGCCTTCGACGCGACGGCGAACGGCGACTTCGACGTCACGCTCTCGAAGCTCAATCCGGCCGGCTCCGCGCTCGTCTACTCGACGTTCATCGGCGGGTCGGGCTCCGACAGCGCCGGCGGGCTGTTCGTCGACGGGACCGGGAACGCCTACGTCTCGGGCGGCGCCGGTTCCCTGGACTTCCCGACGACCGCGGGCGCGTTCGACCGAACCCCCGACGGGAGTGACGCCTTCCTCACGAAGCTGAACCCGGCCGGCTCCGCGGCGGTCTATTCGACGGTGCTCGGTGGAACCGACGGCGACGGCGCAGCCGGCGTCGCGGCCGACGCGAGCGGCAACGCCTGGCTGACCGGCACCACCGCGTCGACGAACTTCCCCGTCACGGCCAACGCCGCCGATAGCTCGTTCAACGGCGGTGCCGTCGACGCGTTCATCTCCGAGCTGAGCCCGGCCGGCTCGGCGCTCCTCTACTCCACCTACCTCGGCGGCTCGAACACCGACGCCGCCAGCGACGTCGCGCTCGACACGTCGGCCAACCCGTACGTCACCGGCCACACGTTCTCGATGGACTTCCCGGCGACCACGGGTGCGTTCGACACGGTGTTCAACGGCGACACCTCGATCTTCTGGGGCGACGCGTTCGTGACGAAGATCAACATCACCGCCACGACCTCCACACCCCCGGCGCCGCCGGCGATCCCCGCACAGCCGACGCTGTCCACGCCGACGAACGGGGAGACGGCGGCGCAGCCGATCACGTTCTCGTGGAACCCCGCCGCGAGCTCGGCGACGTACGAGGTCCAGATCGACGACTCGAGCACGTTCTCGGCGCCGCTCGTTCGCGACGCGACCGTGAGCGGCTCGAACAATTACGTGACGAGCGGGCTCACGACCGGCACCACGTACTCGTGGCGGGTGCGCGGGATCAACAGCGCCGGACAGGCCGGCCCGTTCTCGGCGGTTCGCACCGTCATCGCCGGCGACTCGCCGCCGCCGTCGGCGGTCTCGACCGTCGACATCAACCCGACGACGGTCGTCGGCGGGAACGCGTCGTCGGGCACGATCGTGATGAGCACGCCGTCGCCGGACGCCGGCGCCGTGATCACGCTCAAGAGCAGCGACCCGTCGACTGCGAGCGTCCCGGCAACGGTGACCGTCCCGGGGAACAGCTTCACCGGCGGGTTCACGATCAACACGTCGACGGTGACGGCGTCGAAGACCGTCACGATCACCGCCTCGTACAACGGCGGAACGCGCACGGGGACGTTGACGGTGACGACGCCGGCCGGCGACCCGCCGCCCGCGACACTGCAGAGCATCTCGGTCAGCCCGTCGACCGTCACCGGCGGCGAAGGCGCGAGCGGAACGGTGAGGCTCTCCGGTCCGCCACCGCAGGCCGCGACGGTGACGCTGTCGAGCAGCAACCCGGGCGCAGTGACAGTGCCCGCGACGGTGACGATCACCGCCCCTTCGAGCACCTTCACGTTCCCGATCTCGACCTCGGCCGTCAGCACCTCGACGCAGGTGACGATCTCGGCCAGTTGGGGCGGCGTGACCGCAACCTCGACGCTGACGGTGTCGGCGGCGCCACCGCCGCCCCAGAACGCGACGCTGACCGTCAACGTGACCGGGCGGAGCGGCCAGCGCGTGACCTCCAGCCCGGCCGGGATCAGCGTCGCGACCGGCAGCAGCGGCTCTGCCTCGTTCGCGGTCGGCACCTCGGTCACGCTGACCGTGGCGGGCGGGCGCTCCGCGGTCTGGACCGGCAGCTGCTCGAGCGGCGGATCGAAGAGATCGTCGTGCACCTTCACGATCAACGGCACAGCGTCCGTCACGGCGAACGTGCAATGAGCTAAGCCGCAGTATCAGGCGCCCCCGGGCGCGCTCCTACGAGACAGGATGACCACTCATGTCTCTGCCAGGCGCGCCCGGGGGCCTGAGCCGCTCGCGCTCGTCGCCCCGCTCCTGCTGCTGCCGCTCCTCACGGCCGCGGGGCTCGCCGGCGCCGTCTGGCACGTCCCGCATTCGTCCATCTTCCTGTACTGGCCTGTCGCGCTGCTCGTCGCAGGCGGCGTGCTCTGCTGCCGGCCCGGGAAGCACCCGTTCGAGGGATAACCCCGAAAGGGACCCCGGCTATGGTGCGGCTTCGGGAGTTGCCGCTCCCCTCTCCGCTTCACATGTCTCTCCGCTGCCTCAGCACGGCGGTCGCGTTGCTCGCGACCGTCCTTGCCTCGCTCATCGTGTCCGCCGTCCCGGCGAGCGCAGACCCCGCCCTGCCGCGTGTCTCGGTCATCTCCGACTCGATCCTCACCTCGGTCGTGTGGAGCAACGACCCGGCGCAGGCGCTGCTGAGCAACGGGCTCGACCTGCAGATCGACGCCGGCGTCTGCCGCCGCCTGAACGGGGAGAGCTGCGAGTTCAACGGCGGCCACGTGCCGACGACGTTGAGCGTGATCAACAACTGGTACTACTCGCTCGGCTCGATCGTCGTGATCGTCGACGGCTACAACGACGTCCCCGGCAGCTTCGCGCCCGACGTCGAGCTCACGCTGAACACGCTGCGCAACGCGAACGTGCAACACGTGCTCTGGCTGAACCTGCACGAGATCCGGCCCGAGTTCGTCGCGAAGAACGAGGTGCTCGAGGACGTGGAAGAGCGGCATCCCGAGCTGAACGTGCTCGACTGGAACGACTACTCCGCCACGCACCCGAGCTGGTACCAGTCCGACGGGATCCACCTCGTGCCCGACGGGGGGCTCGCGATCGCCGGCTTCATCCGCCAGGCGATCGCCGACACGCTCGCGCCGCCTCCGCCGCCGGATCAGCTCGATGTCCCGGCGACGCAGAGTCTCCGCGCGCAGGTCGGCGCGCAGCTCGACCGCGAGCTGCGCACCGGCGGCGAGACGCAGCTCAGGTGGCGGACGACGAACGCGACCCTGCGGCGCATCGGCCTGCACCTCTCCGCCTCGGGGGAGCTCACCGGCACGCCGTCGCGCGCCGGCACCTTCACGGTGCCGCTGGACACGACCGATCCCGCCGGCACCACCGCGCACGTCACGCTCTCGCTCGCCGTCGCGCGTGCGTGACGGATCTGTCACGTGACATAGCGTCCGCGTGCCTGTTCGATCGACCAGGTTCGGTCTAGGGTCGGTCGAGCACTCCTCTCCTGAAAGGCGCAAAATGAGTTCGTCAATGGTGCGCGTTCGGCTGATGTCGCGCCTCGGGCTCCTCGAGCCGCTCGTCCGCCTCGCCCGCTGGGCCTCGCAGTAGGACCCTT
>Ga0136846_1219842_pt1 | contig 10756 bp, 6 predicted proteins | sample HopSoiMetagenom2_FD_96841 | JGI IMG/M metagenome (GOLD analysis project Ga0136846, IMG submission 96841) | Grasslands soil microbial communities from Hopland, California, USA - 2 Assembly 2016 (version 4) | ecosystem: Environmental > Terrestrial > Soil > Grasslands | place: USA: Hopland... | reverse complement strand
TTACGAGGTGACCGACCAAGGGAGGGATTACGGGCTCATCGTGAAAGCGCAGAAAAAGAAAACCGGCCCGAGCTTTCTCAACTTCGGCTTCGATCTCGCCTACAGTTCCAACGACGACACCGATTTTGCACTGCTCCTGAACTACCGCATGACCGAGCTCAATTCCCTCGGTGGCGAATGGAGCAGTTACTTGAGCATCGGTGAAACGACTCGCGTGGAAACCGAATGGTACCAGCCCATCGATTGGCAGAGACGCTTTTTCTTCGCGGCGCATGCGCTCTTCGGCAGCGACTATATCAAGGGCCGCACCGGCGCAGGCGACCCGTTGCGTTTTCGGCAGCAGGATGAATCGGCCGGCTTCGATCTCGGGGCGCGCCTCTGGCAGGCCGGCGAGCTCCGCATCGGCTACAATCGCGGCATCGGCCGGATCATGGAAAGCCTGGGACCGGCGAAGTTGCCCTCGCACTTTGATCGAGGCTGGGTGCAGGCGGATCTCGTGATCGACAATCTCGATTCGGCGAGCTTTGCCCGGCACGGCATCTATGCCCGCACATCGCTCATCGCCTCGCGCGAGGAATTCGGCGCCTCTGACAATTACACCCGGCTGGAAGGCCAGATGTATGCGCCTCTCACCTTCGGAAAGAACACGATCGTGCCTCGTGTGAGCGCCGCCCTGAAGCTCGGGGGCGGGCATGTGCCGATCTACGATCAGGCACCGCTCGGTGGGTTTCTCAACCTCTCGGGATTCCGCCGCGGCAGCTTGTACGATGACAACGCCGCGCTGGCCGAACTCGTCTACTATCGCAAGCTCGGCGACCTGAGCCCCGGTGTGGGCCGCGCCTACTATGCTGGCATGTCCCTGGAAGCGGGTGAGGTTTGGGGCGATCACTTTCGCCTCGACGATGCTACGATCGCCGGCAGCGTTTTCGTCGGGGCCGACACCTTTCTCGGCCCGCTCTATTTCGGCGTTGGCCTGTCCGAAGGCGGGAATGCCGCTGCGTACTTGCAGCTGGCGCCGCTCTTCCGCCAAGGCCGGAATCAAATGAAGCCACCGCCTTAAACACATGTCAGGAATCATCCCTCTTTGGATCAAGATTCTCTACTCCGCGTTCCTGTTGGTGCTGATTCCCAATTATCTGCGGGTGTATGGAGCCACTAATTTTCTCTACTTCTGCGATGTCGCGGCGTTCCTCACTTTTTTTGCCCTTTGGTCTGAAAATGCCCTGCTGGCCAGCATCGCCACAGTCGGCATCGTGCTACCGCAAATCTTGTGGTTATTCGATTTCGGAGTGCATCTCTTCGGACTGAAGCTCACCGGGATGAGCGATTACATGTGGAATCCGCAGATTCCCGTCTTTACGCGAGTCCTCTCGCTTTTCCATGGCTGGCTGCCCTTCTTTCTACTCTATCTGGTAAAGCAACTGGGCTATGACCGCCGGGCGTTTTGGGGCTGGGTAATCATAGCGATTCTATTGATTGTCATCTGCTATTTTTGGATGCCGGCTCCGGGTTCGCAGCCGAAAGGTTCGTTCCAGCCAGTCAACATCAACTACGTGTATGGATTCAGCGATGATGCCCGGCAGCACTGGATGCCGGGCTGGGCCTGGTTCACGACAGTTCTGCTCGGTCTGCCGATCCTTATCTGGTGGCCGAGTCATCTCGTGCTTTGCCGCTTTTTCTGCGTATCCGCTGGCTAATGATCGTGAACGGTAAAACGGACCTTTTTAGAGAGATGTTCTATGTTGAATCCTCAAGCGCCCTTCGCCGCCGCATACCATCGGGCGGTCTCTAGTAACGCCGCTGGCAACGCGATACTGGGCTCGAAGCCGATGCCCGCGCGAATGGCACCGATATCCGCTGCGGAGTGGACGATGTCCCCGTCTCGGGCTGGGCCGTACCGAAGCGGCAGCGGCTGCGAGCCGAGCGAGATCGTTGCTTCCGCCAGCATGGCGTAGAGTTGATCGAGCGTGGTGCTGCCGCCGAGGGCGACGTTGAAAACACGGGCCGCTTTCGCCGGCAGGTCTGCGGTCGCGGCGAGCAGATTCGCCTGCACCACATCTGCCACCGGACAAAAATCGCGCGTGATGCCACCGTTGCCGTTGATCACACACTCCTCGCCGCGCAGCAGTTTGCCTATCCATTGCGGGATGACGGCCGCATAACCACCGGTGGGATTTTGCCGCGGGCCGAAGATGTTGAAATAACGCAGCCCGACTGACTCGATGCCGAACTGATCCGCAAAGATCTGCGCGTAGATTTCACCCATGCGTTTTGACGCGCCATAGGGCGAGAGCGGACGGCCGATCTCGGGCTCAATCTTCGGCAGCCGCGTGTCATCTCCATAAACGGCGCTGCTGCTCGCGTAGACCACGCGCCGTACGCTGGCCTCGCGCGCGGCGATGAGGATGTTCAGCGTTCCAGTGACATTGGTCTCGTGGCAGGCCAGCGGATTTTCCAGCGAGAGCGGCACAGAGACGAACCCCGCCTGGTGCAAAACGTAGTCCGCCCCCGCACAAGCGGCGCGGCAGCCTTCCGCATTGGCCACGGTCTCGTTCTGAAGGCGGAAGTGCGCCCAACGCTCGTCTCCCACGCGCGCACGGACTTCCTCGAGATTGCGCCGTGAGCCTGTGGAAAAATCATCGAGCCCTATCACCTCCTGGTCCAGCGACAGCAAAGCCTCGAGCAGGTGCGAGCCGATGAATCCCGCGACGCCAGTGATGAGCCAGCGGTGCGGCTGGGTGGCGAGATGGCTGCGCAGGATTTCGTACGGGGACATGTGGGGTGTGTGTGGGAGAAACCATGAAGCACCCGGCGCTTGCGAGCAGAATTTCGCAAGACGTTTTCGAGAGGCTGGGAATCACCTGTTTCTCAACCAAAACCTACGGTGTCGCATTTCTTATGTCCGGCAAACCGCCCCCAGGGGGGCTCAGAACATCACCGAGGAACCATTCAAGCGGCTTGTGCCTGTGGTAAAAATGGGCACCCTCGCGCCCAATGCAACAACCCGAGCCCGCCACCGTCCCGTCTCCGACTGGCAGTCCCGTGCTGTTCATCAATCTCTGGCCGGCGAGCGGGATGAAGCACTACTCGGAATCGCTCATGTATGCGCTCGCGCCGGTGGCGGAAGTGATCTACGTGCGCGCCTACGAGAGCTGCGTGAAAGCCGAGGCGCTACGCGTGCGGCTCGATCCGGTGCGGCTGAGTGCGTTGGGCGACCTGTGGCGCATTGTCAGGACGATCCTCGACCGGAAGCCGCGGGTGATCCACCTTAACAGCGAGTTGCCGATTCTGCTGCCGCTGTTTCCACTCTTCGCGTTTTTTAATACGGTGATCACACTGCACGATGCCGTGCCGCACGAGGGGGAGAGCTTTGCCAAGCGCGCCTTCATGCGGGTGCACCTCGCGCTAGTGGGGCTTTTCTTGCGCAAAGTGATTGTGCACTCGGAGGCGATCCGCGCGCAGTTGCCGCTGTGGCTGCAGGGACGGACGCACGTGCTGCCGCATGTAAACTACCAACTCTGGGCACGCGCGAAGGAACCGCCGCCCAGCGAAGGCCCGCTTGTCGTACTCTTCTTCGGGCGGCTGTTGCCCTACAAGGGCCTCGATTATCTGCTGGAGGCTTTTCGGAAGCTCGACCCTGCAAAGTTCACGCTGGTCATCGCGGGCGAAGGGGAACTGCCCGCTGGAGTTTTCAACATGCCGAACATCCGCGTCATTCATCGCTTCATTGGCGACGAGGATTTGCCGGGCGTTTTCAATCAGGCGCATGTCGTGGCACTACCCTACGTCGCCGCTTCGCAGAGTGGCGTGGCCTATATGGCGTTCGCCTTTGAGCGGCCGGTGATCGCGACGCGCGTGGGCGGGTTGGGGGATGTGGTCGCCGATGATTTCAATGGCTTCCTCGTTGAATCGCGCTCTGCCGATCAACTCGGCGCGGCGCTCGAACGGATGGCCGATCCAGCCACGCGAGCGCGGCTGGTGGAAAACGTGCGGCAGCAGAATATCAGCGGTGACGAAGAGATTCGCCAGCAACTGCTGGACGTCTATCGGGCGTGAGTTACTCTGCCGTCTTCACCCAGCACCGCAGCACTTCGGCCACGCTCCACGCCTGGCAGATGCACCCGCGAGGGGTGAACGGCTTTTCGGCATCGAAGATTTCACTCATCGAGCCCACGCAGGCTTCATTGAGATGCTCGATCAGTCCTCCCAGCAAGCCACGGGCTCCCGCGCGATCCTCGGGGTGCACTTTCAACCATGCGTCGATGAAGGGGCCAATGAGCCACCCCCAGACGGTGCCTTGATGGTAGGCTGCATCGCGCGCCCGGAGGTCGCCGAAGTAACGTGCCTTGTAGTCCGGATGATCGCGGCTGAGCGAGCGCAGGCCGACGGGGGTGAGCAATTCGGTGCGCACCTTTTCCAGTACCGCAGGCCAATGCTTTGGATCGAGCACCGGATGGCGCAGGGATATGGAGAAAATTTGGTTCGGACGGCAGGCGGGATCATCGCCCTGCTCGCCATCGACGACGTCAAACAGATAGCCGCGTTCCTCGGACCAGAAGCGCCGGTTAAACGATTCCCAGGCCCGCTCGGCGTGGCCCGCATAGGCCGCAGCCTCGCTCCCGCGGTTCTCTGCGCGCAACCAGCCCTCGAGCAGGCGGAGGGCATTGTACCAAAGCGCATTGATTTCCACGGCCTTGCCGCGGCGCGGGGTCACGACCCAGCCGTCGACCTTGGCGTCCATCCACGTGAGCTGATAGCCCTCGGCGCCCTGGTGCAGCAAGCCATCCGCGGCATCCACGTGAATGCCGAACCGTGTTCCATGTAGATGACGTTCGGCGATCTCAATCAATTTCGGCAGCAACGCCGGCAGCGAGGCCCGATCAACGCTCAGCTCGAGATAGCGATCAAGAGCATGGAAAAACCATAGCGTGGCGTCCGCCGTGTGATAGAGGCCCTCCGCTTCGCCCTCGGGAAACATATTCGGAATGAGTCCATCGCGAATGTAGTGGGCAAAAGTGCGCAGGATCCAGCCAGCCTCCACCGTTCGTCCAGTCGCGAGCGTGAGGCCCTCGAGACTGATCATCGTATCGCGTCCCCAGTCGGTGAACCAATGATAGCCGGCAATCACCGTCCGGACTTCGTCGCCCGCCGCTCGGGCGCGCGCGGCATCCTCCACGCGGCCGGCAGGTGTGATGATGAATTGATCGGCAGCGAGCACCAGCTCGGCCGCGGCGGCCTGCTGGGAGGCCGCCGGCGCAGCGGCCACCAGACGGCGACGCCGCTCGCGCTCCGCCTCGAGCGCCGCGGCGGCAGACAGGGCGAGCACGGAGCCCCATTCCTCCGTCGAGGCGACGAGAGTCGCAGAGCGCCGCGGCTGCAGTTCCATGACGAAATGACCCGGGTTCCAAAGGACGCCGAGCGAGCGATAGCCCCGCTCCGCTTCGTGCTGGTAAGCGATCTCGCCCGTGCGGCCGCCCTTGTGCGTGAAGGTGGCGTCGACGTCGAGCACCACGATGCGCAGAGGCGGATAAGGTGCCGCACCATGAATTTCGTAGCGGCTGTCGTTCATACTCAATCCGTAGCCATCTCCAAGAGCGCCGCCGACGTCGTTCTCGTGCGGTCGAAAATGCACTGCGGGTACAATTTCCAGACGCACCGAGGGCTGCTCCGAGAGGAGACGGTAAGTGACGTGCACCGTGTTTTGCCCATGCACAAGCAACACGGATTTTTCCACGGTGTGACCTTCCACGTCGAAACGCCATACCGGCAGACCCTCCTCGAGACGAAACTCCTGCACGTAGTGGATTGCTTCGTTCGGATCATCGAGCCGGCAGGATTCTTCGCCGCCGAATTGGACCCGTCGCCCATCAGGAAGATAGAGGAATTCCGAGAGATGATTGAGCATCACCACGCGGCCCAGCGGCGCGGGTAGCGCCGCAATGAGCAGGCCGTGGTAGCGGCGTGAAACCATCCCGGAGATGGTGCCAGAGGCGTAGCCGCCGAGCCCATTGGCCAGCAGCCATTCACGCCGCAGGAGGTCGCGAGCCATATCGGCTCGCGCACCAGAGAGATCAATTTTCCGCAGAAGATTCGGAGGATTCATGGCTCGCTTTGAAAGGTTTCGGAACAAGCAGGGCGGCTGCGTCTGCCGGAATTGCCCACACGCCTTCTTCTGTCTCGACGGGGGTGATGCCATTGCCACCGTATTGTGGGTCTTCGCTGGACCAAGTGAGCTCCCAGCGCAGGTCATCCGGCGGGGCCAGGAGCGGCTCGGGTGCGGGATTGAATTGCAGCGCCGGGCCGAAATTTACCACCACCAGGCGGTCGTCCTGCGAGCGCCCGAAGAAGCGCAGGACGAAAGCGCGCTCACCGAGCACGGCTCCATCGTACGTGCCGCGCTCCGCCTTGCCGAGCAGCGGGTCGCTCTTGCGCAGGGCGAGCAGGTCGCGATGCAATTGATAGGCCTCGTGGTGCTCGTCCCGTTCGGCGAGGTTGAGCTTGCAGCGCCGGAAGGTGCTCTCGTCCTCGGGATTGGGCAGACGCGCCGCCGCTTCCGGGGAATTGATGCTCGGGAATTGGCGCAGAAACTCCGCGCGGCCCTCGGCCACCTTGCGTGCGAGTTCGGGATTGTGATCCGCGAAATAGAGAAACGGTGACGATGCAGCAAATTCCTGCCCTTGGAAAAGCATGGGCGTGCCGGGCCCGAGCAGCAGCAGCGCGGTGAGCGCGCGGCTGCGTCCGGCATTGCCGAGATCGAAGAGCCGGCGGCCCCACAGCGAATTTGCGACCTGATCATGGTTCTCGACGAAGGTCACAAAGTTTGTCGTCCGCAGGTCGAAACTGGGGGTTCCGCGGCGCGCCTTCTGCCATGTGTAATGCTGGCCTTGATAGAGATAACCCCATTTGGCGGCGGAGATGAATTCCTGGGCCACTCCCCGATAGTCCGAATAGTAGGCCTCGTTGCGCCCCGTGAGGGCCACGATCGCGCTGTGGTGAAAGTCGTCGTTCCACAACCCATCGAGGCCGTAGCCGCCGGCCTCAACGGAGCGGACCAGCCTCGCGTGCTGGGGCTCATTTTCTCCCACAAAGTAAACCGTCCGCCCGCCAGCCGCCTTGCGCGCCGCCATCGTGATCTCGGCGAGGACATGCCGCGGGGAGTCATCGAAGATCTGTTGTGTGGCATCGAGGCGCAGACCATCAAAATGAAACTCCGCAATCCAGTAGGCGGCATTCGTGATGAAGAACTCTCGGACCGGTCCATTATTCTCCGCATCGAAATTCAGGGCTTCGCCCCACTCGCTTTTGTGGCGCTTGCTGAAGTAGTCACCGGAAAATTCCGTCAGATAGTTTCCGTCGGGTCCCAAGTGATTGTAGACGACATCGAGAATCACGGCGAGTCCCACGGCGTGCGCACGGTCTATGAAGTAGCGCAAATCATCCGGTTCTCCATATAGCCGCGTGGGCGCAAAGAGATTCACCCCGTCATAACCCCACCCATAGCGACCCGGGAAATCCGCCACTGGCATCATCTCCAGAGTGGTGACGCCGAGTTCTGCCAGTGTGGAGAGCTGCTCCGCCGCAGCGCGCCATGTGCCTTCCGGTGTGAACGTCCCAACGTGCAACTCGTAGATGACCTGCCGATCGACCGTGGGCCCACGCCAATCCCGATCAGACCACGCGAAGCGCGCAGGTTCGACGATGCGCGAAGCTCCGTGAGGGCCGTCTGGTTGAAAGCGTGATGCAGGATCCGGGAATGCTCCCTGATCGAGTTGAATCTTGTAGTCCATTCCGGCCCGCGCCTCCGACATGAGTCCGCTGAAATAGCCATTCGGCTCTGGTGTGAGTTTACACCCACGCCCTTTCTCCAACTCGCCTCCATCTTCCGAGAGCAGGATGCTGACGGTTTTCGAGCGCGGCGCCCAGACTCGGAAATGCGTGCCTTCGCTACCTCGACACTCGGCACCGATAGGGAAGCGGCGCTCACTTCCTTCCGCGGAGCGACTTTCCACCTCCGAGTTCATGCTCTTTGCTCCACCAAATAGGAATCAAACGGGGCCGCTGGAACCGTTTGTGAGAGGGTCGTGCTGGATTTATCTGCTCGTCGCATATCCAGTATTCGTCCGCAACCAGACCAATGAGGGTGGCTCGAGACCAAATAACCCGAACTCACTGAGGAGAAAGCGCGATATTCCCAGCAGCGAATGGCCTGCGGCGAGCGCCAGCACCCGAGCGGTTACGTGTTTCGCTTCCGACTTTCCGCCGCTTCGCGCAATACCGCTTCGTACTGATCCGCCACGGCGGTGATCTCGAAGTCGCGCGCTTTCTGCCAGCTCGCGTGTTTCATCGCCTGGAGAGTCTCGTCACTTTCCAGCAGCCAACTCAGCTTCTGGGCGTAAGAATCGTCGAGCCTCAGGCGGTAGCCGTTCACCCCGTGCTCGACCACGTCGCGCACGCCAGGGATGTCGCTGGCCACGATGGCGAGACCATGCTTGAGCGCCTCCACGGCGGCGACCGGCATGCCTTCGCTCGCGGAGGGCATGCAAAGGATATCGGCGTCATCGAGGACTGCGGCTACCTGCGTGGCAGGCAGCCAGCCGGTGCGGGTGATCCGATCGCTGAGACGATGCTTTTCAATGAGGCCTTCCACGGCCTCGCGATCCGGGCCGTCGCCGATGACGGTGGCGCGCCAATTGGACCTGTTTAGACGCGCGAAAGCATTGATCAGCAGCGCCAGATTTTTCTGCGGGTTGAATCGGCCGACGAAAACGAGATGCCGCGTGGATCGAAGAGCGCCGGGCGGGGTGGGGCGCTCGCGCAGATCGATGCCATTGAGGATGCGGGTGACCGGGCGGTGGTAGGCACGCTCTGCCAGTTCTTGCACGAAGGTACTCACCGCCGTCGCACCGGCGGCGTCTTTCCAAATCCGATTGGCCACAGGGCCGATGAGTCGGAAGAGCGCATCGGTCTGGTCGGGCACGCCGCCGGGTACGTCGCCGAGATGCGCGGTCAGCATATACGGGACGCCAGTGAGGCGGCTCACCGCCCAGGCGAGGGCGCCGGTCGGCACGGCGAAGTGCGCGTGAATGACATCGGGCTTCCATTCACGAATGTGGCGCAACGTCGGGAAAAAGCTCGTCGCGCAGTAGAGACCCATCTCGGGCACGCTGCAGGTATCGGCCTTCCGTCTTCCGCTGGCGGTGCGATAAACCGCGACGCCTTCATCTTGCTCCACAGCGGAACGCCCGCCGAGCGCAGCCGTCTGCACACGCACATCGTGACCGCGTGCCGCCATCTGCCGCGCGATGCTCTGCGCCACACGGCCGCCACCACCACCGAGCGGCGGGTATTCGTAGCAGAGGACGAGGATGCGCATGGACGATGAGGGGACAGGATACGGGCCTACGCGCGGAGAAAATAAACCACGAAGACACGAAGGCACGAAGAAGGAAAAAATTGCCCATCATCCCTTCGTGTCTTCGTGTCCTCGTGGTGAATCATTTCTTCATCCACTGCGAGAGGAGCCAGTAGCTCCAGAGGAAGAGGCGTTCGTCGCTCTTGCCGGTCATATGCGCGGCGTATTTGTGCTCGGCAAAGGCGACGTCGAGGTGCGGGAAAGTGCGGGCGTGGTCGAACTCGAACTTCCCCTCGCGCAGCCAGCGGCCGATGGGCATGCCGAAGCCTTTCTTTTTCCGCTGGATGATCTCGGGTGGAACCACGCCGGCCAGCGCTTTTTTGAGGATACACTTTGTCTGTCCATCGCGCAGCTTGAGCTGCCATGGGATGCGCCGCGCGAGATCGACGAACTCGATGTCGAGGAACGGCGACCGAGCTTCGAGCGAGTTCATCATGCTCGCGCGGTCGACCTTCGCGAGAATGTCGTCCTGCAGATAAAGGTTGGTCCAGAATTGCAGAGCGCGGTCGATGAGATTGGGCTGTTTGCAACGGTCCCAAGCCTCGATGGCTTCGCTGTAGATTTCCTCGAGATATGCGCGATAGCTACGGTCGCCGACGGCGGAAAGCGCCCGACTGGTTGACGTCCGCCCGTCGCAGATCGCGGGCATCTCGCGGAAGAGCAGCGCGAGATCGCGTGGCTCGAGAGCGCTCATCCAGACAGTATTCCAAAGTGGCGCCGGATAGCTCAGGCCCATGAGCGTGCGCTTGACCTTGAAATCGAAGCTCATGTTTTCATGCGACACCGGCAGCCGCGCCGCGGCGAAGCGGATGCCCTCGTGCAACGGCCGCGGCATGAGCTTCGAATACATCTCAGCTTTCTGCAGCGCTCGGAAGGGATCGTAGCCGGCAAAGAGTTCATCGCCGCCATCGCCACCGAGCGCCACTGTCACGTGTTGCCGAGTGAAGCGCGAGAGCAGATAGGTGGGCAGCAGCGAGCCGTCGCCGAGCGGTTCATCGAGCTTGGACACGATCTCCGGAAGCAGCGCGACGGATTTATCTAAATCCAGAATCTCCTCGTGGTGCCGAGTGCCGAGACGTTCCGCGACAAATCGCGCATGTGCGCTTTCATCGAAGCTCGGCTCGTTGAAGCCGATGGCAAAGGTATTAAGCTGCCCGGCGGAAACATGCTTCGCTGCGAGTGCGGCGACCGCAGAGCTATCGATGCCTCCGCTCAGAAAAATGCCGAGCGGCACGTCGGACATCAGCCGGCGCTGCACAGCGCGCTCAAGTGTGGCCCGGATTTCTTCGCAAAGCGCCTCGATCCACTTCTCGTGAAAGCGGCGACTCCTCTTCAGAACCGGGT
>Ga0136846_1240271_pt1 | contig 10757 bp, 7 predicted proteins | sample HopSoiMetagenom2_FD_96841 | JGI IMG/M metagenome (GOLD analysis project Ga0136846, IMG submission 96841) | Grasslands soil microbial communities from Hopland, California, USA - 2 Assembly 2016 (version 4) | ecosystem: Environmental > Terrestrial > Soil > Grasslands | place: USA: Hopland... | reverse complement strand
CAATCAAGCAATCCGCAATCATCAATCCGCATTCCGCAATTCTCTTAGTCTTTAAACTCCACCACCGTGACCCCGCCGCCGCCCTGATTGTCGGGAGCGGCCGCGAAGTGGGCGACGTAGGGGTGTGTTCGCAGAAACTCCCCAATCGCGCGACGGAGCTGGCCAGTGCCGTACCCATGAATGATTCGCACCGATTTCAACTCACTCAGCATCGCTTCGTCGACAAATTTCTCGACTCGCGAGACGGCTTCGTCCGCGTGCGAGCCGATGACGTTCAACTCGGTGAGCGAACCGTCGCGGGGCTGCAGGTCCACGTTGACGCGGACTCGCGACGGCTGCGCGCTGACCGCCGCGGCGGGCGTCACGACCCGAAGTTCGTCGACACGCGCCCGGAGTCTCTTGCCGCGAACATCCACTTCCGCCTCGCGATCGTGCAGTGACTGCACGACACCCTCGAGACCGAACGCGCCAACCAGCACACGATCTCCAACCGAGGGTACGCGCTCTGGTCTGGTTCTCTCCGCCGTCTCGGCATCCGGTTGCGACGGCGCGCGCAAGCGGCTTCCGATCGCCTCGATCGCGGCGCGCGCCTCGGCGCGGGCGGCGCCGGTATCGCCGGTCGATACCAGCCGAGGGGCCATCCGGCGTTCTGCCTCGGCCGCCAGCGCATCGGTCCGCGTCTTCAACGCATTGACGACATCGTCGATCTCGCGACGCGCGTCACGAAGACGCTCCTCGATCCGCTCGTCCAGTTTTCGTTTGAACGTCTCCTCGCGATTGCGCAGCTCCTGCTCGCGCTGCTGCAGCCGCCCCGCTTCGCCGGCAAGAGTCTCGCGCTCGCGTGCCGCAAGCCGCCGCTCGTGATCGAGAGCCTGCATATCGCGCTCGATTTTCGCCAGATGTTCGGCAAGCTGCGTCTCGCGCGCCGTGCGATACGCGCGAGCCTGTGCGATCACATCGGCCGGAAGCCCGAGACGGTTCGCGATTTCCAGGGCCAGACTGCTGCCGGGCGAGCCGTAGTTCAGGCGATACGTCGGTGCGAACGTCTCCGGGTTGAAACCGAACCCTGCGGCCATGACGCCTTCGGTGGTCGAGGCATACGACTTCAACGCGTCGTAATGAGTGGTCGCCATGACCGTCGCTCCACGCCGGCGGAAGTGATCGATGATCGCCATCGCGAGCGCGCCGCCTTCGACCGGATCGGTCCCGGCTCCGGCCTCGTCGAGCAACACGAGCGAGGGAAGCACGAACGCCCGGTCCATCCCGACGATGTTGGCAATATGACCGGAAAACGTGCTCAGGCTCGCGGAAATCGATTGCTCGTCGCCGATATCGGCGAAGACCGATCGATACACGGGGATCTGCGATCCTCCGGCAACCGGAATCAGCAGTCCTGCCTGCGCCATCAACGCCAATAGTCCCGCAGTCTTCAACGCCACGGTTTTTCCACCAGTGTTCGGACCCGTGATGACGAGAACACTGATCGGCGGAATAAGAACGATGTCAACAGGAACGGGACTTCGCGAACCGGGATCCGGGGCGACGTCGCCTTCCGAGACATCGCTGCTGATGTGGCGTCGTACCTCTGGGATGAGCAGCGGGTGCCGCGCGGCTCGTAATTCGAGTCGTCCGTCAACGGCAATCGCAGGCTCGACGCCATCTACCAGCCGTGAAAAACGGGCCCGTGCGTGCAGAACATCGATCTCGGCCGCCGCGCCGACGGTGCGCTTCAAATCTCCGCCGCGGCGCCGGAACATATTCGTCAGATTCAGGAGAATGCGCCGGACTTCCTCTGCCTCCTGCTGTTCGAGCGCGACGATGTCGTTGTTGATCTCGACGGTGCTGAGCGGCTCGAGAAACAGGCTGGCACCGCTGCCCGAGCTGCCATGGACGATTCCGGGGATCGCTCCTCGATGTTCGGATCGCACGACCAGCACATAACGGCCGTTGCGATCGGTCACGATCTGCTGCTGCAGGTATTTCGACGTGTCCTTGCCGCGCAAGTACGATTCGAGTGTCCCGCGCAGCCGGGTTCGTTGCTTCCGAAGCCGATCGCGGAGCATCTTCAGCTCCGGACTTGCGTCATCCAGCACTTCTCCGGACGGATCGATCTTGCGGCGAATATCCGTAATCTCCGCTTCAAACGACATCACCGCATCGGCAATACGCCGCAGCCATGGCACCGCGCCGGCGCGACGGATTGACGCGCAGGTCGTATCGATCGAGGTGAGAAATGCGCCGAGCGCGAGGAGGTGCACCGCTTCGAGCGCGCGCCCCTCGACCCCGATCGAATCGACAATGATTTCGAGGTCCGGCCCCGCCTGAGGGGTGATCTCGTTGTCGCCGAGAAACCTCACGGTTTCGGCTGTCGCCGACAACGCGTCTGCGACGGCATCGGGATCGGTACCCGGCACGAGCGCCGCCAAGCGCCGCAACCCTTGTGGAGTGAGCGCGTAGCGGCAAACTGCCTCGACGATCCGATCGAATTCGAGGGCCCTCAGGGCGCCAGCGTGCATCGGAATGACTGCTTAGGAAGATTGACCTGCGGACAGGGAATCTTTGAGTATAACGTAAAGCCTAGGCTTGATCCAGCCGGTACGACGCGCCGCTGAAGCGGCGCGCTACGGGCGATCGGCTGCAGATCAGCACCCGCGTAGCGCGGCGCTTTAGCGCCGCGCCATTTCAAGGCAGATGATTTATCGCGCTCGCGACGGCGGCCGCGCCAAAGCCGTTGTCGATGTTGACGACACAAACGCCGCTGGCGCAACTGTTCAGCATTCCCAGAAGCGCGGCAATGCCGCCGAAACTCGCTCCGTAGCCAACGCTGGTCGGCACGGCAATCACCGGAACATCGACGAGGCCGCCGACGACGCTGGGCAGCGCGCCTTCCATTCCGGCCACCACGATGACGACGTGTGCGGCGTTGAGGCGCGACTGTTCGGCAAGCAGCCGATGCAGACCGGCGACGCCGACGTCATACAGGCGATCGACCTGATTGCCCATCATGTCCGCCGAGATCACCGCTTCTTCCGCGACCGGTAAATCCGCCGTCCCTGCGGCAGCGACGAGAATCGTCCCACGACCGGAAGGGAGCGCGGCCGTACGCAGTGTAATGGTTCGCGACTGTTCATGAAACGATGCAGCCGGCACGCGACGATGCACCGCTTCGAAGGCTTCGGGATTCGTTCGTGTCACGAGGAGGTTGTGCCCCGCGGCAACGATCCGTTCTGAAATTAGGGCGATCTGCTCGGGAGTTTTGCCGGGCCCGTACACCACCTCGGGGAACCCCTGGCGCACGCTTCGATGGTGATCGACGCGCGCAAACTCGAGGTTTTCGTAAGGCGACTGGCGCAAATATTGTAGGAGTTGCTGATGTGCCGACTCGGGCGTCAGCGTTCCAGAGCGCACGTCATCGAGCAGCGCCCGCAGTTGAAGCCGGTTCATGAGCGGACGGGACGCGGTGCCGACGTTGATCTCGCAAACGGCTGAGCTGTAATATTATCGTTTGTGATCTGTGACGGATTCATTCCTATATGACGCCTGTTGAGACGCTGATCCTCGTCCTGTATTTCTTCGTGCTCAGCATTCTGGCTATCTACGGGTGGCACCGCTATTACCTCGTGTATCTTTACACGAAACATAAGGGTCAGGCGCCGGTCCCGCCGCCGGAACTCCCGAATCTGCCGCGAGTTACGGTGCAGTTGCCGATCTTCAACGAGATGTACGTCGCCGACCGGCTGATCGATGCCGTCTGCGAACTTGATTATCCGGCCGATCTTCTGGAAATTCAGGTCCTCGACGACTCAACTGACGAAACGACGTCAATTGCCGCGCTTGCGGTGCGTCGTCACACCTTACGCGGTGCCGACATCCGCTACATGCACCGGGTCGATCGGACCGGATACAAAGCCGGCGCGCTCGAGGCCGGCCTCGCCGAAGCAACCGGCGAATTCATCGCAATATTTGACGCCGACTTCATTCCGCCGAAAGACTTCCTCAAGCGGACGCTCCCGTACTTCGGGACCGACAGCCGCATCGGGATGGTGCAAGCGCGATGGGGGCACATCAACCAGGATTATTCGCTGCTGACGAAAATCCAATCGATCCTCCTCGATGCGCATTTCGTGTTGGAACATGGCGCGCGCAACCGCTCCGGGTGTTTTTTCAACTTCAACGGCACCGCCGGTGTCTGGCGGCGGGAAGCGATCGCGTCTGCCGGCGGCTGGCAGCACGACACGCTGACCGAGGATCTCGATCTCAGCTATCGCGCGCAGCTTGCCGGCTGGCGTTTCGTTTTCCTGCCCGACGTCGTCTCTCCCGCGGAAGTCCCGGTGGAAAAGAACTCGTTCAAGTCGCAGCAGCACCGGTGGGCCAAGGGATCGATCCAGACCTGCATGAAGCTGCTTCCGCGCATCCTTCGTTCAAAACAGCCGCTCGGCGTCAAGGCAGAAGCGTTCTTTCATCTGTCGGCGAACTTCAATTACCTGTTGATGTCACTCCTCTCGATCCTCATGTTCCCCGCGATGTGGGTCCGCTACACCATGGGATGGACCGAGATGCTGATCATCGACGTGCCATTGTTCTGCGCCGCGACGGCATCAATTGCCGTCTTCTACGTGAAGGCGCAGCGCGAGTTGTATGGCGACTGGCGGCAGCGGTTGAAGTACCTGCCGTTCCTGATGTCGATCGGCATCGGTCTGTCGGTCAACAACACGCGTGCGGTGCTCGAAGCACTGTTCCACAAACAGAGCGAGTTCGCGCGGACGCCGAAGTACGGGATCGAGCAGGACAGCGACGAGTGGGTAGGTAAGAAGTATCACCAGTCGGTTGGCGTGCAGCCGATCATCGAACTCGCGCTGGGCTTGTACTTCACCGCCACCGTGTTCTACGCGTTGGTCAACCAGATCTATGCGACGCTTCCGTTCCTGATGCTCTTCCAGATCGGGTTCCTCTACACTGGGCTCCTCTCAATTCTTCAGCAGTACACTGGCGAGAGCGTGATGCTCAAAACGCCAGAAGTGGCAAAGTGATTTGCTGAAAATTGTTGAATGCTGATTGCTGAACGTTGAATGGCGGCGGCCAGAGCCTCTGCCGCGTCCGGTTCAAGCCGCGTTGGCGACCGTAGGGCCGGGTCTGACGACCGCGGCTAAGGCCCCATTCAGCATTCAGCATTCAGCATTCAGAATTCAGCAATCAGCATTTCCAGTATCATTTCTCCATGACCACCGAAGCGAAGCCCAAGGGCGGACTCGAGGATGTCGTCGCGGCGTCCTCCGCCATCTGTTATCTGGATGGCGACCGCGGGGTGCTGGCGTATTTCGGTTACGACATCCACGACCTCGCCCGCTCGGTGTCGTTTGAAGAAGTCTGTTATCTCTTGTGGCATGGCCGGCTGCCGAATCGCGCCGAACTGGGCGATCTGCAGTCCCAGTTGGCCGCCGCCCGTCCGTTGTCCGAGCCGATTCTGCGGCTGATGAAACAGCTGCCTGCGTCGGACGGGATGGACGTCCTGCGCACGCTGACCTCGGCGCTGGGGCAGTACGACCCCGAGGCGGGAGACAGTTCGCCTGCCGCGAATTATCGAAAAGCTGTCCGGCTGACCGCGCAGCTTGGCAGCATCGTCTCCACCCACGGACGCATGCACGCCGGCGGTGGTCCGATTCAGCCAGACCCCGCGCTCGGACACGCGGCGAACTTCCTCTACATGTTGACGGGCAATCGTCCGAATGCTCTATCGGTTCATGCATTCGACGTCGCTTTGGTGCTGCACGCCGATCACGAATTGAATGCCTCGACGTTTGCCGCGCGCGTCGCCGCTGCGACCCTCACCGACCTGTATTCCGCAATCGTCGCGGCGATTGGTACGCTCAAGGGGCCGCTGCATGGCGGCGCGAATGCGGACGTGATGCGGCTCTTGATCGACATTGGCCCGGACGCACCGCCCGAACGGATCGACGAGGCGATTCGCGCCAAGCTCGCGAAGAAGATCAAGATTCCCGGGTTCGGCCACCGCGTCTATCGCACCGAGGATCCGCGTGCCACGCACCTGCGGCGGATGTCGAAGGAACTTGGCGAGCGCGCCGGCAACACGCGGTGGTTCGACATGTCGCAGCGGATCGAGAACCTGGTGAAGGGCGAGAAGAAGCTGAATCCAAACGTCGACTTCTATTCGGCCTCGACGTATTACACGCTGGGCATTCCGATCGATCTATTTACGCCAATCTTCGCGGTCAGCCGAATATCGGGCTGGGCCGCCCACTGTCTCGAACAGTACGCGAACAACCGGCTGATTCGTCCACGCACCGACTACATCGGTCCGCCATATCCGCAGACCGTCCTACCGATTGAGCAGCGGTAATTTTGCGGGTGCCGGCGCTCGATCCCTTCGCGGGCGCCGGACCCTCGCGAACTCCGCCAACTCACGAATTCACCAATTCACCAATTCACCAATTCACAAATCCCTTAGGTCTTCTTCTTCGGCGGCTTGAACGCTTCCTGCACCTGTTTCCTGATGTCCTTGTAGTTCTTCGACGCGAGTTTTTCTTCATCCTTCGTGAGAATCCGGAACGGCACCCGAACCAGGCTCTTCTCGAACTGGACGTTCAGCCAGTGCTGACCGTATTTGATGCCGCCGGGGACTTTGAAGTACAGCCGTCCGAGGCAACCGCGCGTGGAGCTCAATTCCACCTCGCTCCACGACATCGCCGGACTGCTCAAGTCGCTGAAGAAACCGATCCGGCATGCCTGCGACGCATTGGGTGGGAAATAGTTGATCGAGTCGCGGGCGACTTTTGCCCGGTTGTCGAGTGCGGCGAGGTTCGCTTTGCGGTAGTCGTCGACCGAGGCCAGCGGTATTTTCGTTCCGCCGGGTGTGTCGAGCGACAGCGCGTCACGCTTTAGGGCGTAATTCGGAACGCCCTCTCGGAGCGTCGCGCCCATCTCGAGCAGCATCCACTCGTCGCCAACCGACATGTTCGCCGTTTTATAGCCGATGATCGCGTAGCCTTCGTTGTTGTAGGCCGCGCGAACGAACAGGCCTTCAATGGTCATGACCTGCGGCACGCCCGCCTGTGGGATCTTGACGGTTGGTTTTTCCTGCTGCGCATTTGCGCCGACCGGCGGCACCGCCGGGCTAAATGCGACGAGACTCGCGACCGCGAGCGTGATCGCGTAAAGACTTTTCATGGTTCCCCTCCTGGACCAACTGAGCTGTATCTCCCGATATTACCCCTAACCGGTGAACAAAACCGGTAGCGCGCGGTAGGATTTGCGGTCCACGGCTGCGCCGCCGCTACGGCGACGTCGCACCGAGGCGCACTGACGCCGATTACGCGAACGCGGACTAGCTCGCCGCATAGCCGGCCGCGACGGCCTGCTCTGTAGTCGCCTCGATGAACGGCGCCTTGGCCGCCGTGTATGCCTCGCGGTCAAACTTGAACGTGTCCGCCAGCGTGCGTTTCAGCCGTTCGTACTCCGACGCGATCTCGACGTGTGTGCGCAGGTAGTTGCGAAAAGCGATCGGCCGAATCCATTGCGGACTACCGACGGGAACGAGGTGCAGATGGTGAGTCCGAAACCCAGGCGATGGCTTACAAAACCAATGTTCGAGATGCGCCTGATAGGGAAAGTAGCAATACCGGAGGGCAGCGGCGGCTTCAATGGCTGGCTTCGATTGCTCCAGCGTGTCGACCCCCGCCATGATATCGATCACCGGCTTGGCCGCGAGACCAGGGACGGCGGTGCTCCCGATATGTTCAATCGGACCGGCGAGCCACGGTGCGAGCGCGTGGCGGAGTGCGTCGCGCTCTTGGTCGAATCGAGCCGGCCATGACGGGTCGTACGCGACGATTTCGATCGGAGCGTCCGGCGATCTCAAGAGCGAACTCCTCTGCGTACCGGCGCGCTGGAATCGGTGCGGCGCCACAGACTAACATTGTTCGATTTTTCTCTTTCTCCCTCTACGCTTCTGAGTTTGTCCGTGTGCGTCCGCGTTCTGTATTCGTCCGTGTTATCACTCGCTCTTGTCCCGTGTCGGTCCCTGTTTATCGGTGGCCCGTGTTCTGTGTTCGTCCCTGTTTATCCGCGGCTGGTGTTCCGTGTCCGTCTGTGTTCATCCGCGGCCCGTGTTCGTCGGCGGCCCGAATTGTCTGTCCACTTTCCGGTAGCGCACCGGCCGAGGGTGCTCGTATCCTGACGACATGATGTTGATGCCCACACCCGCCGAGATGTACCGAGCGCTGGTTGAGCGCGATCGATCGTTTGAAGGGCTGTTCTTCGCCTGCGTGCGCACCACCGGGATCTTCTGCCGTCCAACCTGCAGTGCGCGGAAACCGAAGCCGGAGAACGTCGAATACGCGTCGACGATTCAGGACGCGCTTCACCGCGGCTATCGCCCGTGCCGAATCTGCGATCCGATGTCCGCGACGACCTCAGCGCCCAACTGGCTTGCGCCGCTCGTCGACGAGATGCTCCGCAACCCTGACATCCGGTTGCGCGATGAAGATCTCCGTCAGCGCGGCCTCGATCCCGTTCAGGTCAGGCGCACCTTCAAACGCAGCTTCGGCATGACGTTCCAGGCCTACCAACGCGCGTGCCGACTTGGCACCGCCATGCGCGCGCTCCACGACGGAGCCTCCACGATCGACGCGGGTCTCGACGCAGGATTCGAATCGGACAGCGGGTTTCGCGATGCGTTCGCCAAAGTATTCGGAGAGACACCCGGCGAGGCGCGGGACACGCCGCTGATGAGCGCCGCGTGGATGGAAACCCCGCTCGGCCCGATGCTGGCCGTCGCCGGGGACCGCGGACTCGAGCTGCTCGAGTTTGTCGATCGTCGCGCGCTCGAGACTGAACTCCGGGAGCTGCGGCGATCGCTCGGAAGCGCCATCGTTCCCGGCGATCATCCCATCCTCCGCCAGACGCGCCATGAGCTGTCGGAGTACTTCGAGGGCCGCCGCAGGGACTTCACGATGCCGCTGAATCAGCGCGGGTCGGAGTTCCAGTTGAAGGCGTGGCGCGCCCTTTGTGGGATTCCTTACGGGGAGACCCGAAGCTATTCGGACATGGCGCGTGAGGTGGGTTCTCCCGCCGCCGTCAGGGCGATCGGACGCGTCAACGGCCAGAATCGCCTCGCCATCATCGTCCCCTGCCACCGCGTGATTCGATCCGACGGGACGCTGTGCGGTTATGGCGGCGGCCGCTGGCGCAAGCAGTGGCTGCTTGAACATGAACGCCAGAATCACTAATCGCTAATCACTGATCGTGAATCATTAATCGGTGAATCCTCGGATCCCGGCTCGGGATCCCGGATCCCGGTTCCCGCGCCAGTCGCCGATCGCCAGCCGCCAAGTCGCGTGAATGCTATACTTTACTGACTCATCACTCAGCATTCAGCAACTCTCCAGTCTTAATGGATCAGCGTTTCATCCGTAATTTCTCCGTCATCGCCCATATCGATCACGGCAAGTCCACGCTGGCGGACCGCTTTCTCGAAATGACCGGCGCGCTGCAGCCGCGCGAGATGGAGGCGCAGGTCCTCGATTCGATGGATCTCGAGCGCGAGCGCGGGATCACGATCAAGGCGCACGCCGTCCGATTGACCTATCGGGCAGAGGACGGGAATGAGTATGTGCTGAACCTGATCGACACGCCGGGTCACGTCGATTTTTCCTACGAGGTCACGCGATCGCTCGCGGCATGCGAAGGCGCGCTGCTCCTCGTCGATGCGTCGCAGGGAGTCGAGGCACAGACGCTCGCGAACGCGTACCTGGCGGCGGACAACGGCCTCGAGATCATTCCGGTGATCAACAAGATCGATTTACCGGGCGCGCAGCCAGACGAGGCGAAGCGGCAGATCGAGGAGATTGTCGGGCTCGACGCGAGCGGCGCCATTCTCGCGAGCGCGAAAGAGGGGACGGGCGTCCACGAGATTCTCGAAGCGATCGTCAAACGCCTGCCGCCCCCGGAGGGCGATCCCGCCGCGCCGCTCAAGGCGCTCATCTTCGATTCGTGGTACGACCCGTATCGCGGCGTGATCATTCTTACGCGCGTGATCGACGGCGCGATCCGCGCCGGGATGAAGGTTCGCCTGATGGCGCAGGGGCAGGAATACATTGTCGATCAGGTCGGCGTGTTTTCACCCAAGCCGGTCAGCGCCGAGGAGTTGGGCGTCGGCGAGGCGGGCTTCATCTTCGCCGGGATCAAAACGATCAGCGACGCCAAGATCGGCGACACGATCACCGACGCGAGCCGTCCGACGAGCGAGGCATTCCCGGGGTTCAAGGAAAGCAAGCCGATGGTCTTCGCCGGCCTTTATCCCGTCGAAGGCAGCGAGTATCCCGAATTGCGCGACGCTCTCGAGAAGCTGCGGCTGAACGATGCATCGTTCTTTTTCGAGCCGGAAACCTCCGCCGCGCTCGGATTCGGATTCCGCTGCGGTTTCCTCGGACTGCTTCACATGGAAATCGTCCAGGAGCGGCTCGAGCGCGAATTCGACATGGATCTGGTCACGACGGCGCCAGGCGTGTTGTATCGCGTGACCACCACCGACGGCGTCGTCCAGGAAATCGACAGTCCGTCGAAACTGCCGGACACCGGCCGCATCGAAAAGATCGAAGAGCCCCTGATCACGGCGATGATTCTGACGCCGACCGAGTACGTTGGGGGGATCCTGCAACTCTGTCAGGAAAAGCGCGGCGTCCAGAAATCCATCGAGTATCTCGCCGTCGATCGAGTGCTGATTACCTACGAGCTGCCGT
>Ga0136846_1226890_pt1 | contig 10757 bp, 4 predicted proteins | sample HopSoiMetagenom2_FD_96841 | JGI IMG/M metagenome (GOLD analysis project Ga0136846, IMG submission 96841) | Grasslands soil microbial communities from Hopland, California, USA - 2 Assembly 2016 (version 4) | ecosystem: Environmental > Terrestrial > Soil > Grasslands | place: USA: Hopland... | reverse complement strand
ACTGGTGGTTACCGACAGCAATATTGTCACCACCACCAGGGTAAAAAACGTAATTGAAGGACAGTATAAGAATGGGTTGGCAAAGAAGATCGATCTCGACAGAAGCAAAGTGAATCTATCGAACCTGGAGGCGCAACGCCAGCAGCAGATCAACTCGGTTCAACAACAGGAAAACACATTGAAATTCTATATGGGTATTCCCATCGAGACACCCATTACTATTCCCTATTCTGCATTGGACAGCATTCAACCGAAATTAACTATGCTGGATAATACACCAGATGTAAAGAAATTGTCAGACTACCAGGTTCTGAAAAAACAAGAGGAATTACTCGTATTACAAAAAGAAGCTACCAAAGCCGCCTATTATCCGTCCCTGTCGCTTTCAGGTAATTATGGCTACCAGGGCGTGAGTAATAAGTTTCCTGTAGGAAATAGCAGTACTAACTGGTTCGATTATGCATCCGTGGGGTTAAACCTGAAAATACCCATCTTCAACGGATTCTCTACCCGGTCGAAAGTACGACAGGCAGATGTTGATATCAGGAAGCTGCAGGCAGATATTAAGAATACAGAGTTGTCGCTGAACCTTTCTTATCAAAATGCCAAAACACAGCTTCGCAATAGCATCATTACTCTGAACAATCAAAAAGAAAATGTGACACTGGCCGAAGAAGTATATGCCAATACGCAAAATAACTATACACAGGGACTGGCGCCGCTGACAGATATGCTGGATGCTGAAAACTCATTGACAACAGCTCAAAATAATTATACCTCCGCTTTATTGGATTACCGGCTGGCAGAGATCCAACTCATAAAAGCGCAGGGAAATTTAAAATCACTCTTAAACTAATATTCGATGAAAAAGATCATCAGGATCATTGTAACAATCGTAGTAATAATTGTCTCCGTAGGAGCCATCGCCAAAGTGCTTTCGAACAACAAAAAGAAATCCGAAGAAAAAACCCAGATCGTAGCCCAAACCAATGCTACCGTTGCAGTACGAATAGACACCGTTAAACACGAAATCCCCGATCTGGATGTAGTAGCCAATGGCAATTTTGCGGCGGCGCAGGAACTGAGCCTCGCGGCAGAAAAAGCAGGCCGCATTGTACAGGTGCTGGCAGATGAAGGCAGTTATGTTCAAAAAGGACAAACAGTAGCCACTATCCGTGTTGATCAGTTGTCGGTTGATCTGCAAAATGCCGAATCAAATTACCAGACAGCCCTTACCGACCTGGAACGATATGAAAATGCATTTAAAACAGGCGGTGTTACCCAACAACAGCTCGACAATGCCCGCCAGAGCGTGAACAATGCAAAGACCAAGCTGGAACAAAGCCGCATTAACCTGGGCGATGCCAGCATTCGTGCTACCATCAGTGGGATCGTAAACAAACGGCATATTGAACCAGGAAGTGTTGTTTCCCCCGGCACCGCTTTATTCGATATCGTGAACGTTTCCACGCTCAAGCTGAAGGTTACTGTAAACGAAGCACAGATCCCTTACCTCAAGTTAGGCAAACAGGTGTTGGTGAAAGCAAGCGTATTTCCTGATAAAACATTCTCAGGCAATATCAACTTCATAGCGCCAAAAGCCGATGAAGCGCTGAACTTCCCTGTAGAGATCACCATCACCAATAATGCCGCCAATCAACTGAAAGCAGGTATGTACGGAACCGCCGTTTTTGATTTCCCCAACCAGTCAGCTGTTATCATGATCCCCCGCACCGCGTTCGTGGGCAGTGTGAACAGTAAGCAGGTATTTGTGATCGATAACGGTGTAGCCCGGCTGAAATCAGTTACCCCAGGCCGGGTAATTGGTGAAAAAGTAGAAGTGCTTGACGGTTTGACCGAAGGCGCCATTGCTATCACCAGCGGACAGATCAATCTTGTTGACGGTACCAGGGTGAGCATTATTCAATAAGCGCCGGAACAACCATCATTGTAAAAAAATAAAAAATGAAATTAGCTGAAATATCCATAAAACGCCCCTCCTTCGTGATCGTGCTGTTCACGATCCTTACGCTGGGCGGTTTGTTCTGTTACACTTTACTTGGGTATGAACTGATCCCTAAATTCGATAGTAATGCTGTAACGATCACTACGGTTTATCCGGGTGCATCACCGTCGGAAGTGGAAAACACCGTTACCAAGAAAATTGAAGATGCGGTAGCTGCGGTGGAAAATATCAAGAAGCTGGAATCTAAATCATTCGAAAATATTTCATTGGTGACGCTCAACCTGAACAGCGGCGCCGATGCAGATTATGCTTTGAACGATGCGCAAAGAAAGATCAATGCGATCTTAAAAGACTTACCCGATGATGTGGATCCACCATCGCTCGTTAAATTTTCGCTGAGCGATCTTCCTATCCTTACTTTATCCGCTTCAGCCAAAATGGACGAATCGGCTTTCTTTGACCTGGTCGACAAGCGTATCAGCCCTGCCCTTTCACGCGTAAACGGCGTGGCGCAGGTAAATCTGATTGGAGGACAGGAAAGAGAAATACAGGTAAGCCTGGATGCAGAAAAACTAAAGGGTTATGGATTATCCATTCCGCAGGTGCAGCAGATCGTCCTCGGTTCCAACCTCGATTTCCCTACCGGTAATGTACAAACCCGTGAACAAAGTATCCTCGTCCGGTTATCGGGTAAATATAAAAATGTAAACGATCTGCGCAACCTGGTGGTCACATCCCGCAACGGAATAGCCGTTCGGCTGTCAGACGTTGCCGATGTACAGGATGCCCAAAAGGAAGTGGAAAAGATATCGCGGGTTAACCAGAAGAATTCTATTGCCTTACAGATCATAAAACAATCTGATGCCAATGCGGTGGCCGTGGCAGAAGAGATCAAAAAGAAAATTACCTCGCTGGAGCAACAATATGGCGCCAGCAATTTAAAACTGGATATTGCAAACGACAGTACCGTGTTCACCCTGGAAGCAGCTGACAGCGTTGTACACGACCTGTTGCTGGCTGTGGTGCTGGTTGCTTTTGTGATGTTGTTCTTCCTGCACAGCATAAGGAACTCGTTGATCGTAATGGTATCCATCCCCGCGTCTTTGATCGCTACGTTTATTGGAATGGCCTTGTTGGGGTATACATTGAACCTGATGAGCCTGTTAGGTCTTTCACTGGTGGTAGGTATCCTGGTCGACGACGCCATTGTGGTGCTTGAAAACATTTACCGGCATATGGAAATGGGTAAAAACCGCGTTCGCGCCGCCTTCGAAGCCACCAAAGAGATCGGGTTTACCGTTACTGCCATCACGATGGTAATTGTAGTAGTTTTCTTACCTATTGCACTGAGCACCGGTTTGGTATCAAACATCATAAAACAGTTCTGTGTAACCGTTATTATCGCCACGCTGTTATCATTATTATCATCATTTACCATCGTGCCCTGGCTTTCTTCCCGGTTTGGAAAACTGGAACATCTTACCGGTAAGACCATCTTCGGCAGAATTATCCTCGGTTTTGAAAAAGGACTTACGGCTTTCACCCACTGGATCAGCAACATCCTGGAATGGGCATTGAAGCACAAACGCATCACTCTGGCCATTGTAGTGGTACTTTTTGTTAGTTCTTTATATATGCTGGCCGGCGGTTTTATTGGTGGTGAGTTCTTCGCCAAAAGCGACAGGGGCGAATTCCTGGTGCAGATGGAATTACCGAAAGACGCGTCCATTGAGCAAACCAACCAGGCGACACAAAAAGCAGAAGCCTTTTTACGTAAAAAGCCCGAAGTCGTAGACCTGGTTACTACTGTAGGTCAATCGAGTGATGGAATGGCCGGTAGCCAGTCTACTGCCTACAAATCAGAGATCCGTGTAAAGCTGGTCGATGAAAAGCACCGCACGGATGATTCGTATGTATATGCCGCCAAAATAAAAAGAGCATTGCAAAACGAGCTGGTAGGCACCAAAGTTAAAACAACGCCGATAGGGATATTAGGTACTGCCGATAATGCCCCCCTGGCATTGGTTGTTATGGCGCCCAACCTCGACAGCGCCATGGCATTTGCCAATGCCGCGCATGAGGAATTGAAAAAGATAAAAGGCGCCACAGAGACCAAGCTCACGGTAGAAGCCGGTAACCCCGAGATCAATGTGCAGGTTAACAGGGATAAAATGGCCAGTCTGGGTTTAACGCTTCAAACAGTGGGTACTACCATGCAAACTGCCTTCAATGGCAACACCGATGGTAAGTTCAGAGCAGGTGAATATGAATATGACATCAACATCCGCTATAACAGTTTCAACAGATCGAATATTGAAGATGTACGGAACCTTGAATTTGTAAATGACCAGGGCCAGCGCATCAAATTATCGCAGTTCGCCACGATCGCAGAATCATCGGGCCCCAGCCAGTTAGAACGTAGAGATAAAAGTCCATCTGTAACCATCCAGGGTCAAACGGTGGGTCGCCCATCAGGTACAGTGGCCGGGGAATGGCAGAAAGCTTTTGAAAAACTGAGAAAGCCTGCCGGGGTAAGCTATGTGTGGGGTGGCGATATGGAAAATCAAACAGAAGGATTTGGTACACTTGGCGTAGCGCTACTGGCTGCCATCCTGCTGGTATACCTCGTGATGGTATTGTTATACGACAGCTTTGTATATCCACTGGTAGTATTGTTCTCTGTACCACTGTCATTTATCGGCGCCCTGCTGGCACTGGCATTAACCGACAACTCTTTGAATATATTTACCATCCTGGGTATCATTATGCTGATCGGCCTGGTTTGTAAAAACGCCATCATGCTGGTAGACTTTACCAACCATCGTAAAGCGGCCGGAGAATCTACTTATAAAGCGTTGATACAGGCAAACCATGCCAGGCTTCGCCCTATTTTGATGACAACCATTGCAATGGTGTTCGGGATGCTGCCCATCGCCCTTGCTTCCGGCCCCGGTGCGACATGGAAAAATGGGTTGGCCTGGGTAATTATAGGCGGATTGATCAGTTCGCTGTTCCTAACGCTGATCATTGTACCTGTTATCTATGCCATTTTCGACCACTGGATCCAACGCAGAAAAAGCAGAAAACAACAAAAAACCATCGAGGAATTAATGACAGAAGAGTATAAACCAGCTGAAAGCGAAGATGGTTTTACACCGGTACATGTAGTTTAATAATAAGGAAGGACAAGTACGATAGACAGGTTCATTTTCAGGAATGGTGCATCCCGATTCATCGGGATGCTTTTTTATTGTAGATTAATACACAACGAATAAAGAACTTTCGCATAATTTTCTTCATCACGCCGCCTATATAATTTGCGTTACCTCATGCATAGTTGATCCGACCGGGGCATGAATTTTTCTGCAATTATTTTGTTAAATCTACTAAAGCCCTGGTATTTACCAGGCCTGGTAGATGTTTATGCACCATTTAAACTAACCGCGTATGAAAAGCATTGATGCCAACCAAAGCAACTCAGTGATCTTTCCATGTATTATTATCCTTCTCTTTCTTCTCAATCTATCATTACACACAGCAGCCAACAACATTCCCGGTAAACGATTTATTTCCGTAAGCGGAAAAGTTACCGGCGCTAACGACCAGCAGCCGTTGCAGGGCGTTTCTGTAACGGTAAAAGGAACCACTATAGGTACCGCCACAGATGCAGAAGGTTTGTACCGGTTCAACAATGTAGAAGGCAATGCCACCCTGGTATTCAGCATTGTTGGCTACCAGGCCATGGAAGTACCAATAAGGAACCGTACCGTTATTGACGTATCCTTACAGGTTGAAGCCGGCACCCTGATGGAAACGATTGTTACCGCCAATGCCATCCGGCGCGACAAACGCTCGCTGGGCTACTCGGCACCTGTAGTAAAAAGCGACGAACTGTTGAATGGCCGCAGTACCAGTCCGTTAAGTGCCTTACAAGGCAAGGTGGCCGGGGTGAATATTACCAGCGTTGGCGGGGCCCCCAACAGTTCTACCCGGATTGTATTACGTGGCGGTTCTTCCATCAGTGGTAACAACCAGGCACTCATTGTAGTAGATGGTATACCTATCGATAACTCAGATTTTTTGGGTGGCAGTGATCTGCGCACCTCACAAAACAGCGGTGTGGTTGACCCCAGAAGCACCGTTAACTTCGGTAATCGTGGAAACGATATTAATCCCGAAGACATTGAGTCCATCACCGTACTGAAGGGCCCAACAGCCGCCGCCCTCTACGGTTCCCGCGCCTCTAACGGCGCCGTTGTTATTACAACGAAGTCTGGGCGCAAGGGACAAAAAAATGAAGTGACCGTTAGTTCAACCGTTACATTCTCAAACGTTTTAAAACTGCCCAAACTGCAAAACGGATATGGGCAGGGTTATCAGGTTGGTTCTGACGCCAATGGAAAAAATGAATATTATAATGATCCAATTGAAAACTGGAGCTGGGGTTTTCCATTTAATGACTCCCTACAGGAATGGGGCCAGGAGATCAATGGCGTACGTTTGAAAAAGCCGTATTCCGCTCAAAAAGACAATATTAAAGATTTCTTTGAGCTGGGTAAAGGCATCAGCAATACCGTTTCATTTGCCGGCTCGGGCGAAAAAACAACATTCTATTTATCGCTCAATAGTTTGAATTCGGATGGCATTATGCCTTATAACAAGGATACCTACAACCGGTACAATGTTCGGTTTAACGGTACTGCTAATTTGAATAATAATTTTTCTACCAGCGTAAGCATTAATTACAGCCGCGTTAACAGTAACCTGGTACAGGGCGGGCAGGGCCCCGGTTCAGTGTTTGACAACGTGTTGCAAACACCGCGGGATATACCCCTTGATAAAATGGGTGACCTGAATAATCCTTATTATGGTTATGGGTTCCTGAATGCCCGGGGTGAACCGGTGTATGGCTTTTATGCCGCCTACACCGTGAGCCCTTATTGGTTATTAAAAAATTATAAGAATGAGAATGATGTTGACCGGGTGACCGGCAATTTCACCATCAACTATAAGCCACTGAAATGGTTGAATATCGTAGAACGGATCGGTGCTGACGTATATAGCGACCGCAGAAGATTCAAATACCCGAAATTCAATTATTACCCGTGGGATGAAACAACAGGTAATTATGGCCGGTTCAATGCACACTCGGAAGTAGGTCAATACCGGGAAAATACTTTTAACGTCAGTGAAGTGGTACATGACCTGATGGTCACTGCCAAAAAAGATTTCGGCAATTTTACCAGCAGCCTGATGATAGGACACAACCTGCGCCAACGGACCTCCTCCCTGCTGGATGCAAGCACCAACGAATCTTTCGGGCTTATTGTACCAGGCTGGTATAACCTAGATAACAGCAATGGTCCCTTATATAATTTCAATGAATACAGCCAGCGCCGTTTAATGGGTCTGTATGCGCAATTAACTATGGGGTATAAAGATCTCATCTTCCTTGACCTCACCGCGCGGAACGACTGGTCTTCTACCCTGCCCAAAAACAACAACTCTTTCTTTTATCCCAGCGCCAGCGCTTCTTTTGTTTTTTCTGAATTGCTGAAAGACGGGAAAATTGGCGATGTGTTAAATTATGGTAAGTTACGGGCCAGTGTAGCCCAGGTGGGTAACGATGCCAATCCATTCCTGCTTAACAACTATTATGCACGGGCTGAAATAGACGGCAGCTTTGGCAGCACTACTTTTCCTTTTAACGGCGTACCCGGCCTAACCCGGTACGGACGGATCGGTAATCCCAATTTAAAACCAGAGATCACCACCGCCTATGAAATTGGTGCGGAAATGAATCTCTGGAATAACCGCCTGTATGTTGACTTCTCCGTTTACAAAAACAGATCAAAAGACCAGATACTCACCATTCCGATCGCTGAATCATCAGGTTTTACCAGCAAGGTGATCAATGGCGGTATTGTAGAAAACAAGGGTATAGAATTAAGTTTGCGCGGTACCCCCATCCGCACCTCATCAGGTTTTTCGCTTGAACTGTATGGAACCTACACCCGTAACCGCAACAAGGTGGTTGACCTGCAACAGGAAGGTGTAACCCAGGTGTCACTGGGCGGGCTGGCAGATATGGCGGCCGTAGCGGCTGAAGGAAAACCATATGGCACTTTTTATGGGGTAGATATTCAACACGATGACCAGGGAAGAGTGATCGTTGATCCCAAAACCGGTCTTCCGCTTGAAACTACCGGCGCTATTTATTTTGGTTCTTACAATCCCAAATACGTAGCCTCACTGGGCGCCAATGTGCGTTACAAACAATGGAGCTTTAATATTCTTTTCGATAGAAAAAGCGGCGGGCAGTTTGTTTCGCGCACCAAGGATATAATCGATTTCAACGGAACGGCCTGGGAAACAGCAGAACATGGCCGCGAACCTTATGTATTCCCCAATTCCGTTTATTATGACGCCACCAATAAACTGGTACAAAATACAACGATTAAAATGTTACCGCAGGATTACTTCAGTGACCTGCCTTATGGCCGCAATGTGCTCGACGCTTCCTATGTTAAACTACGGGAAGTAAGCCTGAGCTATAAATTGAAGAAAAGCGCGCTTAAAAATGGCCCCTTCGGCGATCTGACCTTTGGCTTATTCGGGAACAACCTGTTTTTATGGACGCCTTCTGTCAACAAATATGTTGACCCTGAAATCAATTCGGCGGGCGCCACCAACCTGCAGGGATTCGACTTCACTGCACAGCCTTCCCAACGGAATTTTGGATTTAATATAAGCGCCAGTTTCTAACCGTTAAAAATTGAACTATGACAACTCATTATATAAAAAAATGCTGCATTGTACTGTTGGTTGTTACCGCCATCGGCTTTGCCGGCTGTAAGAAATACCTGGATACGAATACAAATCCTAATTTATCAACTACCGCAACACCCGATCTGTTATTGCCTGCTGTACAGGCAGCAATAGGACATGTACTGGGCAACCCGCTTCAGATCTATGGCAGCTTTTGGGCGCAGTTCTGGACACAAAATCCCAAATCTTCACAATATAGAAGCATAGATCAATACGCCAGCACCACTACTGATTTTGACCGGGTATGGCGCATGATGTATTCCGATGCGCTACAGGACATTCAGGAAATATTGAATCTAACGCAGGGGAAACAAAGTTTAGACCAGTATACTGCCATCGCCTTATTAATGAAAGCCTATGATATGCAGTTAGCCACCGATGCGTTTGGCGATGTGCCTTTAACCCAGGCCGCCACGCCTAATATTACCAATCCAACATATACACCACAACAACAAGTATACGATAGCATCTTTGCGTATGTAGACCGCGCCATATCATTAATAGATGTTAACGCAGAAGTAACGCCCTCCAGCGATGACCTGATCTTTCAGGGTGATATGGAACAATGGCTGCGTTTTGCCAATACCTTTAAATTACGGGCGTACTTACGTTTGTCGGAAGTAGCGCCACAAAAAGCAGCGGCCGGTATAGCATCATTAAGTAGTGACACTACGCTCTTCCTGGAACAGGATGCCCAGATCAATTACAGCGCTATCGGTGGCAATCAAAATCCCCTGTTTTCTGAAATGCTTGGCCTGGGCCGAACCCAGAACATAGTGGCCAGTGAAACAGTGACCAAATTCATGACGCAAAATAATGATCCACGCGCTGATGTATTTTTTAACCGGTTCACGAACGCAGCGGGCGTTGATTCTATCATCGGCATCAAACAGGGATCTTACAGAAGCTCCGCCAGCACCATGTACTCATTTCCTTCGCCTGTGGTTGGCGCCAATGGACGGGACGACAAATCAGCCAATGCCCCGGTTAAATTTATGTCGGCCGCGGAAAGTAAATTTCTACAGGCAGAAGCAGTGGTAAGAGGCTGGTTGAATACAGGTGTGCCCGCCCAGACTTTGTTCACGGAAGGTATTGAGGCGAGTTTTAATTCTTATAGTGTGCCAGGCGCAGCCACGTATATAGCTTCTGCACCAGCCGCACAATGGCCGGCCGGAACGCAGGCACAGATCAGGGCCATTATTATTCAAAAATGGCTGGCCATGACGGGCAACCAGGGTTTTGAAGCCTTTACAGAATGGCGCCGTACCAATTACCCTGATTTCTTTACCACCTCCGCAGCGAGTACATTGGGAGCAGAAAGAATGCCTGAACGCTTAATATATCCCAGCGGTGAAGTAACAAGAAATGCCAATTTCCCGGGCATTGCTTTAATTTATACAAAGATGTGGTGGGATGCTAACTAGAAAAACGAAGTAGGAAGTAAGAAGTAGGAAATAGGAATCTCGCGAATTTCATATTTCCTACTTCTTTACCCGTTCAACAATAACTAATAAACTCAATAACTTACGAACTTAATAACTTAAACTTAGAATCACTAAAGCAGAACGTTAAACCAGCGCTCGTCAACTGGTCAACTAATATTTATCCACCCCCCTCTCCCCCATGTTTACCAACAACCTGCCACCCTTCGTAATATCTGCAAAGGAAATAAACGGCTGATGCAGGGTTTTACCATTCAGTTGCATGGTTTGAATATACGGATGTTGATCGCTGTTATTTTTTGTTTCAATCACGAATTGTTTTCCGGGATAATATTTTTGATTGAGTTGAATAGTGATCTTGTTAAACAACGGACCGGCAATGCCCATTTGTGGATTTGAATCAGTCAATCCCTTTACATCAAACAAGCCCATGGAGGCAATTACATACCAGGCGCCCAGTTGTCCCTGGTCTTCATCCTGTCCGAACCCATAACCATGCACCGGTTCAGTTCCATAAAATT
>Ga0136846_1210992_pt1 | contig 10757 bp, 11 predicted proteins | sample HopSoiMetagenom2_FD_96841 | JGI IMG/M metagenome (GOLD analysis project Ga0136846, IMG submission 96841) | Grasslands soil microbial communities from Hopland, California, USA - 2 Assembly 2016 (version 4) | ecosystem: Environmental > Terrestrial > Soil > Grasslands | place: USA: Hopland... | reverse complement strand
GGTGATCGGGATCTACGACGAGCGGGGCGACGAGGTGCCGAAGGCCTTTGTCGTCCGGGCGGCGGGCAGCGCGGCCACCGAGGACGACGTGCTCGCCCACGTCGCGGCGCACACGGCGCCCTACAAGAGGGTCCGCCGCGTGGAGTTCATCGACGCGGTGCCCAAGGCGGCCAGCGGCAAGATCCTGCGCCGCGAGCTGCGCGCCCGGGAGCGGGAGGCCGCCGGCCAGGCATAGGAACCTATTCCTGCGTCCCGGGCACGGATACGAAGGTAAAGGTTCCTATGCCTGGATCAGGCGTTGTCTGCCTGGATCAGGCGTTGTCCGGGGTGTCCGCGCCCTCGCCGACGTCCTTGCCCTCCGCGGGCTCCTCGGTGTGCGGGGTGCGGCTGTCGACCGTACGGCCGGGTGCGTCGTCGCCCTCGGCGGGTTCGGTCGTGTGGGTGCGCTCCGGGTCGGTCATGGCGGGCTCCTCCTCGCGCGGACATCGTCGTCGCAGCCCCTGTGCCCGCCCGCGACCTCACGAAACGGCCGCTGCACCCACCTCGACGGCGACCGGGGCCCGGTCCAGGGCCGCGCGGACGGTCTCGTCGTCGGGCAGGGCGCCGCGGGCCCCCGGCGCGGTGGTCGACAGGGCGGCCGCGCTGACGGCGTACCGGACCGCCTCGGGCAGCGAGGCCCCGGCGGCGAGCGCGCCGGCCAGCGCGCCGCAGAAGCAGTCGCCGGCGCCCGTGGTGTCCACGGCCCGGACCGCGGGCGGGGCCTGGAGCAGCGCCGGGCCGTCGCCGTCCGGCACGACCAGCGCGCCGCGCGCGCCCAGGGTGACCACCACGGCGGAGGACGCCACCGACCGGGCCAGCTGCACCAGCTCGGCCGGTGCCCGCTCCTCGGCGGCCACCCCCGCGAGCGCCGCGAGCTCGTGCTCGTTCGGCACCAGCACGTCGACCCGCTCGAGCAGCGCCTCCGGCAGCTCCCGCGGCGGCGCCGGAGTGAGGACGACGGTGCCGGTGGCCGCCTCGGCCGCGGCCTGCACCGTCTCCAGCGGGATCTCCAACTGCAGCAGGACGACGTCCGCGCGGCGGACCGGCTCGGCGACGGCGTCCTCCGGCGTCAGTGCCGCGTTGGCGCCGGGGACGACGACGATGAGGTTCTCCCCGGTGCCCTCCTCGACCGGGATGGTGGCGCTGCCCGTCGGCACGCCCGGCGTGCGGTGCACCCGGCTGACGTTCACCCGCGACTCGGCGAGCGCGGCGAGCTGCCGAGTGCCCGCCGGGTCGTCGCCGACGCGACCGATCATATGCACGCCCGGCGCCAGCCGCCCGGCGGCGGCCGCCTGGTTCGCGCCCTTTCCCCCCGGCGCCAGCGTCGTCCCCTCGCCGATGACGGTCTCGCCGCGGCCGGGCAGCCGGTGCACCCGGACGAGGACGTCCTCGTTCAGGCTGCCGACGACGGTGACGGACACGCGGGACCTCCGGGGCTCGGGCGGGCCCGGTCATCCTTCCGCGCAGGCCTCCGCGCCGTTCTCCGGGGGCGCCTCCCCACCCGCGCGGCGGGCCCACACCGGCAGGACGTACCAGGTCAGGACGCCGGCGAGCGCGACGAGCCCGCCGCCGACCAGGCCTTGCCAGTGGCCGAGGACGACGTCGAGGATGAGCAGCACCGCGCTGCTGATGGCGAGCACGAGCAGGCCCAGGCCCACCATCAGAAGCCGGTCGGCGACGGCGACCAGGGCCGCCTTCTGCCGCCGCCGGAACACCAGCCGGTGGAACGAGACCGGTGCGATGAGCACGATCGTGGCCAGGGCGGTCGAGAGCAGCGCCACCGTGTACAGGACGAGCTCGAAGGTGTGGAGGGTGGCGAAGCGTGCGGTGAAGGCGAGCCCGAGCAGGAATGCGAAGAGGATCTGCACGCCGGTGATCGCGACGCGCAGCTCCTGCAGCAGCTCGCCGAGGTTCCGGTCGAGCACCTGGTCCACCGTCTCACCGCGAGCCTGGGCGGTGAGGACGGCCGGGGCCGTGTCCAACCGCACCGGGAGCATGCGGGGCCGCTCGGCCGTGCCCGGTTTCGCCATCACGCCCTCGCGGTACCCGGCTGGCGCAGCCGACATGCGAAGACCTGATGGCCCAGCCCGATCCCCTCACCCGTTGACGACGACGTGAGCCGCCTGCGCCGGAACGATCCCGCCCAGTACGACGAGCTGGCCGACGAGTGGTGGCGCCCCGACGGCGGGTTCGCCGCGCTGCACTGGCTGGCCGACTCCCGCGCCGAGCACATCCCGCCGGCGGCGGCGCCGGGGGCGTTGCTGGTGGACCTCGCCTGCGGGGGCGGGCTCATGGCGCCGCACGTCGCCCGGCTGGGCTACCGGCACGTCGGGGTCGACATCGGGCTGCGGGGTCTGGAGATCGCCCGGGCGCACGGCGTCGCGCCGGTGCGCGGCTCGGTGCTGGCGGTGCCGCTGGCCGACGGGTGCGCCGACGTCGTGGTCGCGGGGGAGGTGCTCGAGCACGTCGAGGACGACCTCGCGGTGCTCGCCGAGTGCGCCCGGTTGCTCCGGCCGGGCGGCGTCCTCGTCCTCGATACCCTCGCCGCGACCCGGCTGTCGGTGCTGGTGATGGTGCGGATCCTCGAGCACGTCCCCGGCGGGCCGCCGCCCGGGCTGCACGATCCGGCGCTGTTCGTCGACCGGCGGCGGCTGCTGGCCGAGGCCGAGCGTCTCGGGCTGGATATGGTGCTGGTGGGCCTGCGCCCGTCCGTGCGCGAGGCGATCGCCTGGCGGCTCGGCCGCCGCACGACGGTCCGCATGAAGCCGACCCGGTCGACCGCCGTCGTCTTCGCTGGTTACGGCCGCAAGCGGTGAGGCGGCGCCAGCCAGGATGCGCACGTACCGTCTGGTGGATGACGCCTCGCCAGCGGCGCCCCGCACGGGGACGACGGTGCTGACCGCCGCGGTGCTCACCGGCGCGGGGTCGGCCCTGCCGACGATGCTGGACCAGGACGCCATGTGGGAGGGCTTCTTCGCCCGCCACTACACCGGCGTCCGCGCGGCCGGCCGCATCTTCGCCGCCTCGGGGGTGCGCACGCGGCACGCGGTGGCCAACCCGATGGACGAGGACCTCAGCGGCTGGGGCACCGGTGCGCGGATGGCCCGCTACGTCGAGGAGGCGCTGCCCCTGGGAAAGCAGGCCGTCGCCGGGGCGCTGGATGCGGCCGGCCTGGCGCCGGGGGATGTCGGACTGTTCGCCGTCGCCACCTGCACCGGCTACGCCACCCCGGGGCTGGACATCCGGCTGGCCAGCGACCTCGGCATGCCGGCCGGGCTGCAGCGGCTGCTGGTCGGGCACATGGGCTGCTACGCCGCCATCCCCGGGCTCGCTGCGGTCGGTGACTTCGTGGCCGCCCGCGGCCGGCCGGCGGTGCTGCTGTGCTGCGAGCTGACCAGCCTGCACGTCCAGCCTGCGCAGCCCGACCTCGAGCAGGTGGTCGCGCACGCGCTGTTCTCCGACGCCGCGGCCGCCGTCGTCCTGGAGCCCGGCGCGGGGCGGGGCCGGCGGCTGGCCGGCGTCGTCGCCCGCACGGACCCCTCGACCGCCGACCACATGACCTGGGACGTCACGGACCTCGGCTTCCGCATGGGTCTCTCGCCGCGGGTCCCCGACGTGCTCGCCCGGCACGTCGGGGACGTGGTCGACGAACTGCTCACCGGCGCGGGTCTGCGAGTCGAGGACGTCGCCGGGTGGGCGGTGCATCCCGGGGGACCGCGGATCCTCGACGTCGTCCGCGACGAGGTGGGCCTGCGGGAGGAGGCGGTCGCGGCCTCGCGCCGGGTGCTGGCCGAGCACGGCAACTGCTCCTCGGCCACCGTGTTGCTCGTCCTCCAGGAGCTCGCCGGCGTCGACGGCCCCGTGGTCGCCATGGCGTTCGGCCCCGGGCTGACGCTCTACGCTGCGCTGCTGCTGCCCGTCTGAGCCGTGGGACGAAAGGCCCCGCCCGCGGTCTCGCGGCCCTACGCTTAACCAGGCGGTTCCGGTTCGTCCGGGAGGGGGCACGCGTGCAACGCGGCACGTCGTCAGTGCGCGTCTTCCTCGTCGACGACCATGAGATCGTTCGGCGCGGGGTGGCCGAGGTCCTCGAGGAGGACCCGGCGATCACCGTAGCGGGTGAGGCGGGGTCGGTCGCCGAGGCGCTGGCCCGCGTGCCCGCCGTCCGCCCCGACGTCGTCGTGGTGGACATGCGGCTTCCGGACGGCAACGGCGCGGATGTCTGCCGCCTGTTGCGTGCTCGCGTCCCGGGCATCCGGAGCCTCGTGCTCACGAGCTACGCCGACGAGGACGCCGTGGCCGCCGCGGTCCGCGCCGGCGCCTCGGGCTACCTGCTCAAGCAGGTGCGCGGGCCCGCGCTGGTCTCGGCGGTCCGGACGGTCGCGGCGGGCGGCACCCTCTTCGACGCCGAGGCGACCGCCCCCCGCGCGTCATCCGCACGTCGGTCGCCGAACGGCGACAGCCGCCTGGCGCAACTCACCGACCAGGAGCGCACTGTCCTCCGGTTGATCGGGGAGGGGCTGACCAACCGCCAGATCGGGGCCCGGATGGGGCTGGCGGAGAAGACTGTCAAGAACTACACCAGCCACCTGCTCGCCAAGCTGGGCCTGGAGCGGCGCACCCAGGCGGCCATCCTCGCCACCGAGCTGCGCGACCGGCCCCCAGGCTGATTCAGCGGCCGGGGCGCGGGACGGTCCAGCGGGCCTCGGTGCCGGCCGGCCCGGTGGAGACGACCAGCCGGCCGCCGCGTCGCTCGGCACGGTCGGCGAGGTTGGCCAGACCGCTGCGGGCGTGCACCTCGGGCAGGCCGGCGCCGTCATCGGTGACGACCACCCGCACCTCGCCGTCGACCTCGACGTCCACGGCGACGCGGGTGGCGTGGGCGTGCCGGACGACGTTGGTCAGCAGCTCCCGGACCACGGCCACGAGGTCGGGCACGAGCTCGCGGGGCAGCTCGTCGAGCACGCCGCGCAGCCGCAGGTCACGGCGCAGCGTGTGTCCCGCCGTGATCGTGCGGACCAGGTCGGAGAGCTGACCGCGGACCGACGTCGCCGCGATGTCGTCCTCGTGCAGCTCGAAGATCGCCGCGCGGATCTCGGCGATGGTCGCCTCCAGCTCGTCGACGCTGCGACCCAGTCGCGAGGCCACCCCCGGCTGGCTGTCCCCGAGCGATCGGCTGAGCCGGTCCAGCGAGAGCACCGTGGCGAAGATCCGCTGGACGACGTGGTCGTGCAGGTCTCGGGCGATCCGGTCCCGGTCGGCCTGCACCTGCAGCCGGCGCTCCCGGCGCTGGGTGCGGGCCAGCTCCACCGCCAGGGCGGTCTGCGCCGCGAAGCTGCTCAAGGGGTCCAGTTGTTCCGCGTCGAACGGCTCGCGCCCTTGCCTCCGCATCGCCACGATCATCCCCATCTCGGGGCGGTGACCGAAGGGCACCATCAGGCCGGGGCCGTAGCCATCGGTGAACTCGACGGCGACGGCGGCGTGCCGGCCCACCACCGGGTCGGCGTCCACGTCCTCGATGATCGTCGGCACGCCCGAGCGGTGCACCTGCCCGACGTGGGTCGCCGACAGCGGGATCCGCACCCCTTCGACGTCGGCGGCGTCCTCGCCCGCGGCGGCGGTGATGGTGAGGCCACTGTCGTCATCCGGCGTGGGGACCAGGACGCCGGTCAGGTCGGCACCGGTCAGCTCGGATACCCGGACGGTGAGGTTGTGCAGGACGTCGTCGGGATCCGCGCCCGAGAGCAGCGCCGTGGCAACCTCGCTGCCGGCCTGCAGCCAGGTCCGACCCTTCTCGGCGCGCTCGGCCATCCGGGCGTTGCCCACGGCCAGCCCGGCCACCACCGCCAGCGCCTGCACCACCTCGACGTCGGCGGCGGTGAACGGCGCTCCGCTGCGCTTCTGGGTGAGGTAGAGGTTGCCGAACACGGCGCCTCCGACGTGGACCGGGACGACGAGGAACGGATTGCGGACCGGATGCCCCGGCAGGAATCCCAGGGACGACGGGTCCCGGTCGAAGTTCGCCCAGCTCAGGATCTGCGGCTCGTCGACCTTCAGCCGCGACAACTCGGGGGTCGGCAGGCGGCCGATCCGTTCGGCCTCCTGCTCGTCCACGCCGACGACGACCAGTCGGTCGAGCCGCCGGCCGTCTCCGGTGAGGACTCCGAGGGCGCCGTACATCGCGTCCACGTGGTCGACGGCGGCCTGCACCACGTCGTGCAGCGTCGTCTCCAGGTGACCGGCTGCTGCGGCGGTCAGGACGGCGGCAGGCAACACCGGAGGCTCACTGCCCGGAGCGGAGGGCGGGACGTCGGGCGGGGGCACGGCCCGACGGTAGGAGCCCCTGGCGTTCCCGGAAAGCGGGACGCGGTTCCCCCGCGTCCGGTCAGGCGCCCCGGGCCAGCCGCCGACCCGGGGGGCGGGGTACCGCGGGACGCAGCAGCGTCTTCCCCTCGGGGCCGACGACGACCAGGTCGGCGCCGTGCGCAGCGGCGGTCAGAGCCTCGAAGACGGCGCGGTCGATGACCGACGTGCGGGCCCGGCCCTGCACTCCGGTCTCGGCGATGGCCCGCAGCACCTGGGCGTCGATCCGTTCCAGGGCGGCGGCGTGGTCCCGACGGCTGGAGTGGGCCCCCAGCGGGGTCTCGGGCGGGTCGTCGAGCACGGTGACGGCCACGACCGTGCCCTCCCGGCGGGCGGCCTCACGGAGGGCCCAGATGAGCGCGCCCTGGCTGGCCGGCGAGCCGTCGACCTCGACGAGCAGGCGAGGAGTCTGGCGGCGGGGCACGAGCGGGAAGAGTCGGCGCGGCTCGACGCCGCCGCCTGCGGAGGTCCATCGGGTCGGGGACGCGTCGGAGCCGGCTCTCGTCGACCCGGCAACGGCGGAGGAGTCTGAGGGCATCAAGTCAGAGGGCATCAAGTCGGAGGGCGTCGAGTCGGAGGGCGTCGAGTCGGAGGGCATGGTGTCGGCCGGCATGGTCGGGGGCTGTTCACGCTCACGCGGGAGCGGCCCGTCGTCGCTCATACCTCGATCGTTGCGGGCCGGATGCGCCCAGGACAGGGACCAAGGGCCCAGCGAGCGCATCTCGCACACGGACCGGAACGGTTCAGCCTGGATGTATGGCGTGCCTTTACGCGTTGTAGTGCTCGCCGGACGGAAGGTCGCCTGCCGCTTGAGCCGGTTTCTGAGGGCGCTGGGCAGGTCGCCGTCCGCACGGCAGGCTGCAGCCGTGGATCAGCGGCTGACCCTCGTCACCCTGGGCGTCACCGACCTCGACGCCTCTCGGCGGTTCTACCTCGACGGACTCGGCTGGACCGCCCTGCTCGACGCCGGGGAGGCGGTGTTCATCCAGATCGGCCACGGCCTCGTGCTGGCGCTGTACGGGCGCGACAATCTCGCGCGCGACGCCGGGACCGCCACCGGCCCGGTCGCGCCGCCTCCGGTCGAGCTCGCCCACAACGTCGGCAGCGAGGAGGAGGTGCGGCGGGTCGTCGACGAGATGCAGGCCGCCGGCGGGGAACTGGTCGCGGCGCCGGTCCGGACCTCCTGGGGCGGCTACACCGCACATGTGGCCGACCCGGACGGTTTCCGGTGGGAGATCGCCTACAACCCCGGCCTCAGCGTGGACGACGACGGGACGGTGCGGTTCGGCGCCGCCGGGGAGTGACACCGGTCGATCTCCCTCCGACGAAGGGGATGGCCGGATCCGTCCTCAAGGTCGGTCCTTCCCGGCCCGATCGTGCCGACATGGACTGGATCCGCCGTATCCGCGGGCGCGGGGTGCTGACCCGCTTCGCGGTCATCAGTGCCCTGCTGACGGTCGCGGTGGGTCTCGTGCTCTCCCAGGTCCTCAGCGCCGCGATCACCGAGCGGGCGCGCCAGCAGGCGGAGTGGACGGCGACTGTCACCGTCCGGCTCGGTGTGCAGCCGCAGCTGTCCCGCTACGACCTCACCCACGGGTTCGACCCGGCCCGGCTGGCCGACGTGGAGTCGGCCGTCGAGTCGGCCTCCGCCGATCTAGGGGACGGCGGTCCCGAGATGGCCGGTCTCGACCCCGTCCGGCTGAAGATCATGAACACGGCCGGGACGATCGTGTACTCCGACGACCACAGCCTGATCGGGAGGCAGTCGGACTCCGACGACCTCGCTGCGGCGCTCGGCGGCGACGTCGTCTCGGGCTTCGCCCACTCGTCGACCGAGGAAGGCAGCGGGGACGCCGACCGGCGGCTGCTGGAGGTCTACGTGCCCGTGCACTTCGCCGACGCCGCGGCTCCCGAGGGCGCGATGGAGCTCTACCTGCCCTACGCGCCGGTCGCGGCCGCCATCGCCGAGGACGTCCGGACACTGATCCTCACACTCGTGATCAGCCTCGCCGCCTTCTGGGCGGCGATGTTCCGCTTCATGACCGGCGTCGCCGGGCGGATGCGCCGGCAGACGCGGGATCTGCAGTCCTCCGTCGACCGCAACCGGCACCAGGCGACCCACGATGCGCTGACCGGGCTGGCCAACCGGGTCCAGCTGCGCGACCGGCTGCAGCAGGCTGTCGCGGCGTCCGCGACGACGGGCGACCTGGTCGCCGTGCTGCTCATCGATCTCGACCGCTTCAAGGAGATCAACGAGAGCCTCGGCCACACCTACGGCGACAAGCTGCTGCGCCAGATCGGGCCGCGGCTGCGGTCGATCCTGCGGGAGGAGGACCTCGTCGCCCGGCTGGGCGGTGACGAGTTCGCCGTCCTGCTGCCGGTCGTCGACGGCCTTGCGGAGGCGAGCGCAGTCGCCGAGCGGCTGCGTGACGCGCTGCACCGTCCCTTCGACGTCGACGGAATCTCCCTCGACGTCGAGGTGAGCGTCGGCATCGCCGTTGCACCCATGCACGGCACCGACGCCGAGGAGCTGCTGCGCGGCGCCGACGTCGCCATGTACGTGGCCAAGGAGGTCAAGGCGGGAGCCGTCGTGTTCGAGCCGCACGACCACATCACCGCACCGTCGCGGCTGAACGTCCTGGGAGACCTGCGCCGGGCGCTCGACGCAGAGGACGAGCTGCTGCTCCACTACCAGCCCAAGTTCACCCTGGACGGCGCCCGGATCGAGGGGCTCGAGGCGCTGCTGCGCTGGCGCCACCCCGAGCGCGGCTTGGTCCCGCCGGCGGAGTTCATCTCGGTCGCCGAGGGCACCGGGATCATCCTTCGGCTCACCGAGCGCGTGCTGAGCCTGGCGCTCTCGCAGCCGCGCCGGTGGCTGACCGACGGGCACGCCGTCCCCGTGGCGGTCAACCTCTCCACCCGTTGTCTGCTGGACCCCGAGCTGCCCGACCTGGTCGCGACCCTGCTGACCCGGTACGGCGTCCCCGCGCGGCTGCTCCGCCTCGAGGTGACCGAGAGCGCGGTGATGGGCGACGCCGCCCGCTGCCTCGACGTGCTCCAGCGCCTGCGCGACCTGGGCGTGCGCCTGTCGATCGACGACTTCGGGACCGGCTACAGCTCCATGGCCTACCTGCGCCAACTGCCGGTCGACGAGCTGAAGATCGACCGCTCGTTCGTCATGGGTATGACGGAGACCCGGCAGGACGCCGTCCTGGTGCGCACGGCGATCGACCTCGGCCACAACCTGGGGCTCACCGTCGTCGCCGAGGGCGTCGAGGACGCCGAGCAGGCGAGCCGGCTCCGCGAGCTGCGGTGCGACCAGGCGCAGGGGTTCCACTTCGCCCGCCCGATGCCGAGCGAGGACGTCACCGCCCTGCTGGACCGGGTCGAGATCCTCCCGGCACCGACGACCCGGGTACCCACCGTCCGCTGAGGCATCGCCGACAGGGTCGTGCCTCCGGTCGTCCGTGACGGCGTGGTGTTGACGCTATGCGGAGGGCGCGGCGCCGATCTGTCCGAGGATCGTCAGCAGGTCGAAGTACTGGCGGGCCTCGGTGATCCGGCCGTCGGCCATCCGGACCACCAGCACGGCACGTACCGACGCCTGTCTGCCGGACGGCGGGATCGCACCTCGGGGCGTCTGCAGGTCGCCGTCGTGCGTGCCCTGGTACGTGGCCTCGAGCACGGCGGTGTCGTCTGTGCAGAGGGCTTTGGTAACGGTGCCGCGGGCGTCGGAGAAGGCCTGCTTCCACGCGCGGTTCAGTTCAACGATCGCGTCAGGACCCTCGAGGCGGTCCTCGGTGCACACCTGCTCCCAGACGGCGTCAGGTGCCAGCGTGGTGCGCATCCGTTCCCAGTCACCGGTGCTGAACGCCTCGACGGCTTCCCTGGCGAGCTGGATGCTCTCCTGCGAGCCGATAGCGGTCATGGCTCCTCCCTTCGGTCGCCGACGAGGAGCCGGCGGATGCCCCGGGCTCGCCGGGTCGGCTTCGGCCGGAAGTTGCACCCGATGACGGCTGGGCTCCCGACCTCGGAAAGGCGCTCTCCTCCGCGGGGAAAGGCTGCCGCGCGTCCGCGCCGCAACGCACGTCGCAGTCGCAGCCTGTAGTGACCGCACGGTGGCGCCCGCCCATCGGGTTGGTCATCCACGTGGCGCGGCCGAGCCACCAGCCCATGGCGCGGGTAATGACTGGACACCGCTCGGGACTACTCGGCTCAACGGGCCTGATGCTTGACCCAACAGGCCTGATGCACAGCAGGATCTGGTCTTTCGGCCGTTCGCGCCGGTGGAGCGATGAGAGCGGGTGAGGGGAATCGAACCCCCACTGTCAGCTTGGGAAGCTGATGTTCTGCCATTG
>Ga0136846_1225625_pt1 | contig 10758 bp, 10 predicted proteins | sample HopSoiMetagenom2_FD_96841 | JGI IMG/M metagenome (GOLD analysis project Ga0136846, IMG submission 96841) | Grasslands soil microbial communities from Hopland, California, USA - 2 Assembly 2016 (version 4) | ecosystem: Environmental > Terrestrial > Soil > Grasslands | place: USA: Hopland... | reverse complement strand
CCGGCGAGCTCGAGCGAGTTCGCCAGCCGCTTGCGTCGGTGCGCGAACGAGCCTTCGACCACACGCTTGACACGGCGGAAGTTCGGCGGGAGCTCGGTGCGCCTGAAGGCCACGAGCGCCGAATCGACGTTCGGGCGCGGGCGGAACACAGCAGGAGAAACGGGGTGAAAGCCCGTCCGCTCCGCAACGAGCTGTACGAGGACCGAGACCGCTCCGTACGCCTTCGTCGACGGTACGGCGAAGAAGCGGTCCGCGACCTCGCGCTGGACCATGACCGTCCACAGCTCGATCTCCGGCAGACGGTCGAGGCTCTCGGCGACGAGCGGGGTGGCGATGTTGTACGGCAGGTTGGCGACGAGCTTCCTCGCTCCAGACGCGATCTCGGCGAGGTCGAGCTTGAGCGCATCGCCGAAGCGGAGCTCGACATTCGAGCGTCCTGCCAGCCGGCCGGTCAACTCCTTCTCGAGAGACGTGTCGAGCTCCACCGCGTACACCCGAGCGGCACGGTCTGCAAGATAGGTGGTGAGCACGCCGAGCCCGGGACCGACCTCGAGCACGACGTCGTCGCCGTCGAGCTCCGCGAGGCGGCCGATCACGCCGAGGATGTTCTCGTCGACCAGGAAGTGCTGGCCGAGCTTCTTCTTCGCCCGGACGCTCATGGCAGGCCGAAAGCAGCAGTCGCGTTCGCATCGATCTGCGCGCCGAGTGCTCTCGGGTCTTCCCCACGCGCTTCGGCGAGAGCCGCGACGGTATGCACGACGTACGCCGGCTCGTTCGTCTTCCCTCGGACCGGCTGCGGCGCGAGGTAAGGGCAGTCCGTCTCCGCAAGGAGCCGCTCGGCTGGAACGGCACCCGCCGCGACGCGCAGGTCGTCCGCGTTCTTGTAGGTGACGTTACCGGCGAAGGAGACGTACCAGCCCCGTTCGAGCGCCTCGTCCAAGAGCGCGACCGACGAGAAACAGTGGAGCACCACCGTGCCGTCGAACCATTGCCTGAGGATTGAGACCGTGTCCTCGTCCGCCGCACGGTTGTGGATCACGACAGGCAGTTGCGCCTCCTTCGCGAGGCCGAGCTGGTAGATGAACAGCTTCGCCTGCGCATCTCGCGGCGCGTAGTCACGGTAGTAGTCGAGGCCGATCTCGCCGAGCCCGACGATCTTCGGATGGCCGAGGAGCCGGGGCAGAGCAGCGAGATCGAACGTGAGGGTCGCTTCGTGCGGATGAAGGCCGACCACGCCATAGACGCTCTCGTGCGCCTCGATCAGATCCAGCGTGTTGGCCCAGGAGGTCGGATCGGTGCCGATCGAGATGATCCTGGTTACCCCTGCCTCGCGCGCCCGCTCGACTGCTGCTTCGGCATTCTCGAGCGCGTCGAGATGCGCATGCGTGTCGATCACGTCGCGTTCAGGCGAGCGAGCTCGTCGGCGACGATGCTCGGCTCGAGCTTTCGGAAGAGCGGCTCGGGCTCGAGCAGGCGTTGCCCGGCGGGGAGCTCGCTCGGCTCCCAGCGGCCGACCCAGCCTGAGTAGTCGCCCGTGAGGATGGTGTGACGGTGTTCTCCCTCCTCCTCGATCTCCCGGAACTCGAGCGGACCGGCGATGAAGCCTTCGCAGCCGAGCAGCTCATGCAGTTTCTGGCTCGAGAACGGCAGGAAGGGCGTGAAGATCACCTTCAGCGAGTCGACGAGGCGGAGTGCGACGAACAGGATCGTCGCCGCGCGGTCGCGGTCTTCCTTGATGACGGCCCACGGGGCCTGGTGGTCGACGTACTGGTTCCCGATGCTCGAGAGCCGCATCGCCTCGGCGAGCGCCTGCTTGAACTTCCCCTCCCCGATCGACCTGCCGACGGTCGCAAAGCCGGCCTCGACATTCTCGAGAGCCTGGCGGTCCTCGTCGGTGAGCTCGCCGGGCTGCGGCACCTCTCCGAAGTTGCGCTGCGCGTTCGTGAGCGTGCGGTTGACGAGGTTGCCCCAGTTCGCCAACAGCTCGTCGTTGTTCCGCCGGAGGAACTCCGCCCACGAGAAATCGCTGTCCTGCGTCTCGGGCCCGGCCGCGGTGAGGAAGTAACGGACCGGATCCGGGTCGTAGCGCTCGAGAACGTCGCTGACGTAGATCGCGACTGACCGGCTCGTCGAGAGCTGCTTCCCCTCCATCGTCAGGAACTCGCTCGCGACGACGTCGTCGGGAAGGTGGAGCTCGCTCTTTCCGGCACCGAGCTCTCCGCCGGTGCCGTACCCGAGCAACATGCTCGGCCAGATCACCGTGTGGAAGACGATGTTGTCCTTCCCCATGAAGTACGCGTGAGTCGAGTCAGGGTTCTGCCACCACTCGCGCCATGCTTCTGGTGTGCCGCTGTTCTGGGCCCACTCGACCGCAGCCGAGAGGTAACCGATCACCGCGTCGAACCACACGTAGATGCGTTTCGTCTCCGGCGGATAGCCCTCCACCGGCACCGGAATGCCCCAGTCGATGTCACGCGTCATCGCGCGCGGCTTGAGGTCGTCGACGAGCGAGAGCGAGAAGTTGCGCACATTCGGCCGCCAAGCTGTCTTCGACTCGATCCACGGACGAAGCCGATCCGCGAACGCCGGCAGGTCGAGAAAGAGGTGCTTCGTCTCGCGGAATTCCGGCGTCGATCCGTCGATGATCGAGTGCGGCTCGATCAGGTCGGTCGGATCGAGCTGGTTGCCGCAGTTGTCGCATTGATCGCCGCGGGCTTCGGTAAAACCGCAGATGGGACACGTTCCTTCGATGTAGCGGTCGGGAAGCGTGTTGCCCGTCGACGGCGAGAACGCGCCGAGTGTGGTCCGCTCGATCAGGCAGCCGTGCTCGTAAAGGGTGCGGAACAGGTCGGTCGTGACGCGGGCGTGATTCTGGGTGGCGGTGCGCGTGAAGTTGTCGTAAGAGATGCCAAGGTTCCTCAGGTCCTCGCGCGTCAGCTCGTTGTAACGGTCTGCGATCTCACGCGGCGACACGCCCTCGCGATCGGCCGTGACCATCACCGGCGTGCCGTGCTCGTCCGTCCCACTGACCATCAGAACGTCGTCGCCCTTCAAGCGGTGGTACCGCGCGAAGATGTCCGCCGGGACTGCGAACCCCACCACATGTCCCAGGTGTCTCCGCCCGGACGCGTACGGCCAGGCCGGGGCCACCAGAACTTTCTTCTTCGCTGGGCTCTTGGACATGAACGTGCTCCGTGTCGGGGAGGGACATGATACGAGCCGCCTTTTTCGCCGAACGACGTCGCCACGCGCAAGAGAGGGCGAGGATCACGACCAGCGCGCCAACAGCAGCAGCAAAGGTCCACGAATGCCCGCCTTCCTTCGCTGCTGCCGGTTGCGTCATTGCCGCGACGAGCCGAGACGCTTGCTCGGCGTCGTGCTGGAGGCCGTGCGAGGAGCCGGCCGCCGCCCGGCTGTGGTGGCTCGCGGCGCCCGACGGGCGTTGGCGGTGTCGCAGCGATGCTTTTACGCCGTGCCGCTGCGCGACCTTTACCGGGACCTGCCTGTGACTCACCTCTGCCGCGCGAAGGACTTGGAGATGACCCCGATCCTCGTGGACACCGGCGTGCGACGTCGGCGGGGCCTCCTCCGCACCCCCAATCGCCGACGGCTCGACGCGTGCGCTGACAGGCGCGGCAACCGGCGCCGACGCAGCGGGTGAGCCCGCCGCGCTCTCCGCAGGAGCGTCGGCGGTGACCGCCGTCGCGGCAGCGACGACCGGCTCTGGAGCCGAGGCCTCAGCCGTGGAAGCGGCAGGGACGACCGCCGTGACGGCCGGAGCGTCTGCCGTCGTTGCCGACGAGGAGAGTGTGCGCGGCGGCAAGACGATCATCGGATCGACATATCCCTGCTGGTCGCTCGTGGTGCGCAGACCGAAGTAGACGTACGGCTCGGCGAGGTCAGGCACGCCGCTCGGGCCGACGGTTCCGACGACCGAGCCTTCGCCGACGCGCGCTCCGCGCTTCACACCGATCGAGCCCAGGTGAACGAGTGTGGCGGTGTACCCGAGCGGCGTCTCGATCGACACGGTCTTTCCGCCCGTCGGCACGGTTCCCGCGAACGAGACGACTCCCGCGGCCGGGGCGAGCACCTGGGCGCCTCCTGGAGCGCCGAGATCGACACCGCGGTGCTGACCCCCCGCGTAGGGATGCGCATGATCGAACGAGAAAGGGCGCAGAACCGGTCCGTCGACGGGCCAGGTCCACGCACGCGCCGCCGACACCGGGAGCGCGCACGCACACACGAGCAAGACAGCAAGACGCCGCACAGATCTCCTCCTTGTTGCCAGTGTTGAGAACGATGCGACCATAGCAAGGGCCGATCGCTGTTGTCAATACTGGCTACAAAGTACGGCGATAGAGTTCGTTGCGCGACGCACCCGTCAAACGCGACACCACGTCTGCCGCCTGCCTGCGCGGCAGCCCGGCGGAGACCAGCTCACCGACCGCCTCGATCGCCGCACCGACGTCCGTGCCCGCGCCGCCGGGCCCGAGCACGAGCGTGATCTCACCTTTCGGCGCTTCCGAGAAGCGCGCAGCCAGCTCGGCGGCCGTCCCGCGCACCACCTCCTCGAACTTCTTCGTCAGCTCTCGGCACACGGCAACCTCGCGCGCAGGCTGGGCGTCAGCGAGCGAGCGCAGGGTCGCCGGCAGCCGCCGTGGTGATTCGAAAGCGACCACCGGGTGGGGCCACGAGGCGAGCTCCTCCCAAAGCGAGGCGAGCGCACGCCCGCCGCGGGGCAGGAACCCGACGAACTGATACCGCTCGGCCGGAAAGCCACTCGCGACGAGCGCGGTGTCGACCGCGGTCGGCCCCGGGAGCACGGTGACGGGAACGCCGCGCTCGAGCGCGGCGGCCACAAGCCGGGCGCCTGGATCGCTGATCGCCGGCATCCCGGCGTCGCTGACGAGCGCAAACCGCTCCCCCGCTTCCATTCTCGGAAGCACCTCGGCGGCACGCTTCGCCTCGTTGTGCTCGTGGTAGGACACGAGCTTGCCGGAGATTCCATGCCGGTCGAGCAACACGCGCGTGTGACGCGTGTCCTCGCACAGGATCACGTCAGTCGAGCGCAGCTCTTCGAGGACGCGCAGGGTGACGTCGTCCAGGTTCCCGATCGGCGTCGCGCAGACCGCGAGAGCCACTTACCCGACCGCGTCGAACGCAACAAGACCGGCGCCGATCAACCCGGCGGCGGTCCCGAGCTCTGCCCGAACAATCGGGATCTGGTCGCCTCTCCGAGCGAGGGCCTCGCGGCGCATGACTTCACGCGCCGGGTCGAGCACGAAATCGCCGGCGGCTGCGAACCCGCCGCCGATCACGACGAGCTCGGGATTGAAGATGTTCACGAGCGTCCCGATTCCGGACCCGAGATGCCGGCCGATCCCGTCCAGGATCTCGATCGCCCGCTGCTCACCTTCGTTCGCAAGACGGACGAGCCGGTGCGCATCGACCGCAGGCCCGAATTCCGCCTGGGCGAGTTTGGCCGCGGCGACACCCGTGACGTAGGGCTCGAGGTGTCCACGACCCGTGCACGTTCCCTGACACGGAATGCCGTCGTGCACGATGACCATGTGGCCGAACTCGGCCCAACCGCGGAAGAGCTTCCCGTCCACGACCGCGCCGCCGCCGCAGCCGGTTCCGAGCGTCAGCATCACCATCGTCTCGACGTCGCGGGCAGCACCGAATTTGAACTCGGCGTACGCCGCCGCATTTGCATCGTTCTCGATCCCGACCGGCAGGCCGAACCTTTCGCGCATCCGCCCGCGAAAGTCGACGCTCTCGCCAAGCGGAATGTTGACTGCCTGCAGCGCGCGGCCCGCCTTCTGGTCGATCGGTGACGGCAGCCCGAGGCCGAGGCCCGCGATGTCCTCGGTGCGGAGCTCCTCGATCGCGGTATCGAGCCCGGCGAGTAGCTCATCCTGCGAGCCGGTCGGAGTCGGGTACTCCCGGCGCCGCTCCACCTGTCCCCGGTCGTCGACGACCCCGGCCAGGATCTTGGTACCGCCGAGATCGACGCCGATGACACGTTTTCCGTCCAAAGCGCGCGGCTACCCTACTTCCTCGATGGCGACGGGAGAGAAGCCCTACCGCGTCTACCGGGGCGGACGCGTGAAGGGCAAGGTGCCGCTGGACCGGCCGCAGAAGGGGCCGGTCCGCAGCGCACGAGAGCCGCGCGAGCCGAAGATCCGCAGGCCCCGGCGGCGGTGGAGCTGGAAACGGCGGATCGGCATCGGCCTGATCGTGCTCCTCGTCGTCGCCACGGTCTGGGGCATCGCCGGGTACCTGTCCTTCAGGAGTGGAGTCGACAAGGCGAACGGGCGACTCGATCCGTCGGTGACGCCGGCGCTCGCCAAGCAGAACGGGCTGTTGCTGTCGAAGCCGACGACGATGCTGCTGCTCGGCCGGGATCACGAGAACACCGACCAGCGCGTCGGGCTGAACCATTCCGACTCGATCATGGTCCTGCGCACGGATCCGAGCCGTCACCGCCTCGTCTATCTGTCGATCCCGCGCGATCTGCGCGTTCCCATCCCGGGCCATGGTGAGGACCGGATCAACGCAACGTTCCCGCTCGGCGGTGCCGCCCTCACCATCCGCACGATCGAGGACCTCACGGGGCTCGAGATCAACCACGTGATGATCGTCGACTTCCGCAGCTTCAAGAGCCTCATCGACAACATCGGCGGTGTCGACGTCAACGTGCCGGCCCCCATTCTTTCGAACAAGTTCGATTGCCCGTACAAGGCGTCACGCTGTGCACGCTGGCCCGGCTACCGCTTCCACAAAGGGCTCCAGCACATGAACGGACAGCGGGCGCTCGTGTACTCGCGCATCCGTGAGAACCAGCTCAATCCATCCGACAGCGACATCACGCGTGGCCTGAGACAGCAGGCGGTGATGCGTGCGGTGATGGCCAAGCTGCTCGGCGCCGGAACCGTCGTGAAGCTGCCGTTCAACGGCCACTCGCTCCTGCAGCCGCTCACCACCGACCTGAGCGCCTGGCAGTTCGTCCAGCTCGGCTGGGTGCTCAAGCGGGCAGGGCAGAAGAACGCCCTCCACTGCCGGCTCGGCGGGACGGCAACCTCGATCGGCGGCGCGTCGGTGATCGTCGGCGGCGAGGAGAACCGCTCGGTGGTTCAGATGGTCACGGGTCGTGCTGCGCCGCAGCCGCCACCGCCGGGATCCGGGCAGTACGGCCCCGGCTGCGTCGTCGGCAACCGGCAGTTCCGTTAGTGCTAGCCCGCCTCGGCGGCCTTCTTCTCCGTCGACGTCTCCTTCTTGTCTCCCGAGCCCGAATCGGAGTCCGAGGACGAGCCCGATTCCTTCGCCGGCTGCTCCTTCTTCCTTCCACCGCGGCCGTAGTCGGTCGAGTAGAACCCCGAGCCTCGGAAATGCACGGGCACGGGATACAGGACCGTCTCGACCGGGGAGGCCCCGCACACCGGGCACTTGTCCGGCTGCGGATCGGCGATCCGCTTGAAGACCTCGAAGACGTGCCCGTTCGGACACTTGTATTCATACGTGGGCACGAGATTTAGGACGCTAGCAGTGTTATCGGCGTGGACACCGTAAAGAAACAGCCCTTGGTCGAGCTCGCCGGTCACAGCTCCCCGCTCACGCGCGCCCACACCCGCGTGCACGCGACGACCCTCTTCTGGGCGGGAACCGCCGTTGTCACGGCTGCGCTCGCGGGCGTGCTGGGCTGGTTCCTCCGCGCCTGGCCGCCCCACGAGGACGAGGCCCTCGCGCTCTTCGTCGGCCGTGGCTCACTCGGACACGTACTGCGGACCGTGCTGTTCGAGCGCGGCGGCGCACCGCTGCACTTCGCCTTCGCGTGGGCGATCGTGCACCTTGGCGGAGGGCTGACGGCACTGCGGGTGGTCTCGCTCGTCTTCGCGGTTGCGAGCGCTCCGCTGATCGCGCTGCTCGGCCGGCGCCTTGTCGACCCGACCACCGGCGTCGTCGCGGCCCTGCTTGCGTCAGGCACGTGGGCCCTGCTCTTCCACGGGATCTACGGCCGTATGTACAGCCTCTTCCTCTTCACGAGCCTGCTCTCGTTCCTGGCTCTCATCTCTGCGCTCGACACCGGCGGGCGGCGGCGTTTCGGGCTCTGGGGACTGGCCGTCCTCGCGATGCTCGCGAGCCACCCGTACGCCGTGCTCGTCGTCGCGGCTCAGGGCCTCTTCATCCTGGCTCGACGCCGTCGCGTGCGCGCAGCGGCCTTGACGCTCGCGGCCGTGGGCGTCGTTGGCATTCCGTTCTGGTGGGCCGACATCGTCCTGCGGAACAGATTCGACGTCGGGGTGGGCGGAGGTGGGCCGCAGCTCGGCTCTCCCACGTCGGTTCTGCACTACTTCTGGTGGGTGTCCGGCGACTTCAGCGCCGGACATCACGCCTGGTCAGTCCCGGTGTTGCTCCTCGCGCTGATCGGTGCGGTTCTCTTGTGGCGACGGCGGCGCGAAGTCGTCGTTCTCATCGCGTGCGTCGTTGCAATACCTGCGCTCGCGTTCATGCTTGCGACGCTCAACTCGACGGCGTCGCCCGAAGCACGCCATCTCATCTTCGCGTTGCCGTTCTTCAGCATCTTGCTAGCGGTCCCGCTCGTCGAGCTCGCGCGCGTTCGTCCGCCGCTGACCGCCGCACTTGCCCTCGTCGCCGTTTTGATTCTCATCGTCGGAGAGGTGCGCTGGGCGCACGAGAAGACACCCCAGCTCTTCGACGGCGATCCGCCAGGCGAAGCGCAGTCGCGCACCGCTGCCGGCGCCTGGCTTGCCGCAGGCAACCGGTCGAGTGATGTCCTGCTCGGCTACGAGCCCGTTTACCTACGGGCGTGGGAGCAGGACCGCTCTTTTGCCGGTCACGTGCTGCCGCGCGCGGATCCGGGCCTGCTCGCCTCGACGCTCGAGGACATTCGCGAGCCCCTCGGCCGCGGCGTGTGGGTGCTGGACGCGAGCGACACGACGAACGCCACCGAGCGGCAGACCATCCCGCTCCTCCTCCCCGCTCCAGGCTCGGCCTTCGAAGGCCGTGTGTACGGGCCGTTCCTCGTCATTCGCTCGCGGCGGCCGCTCCTGACGCGCGCCCGTTATCTCGAGGTGTCGGAAGATGTGATGCGAGTGGGCGTCCGCCTCGGGATCGGCGACGCGGACATCAACCTGCGGACGTTGCTCCGCGCGGCGTCACGGCTCTAGCCGGTCGCGCTTCTTCTCGACGACCTCGCGGTAGCAGGGCGCGCTCTCGAAGGCCTCGAGACCCTGGAAGACGGGTCGATCGGGCTCGGCCCGGCGTCGCCTGCGGCGAGCGGCCGCAAGCGTGGCGGACGCTCCGAGCAGCCCTCCGACGATGAACGAGCCGAGGCGGCCGCCCCTGTTCTCGCCGTCCATGGGACGATCTTAGGTGTGATCACGACACTCGGAGACGCGCTCCTCGACGTGATCGTCCGCCTGGACGAGCCGCTCGCGGCGGGCGCGGACGCTCTGGCGGCGACACAGACGAGTGTGGGCGGGCAGGCTGCGAACGTGGCGGCCTGGGCAGTCGACCTCGGCGCAGACGCGCGCTGCGTTGCGAAACGCGGCGACGACCTCGCGGGGAAGCTCGTCGGTGCGGAGCTCGAAGCGCGAGGCGTCGAGCTGGCGGGACCCGTGCAGGGACGGAGCGGCATCGTGGTCTCGCTCGTCGGCATCGATGGTGAGCGAACGATGGCATCGGATCGCGGCGCCGGTCCGGAGCTCTCGGCCGACGAGCTCGACCCGGAGTGGTTCGCATGCGACTGTCTGCACATCTCCGGGTACGCGCTCTTCTCGACGCCGATCGACGGCGCCGCGCTTCGCGCGGCGGACCTTGCGCGCAAGCGCGGGGCGAGCGTCAGCGTCGACCTCTCCGCGTGGACACGGATTCGCGAGTACGGGCCCGCTCGTTTCCGGGAGCTGCTCGAGCGTCTCGCTCCCGACGTGATCTTCGCCAACGAGGCCGAGTGGGAGATCGTCGGCGCCGCGTACGGGCTCGCGCCGACGGCGGTCGTCAAGCGCGGCGCGCGCGGAGTGCTCCTGCTCCGCGACGAGCGCGTCGAGCTGCCTGCTGCCGATGTCCAGGTCGTCGATGCGACGGGTGCCGGGGATGCACTGGCGGCCGGCTTCCTCGTCGGCGGCCCGAAGCTCGCGGTGGAGGCAGCCGCTCGCTGCGTCGGCAAGCTCGGAGCGATGCCGTGATCGTGATCTCCGAGGAGGTGCGCGGGGCTTCGGCGGTCGTCGCGCTCGAGACGACGCTGATCGCGCACGGCTTTCCTGCAGGAGAAGGCGTCGCCGTCGGTCTCGAGTCGGAGCGGCGGGTGCGCGAGGCAGGCGCCGTGCCGGCAACGATCGGCGTGCTCGACGGTGAGCTCCGGGTCGGGCTCACGGAGGACGAGCTGACGCGGTTCGACGCGGGCGCGCGCAAGGTGGGGCCGCGCGATCTCGCCGCGTGCGTCGTGCAGGGTGCGATCGGCGCGACGACGGTCGGCGGGACGCTTGCAGTGTGCCGCGCCGCCGGCATCCGATTCATGGGCACGGGCGGGCTCGGCGGCGTGCACCGGGGCTTCCCGCATCCGCCGGACGTCTCGGCCGATCTCGGCGAGCTGGCTCGCACCAAGGCGCTCGTCGTCTCGGCGGGAATCAAGTCGCTGCTCGATGTCCCGGCGACGCTCGAGGTCCTCGAGTCTCTGGGCGTGCCGGTGGTCGGGTTCCGCACGAACGAGTTGCCGCTCTTCTACACGGCGCATGG
>Ga0136846_1228436_pt1 | contig 10763 bp, 10 predicted proteins | sample HopSoiMetagenom2_FD_96841 | JGI IMG/M metagenome (GOLD analysis project Ga0136846, IMG submission 96841) | Grasslands soil microbial communities from Hopland, California, USA - 2 Assembly 2016 (version 4) | ecosystem: Environmental > Terrestrial > Soil > Grasslands | place: USA: Hopland... | reverse complement strand
CCGAGCGCCGCGATGGTGCCGATATTCCGGTTTCTGCTCATTGCTCCCCCAAGAAACATCAATGGTTGCGGGCACCCGCGATAAGGCACGGATTCCTCGCCTCATGATATTGCGCGTGTTGCGGCGATCAAGCGCCGCTTATTCACCCCGTGGTGTTTTCGTCTCAGCGTGGCCCATGTGCAACATACCGGAGGAGGCCGGTGATATTGGTTGGCTATTTCCACCATCCACGGACGCAAGGCCCACAGGATCCGCCGGTTGGGACTCCGCGAGGTGAATTACCCGGAATGTCGGACCGAAAGGGACGGCACAGTCTCGCTCCACTGCCACGCGAGGAACCTCACCAGCGGTAAGGAAACTCCCGCGCGAATGCCCCTCTATAACGCGCCCGGTGAATCGCCCCGGCCGCCGCTCACTCACCCGCCCCATAGGTGCGATTGACGGCTAGCTCACCGCCGGCCCAGGCGGCTAAAATTTCACGCCCAACCGGGCGCCAGCGTTGGTGATGCCGGCGTTGCGCGGCGCCAGATTGGCATTGGAGATGTGGTCGAGAATCGCCGACACGCTCAACTGCGGGGTCATCTGGTAGCCCAGTTCGGCGCTCTCCCGGAACAGGATGCGCGAGCCGAGCAATTTCCGCCCGGGCGGCTGGACCGCGCCGGTCAGGGGCGAGCCATCGTGGACCGCGCCGCCGAGACTGCCATTGGCGAAGATCCCGTCACCCGCGCCAAACAGGTTTTGGATCAACATGATGCCCCAGGTCAGGCCGAAATAGCCGTCGCTGGTCCGGCCATCGGTATTGATGTCACCGCCGATATGCGGCCGGGGCGAGCCGATGAAGCCGAGGATATCGGGGGAGGTGAACAGCACCTCCAGGTTCACGTCGGCGCCACCCTCGACGTGGTGCCCGAGAAAGCCGACATCGTGCGACAGCACGCCCACTTTGACTTCATCGACGAGCTTTCCCTGGGCGGCCGCAGGTGCCGGCGTCAGCAGCGGCGCGGCTGTGAGCACGAAAGCGACAGCGGAGAGGCGCAAGGCAAGGTTCACGGGGTCCTGTCTCCGGCTGCGCTCATAAATCCTGGCAAAATCAGCCGCGACGTTACCGTGCCCCAACCGCCCTTGCCAATGGATTTGCTGCAATCTCAACCGAACGGGTTCAGCGCCTTGAGCCGCGCCGACCACCGGTGCCGGCCAATCTCGCGGCGCACTACCGTCTCCTCGGTCACCCAATTGAGTTGAACGGATCGCCGATCGCCAGTATGGGGGCGGTGCCCATGAAACGAGGACTCGCCGCGCCGGAACGCGACCATCATCCCGGCAAGCGGTGGAATTTCAGCGACGCAGTCCTCGAGGTCGCCGGCCCGCCGCAGCAGCCGCAGCCGGCCGGCCGGCTGATCCCATACCGGGTTCATGTAGAGCAGGAGGGTGATGATCTTGGTGGCCGAATCGGTGTGGATACGGCCATCCTTGCCGTCGCTCCTGCCGCGCAGCGTGATCATCGTCGGCCGACCGCCAAGGTCGATCGCGAATTTCTCCTCGATCGCGCGGCGCAGCGGTTCGCCTTCCAGTTCGGCGGCGAGGCGGGCAAAATCGGCACCGCCCATTCCCGGTAGCAGCGGGAAGCTGCCATGGCTCGGCAGCGCCGGGAAATCGGCAACGACCGCGGCCATATATTCGGCCCGGATAAAATTGTCGACGACCACGAAGTCGAACGGATCGCGCTCGAGCGGGACGGCGCGCAGCCGGTCGAGGTCCAGCATCATCGGCACGGTCATTGATCCCGCTGTTGAACTTGCGTGCGTAGACCAGTCTAGCCGGTCGCGCGCAGCGCGTCATTTCCCGCTCGCGGCCGCGCGGGGGCTGGGTTAGATCTAGCGCGCCGCCGCAACTCCGCGAGAGCCCATGGAACAGCGTTGGGGCCTGCCCCTGATCGCCTGGCCGTCGCGGCTGCGCCCGAACGTTTGGTACATCGTGGCGCTGCCGCTGGTGCTCGGCGCGCTGACGCTGATCGTCTGGGGCGGCACGGCGATGGGCGCCCGCTATGAGATCGGCGATGCGCTGCCGATCAGCCTCGACCCGTGGCGGCTTCCTGAATACGCGCTGCGGACCGTGCTCCGCATGGCTGCGGCGCTTGTCGTATCGCTGGTATTTACCTTCCCCTATGCCGCGCTCGCGGCGAAGAGCCGGCAGGCGGAAAAGATCCTGATCCCCTTCCTCGATATCCTGCAGTCGGTGCCGATCCTGGGCTTCCTTTCGATTACGGTCACCGGGTTCATTGCCCTATTTCCGGGCCGGCTTCTCGGCGTGGAATGCGCCGCGATCTTTGCGATCTTCACGTCGCAGGCCTGGAACATGACGTTCAGCTTGTTCCAGTCGCTGCGCACTGTTCCGGCCGAGCTGATCGAGGCGGCGCGGGCCTATCACCTCTCCACGTGGCAGCGCTTCTGGCGCCTCGAAGTGCCGCATGCGTTGCCGCCCCTCGTCTGGAACATGATGATGTCGGTGTCGGCCGGTTGGTTCTTTGTCGTCGCCTCGGAGGCGATTACGGTCTCCGGCCAGACGATCCTGCTGCCCGGAGTCGGCTCGTATATCGCGGTCGCGATTGCCCAGCGCGACCTTGAGGCCATCGGCTACGCGTTGACCGTCATGCTGGTGGTGATCCTTCTCTATGACCAGCTGCTGTTTCGACCGCTCCTGGCATGGTCGCGCAAGTTTCTCGGCGACGAGCCGGATGACGAGGATTACGGGCGCCCTTGGTTTTTGATCACGGTGCAGCGCGCCCGCCTCTTCGACTTGGTACAAATGCTCGGCCTCGCAATCAATCGGGCCATCGATCGCGGGCTGCGCCGGCTCTCGGGCGCGGTTCCGGGCCGCGCGCCGGAGCGGCGCGAATCCACGCTGTTTGCGCGCGCGTTCGACATCGTCCTGGCCGTGGTGGCCGTCGCTGGCTTTGCCTGGATCGTGCTGTTTATCCGAACGAGCGTGGCGGCTGCCGAGATCGGCTGGGTATTTCTATTGGGAATGCTCACTGCTCTACGCGTCATGGTGCTGATCGCGCTCGCCTCGGCGATATGGGTGCCGATCGGCGTATGGATTGGGCTGCGTCCGAAACTCGCCGCCCGCGCCCAGCCGGTGGTGCAGTTTCTCGCCGCCTTTCCGGCCAACCTGTTCTTTCCCGTAGTCGTCGTGCTGGTCCTGGACTTCGGGCTCAACCCCGAGATCTGGCTCAGTCCGCTGATGATCCTGGGCACGCAATGGTACATTTTGTTCAACGTGATCGCCGGGACGACGGCGCTGCCTGCCGAACTGAAGCTCGCGGCCAGCAATCTCGGGCTGCGCCGTTGGCTGTGGTGGCGCCGCCTCATGCTGCCGGCGATTTTTCCGGCCTATGTCACGGGTGCGGTCACCGCCGCTGGCGGCTCATGGAACGCCAGCATCGTCTCGGAGGTGGTGCAATGGGGTGACACGACCCTACAGGCCACCGGCATCGGTGCTTACATCGCGCAATATACGGCGGAGGGAGATCCGGCCCGAATTGCGCTCGGGATCGGTGTCCTGTGCCTCTATGTTCTCGCCTTCAACCGGCTGCTGTGGCATCGCCTCTACGAACTCGCCACCGAGCGCCTGAGACTCGATTGAGACCGGGGTAGCCGATGAGCGTCGTCACCGAGGTTGCACGCCCGATCGCGACGGCCGCACCGCTGTTGCGCGCCATCGGGATCAGCAAGACCTATCGGACGCCCGATCATCTCGGCCGGCTGGTGTTGGAAAAGGTTGATTTCACGCTGCGCGAAGGCGAGATTGTCGCGATCCTCGGCAAGTCCGGGGCCGGGAAATCCACCTTTCTGCGCATCCTCGCCGGACTGGTCGCGCCGAGCGAAGGCCGAGTGGAATACCGCGGTCAGCCCGTGAGCGGACCGCTCCGCGGCGTAGCGATGGTGTTCCAGAGCTTTGCCCTGTTCCCATGGCTTACCGTTCTCGGCAACGTCGAATTGGGCCTCGAAGCCCAGGGGGTGTCCGCGGCTGAGCGGCGACGGCGCGCGGTCGAAGCGATTGATCTGATCGGCCTCGACGGGTTTGAGAGCGCCTATCCCAAGGAATTGTCGGGCGGCATGCGCCAGCGGGTCGGCTTTGCTCGCGCGCTCGTCGTCAACCCGGACATCCTGCTGCTGGACGAGCCGTTCTCGCAGCTCGACGTGCTGACGGCGGAGACCCTGCGCAACGATCTTCTGGAATTATGGATGCGCGATCGGATCCCGACCAAGGGCATCCTGATGGTCTCGCACAACATCGAGGAGGCGGTCGAGATGGCCGACCGCATCCTGATCTTCAGCAGCGACCCCGGCCGGATCAGCGCCGAGTTGCCGGTCGCGCTCTCCCGGCCGCGGGCGCCGGAAAGCGGGCCGTTCCGGCAAATCATGGACCAGGTCTATACGTTGCTGACTACCGTGCCTGGACAAAACGGGCGGCGCGGCGCCAAGCCCGAGCCGATCGGCTTCGGCTATCGATTGCCCGATGCCCCGCTGCAGCAATTGTCGGGCCTGATCGACACGCTGAAGGAACCGCCCTATAGCGGCCGTGCCGACCTGCCGCAGCTGGCCGACAGCGAAAACCTGGTCATGGACGATCTGTTTCCGCTGATCGAACTGTTGCAGCTGCTGGGCTGGGCTCATGTCAGCGCCGGTGACATCGAGCTGACCGCGGGCGGCCACGCCTATGCCGCCGCAGACATGCTGAGCCGCAAGCAGATGTTCGCCGACGCGCTGTTGAAGCATGTGCCGCTCGCGGCGCACATCCGTCGGGTGCTCGACGAGCGACCTGGGCATCGCGCACCAGCGGCCCGCTTCCTGCGCGAACTCGAGGACCACCTATCGGAGGAAGAAGCTGAACGCGTGCTGGATACGGTCATAAACTGGGGCAGGCACGCGGAGATCTTCGCCTTTGACTACGATGACGAGGTTCTCAGCCTGGAGAACTTCTAGGCGAGGCCGATTGGCCGATCGCCTTTCAGTGGCAATTCAGCCGCCCCCGAACGGCCGATTGGCCAGTTCGAACTTCGCCATTGGGGAAGCCCAGGGTGGCGAATCTTGGAAAGCCGGGGTAGGGTCCCGCCGGATTTCGACAACTCAGAGTTAGATCCGAATGCGTCCGCTTTTGCTCCTCACCGTATTGCTGCTGGCGGCTTGCACGGAGGCGACGGCAAGCCGGGTCGATGACCGGACCTTCCGGATCGAGGGACCGGGGGTCCCCGGCGGCTCCGAGGGGCCCAACCGACGTTTGGCAAGCCGTGTCTGCCCAAAGGGCTACCGAGTGCTCGATTCGGAAACCCACAAGGGCGGACCGGACCGGGCTACCGACGATCTCAACGAGATGACGGTCTGGACCATCCGCTGCATATTATAAAGAACGCCCGTTCAGCCGCCCCTTTCGGGTAAGCTTCGGTCGAGCCGCGCCGCAGATTACGGCAGGCATGCAACAATCCGTAACAATGTTTGATTTGTGACGGACCGGCCCCGCTGTTAGGTTCCCTCCCGTTGTTGTTTTTGTGGACATGGTCCTGGGGGGACATGGGGATTGTGCCGCAGCGAACGCTAAGAGCTGCCACCGCGTGCCGCGGGATTGGTCTGCATTGTGGCAAGCCGGTCACAATGCGGATACACCCGGCGCCGCCGGATGCGGGAATTGTGTTCCGGCGTGTCGATGCCGGAGCCGAAATTCGCGCGCTTTGGACCAGCACCTGCGAATCCAGTCTCTCGACGGTGCTGTCGAATGGCGAGGGCGTCCGGATCGGCACGATCGAGCACCTGATGGCCGCGCTGGCAGGGTGCGGCATCGACAACGCGATCGTCGAGCTTGACGGCCCCGAGGTGCCGATCATGGACGGCAGCGCCGCGCCCTTCTTTTACATGATGGAGCGGGCGGGCATCGTCCCGCAGGACGCAGCCCGGCGTGCGGTCAAGATCTTGAAGCCGGTTTCAGTCGCTGAGAACGGCGCTTCCGCCGCGCTGTTGCCGGAGTACGGCTTCTCCATGAGCTTTGAGATCGATTATGACAATCCACTGATCCGCCGTCAGGACATCTCCCTTAGCTTCGAGCCCGGCACCTTCGAGACCGAACTCGCCCCGGCGCGCACCTTCGGTCTGATCGACGATCTCCCACGCCTCCAGGCTGCCGGATTCGCGCTCGGCGGCTCCCTTGACAACGCGGTCGTGGTCAGCGGCAGCCAGGTGCTGAACGAAGGCGGGCTGCGCTACACCGACGAGTTCGTGCGCCACAAGCTCCTCGATGCCGTCGGCGACCTGTATCTCGCCGGCGCGCCGATCATCGGACATTTCCGCGGGCTGCGTTCCGGACACGCGCTGACCCGCCGCTTGTTGGCAACATTGTTCGCCGACCCGAATGCCTGGTGCGAAACCATGATGACGGAACTGGACGAGTTCGGCGCGATGGCTTGGCCGCAGGCGGAAAGCCTCGCCTCGGCGTGAGCGGCGGCGGCGGAATTTGCCGTAGAAGCCGTCAAGCATGCTATAATCCGAGCGGGGAAATTCGCTCGGGATCGGATTGACGATGCGTCCGTTGTCATGGCCGCTGCGGCTAGTCGCCGCTGCGTTGCTGCTCGCGGTCGCCGCCTGCGGCGGCGACAAGAACCAAGCCTATATCGAGAAGCCGGTAGACGAGCTTTATAACAAGGCGCTGGACGCGCTTGTGGACGAGCGCTACGCCGACGCGGTGAAAACTTTCGACCAGGTCGAGAGCCAACATCCCTATTCGGCGTGGGCGACGAAAAGCCAGCTGATGCAGATTTACTCGAATTACGAGAGCGGCAAATACGACGACGCCGTGCTCGCCGCCGAGCGGTTCATCCAGCTGCATCCGGGTCATCGGGATGTGGCCTACGCGTATTACCTGAAAGCGATCTGCTATTACATGCAGATCACCGACGTCGGCCGGGACCAGAAGGTGACCCAGGCTGCCCTCAACGCGCTGGATGACATCGTGCGCCGCTTTCCAGACACCAAATACGCGCGCGACGCGAAGCTGAAGCTCGATTTCACCCGCGACCATCTGGCCGGCAAGGAGATGGAGATCGGCCGGTATTACCTGAACCGCCAAGAGTATCTGGCGGCGATGAACCGCTTCAAGCGTGTCGTGGAGAACTATCAGACCACGACGCATGTGCCGGAAGCGCTGGAGCGCCTTGTGGAATGCGACCTCGCCCTCGGTCTGACCAAGGAGGCCAAGGAGAACGCCGCGGTGCTCGGCTACAATTATCCGGGCAGCCGGTGGTATACCGACGCCTATGCGCTGGTGACTGGCGGCGGCTCACCAATGGAGGCGCGCGACGGCTGGTTCTCTCGCGCGGTCAGCACCGTTTTCTGAGCGGCTCACATTAAAAAAACTTAATTTCAGCCCCGCTCCGCGCTGCTTTATGTCAGCGCTGTTCACCGCCGGCATGTCCTCCACCGGGCGCGAGGGCGTCCGCGTGCAATAAGGGATTTTTCTGATGATGCGGCGGTTTGTTGCTGTCTTGATCCTCATGCTGGCGGCACTCGCCGCCAATGCGGCGGACCCGCCCTCGGGAACCTCCTCCGGCATCACCGGCCTATTCCTGACGACGAAATACCCCTCGCTGACCGTACGCGCTGGCGAGACCACGACGGTCGATCTGTCGGTGCGCAATTTCAAAATGCCGCCCCAGGTGCTGACCCTGTCTGTACCCGAGGTGGCGCAGGGCTGGAAAGCGACGATACTCGGCGGCGGGCAGCCGGTATCGGCGGTCGATGTTGTGCCGGATTCGGAGGAGCGGCTGCAATTGCGGCTGGAGCCGCCCAGCGGGGTCGGGAAGGGCGAATACCGCTTCACGGTCGAAGCCAAGAATGCCAAGGACAGCCAGCAGGACAACAAACTGCCGATTACCCTGGTTATCGGCGAGGAGCTTCCCGCCAAGCTGAAATTGACCACCAATTTCCCCTCGCTGCGCGGAACCGCGACCACCTCCTTCAAGTATCGAGTGTCGGTGACCAACGACAGCGGCAAGGACGCGACGGTCAATTTCAGCGCCGACGCGCCGCGCAATTTTCAGGTGAACTTCACCGAGGCTTACGGCAGCCAGCAGCTCACCAGTATCCCGATCGAGGCCGGCAAGTCGAAGGATGTCGAGGCCTCGCTGACCATCCCGCGCGAGACCTCGGCGGCGGATTACAAGCTGACCCTGCATGCCAAGACCGAGGCGGCGGGTGCCGATCTGCCGGTCAGCCTGACCATCGTCGGGCAGCCGCGGCTGGCGGTATCGGGGGAAGGCGGCCGACTAAGCGGCGAGGCCTATGCCGGCCAGGACAGCCAATTGACGGTGGTGCTGCGCAACGACGGCAGCGAAGCCGCGCGTGACATCGAAATGAGCGCAACGACCCCCGAGGCCTGGAAGTCGAGCTTCGATCCGAAGCAAGTGGCCCAGATCCCCGCGGGCGGGACGCAGAACGTCAAAGTGACCCTGACCCCGTCCGACAAGGCAATTGCCGGCGATTATCAGACCACCATTCGCGCCAGCGGTGCCGGCGGGCTTTCCGAATCGGCCAATTTTCGCATCACCGTGCTGACCTCGACCTTGTGGGGCGCGGTCGGCATCGCGATCATCGCTATCGCCCTCCTGGTCGTCGTCTTCGCCGTCGCGCGTTTCGGGCGCCGCTAGGGAGCGCCCGATGGCTGGCGAGGTCGTAATCCGGGCCCAGGGCCTGAGCAAGCGGTATGGGGACGCGGTCGCGGTCGATCATATCGATCTGGAGGTCGCGGCCGGCGAAATCGTCGGCATCCTCGGCCCGAACGGTTCCGGCAAAACCACGACCATCCTGATGCTGCTCGGTCTGACCGAGCCGACCGGCGGGCGTGCCGAGGTTGCCGGCTTCGATCCGCTGCGCGAACCCCTTGAGGTTAAGCGGCGGGTCGGCTACCTGCCCGACCAGATCGGCTTTTACGACGGACTCTCGGCCCGCGACAATCTCGCCTATACCGGCCGTCTCGCCGGTCTGCCGCGCGCCGAGATCGACGCCCGCTTTGCCGCGGCGTTGGAGCGGGTCGGCCTCAGCCATGTCGGGCGGGCGCGGGTCGGGACGTTCTCGCAGGGGATGCGGCAGCGGCTCGGCCTCGCCGAAGTGCTGATGAAACGACCGAGCGTCGCCATTCTCGACGAGCCGACCACCGCGCTCGACCCGCATTCGACCCAGGAATTCCTTGAGATGATCCGCGGCCTAAAGGCCGACGGCACCGCGGTGCTGCTGTCGTCGCATCATCTCGACCAGGTGCAGAGCGTCTGCGACCGGGTGGCCCTGTTCAATCGCGGCCGCGTCGCCCTTTCCGGCTCGGTGACGGACCTGGCCGGCCGGGTGCTCGGCGGCGGGCATGTCATCGATGTCGAGGCGCGCGGCCCGGCCATCGCCGACCGTCTCGCCGCGATCCCCGGCGTGGTGCGGGTGCAGCGCCTCGGCGGCGACCGCTACCGCGTCGATTGTCAGCGCGATATGCGGGCCGAAATTGCCCGCCAGCTGGCCCCAACGGTCGAGCTGGTCGGTATCCATTTCGCCGCGCCCAGCCTCAACGAAGTCTACAACCGCTATTTCGAGGAGCAGCGCGATGCCGCTGAGTAGGAGTCCCGAGGCGCGCCGGCGCGGCTCGCCCTGGACTGGGCTCGGCGCGGTGGTCGCCAAGGAGACGGCGGACAATTTGAGCGGCGTCCGCATGCTGGTGATCGAAGCGCTGGTGTTCCTGATCGCGCTCGTCGTCGCCTGGCTCTCCACCAACACGATCCGCGAGACCATCGGCCAGAGCCCCTTCCTGTTCCTGCGGCTGCTGACCATCGCGCCCGACCCGATCCCCTTCTCCTTCATCTTCATGATCGGGCTGGTGACGCCGGTGATCGCCATCGCCCTCGGCTTCGACGCGATTAATGCCGAGTTCAACCAGCGCACCCTGAGCCGGATTCTGGCGCAGCCGATCTACCGCGACGCGCTGCTGCTGGGGAAATTCCTCGCGCGATTGCTCGCGTTTACGATCGCGCTGGTGTCGCTGTGGCTGCTCGTGCTCGGCCAGGGCTTTCTGCGCTTGGGATTGCCGCCGAGCTTCGAGGAGCTGATCCGGATGCTCGGCTTTCTGCTCGCGACTATTGCCTATGGCGGCGTGTGGATCGCGCTGGCGGTGCTGTTCTCGGTGTTGTTCCGGGCGCCGGCCACGGCGGCGCTCGCCGCGCTGGGCCTATGGCTGCTGTTCGCGTTTTTCTGGACGATCATGGTCACGCCTCTCTTATCGACCATCATCGCCGGCCCGTCGCAGGGCCTGCTTGGCCCGAACCTGGCCTATTTGCAGACGGCCCAGATCGTCGAGCGGATCTCACCCAACACGCTCTATGCCGATGCCGCGCAGGCATTGTTGTACCCCGACACCCGCGCCCTGGGGCCGGTCTTCGTCAGCCAATTGCGCGGGGCGCTGCTCGGCGCACCGCTGCCGGTTTCGCAGAGCTTCATCCTGATCTGGCCGCAGCTGACCGGACTGATCGCCGCGACCATCGTGATCTTCGCGATCGCCTATGTCGTGTTCCAGCGCCAGGAGATTCGGGCGTAGCGCGTCACGGACGGTCGAGCCGAATACCAGTTTCCGGGCCATAAGAGAGCGAGCTGGCGCTTGCTGGCGTCCGCGGCGCGCCAACTATATCATTGCGGTCGTTTCGGAATCACCGCTCCGGCATGCTGCTCGGCCTTACCATCCGCGAT
>Ga0136846_1226448_pt1 | contig 10763 bp, 8 predicted proteins | sample HopSoiMetagenom2_FD_96841 | JGI IMG/M metagenome (GOLD analysis project Ga0136846, IMG submission 96841) | Grasslands soil microbial communities from Hopland, California, USA - 2 Assembly 2016 (version 4) | ecosystem: Environmental > Terrestrial > Soil > Grasslands | place: USA: Hopland... | reverse complement strand
GCGAGGACGTTCGAGCGAGGCTCGTCGACGTTCACGTCGAGCGAGCGCCCCGTCGCGGGCATCACCTGCAGCAGGCCGCGCGCACCGGCCGACGACAGTGCATTCGCACGCAGGTTCGACTCCACCTTCGCCACCGCCCACAGCATCGCCGGTGGGATCGACGCGTCGCGCGACGCGTCCACGAACGCGCTGCGCAGCGCCGACGGGAACGGGCACGATGCCGCCGTACGGACGGCGCCCACGTGTGCCGGTGCGGCAGCAGCGGACGCGACGGGCGTGACGCCCGTCCCCGTGGATCCCGCCACCCAGACGATCGCCACGACGACCGCAAGCAGGGCGAGTCGCCGCTGCACCTCCCGCACCATCCGGAAGGCGGAGTCTAACCCTGATCCAGCGCCGCGAGTGCGCGCTTCACGAGCGCCCGGCCGACGTCGACCTTGTACGCGTTCCGGGGCAGCGGCGTCGCCTCGTCGATGCTGCCCTCGAGGAGCCACGGCACCGGCGCGACTCCGGCGAGCGCGACCCGCGTGGCCCCGGCGGTCCGGGCGGCGGCGACGCCGACGATCGGGAACGCCCAGCGCTTCCGCTCCATCGCCTTCAGGTAGACGGACGACTCCGGCTCAGGCACCTCGAGCTCGAGGATCAGCTCACCGGGCTCGAGCATGGTCGTGCGGCGGTCGTCCTCGCTCGGTACGCGGTACAGCTCGGCGACGGGCAACTCGCGCCGGTTCGTGCGCAGCGTCGCCCCGAGTGCGAGCAGCGCCGCCGCGACGTCAGAGGGATGCGCGGAAGCGCAGAAGTCGTTGGCGAAGATCGCGTGCTCGCGGTGCTCGCCCTCCTGCGCGAAGCACTCGTCACCGCCGTGGAGGCGGCACGGCCACTTGAGGCGCCAGTACCAACAGCGCGTTGACTGCAGGAGGTTGCCGCCGATCGAGCCCATGTTCCGGAGTTGCGGGCTCGCTGCGAGCCGGCATGCCTCGCGCAGCGCGGCCGGCACCTGCGGGTCGCACTCGAGCTCGGCGAGCGTTGCGCCTGCGCCGATGCGCGTGCCGCCGCCGTAGGCCGGACGGAGGCGGTCGAAAACTTCGATCCCGCGCGGCACGACGCTTCGGATGTCGACGAGCGCGTCGGCCTGCAGCAGGCCGGCGCGCACGAGCGGAACGACCTCCGTCCCGCCGTGCAGCGGGACGGCTCCCTCGGTCTCGGTGCTAGACGCCCGCTGGAGCTGCAGCCCGCTCACGCTCCTTCGCTTCCTCGAGTGCCCGGAGCATCTCCTCGCGTGTGATCGGCAGCTCGTGCACCTCTGCGCCGGTGGCGTCGCGAATCGCGTTGGCGATCGCCGCCGCCGTCGGGATGATCGGCGGCTCGCCGAGGCCCTTCGAGCCGAGGTTCGTCAGGTGCGCGTCGGGCTCGTCGATCAGCTCGCTGACGATCTCGGGGACGTCGGCGATCGTCGGCAGCTTGTACGCGTCGAGGCTCGTCGTGAGGATCTGGCCGGTACGCGGGTCGTGCAGCCGCTGCTCTGAGAGCGTGTGGCCGATTCCCTGGATGATCCCGCCCTCGATCTGGCTCTCGGCGCCGAGGGGGTTGATGACGCGGCCGACGTCGTGCACGGCCGCGATGCGCTCGACCCACACTTCGCCGGTCTCGATGTCGACCGCGACCTCCGCGACCTGCACGCCGAAGGTGAGCACCTGCATGCCGGCCGGGTTCGGCCCGCGCGCTCCCTTGCCGAGGATCTGCGCGCTCTCGAGCAGACCGACGAGCTCCGCGAGCGGCGTGTCGAGCTTGCCGTCGGACGAGACGACGTTGCCGCCCTTGATGTCGAGCTGCTCCTCGTCGAGCTCGTGCCGCTGCGCGGCGATCTCGAGAATCTGCCGCTTCGCGTCCGCCGCGGCGGCGCGAACCGCGGGGCCCATCGACGGGATGGTCGACGAGCCGGCGGAGATCGACGCGAACGGGCCGCGCGCGGAGTCGCCGAGGGTCACCGTGACGTGCTCGAGCGGGATCCCGAGCTCCTCGGCGGCGATCTGCGCCATCGCGGTCCGCGATCCCGTGCCGATGTCCTGCATCGCCGTCACGACCGTCGCGCGGCCGTCCGAGCCGACGCGGATCCACGCGTAGCTCGGGGGGCCGCCGCCGCCGTACCAGACCTGCGACGCCATCCCGACCCCGCGCTTGACGGTGGCCGTCGACTGCGCGCGCACGTCGTGGCGGCGGTCCCAGTGCGGCTGCGCGCGGCTGTAGCACTCCAGCAGGTTCTTGCCGCTGTACGGGCGGTCGTCGCCCGGGTCGCTCGAGGCGTAGTTCCTCCGGCGGAGCTCGAGCGGGTCGATCTCGAGCTTCGCGGCGAGCACGTCGAGCAGCGCCTCGAGGCCGAAGGTGCCCTCGACGAAGCCCGGCGCGCGGAACGCCTTCATGGGCGGCTGGTTGATCTTCGCCGCGTGCGTCGTCGTCTTCACGTTCGGGCACGAGTAGAGCTGCTGCATCGGCCCTTCGACCGGCGACGACCAGCCGCTCCATCCCGTGGCGTTCACGTACTCACCGCCGAGCGCGGTCAGCGTCCCGTCGGTCTTCGCACCGATCGTCAGGCGCTGGATCGTCGCGTTGCGGTTGCCCGTCGCGAGGTTCTCCTCGCGGCGCGTGAGCGCGCAACGAACGGGCCGGTGCGTCCGCCTCGCGAGCTCGATCGCGATGAAGGTGAAGTCGTCCGGGCTGTTCTTCGAGCCGAAGCCGCCGCCCATGTAGTGGCAGACGACGCGGATCTTGTCGCCGGGAATGCCGAGCGTGTCCGAGATCTCCTCCCGGATGCCCCAGATGTACTGCGTCGAGATGTAGACCTCGAGCGTGTCGCCGAGCCACTGCACGACCGCCTGATGCGTCTCCATCGAGTTGTGCAGCACGACCTGCGTGCGGTACTCGCCCTGCACGACGACGTCGGCCTCGGCGAGCCCCGCCTCGTAGTCGCCTCGTGCGCGCTCGCGCGGCTCGCCCACGAGCTGCTTGCGGGCGACGGCGTCGTCCGGGTCGAGCACGACCTCGAGCTGCTCCCACTCGATGTCGATCGCGGCGAGCGCCGCGCGCGCCTGCTCGTAGGTGTCCGCGCATACCGCTGCAACGGGCGTCCCCTGGTAGCCGCACTCCTCCTCGAGCTGATCGAGGTCCGCCGGGCCGATCGCGGCGTGCACGCCCGGCTGCGCAAGAGCGGGGGAGACGTCGATGCGCGCCACGCGCGCATGCGCATACGGAGAGCGCAGCACCGCGGTGTGCAGCATCCCGGGCAGCTTCACGTCGGCGGTGTAGACCGCCTCGCCGCGCGCACGCTCGAGGCCGTCGACGCGCTCCGCGGGCCGTCCGACGATCTCGCGCGGCCCTGCGGGCCACTGCTCGAGTGCGTCCTCGTCGACGACGAGCCACACCTCCTCGTAGCGGCCTTCGACCTCCTTCTCCGTGCGGATCAGTCTTGCCACGTGCGAATCGCCTCCTCGATCTTCGGATATGCGCCGCAGCGGCAGAGGTTCCCGCTCATCGCGTGGCGGATCTCCTCCGTCGACGGCTTGCGCTTCGTCTCGACGAGCGCGACCGCGCTCACGATCTGGCCCGGTGTGCAGAACCCGCACTGCAGCGCGTCGGCGCGCACGAACGAGTGCACCATCGGATGGTCGCGCAGCCCCTCGATCGTCGTCACCTTCGCGCCGTCGACCGCGTGCACGAGCGTGATGCACGACAGCGTCGGGATCCCGTCGACGAGCACCGTGCACGCGCCGCAGTGCCCTTCGCCGCACGCGATCTTCGTGCCGGTCAGCGACAGCTCGTCACGCAGCGTCTCGGCGAGCGTCGCCCCGACGTTGCCGTGCACCTCGTAGTCATGCCCGTTGACGGTCAGCTCAGCCATGAACGGTGACCGCCTCGATGTCCGCGATGTGGATCAGCCGGTGGGTGAGGCGCATCGTCTGACGGGCCTGCGCCTCGTCCTCGATCTCCGGGATGGTCGCCCACAGGTCGCGCGCCGCCACGAGCAGCTCGCGGATCCGGTCGACCTCGTCGGGATGGCCGTTGCGCTCCGCGCACGTGTTGATCGCGAGGCCGAGCACGCCGATCGTGTCGGACTGCCGCATCCAGAGGAGCGGCGTCACCATCGACAGGTACTGATGGATGCGCGCGAGCTGCATGGGCTGCGCCAGCGTGTCGCCGCCGACCGGCTCGGTCGGCTCCGGCAGCTCGTCGCCGTCGGCGAGCGCGTTCGCGTTGCCGGCGAGCATCCCGCTCACCTGCGCTTCGGTGTAGCCCGCGAGCTTCGCGGTCTTCAGGGCGATGAAGAGGGACGACGGCTGCTGGCCGTACGGGAAGTCGCTCGCGTACACCACTTGCTCCGGCGGGATGCGCCGGTAGAAGTCGAGCAGGTCGATCGGGCTCCACGTCGACGTGTCGAACAACACGCCCTTACGGCCTGCCATGCAGCGCGAGAGCGCGTCCAGGTCGGCGATGCCGGCGTGAGCGATGATCAGCGACGCCTCGGGATAGCGCTCGACGAGGCTGCGGAGCCCATCGGCGATCGGCGGCAGTCCGCGCCCGCCGTGGATCAGGATCGGCACGCGCCGCTCGGCGGCGATCTCGAACACCGGCGCGAGCCGCTCGTCGGTCGCAGTGAACTTCTGCGCCCGCGGGTGCAGCTTGATCCCGCGCGCGCCTGCGTCGAGGCAGCGGCGGGCCTCGTCGATCGGCGACTCGTTCAGGTCGAGGCGCACGAACGGGATCAGGCGGCCGCCGCTCCGCTCGGCGAAGGCGAGGGTGCGGTCGTTCGCCGCGCTGAACGACGGATGGCGGTCGGGCTCGTCGAGGCAGAACATGAAGGCGCGCGAGATGCCGTATCTCGCCATCACCTGCTCGAGCTGGTCGTAGTCGCCGACCATGCCGTCGATGTCGTGACCGAGGTGCAGGTGCCCGTCGAAGATGTCGGCGCCCTCGGGCATGAGCGGGCGCAGCTCGCCGTCGTACCGGTCGCTGAGCGCGAGTGCTCGTTCGCGAGGTTCCATTCGGTCGAGTTTAGGTATTAGCCTCGGCCCTGTGACGAGGCTCACCGCGCTCGCGGCGCTGGCGCTGATGGCGGCTCCGACCGGCACCATGCCGCTGCCGAATCTCGTCGAGGCGCCGCCGCAGTCGCTCGAGGTGCAGGCGATCGGCGATCGGGATGTGCTCCGGTTCACCTCGACGGTCGAGAACGCGGGCGGCGCGCCGCTGGTCGTCGTCTCGACCCGGACATCGCCGAGCGCGCCGTTCCGCACCGTGCAGCTGCTCGGGGCGAGGCAGGTGCCGGTGCCGGTCACGCTGCGCTACCGGCGGTCGGGCGGACACGAGCACTTCCACCTCGTCGGCTTTCAGCGCTACGAGCTGCGCGACGCGACGGGGCGCCTGATCGCGCGGGACCACAAGGTCGGCTTCTGCCTCGGCGACCGGCGGCCGGTCGGCGGGATCCGTCCCCGCTGGACCGGCAACTGCGGGCGTGGCACGCCGGGCGCGCTGCAGATCGCCCAGGGGCTCTCACCGGGCTTCGCCGACCCGTACGCGTCCGACCTGGGCGGTCAGTCGTTCGACGTGACGGGGCTACCGCCGGGCGAGTACGTGCTCGTGAACATCGCCAACCCGGTGCGCGCACTGCGCGAGTCGTCGTACGCGGACGATGCCGCCTCGGTGCGCTTCGTGCTCGCGCGCCCGCCTGCGCCGGCCGGAATCGCGTTCCTACAGGTCCTCGCCTCCTGCCGGAGCGCGCGCTGCTGAGGTTAGAGTCCGGCTCATGCCTGACGTCCTGATCTACGCAGACAGCTACCGCTCGCCGGAGCTCCGCCACGAGGTGCCGATCGGCATCCCGGACCCCTTCCTCTACGCCGAGAAGGAAGGCGCGAAGCACATCGCGATCGGCGCGATGGAGATCCCGCGCCTCGCCGAGCTCGGCCTCTTCGAGCTGCATCCCTCCGAGGAGTACGGCGTGGACGAGCTGCTCCGCTCCGGCCTCTCATACCCCGAGGTTCGGCAGGAGGTCGTGACGCGCGCCGTCAAGTCGCTCGGGATCACGAGCGCCCTCGTGCCGGAGACGTTCCCGCTCTGGCTCGCGGACCGGCTGCGCGGCGAGGGCGTCGAGCTGACCGTGGACGCCGACTTCTTCGACGACCGCCGGCGTGTGAAGAGCGAGGCGGAGCTGGCGGGCATCCGCCGGGCGCAGCGCGCCGCCGAGGCGGGCATGGACGCCGCGCGCGACCTGCTCCGGCGGGCGAGCGCGCAGAACGGCGGCGCGCTCGAGGTCGACGGCGAGCCTCTGACCGTCGAGCGCGTGAAGGGCGCCATGTTCGCGGCCTTCGTCGCGAACGGCGCGACCTCCGACGACATCATCGTCGCGCCGGGGCCGCAGGGCGCGGTCGGCCACGACATGGGCTCAGGGCCGATCGAGGCCGGCGTGCCGATCGTGATCGACATCTGGCCGCGCGACAACGAGTCCGCGATGTTCTGCGACATGACCCGCACGTTCGTCGTCGGCGAGGTGCCGGAGGACGTTCGCACGTGGCACGCGCTCGCCAAGGAGGCGCTCGACCGCGCGATCTCCGAGATCAAGGACGGCGCCGACGGCAAGGCGATCTTCGACGGGACCTGCGAGATCTTCGAGGCGGCGGGCGAGACGACGCAGCGCACGAAGGAGGACGGGAAGCCGCTCGACCACGGTTTCTTCCACGGCCTAGGCCACGGCGTGGGCCTCGAGGTGCACGAGCAGCCCGGGATGGGGATCGCCTCGAAGAAGCCGTTGAAGGCCGGCGACGTCGTCACCGTCGAGCCCGGCTGCTACCGGCAGGGCTACGGCGGCGTGCGGCTCGAGGACCTCGTGCTGGTCACGAAGGACGGGGCCGAGAACCTGACTGAATACCCGTACGACCTGGCGCCGTAGGTTTCACCGCTTTCCTCAGTTGGAATCAGCAAGTATCGGATTCCGTTACTGAACCCGCGCCCGCAGGGGCACGGTGAGAGGAGGAGGCATGGCGGTCACGACTGCCGAGGTCACTCCGGCCAGGACGTTCGTGGACGCGGCGAAGCCCGCCGACCCGGCGCCACTCGGCCTCGCGGCGTTCGCGCTCACGACGTTCATCCTCAGTGGGCACAACGCCACGTTCATCCCCGACCTGATCTGGGTCGGACTGGCGCTCTTCTACGGCGGGCTGTGCCAGCTCTTGGCAGGCATGTGGGAGTTCCGCAACCAGAACGTGTTCGGCGCGACGGCGTTCTCGACCTACGGCGGCTTCTGGATGTCGCTCGGCATCTTCGTCACGCTCGCAGTCGTCTCGAAGAGCTTCGCCGCCGACCTCACGGGGGCCAACCTGCCGAACGCGGTCGCGTGGTTCCTGCTCGCGTTCGCGATCTTCAACACGTACATGCTCTTGTGGGCGACGCAGGTGAACGTCGCGGTCTTCCTCGTCTTCCTGACGCTGGAGGCGACCGAGATCCTGCTCGTGATCGGCAACTTCGACGAGGCGCACGGGAACGCGAACAGCGGCTGGGTGCACCTCGGCGGCTGGGTCGGGATCGTCACCGCGCTCGTCGCGTGGTACACGTCCGCCGCGCTCGTCATCAACGGGATGAAGGGCACGGTCGTCCTGCCGGTCGGCGCGCCGCTCACGTTCGGGAACGGCCGCAAGAAGAGCCCGGTGCCGCGCACGCAGCAACCGGCGTAATCTCCGCGCCATGGACACAGAGACCCGCGACATCGACACGCTGTTCCTCGAGGAGCGGCGGTATCCGCCGCCTCCGGATTTCGCCGCGCAGGCCAACGCGCAGCCGGACATCTACGACCGGGACTTCGAGGAGTTCTGGGAGACGGAGGGGCGTGAGCGTGTCGCGTGGTTCGAGCCGTTCACGAAGCTCTACGAATGGGAGCCGCCGTACGCCAAGTGGTACCTCGGCGGCAAGCTGAACGTCGCCTGGAACTGCCTCGACAAGCACGTCGAGGCGGGCCGGGGCGACACGGTCGCCTACTACTGGGAAGGCGAGCCCGAGGACGACCGGCGCGAGTTGACCTACGCCGACCTCCTGCGTGAGGTGACGAAGCTCGCGAACGCGCTCAAGTCGCTGGGCGTGGGCAAGGGCACTCCGGTCGGCATCTACATGGGCATGGTCCCGGAGACGCCGGTGGCGATGCTCGCCTGTGCGCGGCTCGGCGCGCCGCACACCGTCGTCTTCGGCGGCTTCTCCGCCGACTCGCTCGCCGGGCGCCTCCAGGACATGGAGTGCGAGGTGCTGATCACGCAGGACGAGGCGTGGCGGCGCGGCACCACGGTGCCGCTGAAGCAGACCGCCGACGAGGCGGTGGCCGACGCGCCGAGCGTGAAGAACGTCGTCGTCCTGCGCCGCACGGGCGGCGACGTGCCGATGGCGGACGGCCGCGACCACTGGTGGCACGACGTCGCGACCGACGAGTCGGACTGCCCCGCGGAGCAGATGGACCCGGAGGACCTCCTCTACCTGCTCTACACGTCGGGGACGACCGCGAAGCCGAAGGGCATCGCGCACACGACGGCCGGCTACCTCGTCGGCGTCGCGACGACGCACCACTACATCTTCGACCTGAAGCGCGACGACGACGTCTACTGGTGCGCGGCCGACGTCGGCTGGGTCACCGGCCACAGCTACATCGTCTACGGACCGCTCTGCAACGGCGCGACGTCCGTGCTCTACGAGGGCACGCCGGACTTCCCCGACAAGGACCGGTGGTGGGACGTCGCCGAGCGCTACGGCGTGACGATCCTCTACACGGCGCCGACCGCGATCCGCTCGCACATGAAGTGGGGGCCGGAGCACGCTGAGAAGCACGACCTCTCGAAGCTGCGCCTGCTGGGCTCGGTCGGCGAGCCGATCAACCCGGAGGCGTGGGTCTGGTACCACGAGCACATCGGCGGCGGGAACTGCCCGATCGTCGACACGTGGTGGCAGACCGAGACGGGGATGATCATGATCACGCCGCTCCCGGGGATCACGACGACGAAGCCGGGCTCGGCGACGCGGCCCTTCCCGGGTGTCGATGCCGCCGTCTACAACGAGGCCGGCGAGGAGGTGCCGCCGGGCGGCGGCGGCTACCTCGTGCTGCGCCGTCCGTGGCCCGCCATGCTGCGCGGTCTGTACAAGGAGCACGACCGCTATGTCGAGACGTACTGGTCGAAGTACTCCGACACGTACTTCGCCGGCGACGGAGCGCGTATCGACGACGACGGCGACTTCTGGCTGCTCGGACGCGTCGACGACGTGATGAACGTCTCCGGCCACCGCATCTCGACGATCGAGGTGGAGTCCGCTCTCGTCGATCACCAGGAGGTGGCGGAGGCCGCGGTCGCCGCTCGCAACGACGCGCAGACCGGTCAGGCGATCGTCGCGTTCGTGACGCTGAAGGGCGGGGCGGACGGCTCGGTGCAGAAGCTCGAGGAGTTGCGCAACCACGTCGCGAGGAAGATCGGGCCGATCGCGAAGCCCGCGAACATCGTCTTCACGCCCGAGCTGCCGAAGACGCGCAGCGGGAAGATCATGCGCCGTCTCCTGCGCGACGTGGCCGAGAACCGGCCGCTCGGCGACACGACGACGCTCGCCGATCCGACGGTCGTCGACGAGCTTCGCTCGCGCGGCGCGGAAGAGCAGTCGAACGAGGACTGAGCTGGACTACGAGGTCACGGACGCCCCGGGGGCGACGTACGCCGTCCGGCGTACGACGGCGGATCTCGGCGAGCTGCAGGCGCTCATCCCGGCCTTCATCGAAGAGGCGGGGCTGCAGCCGGGGCCCGCTCGGCGCGAGATCTACGAGTCGGATCCGTAGGAGGTCCAGGATCCGAAGCAGTACGTCACGCGCATCGTCCGGCCACTCGCCTGACGTCTGCCTGTCGTCCTGAGGGACGACGAGCGAATCGTTGCCGCGGCCGACTCGAATCGCCCGCGCGGCCGATTCCCGCGCGCCTGCCGCATCCCAAGCTGTCTACGACACCAACCGTAGGAAGGGATGCAGCCGATGGACAACTTGATGCAGCTCGCCGAGTTGCGCGCGCCGCAGGTGCGCGACGTGCGGGCCAACCTGGCCGGGGAGCTGGTCGTCCCCGGCGACCCGAGCTGGGACGAGGCCCGCCTCGCGTGGCACCTCGCCGTCGATCAGCGCCCCGCGGCGGTCGCGATCCCCGAGGACCTCCACGACGTGATCGAGATCGTTCTCTGGGCACGCGAGGAGGGCTTCCGCGTCGCGCCGCAGGGCACCGGCCACAACGCGCCGGCGCTCGGTGACCTCGCCGGCACCGTGCTCGTGAAGACGCACCGCATGCGCGGCGTCACGATCGACCCGGTCTCACACACGGCGCGGGCGGAGGCCGGCGCGATCTGGATCGAGGTCGTGCAGGCCGCGGCACAGCACGGCCTGGCAGCGCTCGCCGGCTCCTCGCCGGATGTGGGCGTCGTCGGTTACACGCTCGGCGGTGGGCTCTCGTGGCTCGCGCGCAAGCACGGGATCGGCGCGAACCAGGTGACCGCGATCGAGCTGGTGACCGCCGACGGCGAGTTCCGTCGCGTCGACCGCGACAACGACCCGGACCTGTTCTGGGCGCTCCGCGGCGGCGGCGGCGCATTCGGCGTCGTGACCGCGATCGAGTTCAATCTCTTTCCGGTCGCCGAGGTCTACGCAGGCCATCTCTTCTTCCCCGTCGAGCGCGCCGCCGAGGTGCTGCGCGCTTGGCGCGACTGGACGGAGACGGTGC
>Ga0136846_1212474_pt1 | contig 10763 bp, 11 predicted proteins | sample HopSoiMetagenom2_FD_96841 | JGI IMG/M metagenome (GOLD analysis project Ga0136846, IMG submission 96841) | Grasslands soil microbial communities from Hopland, California, USA - 2 Assembly 2016 (version 4) | ecosystem: Environmental > Terrestrial > Soil > Grasslands | place: USA: Hopland... | reverse complement strand
GACCTTGCCGAGCGCGTCTATCCAGACGACCCCGTGCCGCTGCCCGAGGAGGCGCTCCTGCTCCGTCAGGAGCGTCGGCTCCGCTCGCTCGGGCTGGCTCGCGGCAGGCCCGCCGACCCGGCCTGGGAGGGGTTCAACGTGGGCGAGGTCGGTGACCCCGCGGTCGTCGAGGGCGTCCGCGGCACGTGGCGGGTCGAGCCCTCGCTGCTGGACAGGCCGTTCACCGGGCGGACCGCGCTGCTCTCGCCGTTCGACCGGCTGGTGCAGGACCGCAAGCGGCTCGACCAGCTCTTCGAGTTCGACTACCTGCTGGAGATGTACAAGCCGGTCGAGCAACGGATCTGGGGCTACTACGCCCTGCCGATCCTCCACGGCGACCGGCTGGTCGGGAAGCTCGACGCCACCGCCGAGCCCGCCGAGGGCGTGCTCCGCGTGGACAAGGTGCACGAGGACTTCGACTGGCCGTCCGAGATCCGGGAGGCCGTCGCCGCGGAGATCGAGGACCTGGCCCGCTGGCTGGACCTCGAGGCGATGTACGTCGACTGACTACTCGCCGGTCTGTCCGTCGATCGCCTCGCGGAGCAGGTCGAGGTGGCCGCAGTGCCGGGAGTACTCGTAGATCACCTGGATCAGCGCGTCGCGGACCGAGCCGACCTTGTCGTCGGGGTCCCAGACGAACTCCAGGTCAGCAGGCTCCAGGTGGTCCATGACCGTGTCGGCGCGCGCACGCACGGCGCGCCACGTGTCGAAGGCGTCCACGGCCACGGCCGCGTCGGCGACGGCGTCGCGGAACTGCGCGTCCCAGTCGCCGTCGGGCATGTAGAGCTGCGGCTCGTCGGCCCGGGACAGGGTCAGGACGAACCAGTAGTGCTCCATCTGCGCGAGATGGCGGACCAATCCAAGCACCGACAGGTCCGACGGCGGCACCGAACGGGCCGCCAGCTGCTCCGGCGACAACCCGTCGGCCTTCCGCTCGACCGTGGCCCGCAGCTCGTCGAGCCAGCGCCGCAACGCCTCGAGCTCGCTCACTGTCCGGTGCGCCCGTCGATGCACTCCCGCAGCAGGTCCGCGTGGCCGCAGTGCCGCGCGTACTCCTCGATCATGTGGACCACCAGATCACGGATGCTCACCACGTCATCGGGGTGGCCCGCGATGGGCAGCTCGCGGCCGAGGTCGGACTCGTCGATGCCGGCGAACCACTCCTCGGCAGCGCCGGTCTGGCGCTTCCAGCTGGCGAACGCGTCGTCGACACACTCCTGGGTGGGCTCGGCTCCGTTGAAGTCGAGGTCGTCGTCCTCGGGGCTCCAGTAGATCCGGTCCTCGCCCGTGGCCTGCGCGGTCCGCTGGAACCAGTTGTGCTCCACCCTCGCCATGTGCCGGAGAAGCCCGAGCAGGCTCATCGAGCTAGGCGGCACGCTCCGGGTGGCGAGCTCCTCCGGAGCCAGGCCGTCGCATTTCATCCCGAGCGTCAGCCGGTAGTTGGCGAGGTACTCGACGTAGTTCGCCTTCTCGCCCTGCGGGTTCCCCGCCGTCCGCGGGTCCTGGTCCTCGGGCAGCCACATGTCGCTCATGGCGCCCACCCGACCAGCCGGTGCAGACACGATGCAAATCGGATTCGCTGCACGCCCGCGTCGCGCCGTACGCTGGTGGCACAGGCGTCCGAGCCGTGATCAGCGGCGAGCCTCCGGAAGAAAGCCCTCGGGCAAGTAGAACCGGACGGGTTGGCCCGTCACAGCCGACAACGAGTGGTCTCGCGGAGCGGGGCAATCGAGGTGGTACCGCGGCGAAAGTCGTCCTCGTGAACAGACCGAGTGGACGAACCGCAGGAGCCCCAGATGACCTACCCGAAGGCCTCGACCTCCGGTGACAAGTCCGTCCCGTCGAGCCCACGCTTCCCCGAGATCGAGGAGCGGATCCTCGCCTACTGGGAGCAGGACGGCACGTTCCAGGCGAGCATCGACGCGCGCGCCGCGGGAGAGGACGGCGCCAACGAGTTCGTCTTCTACGACGGACCGCCTTTCGCGAACGGGCTTCCGCACTACGGCCACCTGCTGACCGGCTACGTCAAGGACGTCGTGCCGCGCTACCAGACCATGCGGGGGCGCAAGGTCGAGCGCCGGTTCGGCTGGGACACCCACGGCCTGCCCGCCGAGCTCGAGGCGATGCGGCTCAACGGCATCAAGACCACCGACGAGATCCTCGAGCTCGGAATCGAGAAGTTCAACGAGGCCTGCCGTGCCTCGGTGATGAAGTACACCGGCGAGTGGCGCGACTACGTCACCCGGCAGGCCCGCTGGGTCGACTTCGACCACGACTACCGCACCTACGAGCCCGCCTACATGGAGTCTGTGATCTGGGCCTTCAAGCAGCTCTACGACAAGGGCTGGGTCTACGAGGGGTTCCGGGTCCTCCCTTACTGCTGGAACGACGAGACTCCCCTGTCCAACCACGAGCTGCGGATGGACGACGATGTCTACCGGAACGTCCAGGACCCGGCCGTCACCGTCGGCTTCCGGATCACCTCCGACGGCCCGCTGCGCGACGCCCTGCTGCTGACCTGGACGACGACACCGTGGACCCTGCCGAGCAACCTCGCCGTGATGGTCGGCACCGGGATCGACTACGTCGCGGTCGAGCACGACGGGGCCCGGCTGCTGCTCGCTGAGGCGCGGCTGCCGGCGTACGCGCGTGAGCTCGGCGACGCCCCGGAGGTCGTCTGGCGCGGGACGGGCGCCGACCTCCTCGGCCTCACCTACGCGCCACCGTTCTCCTACTACACGGGGCACGAGAACGCGTTCCGCGTCGTGCCCGCCGACGAGGCCGTCACCACTACGGACGGCACCGGGCTGGTGCACAGTGCCGGTGCGTTCGGCGAGGTCGACAAGGAGGTCACCGACCGCGAGGGCATCGCTGCGGTGATGCCGGTCGGCAAGGACGGACGGTTCACCGAACCCGTGACCGACTACGCCGGCATGCTGGTCTTCGACGCCAACCTGCACATCATCGACGACCTCAAGGCAGGCACCGGCTCGGTCACGCCAGGCACCCTGCTCCTGCGCCGCGAGACCTACGACCACAGCTACCCGCACTGCTGGCGCTGCCGCGAGAAGCTGATCTACAAGGGCGTCTCGTCGTGGTTCGTGGAGGTGACGGCGTTCAAGCAGCGGATGCTCGAGCTCAACCAGGAGATCCGCTGGGTGCCCGAGCACGTCCGGGACGGCGCGTTCGGCAAGTGGCTGGAGAACGCCCGCGACTGGTCGATCACCCGCAACCGGTTCTGGGGCTCCCCGGTGCCGGTGTGGAAGTCCGACGACCCGGCCTACCCGCGGCTCGACGTCTACGGCTCGTTCGAGGAGCTCGAGCGCGACTTCGGCCGGCTGCCAACCGACCGGGACGGCCGCCCCGACCTGCACCGGCCCTACGTCGACGAGCTGACCCGGCCGAACCCGGACGACCCGACCGGGAAGTCGACCATGCGCCGCGTCGCGGACGTGCTCGACGTGTGGTTCGACTCCGGGTCGATGTCGTTCGCCCAGAACCACGTGCCGTTCGAGAACGAGGAGTGGTTCCTCCACCACTTCCCGGCCGACTTCATCGTCGAGTACATCAACCAGACCCGCGGCTGGTTCTACACGCTGCACATCCTGGCCACCGCGATCTTCGACCGGCCGGCGTTCGAGAACTGCATCAGCCACGGCATCGTGCTCGGCTCCGACGGCAACAAGATGTCGAAGTCGCTGCGCAACTACCCCGACGTGCGCGAGGTGTTCCACCGCGACGGCGCGGACGCGATGCGCTGGTTCCTCATGGCCTCGCCGATCACGCGCGGCGGCAACCTCATCGTCACCGAGCAGGGCATCCGTGACGCCGTGCGGATCGTGATGATCCCGCTGTGGAACAGCTGGTACTTCTTCCAGCTCTACGCCAACGCGGCCCGGGAAGGACTCGGCCACGACGCGCAACGGCGTACCGACTCGAGCGACCCGCTGGACCGGTACCTGCTGGCCAAGTGCCGGCAGTACGTCGAGCAGGCGACCGCCGAGATGGACGACTACGCGATCGCGGACGCCTGCGAGAGCACGCGGAGCTTCCTCGACGTGCTGACCAACTGGTACATCCGGCGCTCGCGCGACCGGTTCTGGGGCGACAACGCGGACGCCTTCGACACGCTCTACACGGTGCTCGAGACCGTGTGCCGGGTCACCGCGCCGCTGCTGCCGCTCACGACCGAGGAGGTCTGGCGCGGCCTCACCGGCGAGCGGTCGGTGCACCTGGCCGACTGGCCGCTGGCCGACGAGCTCCCGGCCGACGACGCGCTGGTGGCGTCGATGGACAAGGTCCGTGAGGTCTGCTCGGCGACCTCGGCGCTGCGCAAGGCCGGCAACCTGCGCAACCGGCTACCGCTGGCCTCACTGACCGTCGTGACCTCGGACTCTGCTCGACTGTCGAGCTTCGTCGGCATCATGGCGGACGAGGTGAACGTCAAGGAGGTGCGGCTGCTCGACCCCGAGGCGCCCGAGGCGGCATCGTACGGCGTCTCGCAGAAGCTCACCGTGAACGCCAGGGCGGCCGGCCCGCGGCTCGGTCGTGACGTGCAGAAGGCGATCCAGGGCTCGAAGTCGGGCGACTGGTCGGTGGCCGAGGACGGCACCGTCACCTCCGGGGGGCTGGAGCTCGCCGAGGGTGAGTACACGCTCGAGACCGTCGCCGGCTCCGCGGACGAGTCGGTGGCGGTCGGGGTGCTGCCCGCCGGCGGCTTCGTCGTCCTCGACACCGCGGTCACGCCGGGGCTGGCTGCCGAGGGCCTGGCCCGGGACCTGGTCCGGGCCGTGCAGCAGGCCCGGCGGGACGCCGGCCTCGACGTCTCGGACCGGATCGCCCTGGCCCTTGGGGGCTCGGACGCCGTGCAGGCGGCCGCGCGCACCCACGAGCAGCTGATCTCGGAGGAGACGCTGGCGACGTCGTACGCCGTCGACGCGGCGACGCCGTCCGGGACCGAGGTGACCGTCGGCGACGGCGAGAAGGCCTGGGTGTCCCTCAGGCGGGCGTGAGCTGGAGCCGGCCCGCCAGCCTGTCCAGGTGGGCCAGCACCTCGTCCTCGGCCTTGTCGGGCACGCCCCAGATCAGCTCGGAGACACCGGCCTCGGCCCAGGCCGTCAGGTCAGCAGGGTCGGGACGGAAGGCGATGAGCACCCGGATGTCCGGGAGACCTTCACGGGCCTCGTCGGCCCAGACGGCCTTGAGCGCCTCGACCTGACCACTGATGTCGGTCTGGGTCGGCGTGGTCATCCAGCCGTCCGCGTGGCGGGCGATCCACTGGAACGTCTTCGGGCCGCCGCCGGCGCCGATGATCAGCGGGATGTGCGGCTGGGTCGGCTTCGGGGGCGCCCAGGACGGGCCGAACCGCACGAACTCACCGTCGTAGGCCGCCTCCTCCTGCGTCCACAGCGCGCGCATCGCCTCGACGTACTCACGGAGGACGGTGCGGCGCTTGTGCGCGGGGACGTGGTGATCCTCGAGCTCGTCGGTGTTCCAGCCGAAGCCGGCACCGATCGTCACGCGGCCGCCCGAGAGGTGGTCCAGGGTGGCGATGGTCTTGGCCAGCGTGATCGGGTCCGACTCGACCGGCAGCGCGACCGCCGTCGACAGACCGATGCGCGAGGTGACCTGGGCCGCGGTGGCCAGCGCCACCCAGGGGTCCAGGGTGCGGCTGTAGCGGTCGTCAGGGAGTGTCTCGTCGCCGGTGCCGGGGTGCGCCGCGGTCCGCTTCACCGGGATGTGGGTGTGCTCGGGCACGTAGAACGTGTCGAAACCGCGCTCCTCGGCCGCCCTCGCCAGGGCCGCGGGAGTGATGCCGCGGTCGGACGAGAAGAGCACCAGCCCGTTGCGCATGGCTGCAGCGTAGGCCAGAACTAGAACAAGTTCTACTTCTGGGACTGTCAGAGTGGAGCCATGTACGAGCAACGCACCACGCAGCTGGTCCGGGCGCCACGGAGCGCGGTGTACGCCGCCCTGCTCGACCCACGAGCGGTGGAGACGTGGCGGGTCCCGGACGACATGACCGCCAGCGTCCGCGAGTGGGAGCCGGTGCCCGGCGGGCGGTTCCGGGTCTCGCTGACCTACCGGGCGGAGGACCGGACCGGGAAGACGGAGGGGGCCACCGACACCTACGCCGGTGAGTTCACCAGCCTGGTCCCCGACGAGCGGGTGGTGGAGCGGATCGAGTTCGAGACCGACGACCCGGACCTGCAGGGCGCCATGACGATGACCTGGACCCTGCGGGACGCCGACGAGGGCACCGAGCTCGAGGTGCTCCACGAAGGGTTGCCGGACGTCGTACCCCCGGAGGACAACGAGACGGGCACCCGGATGTCGCTGACCAAGCTCGCCGCCTACGTCGAGGGCGCCGGCTGACGCCCACCTGATTTACTGCGTGCGTGCCACCCGACCTCGACCTGACCGCCAGCGCCGTCGACCTGACGGTCCAGCTCGTCGACATCGAGTCGGTGAGCCGGAACGAGCAGACGATCGCCGATGCGGTCGAGGCTGCGCTGTCGGCGTACCCGCATCTCGCGGTGACCAGGCACGGCAACACCGTCGTCGCCCGCACCGACCTGGGCCGCGGCGAGCGGGTCGTCATCGCCGGCCACCTCGACACCGTGCCGGTCAACGACAACCTGCCGGCCAGGCGTGAGGGCGACCTGCTGCACGGGCTCGGCACCTGCGACATGAAGGGCGGCGACGCGGTGATCCTGCGGCTGGCCGCCACGGTCACCGAGCCCAACCGCGACGTCACCTACATCCTCTACGAGGCCGAGGAGATCGACTCGGAGTTCAACGGGCTCAACCTGCTCGGTCAGAGCCGTCCCGAGCTCATGCAGGGTGACTTCGCGATCCTCATGGAGCCGTCCAACGCCGAGGTCGAGGCCGGCTGCCAGGGGACGCTCCGCGTCGAGGTCCGGGCCACCGGCGAGCGGGCCCACTCCGCACGCAGCTGGAAGGGCGTCAACGCGATCCACCGGGCCAGCCCGATCCTGGACCGGCTCACGGCCTACCAGCCGCGCCGGCCGCTCATCGACGGCCTGGAGTACCACGAGGGGCTCAACGCGGTCTCCATCCGCGGTGGCGTCGCCGGCAACGTGCTCCCCGACGAGTGCGTGGTCGAGGTGAACCATCGGTTCGCCCCCGACCGCGGCGAGGCCGAGGCGCAGCAGTTCGTGCGGGACTTCTTCGAGGGGTACGACGTCACGGTGGTCGACAGCGCGCCGGGTGCCCTGCCGGGCCTCGACCTGCCGGCCGCCAAGGCCTTCGTCGAGGCGGTGGGACGCGAGGTCAACCCCAAGTTCGGCTGGACAGACGTGGCCCGGTTCAGCAGCCTCGGGATCCCGGCGGTCAACTTCGGGCCCGGCGACCCGATGCTGGCGCACAAGCAGGAGGAGCACGTGCCCGTGGAGCACATCGAGCGCTGCGAGCAGCAGCTGAAGGAGTGGCTGGCGTAGTGGTGAGGTCGAAGCAGAAGGGCCCGGTCATCCAGCGCCGCGACCAGGTCGACGGCAGCACCACCGACCAGCGGCTGCTCGACTCGCGCGGACCGACGGACTGGGTGCACACCGATCCGTGGCGCGTCCTGCGGATCCAGGCGGAGTTCGTCGAGGGCTTCGGCGCCCTGGCCGAGCTGGGACCGGCCATCGCCGTGTTCGGCTCCGCGCGCACGCCGCCCGAGCACCCGACGTACGCCCTGGCCCAGCAGCTGGGCGGCGAGCTGGCCCGGGCCGGGTTCGCGGTGATCACGGGCGGCGGGCCGGGTGCGATGGAGGCCGCCAACCGGGGGGCCAGCGAGGCCGGCGGCCTGAGCGTGGGGCTCGGCATCGAGCTGCCGTGGGAGTCCGGGCTCAACGGCTGGGCCGACATCGGCGTCAACTTCCGCTACTTCTTCGCGCGCAAGACGATGTTCGTCAAGTACTCCCAGGGGTTCGCGGTGCTGCCCGGTGGCTTCGGGACGCTCGACGAGCTGTTCGAGGCGCTGACCCTGGTCCAGACCCAGAAGGTGACCCGGTTCCCGATCGTGCTGATCGGCACGGAGTACTGGGCCGGGCTGCTGACCTGGCTGCGCGACGTCGCCCTTGCCGACGGCAAGATCGGCCAGGCCGACCTCGAGATGCTGCAGCTCACCGACGACGTGGACGAGGCGGTCCGGGTGATGGTGGAGGCGCGTGAGGCGCGGTGACTGAGCGATGATGTGGTTCTTCGCGATCCTGGTCGTCCTGGTCATGGGCGGCGTGGCCGCGCTGGCTGCCGGACGTGGCGCACCGATGTCGGAAGCGTACGACGACCGACCCGACGCGCTGGTCCCCAGGGGCGTTCCGCTGCGGGCCGACGACGTGCGGCGGGTCCGCTTCTCCCTGGCCTTCCGCGGCTACCGGATGTCGGAGGTCGACGCGCTGCTCGACCGGCTGGCCCGGCAGCTGGACGAGCCCGGGTCCCCGCCCGGCACCGCACGACAAGGCGAGGTTGCCGACACGACCGCGGACCGGGAGGTTCGTGGCGACGACCTTGCGGACTGAGGCACACTTCGGCCCGTGTCGCTGTCCGTCATCACCTACGTGCTCACCGCCCTCGCGGCGGTGGTCGTGGTGCTCACCCGCCTGCGGATGCGGCAGGGACAGGGGGCCGGCCGGTTCCATGTCGGCAGCCGGCTGCTCGACGTGCACACGATCTGCGGCGTGCTCGCCATCGTGGTCTGGACCGTCTTCCTGCTGCTCCCGGACGACGCCGCGGCCCGCTCGACGGTCGGCATCATCGGGCTGGGGCTCTTCTGGATCGTCGCCATCGCGGGGCTGCTGATCCTGGTCCGCTGGCTGCCCAGCCACGGGCGGCACGCGTCCGAGGGCCAGTCGGACCGGTGGTCCGACGGCCCGGGACTCTCGGTCCTCGCGCACGTTGGCATGCTGGTCGGCGTGATCGTCTTCACCTACGCCTACCTCAACCCCAGCGCCGTCTGATGCGCCGCCGGTTCGTCCGGACCTTCGCGCTGGTCGCGGCCCTGGTGTGCGCGCCGCTCGTCATCTCGTCCTCGTCAGCCGCGCCCCAGCACCCCGCCGCGGCGGGCAACGTGCTGGAGCAGAAGGTCATCGGGAAGTCCGTCCGCGGCCGGCCGATCCTCGCCTGGCACCTCGACGACCGCCCGATCGAGGGCCACAAGGGGCCGACCGTCCTCCTCATCGCCGCCATGCACGGCAACGAGGGCGCGCCGCGGCAGCTCCTCGAGACCTTGCGCAAGGCTCGCGCCATCCACGGCGCGGACGTCTGGCTGGTGCCGACGTACAACCCCGACGGCCTGGCTGCGCACCACCGCCGCAACGCGCACGGGGTCGACCTCAACCGCAACTACCCCTACCACTGGGTCGACCTCGACGGGAACTACGAGTCGGGCGCCCATCCCGGCTCCGAGCCCGAGACCAGGGCGATGATGAGGTTCCTGACCGAGCTGCAGCCGGACTACGTGCTCAGCTTCCACCAGCCGCTGCACGGCGTGGACCTCGACAACAAGCGGCCCGGCTTCTCGCGCAAGGTGGCGCACACGCTGAGGCTCCCGGCCACCACCCTGGACTGCGGCGGCGTCTGCCACGGCACGATGACCGGTTGGTACAACCACAACTTCGACGGGTTCGCCCTCACCGTCGAGTACGGCGCCCGCCCGTCCCAGCGGCTCATGCGGGCCGTGGCGCCGCGCCAGGTGCTCCGCGTCTTCGGCGCGTTCGGGTCCTTCGGGGGCCAGGGCTAGCGGCCGCTGAAGACCGGCTTCTCCTTGGCCAGGAAGGCGTCGACGGCGGTCCGGTGGTCCGCGGTGGCGCCGGTGCGGCTCATCATCCGGCCCTCGAGCTCCAAGGCCTCCTCGAAGGTGTGCGACGCGGCGAACGCCACCGACCTCCGCATCGACCCGAGCGCCACGGTGGGGCCGGCGGCCAGCCGCCCGGCCACGTCGGCCACCGTCGCGTCGAGCTCGTCGGCCGGCACCACCTGGGTGGCCAGCCCGAGGGACAGTGCCTCGTCGGCCTTGACGGTGCGGGGGAAGTAGAGCAGCTCGAGCGCCTTGGCCGGCCCGACCAGCCGCTGGAGGGTGTAGCTCGAGCCGGTGTCGCACGAGAGCGCGACGTTGGCGAATGCCAGGTTGAACCCCGCAGAGTCCACCACGATCCTCAGGTCACAGGCGAAGGCGAGCGAGGCGCCCGCACCGGCCGCCACGCCGTTGACCGCCGCCACGACCGGCTTCTCCATCGAGGCCAGCGCGGTGACGATCGGGTTGTAGTGGCGCTCGACGGTGGTGATCAACTGGTCGCTGCTGCCGCTCTCCAGCAGCTGGATGTGCTCCTTGAGATCCTGGCCGGTGCAGAAGGCGCTACCGGTGCCGGTCAGGACGACGCACCGGGCGACCGGGTCGTCGGCGGCGTGCTGGACGATCTCGCGCAGCAGCTCCTTGGTCGCGACGTCGAGGCTGTTCATCGCCTCCGGCCGGTTGAGCCGGATCGTGGCCACCCCGTCGGTGACGTCGTACAGGACAGAAGCGCTCTCGGGCGCCGACGCGGTCATGGAGGCAGTGTGCCCTCTGCCACGTCACATGAGGGATAATGGTCGCGCGCCGCACGGCGTCCTCGGGCCCACAGGCCCGAGCTGTTGTTGACGCGAAAGGCAGGGTGCCGCATGGCGGCGATGAAGCCGCGGACCGGCGACGGTCCGCTGGAGGTCACCAAGGAAGGCCGCGG
>Ga0136846_1237775_pt1 | contig 10765 bp, 9 predicted proteins | sample HopSoiMetagenom2_FD_96841 | JGI IMG/M metagenome (GOLD analysis project Ga0136846, IMG submission 96841) | Grasslands soil microbial communities from Hopland, California, USA - 2 Assembly 2016 (version 4) | ecosystem: Environmental > Terrestrial > Soil > Grasslands | place: USA: Hopland... | reverse complement strand
TACCCGGGGCTGCCCAAGATCTCCGTCGATTACGCGTTGCTGGAAAAATCCACCAACGTCGTGGTGCTGCCGTCATCCTTTGACTGGGACGACGTCGGCGCCTGGCCGGCGGTCGCCAAGCACTTTACGCCGGACGAGGCCGGCAATGTCTCGCGCGGCCTCGTCCTCGTCGAGCAGGGGCGGGGCAACCTGGTGTTTTCCGAAGGCAAGCACCTCGTCACCGTGATCGGGACCGACGATCTGATCGTGGTGCACACTCCGGACGCGACGCTGGTTTGTCCCAAATCCAAGGCGCAGGAGATCAAAGCGCTCCTCAAGCGAGTCGAGGCACTCAAGGGCGGCGCGAAGTGGTTGTGACGCCCGGCGCTTGCCGGTGTGAGGTGGCGTGACGGGGTGGAGGCGGGCGGAATGGCGGCTGGATTTTTTCCTTCGCCTTCCGCGCGGCCCGCGCACGACACTGTCCGCTTTCGCACCCTCATGCGTTTTCTTGGCATTGATTATGGCACGCGGCGCATCGGCCTCGCCCACGGCGACGAGCTGGGCATCGCCACGCCGTTGCCGGCGCTGACGGACGCCGATCCCGCCAAGCGTCGGGCGGGTCTGGCCGCGATGGTGAAGCAAAGGCGCATAACTGAGATCGTGCTGGGCTATCCGCTCAACATGAACGGCAGTGCTGGTTTCAAGGCGAAGGAGGTTGATGCGTTCGCCGAAAGTCTGCGCAAGGAATTCGGCCTGCCGGTGCATCTGGTGGACGAGCGGCTCACCTCGCATATGGCGCAGGCGGGAATGACGCAGCAGGAGCTGCGCGAAATCCGGGCGCAAGGCATCATCGATTCGCGGGCGGCGGCGCTCATCCTTCAGGATTATCTCGACCAGCGTTTCCCCCCACCGCTGCCGGGCGCGGAGTTTTGACGACGAAGCCCGGAACGCGGAGGAGCCGTCGCGGTTGCCGACGCGGCTCCCATTCCGTGCTTCCGCTTCCCGGCGCTTCCATGATTAGATTTTCTCCGATGGCCGCTTCCTCCTCCCCCCAGCTTTCCCGTTGGAAATGCACCGTGGCCTATGACGGCACGCAGTTCTCCGGCTGGCAAAGCCAGCCCGACGCCAACGCGGTCCAGGATTTCATCGAGCGGCGGCTGGCGGAGGTGCTCAAAGTCAAGACCGGCATTCAAGGCAGCGGCCGCACCGACTCCGGCGTGCATGCGCGGGCGCAGGTCTTTCATTTTGACGCCGACTGGCCGCACAGTCCGGCCAAACTGCTCGCCGCGCTGCGGGTGGGACTGCCGCCGACGCTCCAGGTGACGACGGCGAAACGCGTGCCGGCGTCGTTTCACTCGCGGTTTTCCGCCAAAGGGAAAATCTACCATTACGAAATCCACCACCGCGGGTTCGCAGATCCGTTTTCTCATCCGTTCTGTTGGTCGATGATGCGCACGCTGGATATCGAGGCGATGCGCGCGGCGGCGGCACGGTTGGTGGGGAAGCGGGATTTCCGGGCGTACAGCGCCGCCAGCGGCGAGGAACGCGAAAGCACGGTGCGCACGCTGGAGGCGCTCGACGTGCAGGTGCGCGGCCGGCGCGTCCGCATTGTCGCGCGGGGCGACGGATTTCTCTACAAGATGGTCCGCAGCCTGGTCGGTGCGCTGGTTGATGTTGGCGCGGGCCGGCTCTCGCCCGACGACATCACGGCGATCCTCGCCACGAAGCAGCGCACGCACCGCGTCGTGACGGCGCCGCCGGAGGGATTGTTTCTGGTGAAGGTGTTTTATTGATGAGCCAACCGCTGCGTCAGTTCGTCCGGGGACTTGCCGACGTGGTGTTTCCGCCGGTGTGCGTGCATTGCGGCGGGGTGGTGGAGGGCGGGGTGTTGCGCCATCTGTGCGTGCGCTGCGAGCCGTTGATCCATCGCGCCTCTTCGCCTTGTTGCACCACTTGCGGACATCCCTTTTTCGGGGAGGTGGAGGGAGAGCGGTTGTGCCCGCATTGCGAGGGACTGCGGCCGGTTTATGGCGAGGGACGCACCGCCACGTTGTTCAAGGGCCCGGCGCGCGCCCTGATCCATGCGCTTAAATACCATCACGGTTTGCATGTCCTGGTCGATATTGAGGCGATCGTGCGCGCCTCGCCGCATGTGACCGATTTCATTCGTGACGCCATTGTCGTCCCCGTGCCGCTGCATCCGCGCAAGGAACGCGAGCGCGGGTACAACCAGACGGCGTTGCTGGCCGCGGCCTTTGCGCGGGCGGCCGGCGGGAGCACCCGCGTGGAGACGGTGCTGAGCCGAGTCGTGGACACGCCTTCGCAAACCGCTTTCGACCGCCGGGAGCGCCGGGAGAACCTAAAAAATGCCTTTGCACTTCGCTCCGGCGTGACCATAACTCCCGCCTCACCTTATATCCTCATCGATGATGTCTTTACCACGGGTTCAACGCTCAATTCCTGCGCCGACGTTCTGCGGCGCGCAGGTGCTTTGAATCTGAACATCGTCACGTTTGGTCACGGCTAATTTTCGCCATGTCGCTTTTTAGTAAACCGAAGTATTCCACGGTCGTCGTCAAAAAGAAGGATATCCCCAAGGGCATGTGGACCAAATGTCCGCTTTCCGGGGAGATCGTCTTCAACAAGGAGCTGGAGGACAACCAGATGGTTGTTCCCAAGTCCGGCCACCATTTTCCCATCGGGGCCCGTCAGCGCATCGCCGCGCTCTTCGACGAGAATACGTTTGTCGAGATCGATGCCGGCATCCGCTCGGCCGACCCGCTCAAGTTTGTCGATTCTCAGCCCTACCCCGTTCGTATTAAAAAATACGAAAAGGAAAGCGGCCTCACCGAGGCTGTCGTGTGCGGCACGGGCGAGATCCATGGCATCGAGGTCGCTGTGGCGGTCATGGATTTCCGCTTTTGCGGTGGCGCGATGGGTTCGGCGGTGGGCGAGAAGATCACCCGCGCGATCGAAACTGCGCTCAAGAAAAAGATTCCGTGCCTCATCTTCAGCGCCTCCGGCGGCGCCCGCATGCAGGAAGGTATTTTCTCGCTCATGCAGATGGCCAAGACCAGTGCCGCCCTCGGTCGTCTGGCCGAGGCGAAGCTGCCCTACATCTCCATCCTCACGCATCCGACCATGGGCGGCGTCACCGCCAGCTTCGCGGTGCTCGGTGACATTAATATCGCCGAGCCGGGCGCGCTTATCGGCTTCGCCGGCGCTCGCGTGATCAAGGACACCGTGAAGCAGACGCTCCCGCCCGGTTTTCAAACCGCGGAGTTTTTGCAGACGCATGGCTTGATCGACCAGATCGTGAGCCGCTTGGAAATGCGCGATCGTCTGCGCGACATCCTGCGCGCGCTCTACCTCCGGAAGCTGCCTCCGGCGAAAAAGTAATCCTTCCCGGGACGCAGGGATCCTCATGAGTCCCATCGATCCTCATCGTCCGATGCCCGCGGACTACGCGGCCGTTCAGGACTATTTGTTTTCGCTCAAGGTGCGCGGGGTGAAATTCGGGATCGACCGGATGCGCGCCTTGGTAGCGGCGCTTGACCATCCCGAGCGGGCCGTGCCGGTCGTCCATTTTGCCGGCACCAACGGCAAGGGATCCGTCGCCGCCATGCTCGACGCCATCGTGCGTGCCGCGGGCTGGCGCACCGGTCTTTACACCTCGCCGCACCTGGTGAGGCTCGGGGAACGCGTGCAGGTGGACCGGCGGATTCTGAGCGAGGCGGAGATCGTCGCCTACACGCGCGAACTCCGGCCGGTGGCGGAAAAAATCGGACGTGGCTGCGCGGACGATCATCCGAGCTTTTTCGAGTTCATGACGGCGATGGCGTTTTTGCAATTTGCGCGGCAACGCTGCGATCTCGCGCTCATCGAGACCGGTATGGGCGGCCGCCTCGACGCCACCAACGTCGTTCACCCCGAAGTGGCGGTGATCACGTCCGTGGGCCTCGATCATTGCGAGATGCTGGGCGGTACCCTGGCGGAAATCGCCGCGGAAAAAGCCGGCATCATCAAGCCCGGCAGTCCCGTGGTGATGGGCCGCGTGCCGCCCGAGGCTGAGGTCGTGATTCGTCGTATCGCCGCCGAACGCGGCGCGCCCTTGCACTCGGTGCGCGAGGTTTTCGGCGAGGCTGTGGACGGTTATCCCACGACGAACATCGAAGGCGATTATCAACGTTGGAATGCCGCGACCGCCGTGCTCGTCACGCGTTGCCTCGACGCGCGCTGGAAACTGACCGGCGAGGTTATCGCCCGCGGACTCCACGCGACCTGCTGGCCCGGACGCTGGCAGCGCACGACGATCGGCGGGCGGCCGTTGATTCTGGATGCTTCGCATAATCCCGAGGGCGCGGGCGTCCTGGAGGGACACCTGCGCGCGCTGGTGGAGCAAAGCGGACGCCGCCCGGTGGTGGTGACCGGCGTGCTGGGCGCGGCGCGGGCGCGACCGTTGTTGGAGACGATCAGCCGTTATGCAGCGGAGATCCACCTCGTGATGCCGCAGCAAGCGCGGGCCTGTTCGTTCGAGGAATTGGAGGCGCTGATCCCGTCCGCATTTGGCGGGATGGTGAAACGCGCCGTGATCGCGGATGTTTTTCCCGATGCGCACACCTGTGCGGTCGGCGGTCCCGACGACACGGTGGTGTTGACGGGCTCGATCTATCTCCTCGGCGAAGTGATGGCGCGAATCGAACCGGCGCGCGGCGCGATCGAGAGCCGGCTGCAGGATTTTTGACGCACCGCCTCCGGCGACTCAGCGCGCGTTCATCGGCCGGGGCTTGGCGGTCGTGGTGGTGGCGGCGACGAGCAGAGGCACGATCTTGGGCGCCACCGGACTGCCCAGTCCTGTCACAAAATCGTAGAGGATGCTCGCGTCATAGCCGCCATTGCTGCCTGTGAGGATATCGCGGTAATCGCCGGTGTAGGCACTGGACGTGATCGAGTAGAGTACGCTGTTGGCAGAGGTGAGCGAAGTGGCGCGTCCGCTGTTGGCGAGGGCGAAGAGCGCGGCCCATTGCGGGGTGCCGCAGCTGGTGCCGCCGACGTTGAGCCAGCCGGTCGAGCCGCCGTAGTTGCTCATGTAAACGGGAAAGCCGTAGTTCGGGTCGGCGCTGTAGCTGACATCGGGCACGCCGCGGCCGCTGTAGGGATTCCAGCCGTTCTGGTAGGCGGGACGGGCGAGATACTTGCTCACACCGCCGCCGCTGCCGCTCCAGGCGAGTTCGCTGAGGACGTTGCCCGCGCTGTCGAGTTGCAAGGTGGTGCCGCCCACGCCCACGACGTAGGCCGAGACAGCGGGCCACATGGCGCCTGAGCCGGCATCGCCAGAGGCGGCGACGAAGGTGACTCCTGGCTGGTTGAAGTGGCTTTCAAGCGAGCCGAGCCCGGAAAACTCGGCGGTGCCCCAGCTCATGGAAATCTGCTTCGCGCCAAGGCGGACGGCGTAGTCGATGGCCCCGAGCAGCGAATTGAGGCTGGAGGAGGAGGCGACGACGACGGCGAGATTGGCGCCGGGGGCGATGGCGTGGGCCCATTCGGCGTCGAGCGTGGTTTCCAAGGCCCAGCCGGAATCGCTGCCGGCGGGTTTACCCTGGGGATAATAAATCTGGAGGCTGGCGATGGGCAGGCCGTACGTGTTCGAAAAAACGGCGAGATCGCTGGCGAGTGTGGAGCTGCCATAGGCGACGACCAACGCGATGGTTTGGCCCTTGCCGGTCAGACTGAGCTGATCGAAGCCGTACGCGTGACGAATTTGGCGGACCGAGTAACCGGTGGGACTCGTGGTGGCGAATTGCGTGACGCTGCGCAAATGAAGCGTCGGTAGTGGCGGCCGGTTACCGGTGGGTGTGGTGATGGGCGCAGCGGTGGGAGTGGCGTTCAAACAGCAGCCGAGGGCTGCGCAAAAACCGGTAAGAAGAAGGAGAATGCGTGGCATGGCGGGGAATGAACGACCGCTATCCCGCTCGCATTGCCAGACAGAGTCGACCCCGGAATTGTTAAGGCCGGGTAAAGCCTCGCATACCCGTTTTGCCCCCAGTCACTCCAAGCACACCCGTTTCCCGTAAACCTCCCAGTCAAGTCCTGATTGACTAGGAGGTTTGCGGGAAACGGAGGAGCGTGGTGGGCGTGATTTTCAGGCGATCAGACCAGCTTGATCAGGTCTGCGGTCGCGGGGACGTCTTTGATGATCTGCGAGGGCTCGGGGCCGACACCGAGGTAGCGGAGATTGGGGAGCTTCGCGGCGGACGGCAGTGGTTCGCCGTGATAGGCGACTTCCAAAAGGGAACGCACCATCGCGGCGACGTAGCGTTGGGCGTTTTTCGGCAGGTCGGCGAAATGGCGGACTTGGGAGACGTCTTCGCTCCAGCCGGGGTGCGTCGTGTAAACGGGGCGCAGGGTTTTGCGGATGGCGTCGTTGCGCGGAACGTGGTGGTAACGCTTGCCGGCGGCGTCTTCGTAGGCCGCGCAAATCAGCAGCTCGCTGTTCCAGGCACCGCGATGCGTGAGCGCATCGAGTTTGTTGATCATCACGTCCTGAAAACCGCCGTAGCGGAGGGCGTCGCCTTTTTCCACCGCGTCATACCAACCGACCATGCGCTGGCGTCCGGTGGAGGTGCCGAATTCAAGTTGCTTCAACAACGCGGAGAGCGGGTGGGCCTCGTCCATCTGCGTGAGAAACACGTGCGTGCCAACCTTGGTGTCGTAGGCCTTGGCGACGCCAAAGGTGTGGATGGCCTGCACCGGAATGCCGGCGCTCTCGAAAAACTCGGGCGTGAACGTGTGCGAGGCGGTGACGTTGGGCGAGAAGCCGTGGCGCTTGTCGAGCCAGTAGGCCTGGCCGAATTCGCCGATGATGGTGTGGCCGGCGCGGACTTCGCGAAGGATGAGCTCGCGGACTTCGCCGATGTTTTTGGTCAGGCGGCGGCCGGCCTGCCAGTAGGTCTCGGTGAGCGCCTCAAGGTTGAGGGTGAAAGGCGCGGCGCCGCGAAAACCGGTGAAGTCGAACTCGGATTTTTCAAACACGCCCAATTCGAGGGCCTCGGTGTTGGCGCGCAATTCGGCGGCGGAGAGCTTGTCGAAGAAACCGGCGAAGGTCTCGGGACTCACTTGGCAGACATGCTGGATGGTGCGAAGGGCGCGGTTGGCGCGCTGGGCGAGTTTGCGGGCGTAGTCCTCGCGGCTGCCGAGGAAGTCGGCATAGGTGATCTGCCACTGGCCGACTTCATCGCCGTAGGCGGGGGTGATGCCGCGACCGGTCGAGCCGCGGGGCTCCTCCGCGAGGATGTTGACGCGGTAATCTTCCCACGCGAGGTCGAGCAGACGGTGGGTCAGATCGGAGACCAGGGTGCGTTCGTCGATGACCAGGCGGGCGAGAACGTTGTAGCCCTTTTTTTCCAAGGGCTGGGCTTCCCACCAAGCCTTGCGCGGATCGGCGACGACGCCGCTACCGATGGCAAGATGGCTGATGCCTTTTTCAACGACGCCGGAAGGGAGCAGGTTGAGCTTGATGCCGGCGGCGGTGTGGCCCGAGTTGGCCCCGCCGTTGACCTTGAGGACGACGGTGACGGGCGCCTTCGAGTCGCGCAGCTCGTGTTCGACCTCGGGAATCAGGCGGCCTTTGCCCTCGTCGCCGAGGGAGATGCCGACATCGGCGATGAGCTGGCTGGAAAAAGGAAGAAGGGACATGGCAAACCGCCGAGGAAAAAGCCTTTGGCGGCAACGTTCAACGCCCATCTTTCAACCGCCGGCCTTTGACGTCCAACGGACGAAAGACCGGGCAGTTGGCACTTTTCCCTCCCTTTGGCGCTCAACCCTTCGTCTGAGTCTTGATCTCGACGACGTCGTGGGGGGCGGCCTCTTTCTGTCCGGCCGGGGAAACGCGGATGTAGCGGGCCTTTTCGCGAAGTTCCGGCAACGTCTTGGCGCCCAAGTAGCCCATGCCGCTTTGCACACCGCCCACGAGCGTGGCGAGAACGTCGTCGGCGGAGCCGGAGACTTCCTTTAACGCTTCGATGCCTTCGGCGGTCAACTTGCGGGTGGTGTCGGTTTTGTCGTGGCCATAGCGGGCGGCGCTGCCGGCCTTCATCGCGGTGAGCGAGCCCATGCCACGATATTGCTTATAGAGCTTGCCGTTGATCTCCATGATCTCGCCCGGGGCTTCGCGGCAACCAGCGAGCAGACCCCCGAGGATGACGGCGTCGGCGAGGGTGAGGGCTTTGACGATGTCGCCCGACTTGGTGATGCCGCCGTCGGCGATGATCTTGACGCCGCGGGCCCGCGCGCCTTGGGCGGCGACATGGAGGGCGGTGAGTTGGGGGATGCCCACGCCGGCGACAATGCGCGTGGTGCAGATGGAGCCGGGCCCCTGGCCGACCTTGATGGCGCTCGCGCCGCACTGGGCGAGGTAATCGACACCGGACGCGCTGGTGACGTTGCCGGCGATGATGGTGAGGGCGGGAAAGGCGTCGCGGATAAGCTTCACGACATCGCCGACGCCGGCGGTGTGACCGTGCGCGGTGGAGACGGCGACGGCGTCGATGGCTTCGTCGACCAGATGGCCGACATGGGAGATGATCTTGTCGCGATCGAGCGAGCCATCGGGCCGGCGCACCGGAGCGATGGCGGCGCCGACGACGAGGCGGAACTCGGAGTCGCGCGCGGGTTTGCGCCGGGATTTCGACTCCGCGGTGATGCGATCGACGTCGGAGAATGTCACAAGGCCGCGCAGGCGGTCTTGGTCGTCCACGACGAGCATCTTGTGGATGCCTACGTGTTCGCTGAAGAAGATATCGGCAGCCTTGATCGGGTCGGGCTGGAGCGAACGTTCATGCACGGTGCGGATCTCGCTGCGCGGCACCATCGCCTCGGCCACCGTTTTAGTCCTGTAACGCTCGCGCACGGTGCTGCCGGGCAGCAGGCCGATGAGCTTGCCCGCACCGTCGATGACGGGGAAGGTGCGGAAATCGTATTTTTTGTGTTCGATGAGGGCGAGCACGTCGCCGACGAGCTGATTGGCGGTGATGGTGATCGGGTCCTGGATGAGACCGTGGATGTGGCGTTTGACGCGGGCCACTTCCTTCACCTGATCTTTCGGCGACATGTTGTAGTGGACGAGACCGAGACCGCCGTTGAGCGCCATGGTGATGGCCATGCGGGCTTCGGTCACGGTGTCCATGTCCGACGAGATGATCGGAATGGAGAGCCGGAGCGCCTCGGAAAGGGCGGTGGACGTATCCGCATCCTTGGGCAGGATTTCCGAATACAACGTGGCGAGCGACACGTCGTCGAACGTGAGCGCCACCGGAAGATTGGCGCGGAAGAAAGTGTCGGCCGGCAGGTAGAATTCGGCGTCGAGCGAGCCGGCGGAAGTCGTGGCAACCTTGGTCATGAGTTGCCGTGAACGTAGTAAGCCGAACCGGACGAAGCGCAAATCGTTTTTCAAGATCCACGTTTCCTTTCGTCCGCTCCGTTCACCCCCCCGTCAGCGCTTCCCACCCTCTACTCTCGGTTACTCCGCGCCCAACCCCTTCAGTCAAGTATACATTGACTGAAGGGGTTGGGCGCGGCGGGGCGGGTTTGGGTGGGCGGGAGGTTTCGGGCTTTTCTTCACGGGCTTTGGGAACTTGGTAGGAGGTGCCTTATGCGATTTCGTTTGAATTACCGCCGCTATGTCCTGCCGTTTCGCGCCCCGGTGCGCACGGCCCATGGCGTCTGGGCGGAGCGCACCGGGCTGATCGTGCGGCTGGAGGATGAATCCGGTCGCGCCGGCTACGGCGAGGTCGCGCCGATCCCGTGGTTTGGAACGGAGACGGTGGAGGAGGCCGCGGCGGTGCTGCATGGGCTTGGCGAGTGGCTCACGCCGGAGCAGCTTGCGCCGGTGCCGGCGACATTCGGATGCCTGAATTTTGCATTGGCGGGAGCGCGGGCGGAATTGGACGCTTCCGCAGCGGGAGCCGATCGGCGGGTTGAGGATAACGCATCCTACTTGTCCGTGGCCGCGCTGCTGCCGGCAGGCCGGGCGGCGCTCGCGCAGATCGCGCCGAAGGCCGAACTCGGTTTTCGCACGTTTAAATGGAAGGTGGGAGTGGGCGATCTTGCCGACGAACTTTCACTGCTCGACGACGTGATCGCCGAACTGCCTTCGGGCGCGAAACTCCGTCTCGATGCCAATGGCGCGTGGGAGCGTCGTCAGGCCGAGCGCTGGCTGGAGCGCGCGGCGGAACGGCCGGTCGAGTTTGTCGAGCAACCCTGTTTCTCCGGGGCGGCGCAGGGCGAGGCGCAGTGTCGGCGGACGGAGGCGCTGTTGCTGGGACTGGCGCAGGATTATCCGACGCCGCTGGCGCTCGACGAATCGTTGGTGGGAGCGCGCGATGTGGAGCGCTGGCTCGCGGCGGGGTGGGGCGGCGTTTTTGTGATCAAGCCCGCGCTTTTGGGCGATCCGGCGCCGGTGCTTGCGCGGCTGGCGGCGGCCAAGGCCGACGTGGTGTTTTCCTCGGCATTGGAAACGGCGGTCGGTGCGCGCGCGGCTTTGCGCGCGGCCTTTGCCTGGCGGTCCGCGAAACCGCGGGCGCTGGGCTTCGGCGTGTGGCCGCTGTTTGAGGATTCTCGTTTTGACGGGCCGTTTGCGTCCCCCTGCCTGCGGGCCGGGGATGTCGCGTTGCTCAATCCGGAGGCCGCATGGAACGCGCTGACCTAGCCCGCTTGCTGGGTGCCTCGCCGGTTTCTGCCGCGCCGCGCGATGTCGTGGTGGAGGAACGCGACCCGGCGCGGTTTATCG
>Ga0136846_1227536_pt1 | contig 10765 bp, 13 predicted proteins | sample HopSoiMetagenom2_FD_96841 | JGI IMG/M metagenome (GOLD analysis project Ga0136846, IMG submission 96841) | Grasslands soil microbial communities from Hopland, California, USA - 2 Assembly 2016 (version 4) | ecosystem: Environmental > Terrestrial > Soil > Grasslands | place: USA: Hopland... | reverse complement strand
GAGGTGATCTTCGAGGAGTTCAAGGGCACCGGCAACATGGAGCTCCGGCTGCGCCGCGAGTTCGCCGACCGGCGGATCTTCCCGGCCATCGACGTGGTCGCCTCCGGCACCCGCCGCGAGGAGCTGCTGATGTCGAAGGACGAGACCCAGGTGGTCTGGAAGCTGCGCCGGGTGCTGTCCGCGCTCGACGGGCAGGCCGCGCTGGAACTGCTGATCGGCAAGCTCAAGGAGAGCAAGTCGAACATCGAGTTCCTGCTCCAGGTCAACAAGACCACCCCGTCCGCGGGTTCCAGCCACAACACCGACAACGGCAACTGACCCCGGCCTCGGCGCCGCCGGACCGGCGGCGCGGGGGGACGGCGGATTTCGTGCCGGATGGCGGCGCGTGGCACACTTGTTTGCTGGTTCCGGTTCACGTCCGTACCGTGCGGGCGACCCGGGGCACCTGAAACCTAGGAGACTGTTGTGAAGAGCGACATCCACCCGACGTACGTCGACACCACGGTGACCTGCACCTGTGGCGCCACGTTCCAGACGCGCTCGACCGCGGAGAGCGGCGTGATCCACGCCGACGTGTGCTCGCAGTGCCACCCCTTCTACACCGGCAAGCAGAAGATCCTCGACACCGGTGGCCGGGTGGCCCGCTTCGAGAAGCGGTACGCCAAGAAGTAGCTTTCTCACCGCGCGCCGGTTCCGCATCCCTGCGGAACCGGCGCGCGGTTTGTGTTGTCACATTGGTTTCCGAAGGGAGGAGTGCACGATGTTCGAGGCGGTACAGGCGCTGCAGGCGGAGTACGCCGAGCTGGAGCGGCAGATGTCGGATCCGGAGCTGCACTCCGACCAGGCCAACGCCCGGCGGGTCGGCAAGCGGTACGCCGCGCTCGCCCCGGTGGTCCGGACGTACGCCGAGTGGCAGCAGACCGGGGACGACATCGAGGCCGCCAAGGAGCTGGCCGCGGAGGACCCGACGTTCGCCGAGGAGGCGACCCGGCTGAGTACCCGCCGAGACGAGCTGGCCGAGCGGCTGCAAACGCTGCTTGTCCCGCGGGACCCCAACGACGACAAGGACGCGATCCTCGAGATCAAGGCCGGTGAGGGCGGCGACGAGTCCGCGCTGTTCGCCGGCGACCTGCTGAAGATGTACCTCAAGTACGCCGAGTCGCAGAACTGGAAGACCGAGGTCCTGGACTCGGCCGACTCCGACCTGGGCGGGTACAAGTCGGTCACCGTCGCGGTGAAGGCGAAAGGTACGCCGGAGCCGGGCGACGCGCCGTACGCGAAGCTCAAGTTCGAGGGTGGGGTGCACCGGGTCCAGCGGGTGCCGGTGACCGAGTCGCAGGGGCGGATCCACACCTCCGCGGCCGGTGTCCTGGTGCTGCCGGAGGCCGAGGACGTCGACGTCGAGATCGACCCGAACGACCTGCGGATCGACGTCTTCCGGTCGTCCGGCCCGGGTGGGCAGAGCGTCAACACGACCGACTCCGCCGTACGCATCACGCACCTGCCGACGGGCATCGTGGTCTCGATGCAGAACGAGAAGTCCCAGCTGCAGAACCGTGAACAGGCCATGCGTGTCCTGCGGGCCCGCCTGCTCGCCGCGGCGCAGGAGGCGGCCGACCAGGAGGCGTCCGACGCCCGCCGGTCGCAGATCCGAACCGTCGACCGCTCGGAGCGGGTTCGCACGTACAACTTCCCGGAGAACCGGTTCTCGGACCACCGGGTCGGGTACAAGGCGCACAACCTCGACCAGGTCCTGAGCGGTGAGCTCGAGCCGGTGATCAAGGCGCTGACCGAAGCCGACCTGGCTGCCCGCCTCGAGGCCGTCGAGACCCAGTGAGCACCAAGGCTCTCGTCACCGCGGCCGCGGCCCGGCTGCGCGAGGCAGGCGTCGCCTCGCCGGACTTCGACGCCGCGGAGTTGCTGGCGTTCGTCACCGGCTCGAGCCGGCTGCACCTCAGCGAGCCGACGCCTGAACAGCAGGTCCGGTACGACGACTTGATTGCGCAACGCGCTGCTCGCGAGCCGTTACAGCATCTCACCGGTACGGCGGCCTTCCGCTACCGCGAGCTCGCGGTCGGCCCCGGCGTCTTCGTACCGCGGCCGGAGACCGAGGTCATGGTCGGCTGGATCCTCGACCGGCTCGCTGCCGTGAAGAACCCGTTGGTCGTCGACCTCTGCACCGGCTCCGGTGCCATCGCGGGCGCGATCGCCACTGAGCGACCGGACAGCACGGTGCATGCGGTCGAGCTGTCGGCCGAGGCCTGTGCCTGGGCCCGGCGCAACCTGGCCGGGACCGGAGCGATCCTGCACGAGGGCGACATCGACGGTTGCCTGCCGGAGCTCGACGGGCAAGTGGACGCGGTGATCTCCAACCCGCCGTACATCCCGTTGACCGCCTGGGAATCCGTCACCGCCGAGGTCCGCGACCACGACCCGGCCCTGGCGCTGTGGTCCGGTGACGACGGCTTGGACGAGATCAAGGTGGTCGCGGCGACGGCCGGGCGGCTGCTGAAGCCCGGCGGCTGGTTCGCGTGTGAGCACGCCGACGTCCAGGGTGAGTCGGCGCCCGCTGTCTTCGCAGCTACCGGACTGTTCACCGAGGTCCGCGAGAACAAAGACCTGGCCGGCCGCAATCGGTTTGCGACCGGCCGAAGAGTCTGACCTTTCCTACAGCAGAACGGCGTTCAGAGTGAAAGCCGTCACCGCCAGCACCGACAAGATGCCTGCGGCAACAAGATCCGCCCGGCCTCCGTTCACCATCCAGTAAGCCCGAACCCGATCCACGGCGGCATACCAACCACTGGTCATCACGACACATCTTCCTGCGCGTACCTCAGGGCGGTTGTCTGTGCCCGCACAGATACGTATCCCACCAACACCCAGTTGAAACATCCGATTGCGTCAGGGCACGGATCGAGATCATTCGTAGACCACGAACTCCGGGCGGGGTTTCAGGGCCAGCACTTGTGGTGGTGTCATCAACGGGCCGTGCCGGGTGTCTTCGTCGTAGAAGAGCTTGAAGCCGGCGTGGATGCTCGGCGGGAGTGTCGTGGTGAGCTTCGCCCAGGTCTTCAGCTTGTCCTCGCGCGCACCGATGCCGTCGACGGACTTGATTGTGACGACCCCCGGGTGCTTCTTCAACGCCTGCTCGTTGCTGACGATCCGCGTCGACAGCTGATGGAAGACGAAGACCTTCTCCGGCAGGTCGTTTGCCTGCACCAGCCCCGACAGGTACGACGCGATGCTGTCGAGCTCCGCGCCCGTCGTATGACCGAACACCCGGCCTGGCACCTGACCGGGCCCGACCGCCCACTCCGGGTCGAACGCCAGCCCGACGTCCGGCTCCTTCAGCCAGCGTTCCAGCCGCTTCACCTCGGGAAGGATCTTCGCGCGCCCCGGCTGGATGTCGAGCAGCAGGAGCATCTTGTGCTTCCGGGCGACCGCCAGGTACTCCTCGATCGCCGACTCGTCCAGACGACCGCGGTACATTCCGTCCTTGCCGCGCGAGCCCTTCGCGACGACCGTGATCAGCTCCATCACCGGCAGCGGCGTCCGTCCGCCGGCGTAGGCCTTTGACAGCGTCTCGAGCTTCGCTGCCTTCGTGTCGAGGTCCTTGTCCAACGGACCCAGCGCGGGAGAGCCCGGCAGACCGACGTACCCGACCAGTTGGTACTTCGGGAAGATCACGCGTCCACCGCGCGGCAGCTCACTGCCGCCGGGCGGGGGAGGAGGCGACGGTGACGGGCTGGGTTTGACCGCGGTCGGCGCAGGCGTCGAGCTGACGACCTTCGGGGGTTCGTCACTGCAGGCCGACAAACTCAGGAGGACGAGGGCCATCACCCCACAGACTTTCCGCACCGCATCAGCCAATCACATCGAGTCGGCCGGCCCGGTGCGTGCCGGTCCGTCGGCCGCGCACCGGTGCCAACCGGATCTCAACCTGGTCTAGGAGTTCTGGGCGACGTAGGCGTCGATCTCGCGAGCCAGGCTCTCCTTCACCGCGTCGTCGGCGAAGGACACGCGGACGGCGGTTTTCGCCAGTTCGCCCACCCCGGCCTCGTCCAGGTCGAGCAGTTCCGCCGCCACGGCGTACTCGTTGGTGAGGTCGGTGCCGAACATCGGCGGGTCGTCGGAGTTGATCGTGACGACCAGCCCGGCCTCGACCATCGCGCGCAGCGGATGGACGTCGTACGACGCGACCGCGCGGGTGGCGATGTTCGACGTCGGGCTGACCTCCAGCGGGATCTGGTGCTCACCGAGGTAGTCGACCAGCGCCGGGTCCTGCATCGTCGACGTACCGTGGCCGATCCGCTCGGCCTTCAGCACCCGGACTGCGTCCCAGATCGTCTCCGGGCCGGTGGTCTCACCCGCGTGCGGAACACTGCGCAGGCCGGCCGCGATCGCCGCCTCGAAGTGCGGCTGGAACTGCGGCCGCGGGACGCCGATCTCCGGCCCGCCGAGCCCGAACCCGACCAATCCTTCCGGCCGGATCTTGGTGGCGATCCGCAGCGTCTCGTCCGCGGCCGGCAGCCCGGCCTCACCCGAGATGTCGAAGATCCAGCGCAGCGTCAGCCCGAACTCCTTCTCGGCCGCCACCCGCGCGTCCTCGATCGCCTCGCAGAAGGCCTCCGCCGCGATCCCACGGATCACCGAGGTGTACGGCGTGACAGTGAGCTCGGCGTAGCGCAGGTTCTGCTGCTCGGCCATCTCCCGGGCCACCTCGTAGGTCAGCAGCCGGACGTCCTCCGGCGTCTTGATCAGCTCGACGACGGTCAGGTAGAGCTCGATGAAGTGCGCGAAGTCGTCGAACTTGAAGTACTCCGACAGCGCGCCCGGATCGGCCGGAACAGGGGACCCGGGGTGCCGGGCAGCGAGCTCGGTCACGATCCGCGGCGACGCGGACCCGACGTGGTGGACATGCAGCTCGGCCTTCGGCAGTCCGGCCAGAAAAGTACGCGGCACACTCATGACCGGGATAGTAGAGAGTACGGCGGTCCGTCGGCCGGAAAGTTGACAATCGTCTGTCAGCATCGCCCCGGTTGGAGTCCGGGCCCAGGTGAGTGGCACGATTCACTCCGTGAGTGAGCGCTTCGACTTCACCGGCGACGAACTGGCACCGGCCTACCGCGCAGCGGTGGACGCCATCGAGGCCGGCGACTTGGTCGTCCTACCGACCGACACCGTGTACGGGATCGCCGCCGACGCCTTCAAGGCCGACGCCGTCCAGCGGCTGCTGGACGCCAAGGGCCGCGGCCGGGACATGCCGCCGCCGGTGCTGATCTCGGTGGTGGAATCGCTGGATGCGCTCGCCACCGACATCCCGGACACCGGCCGCAAGCTCTGCCAGGAGTTCTGGCCCGGGCCGCTGACCGTCATCTGTCACGCCCAGGCGTCGCTGATGTGGGACCTGGGGGAGACCCAGGGCACCGTCGCGCTCCGCGTGCCGGACCACGAGAACACCCGGGAGCTGCTGTCCCGCACCGGGCCGCTCGCGGTCAGCTCGGCGAACAAATCCGGTCAGCCGGCCGCGCTGGACGTGTACGACGCGGAGGAGCAGTTGCAGGACTCGGTCGCGGTGTACCTGGACGGCGGCCAAGTCAGCGGCGGTGAGCCGTCGACGATCGTAGACATCACCGGCGACACGCCCCGGCTCGTCCGCCTCGGCGCCCTCTCGCTGGAGCAGCTCCGCGCCGTGGTCCCCGAAGTGACCGCCGACTCCGACGACAAGCCGGCGCACCCCGACGAGAACGCCGCCGATTCCGACGAGAAGCCCGCGGACCCGGATGACAAGCCCGCCGATTCCGACCAGAAGCCCGCCGATTCCGGCGCGGAGCGAACTGAAGAGCCGGTCGAGGCGTCCAAGCAGGACGAGGAGAAGACCGATCCCGATGTGAGGCCTGCGGACCAACGCAATGACTCCTGACTCCACGCCTACCGCGCGGCACTCGGCACGGCACCTCGCCGTACGAGTGCTACAGGCAGGCTGCTCCGCATCCAACCCTTCGCGCCAGTACGCCGAGCTACCGCGCCGAGCACCTGCTCGCTACGGCGTTGACTCAGGAGACCTGACCTAGTGCGCGAGTACCTGCTGGTCCTGTTCGTGGCGATGGCCACGACCTTCCTGCTGACCGGCGTGGCCCGGCAGGTCGCTGTGCGGTACGGCGCGGTCGCGAAGGTCCGGACCCGGGACGTGCACAAGGTCCCGATCCCGTACTTCGGCGGCGTCTCGATCCTCGGCGGGCTGATCGCCGGCTTCGCGGTCGCGTCCAGCCTGCCGTTCCTCGGCAACAGCCTGCAGGTCGCGCACGACGCCCGGGCGATCCTGCTCGGCGGGGTGGTGATCTGCGCGGTCGGGGTGATCGACGACCTCTACGAGCTGGACGCGATCACCAAACTGGCCGGGGAAGTCCTCGCTGTCGGCGTCCTGGTCGTCCAGGGCATCCAGTTGTACTGGCTCCCGCTGCCCGGCGGAGTGATCTCCCCGTCGCCCGCACAGCTGGCGGTGCTCACCGCCGGCATCCTGCTGGTGTCGTGCAACGCGGTGAACTTCGTCGACGGCCTGGACGGCCTGGCGGCCGGCGTGACGGCGATCGGCGCGACCGCCTTCTTCACGTACTCGTACCTGCTGAACGTGCACGAGAACCTCGATCGTGCGACCACGTCGACGCTGATCACGGTGGCGCTGGCCGGTGCCTGCCTCGGCTTCCTGCCGCACAACTTCTTCCCGGCGAGGGTGTTCATGGGCGACTCCGGCGCCCTCCTGATCGGCCTCATGCTGGCGGCGTCGACGATCAGCCTCACCGGCCAGATGGACCCGAACGCGGTCCCGTACGAGGTCGGCGGCTCGAGCCTGTTGCCGGCGCTGCTGCCGCTGGTGCTGCCGATCGCCATCCTCGCGATCCCGGCGCTGGACCTGACGCTGGCCTACATCCGCCGTACCAAGGCCGGCCGGTCGCCGTTCGCCGCCGACAAGCAGCACCTGCACCACCGCCTCATGCAACGCGGCCACTCGCACCGCCGGGCCGTCCTGCTGATGTACCTCTGGACCGCTCTGATCGCGTACGGCGTGGTGGTTCTCGGCCTGGTCCTCTACTGGTGGACGGCCCTGATCGTGCTGGCCGTGGCGGTCGCCGCGGTGCTGCTCACGACCGGTCTGCCGAGGCGTTCGCGGAAACCGCTCGCCAAAGTCTGACGCCGGTCCGATCGCGTCAGGCGGGGACCAGACCACTGGTCCGCGTGGCCTACCGATAAGGTGGGGTCGTACAGCGGCAGGGAGGCTCGTTTTGCTGACCGTGGAGACTTTGTGCTAGTTTTCACAAGCACCAGCGAAGTGCAGCGACACCCCTGACCCCGCCCACCCGACGAGCTGGCCGCGAGACCAGTTCGCCAGCAGGACGGAACCACCAGATGGCTCCTACGGCCCACAGCCCGAAACCCGCCGGCCAAGCTACCAGGCACCCGGCGCTGGTAATGCTGCGTGGCGCTCTGATCGCGGCGCTTGTCGTCGGTCTCAACGCCGCCGCCGTCTCCGCGGTCGCGGCCGGTCTGCCCGGCCTCTGGGGAGCCTTGCTGGGACTGGCGATGGTGGTGGTCTTCTCCGGCGCCGGCCTGCTCGCGCTGCACCTGTCCCGACGGACCTCTCCGACGACGCAGCTCGCGGTCGCGATGGCGTCGTACACAGGCCGGATCGCGATCTTCGGCGGCCTGCTCGCCCTCGCGCTGAACTCCGACGCCCTGGCCGAGCACGTGAACCTCACCGTCCTCGGAGTGGTCGCGGTGATCGTGGTGATGGGCTGGCTGGCCGGCGAGATCTGGTCCTGGTCCCGGCTCCGGGTCCCGATCTACGACCTCGACGAAGAGGTGACCGCGTGAGCACCGTCGGTAACGATTTCCCTGCTGTGGTGGAGATTACGGGTGCCGGTGTGACTGCGCGTGTCGCCAACTGGTACGTTTCGGTTGCCAATGAGCGAGCATCAGGATCCGAAGCCATCACCCCCCAATTCGGGCGACGGCTGGCGGGTCCTGTCCTACTTGATCGGCGGTGTCGTGCTGTACGGCGGCATCGGGTTCGGGTTGGATCGCCTCTTCGGCACGCAGTTCTTCCTCCCGGTGGGCATCGTCCTCGGTGCCGGGCTCACCATCTTGTTGCTGCACTTCCGGTACGGGTCGCGGTCCTGACCCGCACCTGGTCTGACGTTGTTGACCGCCATGCCCTGAGCCGCCCTGCCCTTTGCCCCAAGGCGTCCGACTTGAGCACGACGCGAGAGGAGACCCGGTGACCGCCGGCGTTCCGACCGAGTTCATCGCACCCGGTCCACAGAGTTTCGACACCCCGCCGATCATCGATGGCGTGGAGTGGTTCACCAAGCCTGTGCTGGTGTCCGCGCTGACCGTCGTCGTCATCCTGTGGTTCTTCTGGGGTGCGTCCCGCAAGGCCGCTGTCGTCCCGAGCAGGCTGCAGTTTGCCGGCGAGCTCGGGTACAACTTCGTTCGCAACTCGATCGCCCGCGACGCGATCGGCAGCCAGGAATTCATGAAGTACGTGCCGTACCTGACCGGCCTGTTCTTCTTCATCCTGCTGAACAATGTGGCGGCCACCGTGCCGCTGCTGCAGTTCCCGACCTTCAGCCACATCGGCTGGGCGTACAGCGCCGCCATCATGAGCTGGGTCATCTACAACGCGGTCGGTATCAGGAAGCACGGTCCCTGGGGCTACTTCAAGCACCAGACCATGCCGGCCGGCGTGCCGTGGTGGCTGATGCCGCTGATGATCCCGATCGAGTTCATCTCCAACATCCTGGTCCGGCCGATCTCGCTGAGCCTGCGGTTGTTCGCGAACATGTTCGCCGGTCACATCCTGCTGCTGGTGTTCGTGCTCGGCGGTGAGTACCTGGTCTTCGAGACCGGCAAGATCGCGCTCGCCGGCGTCGGTGTCGTCACCTGGGTGATGGGCATCGCGATCGCCGGACTGGAGCTGTTCGTCCAGTGCATCCAGGCCTACATCTTCGTCGTGCTGACCGCGCAGTACATCGGCAGCGCGATCGCCGAGGACCACTGATCCGCAGTACCCACCCAGACCCGTAGTAACGGAAACCCGGATAGCCCCTATCCGTACCGAAAGGAAACACCTGAGATGGCTCTCGAGATTGCCGGCAACATCGCAGTCCTCGGCTACGGCCTGGCCGCGATCGGCCCGGGCGTCGGCGTCGGTCTGATCTTCGCCGCCGTGATCAACGGCACCGCGCGGCAGCCGGAGGCGCAGAACAAGCTGCAGTCGATCGCCTGGATCGGCTTCGGTGTCACCGAGGTGCTGGCGATCATCGGTATCGCACTTGCCTTCGTCTTCCGTACCTGAGCCACTTTCCCTCCGACTGACAGGATTCAGCTATGAAGACGTTGGTGCTACCGCTCAGCGAAGCGGCCGGTGAGACCGCGAACCCGCTGATCCCGCACACCGCGGAGATCATCTTCGCCTTCGTTTTCCTGGTCCTGCTGGCCGTCGCCTTCGCCAAGTACGTCGTTCCCCGGTTCGAGAAGGCATACGCCGACCGGACCGCGGCGATCGAAGGTGGGATGGACGAGGCCAAGCGGGCCCAGGCCGAGGCGAAGGCGGCTTTGGACAAGTACAACGCGCAGCTGGCCACGGCCCGGCAGGAGGCTGCGAAGATCCGCGAGGACGCCCGCGAGCAGGGCGCCCAGATCATCGCGGAGATGCGCGAGCAGGCGAACGCCGAGGCCGAGCGGATCGTCACCCACGCGCGGACCCAGATCGACGCCGAGCGGGCCCAGGCGGTCGCCTCGCTGCGCAGCGAGGTCGGCACGATGGCGACCACGCTGGCCGGCCGGATCGTCGGTGAGTCGCTCGAGGACGAGGCCCGGCAGCGCCGGACCGTCGAGCGGTTCCTGGCCGAGCTGGAAGGCTCGGAGTCGGCTCGTCAGGCTGTCGGAACGGACGGCTGATGCGCGGCGCGTCGAACGAGTCACTCGCCCGGGCCGAGCAGGCCCTGGCGGGTGCGAGCCCGGCCGAGGGCCTGGGCAGCGAGCTGTTCTCGATCGCCCGGTTGCTGGACGGCAGCGGCGCGCTGCGGCGCGCCCTGACCGACCCGGCGCGGCCCGCGGACGCGAAGACGGCGCTGAGCCGGCAGTTGTTCAACGGCAAGATCTCCGCGCAAGCGCTGGAGATCCTGTCCGTCGCGGTGTCCGGTCGCTGGGTCAGCGGCCGGGACCTGGGCGACGCCCTGGACCAGCTCAGTGTCGAGGCCGAGGTGGCCTACGCCGACAGCCGGGGCAAGCTGGACGAGATCGAGGACGAGCTGTTCCGGCTGGACCGGGTGGTCGCCGCCGAGCGCGCGCTGGCCGAGAAGCTGGGCGACCGGGGGATCCCGGTCGAGCACCGGCAGGAGCTGATCCACGGACTGCTGCAGGGCAAGGCCGACCCCACCACGGTGCGGCTGGCCGAGCGGGCGGTGGACGGCCGGGGCCGCGGTTTCGCGGCGTCGATGCGGTCCTACCAGGTCGCCGCGGCGGCCCGGCGCAGCGCCAGCATCGCGACCGTGCGGGTGGCCACCGACCTGACCGAGGCGGAGCGCACCCGGCTGGCGGCCGCGCTCGGACGGCAGTACGGCCGGGACATCCAGCTGAACGTGATCGTCGACCCAGAGGTGGTCGGCGGCGTCCGGGTGGACATCGGCGACGAAGTGATCGACGGAACCATCGCGGCCAGGCTCGACGACGCGCAACGGCGCATCGCGGGCTGAACCCCCTT